>JAABUU010004039.1_pt1 | contig 17857 bp, 20 predicted proteins | sample 5559301 | NCBI WGS metagenome assembly JAABUU01 (sample SAMN10711884, study PRJNA513360) | rock metagenome | isolation source: Antarctica rocks | place: Antarctica: Victoria Land, Richard Nunatak white | reverse complement strand
TCTCTTGTTTATGTAAGGAACTTGCTTGCTCAAAATCTGAGGCAGGCAATGGTGTGGCTGCAGGCAAGATCTCGGACAGCATAGTCAACCTGAAAAAAGAAGTTGTAGGTTTTTTGAGTCAGCATATGGCAGCCAGCAACCTTGCAAACAATGAAGGTACGGTGTTGACTGTTCACGGTCCTGCCCTTCCTCGAAGGATGCTCAGGTCTTACATTGTTGCAGTGGACATGCTTGAGGAAGTAGTTTCAGATGCGGAAGAAGCACCAAAGAAAGCCAAAGCAGGAGGGCAGAAACGCAAAAGATAACTGATATATAAGGTTCGGGTAATTTGAAGACAAGCTACGGAGCAGGGAGACTTGGCTGCAGCACCCCAGCAGCTGCCATACAGCTGTTCAGCACAGCTTCATGATGCCTGAGGATCTCAGCATTGACAGGGTAGCATCACGAATGTCAAGCATGCTACCCAAGAGGCATTGACAGGTAGCAATGCCCACAGTACTCCTGATGATTCACTCCTGTTTATACAAAGAACAGCAAGGCAAGAACGTCCTTAGGCCTCTGCAAGGGGAGCGATGGACTGTGGCCGCATTCTCTTGCAACTCAAGAACCATGACAGTCCTGTCGATTCAGTCGCATAAGTTTTTCTGAGATTTCCCGCACCTGTCATTCAGACTTGCTGAAAGTGAAGCTGACATTGCAATTGCGCCAACACATCCTGAGTATTTGCAGGATGTGATGGGGGACCTGGAAGTGACAACTGCTATTAATCCTCTGCAACATTCTTGTACACTACCTGATTGTGTGTGAGTTTTGACAGATCACCACCATGTACATACACAAAGATGTCTACAGCTTAATTTGCCTTTTGCTGCACAGAGGCATAAGCTGCCCTTGTCTGCATGTGACATGCATGCACTGTCTGGCTTTCACACTGCATCAACACAGCACAGAAGCGTGAAAGGCATGATGATTTGTACATGGCATTGTTGGGGTGCAAACACATCCACACATAATCAACAAATCCAGAAGCTGCAGAGAGGAATCTTTCACACCAGTTCAAGGTCAACGTTCAGAAGCACACATCATCAACAAGCAAAGACACAAAAACAGTTTACAGCCTGGTCACTTTGCCATAGAATCATACTTGAGTCAACCCACTGTAGCCACTGAGCAAAGCAATAGGGCTCACTAGCATGTTCACGACACAGTCTCTCCTGCTGCATTGAAGGCTTCCAGCGCTTCAGCTTGGGAGGTGAAGTATGCTTGGTACAGTTCTCCACACAAGTTTAGGATGACAGTCCAGATGCCAGCGTGTTTGATAACTCTTCCAGCATCATCACACTGACCATCAGGCACAGCCCTGAACACACCATCCTTAAGGGGCTCAAAGTAGAAGTTGTTCAGGTCTGTGGTGAGCGTTGCCTGCCCATGACTTGCTGCCTGCCCACGCTTTCGTTTGACAGCCGGTTTGTCTCCACCAGTTGTAGCAGGTGATGAACCTCGGGGAGGTGGAGGCTTTCTGTGAAAATGTCTGATGTCTGAATGTCTGATGTCTGATTTGGTGCCCTTACGACCAGCAACTATCAGATCACCAGAGGCGTTTTTGCCAAACTGGATGACATCACCTGGGCCCAAGTGATATGCATTGCGGAGTTTCTGTGTGCCTTCTAGTAAATACATTCGAGATTGGTTGTTAATCCAGAAGCGGAACTTGAACACAACTGGGTTGCCAAACGTGTCTGTAGCATGAACCTCACTTGGTGACTGCTTCTCCAGGAAAGGTAGATGCTTTTCAGCATTTGCCTGCATCCAGGCAGCGCTGCATTGACAAAGACATGTTCAACACATATGTAACAGTATACAAGTTCGTCTGAAAGTGAATACCATATGGCAGCCTGACAGATAAAGATATATAATTGCATGACTTTGCAACTTAGCTTGCAGGTAAATTGCCTGCCATGGCGCATCCAAAACAGAGCAAACAGTGTCGCTGAGGAGACTCGTCACCACCTTAGGGACCACTATTCTGCCCTGTGGGTTGATATCACTGCTTGTCAAAACCTTCTCAAATAACACATTAGCGTCCAGGTCTGTCCACGACCTGGCACCAGGCAATATAATGTCTCCAGCTGTATCTCCTGTGCTCACTGGTTGGCAGTCAGCAGGATTGCTGCAGGCATCACAGAGGTGTGGAATTGCGTTGCATGTGGCACACGCGCTCCCGAAAGTTGAGCAAACCTGCCAGGCTCTGATAAAGCTGCTGCCTCCCCAGAAGACATACTTGGTGCTTTCGTTAGGATCCAGGTGATCGCTGACAGGTGCGACACCGTACAACTATGCGTTGAATGTGGTCACATTGGATTTGCGTTATTGCGCATCACTAACCAGTGCTTGACCACATTCGTGCTGCGGCGGCACGGGATGCGGCGATGGAACACTCAGCTTCTGCGCCTGCACAGCTGTGCAGGCGAATGCATGCAATGGCGAAGAAGAAGGATGCATGCATTGAATTGCAAGCCTCGGTGAAATCGCTCAACACAGTGATCAGCCACTGTCATAGTATATGCACGCTGTTGGATATCACGAGCGTGAAAGGTCTGGCGTGCTCGCAGCTCACCGTCTGCATTTCGTGACAGCACAAGCGGGGCCAACTCGAGTCGTTTTGATCGACGAGACTTAGCTCAAGAGGCAAAGCCCTTTGCTCCAAGTAGTTTCATTATCAGTGCTCTGCGATACTGACATTCCAAGCACACATCCGGCTGAGCAGTAGATTCACAGCCTGATACAAGGGCACACAGTTGAGTACTATGGAGGTCGAGAGGCAGCTCGACATGAGCCTTGATGACATCATAGCCAAGCAGAAGAAGGCAAGACCTGTTGGAGGCAAGAAGCAAACGGTGATCACTCAGACCACTTTGTCTCGTGCAATTGGTGAAGACCATACGGTCCTTCAACGCCAGCGTGCGCACTTGACCTGCAGTCTTGCCAGTCTTCCTGTTGGCTTGAGTAACAATATACAATCCTTTTGTTCTCTCTGCTCATTGGCTCCCGTTGCTGCTTGACGACCCCACCATGAATATCTCGTAGCATACAGACAACCAAGCCTTGAGGCTCTTCAGTGTTTGCCAGCTGACAACTTCTGCTGACCAGGCTGTATACCGCAGGCAAGGGCTGGACAGCAGTCCAAGCAAAGTCCCAAGGTATTCAATGGTCCAAAAGGCACCCGCAAGTCAAGCCAGCCAGCAAGGTTTGCACAGACTGGCAACAAGTCAGCAGCAGCACGTAAAGCAGGCTCACAGAAATCCCCTGGGTTTGCCATGAAGAGAAGGTGACTGTCATGCTGCTGGTCTCCCTGGTGCTGAACTAAGCTGCTAATCACCTTGCTCCACTTTGCTGCTGCATCAAGTCACCTTGAAACATGAATGAATTGAGTTGCAGGCCTACACAGAATGGTGCCATAGCCAAGCCAGCACGCAAGGGTCCCAATGCTCAGTCAAACAAGGGTAAGCAGTCTGGAGCGCCAAAGGTGTTAGTAGGGACTCCTGGCATCAAAGCTCCAAAGAGCATCACAAGCAGAGAAGAGCCCTTAAAAATAACCATCAACAATGACAGGACTCAGAGGATAAACATGGTAAAGATCCTGTTTGACAAGTAAACTTTTGACGCTGTCTTCATCTGCATACCTCTGCTTTGTATGTGATTTTCTCTGCTGCGTGCCTGTTGAGCCTTCTGGAGCCTGCAAACGACACGAAAAACCTCTTTCCTGACTTTAAAAATGACATAAGTGAGAGTGTATGCAGCCACGTCTGCAAGCAAGGCCAGTTCTTCCCACGCCTCAGACCCAGCTTGCTATGCCAGCCCAGGCTCAAGCACCCAGAATGCGTTCAGCTGTACATGTGACAAATGGCTATGCGCCTGCTGCACAGCAGACCCAAAGGGACTATCCTGTTGCCGCGCAGCCTGTGCGACCAATATACCAAGAACCTGTAAGTGCCAGGCATTTGCGTGCACACAGACTGTTTGAACTGTCTCTCTGTTGTGTTTGGTTTTGTCCTCACGTTGCCAAACAGTGCAGATAGCATGTGTCTAGTTCAACGCTATGCTGTATGGCCCACTGCTGATATGTGGCATCACCTGATGCTGCTCTAGCATACAATGCAGGTTGGCAGAAGCCTGAATCAGGCAGCCACCTACCTGCGTGACCCGTACAGAGGTGATGACTTTGAGAGAAGCATTGTTGGTGGCATGAGATCAGATGTTTCCAAGTATGGCAATCGCACTCAGCGTGACACTAGAGCCTATGATAGTATGCTGGATGATTCACTGCGCGAGGATGACTATAGTGGCAGAGCTTATAGCAGAAACAATCGTGCCTATAGGCGCTGACACAGCATGACCACCAGTTTGTCCAATTGTCAACAAGACTTGCCTGATAATGCTTGCCAGACTGCTTCAACCAGTATCCTGAAATTGCAAGTGTATGAGGACTGTTTCAGTGTGCCAGTCAGTGTATAGCCTGTGACATGCATGCTCATATGAGTCCCTGAAATTGAGAGTTGCTACAGTTCATGCTCCTCAGCCAGGGGTTGAAAAAACTCATGTCAGGCATTAGACACAGGCTGTGATCCTGCAAGACTCTCAGTACTATTCTTGCAATTGCTGAATTCAGGTATTGATCAAGTGCCAGGCTTAATTATGGCGACATTATGTGCTTGTGATGCTTGAAGCAACAAATGTTTTCAAGTGTTTTGGGGGGACAAGCATGCTGTGCACATGTTTGTGGGAACGCAGTGTTGCTTTGAAAGCTTCTGAGACTTGCTGGAAAGGGGCACCTTTTCCAAATGTTGCGCTGGATCCAATCCAATGAGGGAAGTGTTGCGCTAAGTGTGCTACTAGTACTGGATGATGTCTGCACAGCTTGTGTGCTCTGTGGTGGGTCTACCAGCAGCATGATAGCCAATCACTCATTCAGAGATGTGATGCTGCTGCTGCTTGGCCGACATCTGTTGTGCACTGTTGCTTCTCAGCTCTGCAAAGCTTTTGAGTGACTGGGCTGCTGTCCAACTTGCAGCGCTCGTTGGCAGGTACAGTGCACGGCTGAGCGTGCTTTCTGTGTCCATGCTTTGTCTTTTACTGTGGTATCATGAGTGATGAGTCTACATTGAGCATGGCACCTGCACTTATGCTCTTAGTGAAACGGTCTAGTGACACGTGTTGAGCAACAACGCAGTGTGTATTGATCTGACACTGTCAGCAGGCCTGCGCAGTCGGCATTTGAATACTCACATACTGATATCACACTTGCGGCGCCCGTTGAGGCTGAGAAACCTATGCATGGGTTGGCCAGTCCATCAGTGGTACAGTCAAGTCAATGATGTGGACTGCTGCTGGATGTTGTTTTGTGTGTTCTGTTGTTGTGTGTTTGCCAGCAGCATAGCATGCGCAGCCAATCACTCACCAAGTGTTGTGGTGGTTGATTTCAGGCGGGGGGGCGCCTTTTGGTGCTGCTGCTGCTGCTGCTGAGCAGACTGCAAAGCCCCTGAGTGATGACATGTGATGCTGCTGTCACACTTGCAGCCCTCATTGGCATGTGCAGGCCTTTGTGCTTGCTGTGTATGTCCCTCAAGGCAAGTTGCTTTGTCTTGGCATTCGCTGCGCTGACTGACGCTTGCCCAACCGGATACCCCAGGTTGACGGTGTGAATCACGTTTCAGCGAGGCAGGGTATGGTCACTGCTGTTGGCGGCAAGGAGTGATGCAGTGGGCTGCAGCAAATTGCATGAGTGCTCAGTGACCCCTCATCTCGTCAGCGATGTGATGGGTGAGTGGCTGCCGTGTTGCTACTGAATACTGTATATGTATATATGCGCATGCATGCCAGCAGAATGATGACTGATGGGCTTGCAGCAGCAGCAGCAGCAGCTCATTTTTACGAAGCTGCTCCGAAACCATATAGCTTCTCTTGTATCGCGCTTTGCCGTCTCCCATGGCCTTCGTAGCACGGCGGTGTATCAAGTCGGCTGCTATGTGTTACAAACATTTACTTTGCTTCTGCGCCTGGCATTCCGTGTGCTGAGTTGGCTGTTGGCCGAGACAGGGCGAAAGGCATCAGCTTAGCACAAAAAAACCCAGTCTGAGGCTTGTCATGACTGACGGCGACGACCAGGATGTTCGGAAGCGACTGAGAGCAGCTGAGAATCTTGGCTGGCTTGCGGAAAGTGGTACATACAGCAAGAAGAGAAAGCTTATAGAAGGTGCTGCTTTGGAAGACAGCTAAACTGTCCAAGTACGGGCTAAAGTCTGTGACAGTGTACCGCGGAACTCACCAACTTAGCGCAGGTGTCTCTGGTGCTAGTGTGGTCGAGCTTAAAGCCGAGTTGTATCGTGCTCAGCAAGACGCAAAGCTGGCTCAAGAGGGGCTTCATGATGAAGAGCGCAGAGACCGCAAAAAGGCTGGCATTGATGTTTCTGACATACTCGAGAGAAGGAATGCGGGCGTAGAAGCAAGGAATGCAAAAGATAACCTGTCATACAAGGTATGCTATAGGGGCCTGAAGGACAAAGAGCGCTGCAGCTATGCTTTTGACGTTCTGGCTGGTTTGCTTCAGTGCAGTCAAGTGTGACAGCTGAAGCTACTCTGCATTGTGGCTGTGATGCTTTCAGTCCTGGACTCGTGTATCATTGATCTTGCAATATGTTTGCAATATGGTTGCAGACAGACAAGGACAAGCTCAATGACTCATATGCAGCCCTTGAGCGAAAGGCCGAGCTGTATGACAAACTGTCAAGGGGTCAGTATGATGATGATGAAGAGCAGTACAATGTAGACTTCCTGTCCAAAGGCTTTTTGACAGATGAGATGAGGATTGGCAGCACCGCTAGACAGTCTCTGCTTGACCCAGCCAGCCCAATCGACACTTCTGCAATGGCTGTTCAAGCTTCAGGTATTGCCCTATGAAGTTAAAGTAGTTGTGCAAGCTGTCATGTATTTGTGCTGTTCATGAGTATAGGGCCATAAGCATATTGGCTGGAGAAGCAAGCATCCCAATGCAAATGACATGCCAGTGGTCCAACGCTGATCAGCTCTCAGCAATGAGTCAGTAGCAAGCAATTCTGAGCCTTGCTGGAGTGCATGTCTAGGCTGCTCATGCTGAGCTTCTCATGCTTGATGCGCTGCTGATTGCCAAAATCACAGCCTGAGATGCTGCTTGGCTCAGTTGGGTACCTTAGAATGCCATGCACAGCCATGTCTGTCATGCTCTACACGTCTATAAACTACGATGAGTGGAATGTATGGATTCATAGCTATAACCGAGGTAGGATGCATGTTCAGGGATGGTTTCAGATGACATGCTCCGAGAGCAGGGGAGACGCAACTGGGAAGAAGAGGCTCAGCGGCGATATGAGCTGGAGCAGCTGGCGGAAGCTGACAGGGAACGTAAAGTAGAGGTGCTGCTCCTCTTGCTTCCGTTTACATGAATTTGCTCATCATATCCTCCTGGTTTTTTAACTGGCCTGGGTCTGTACCTTTCCAAGCTGGTCTCGTCTTGTTTGGCATCTTGCTCATGACTGTGCGTCAGATTCTTGCATGGCTCTGACCAGAGGCAGATAGGCTTACAGACACCCCTTTGCCCACAGCCTTCATGCTGCTTATCAAAGGAGCGCCTCAAGGACTGCATTGGCCGCCAGCATAGCTTTCATGTCTGCAATGCATTGCAGAAGCAACAATGACGACAGTACTGACAGTGTCCCCCAGCTTTTAGCAGCATTGCATTTCCCTGGTAGGTCACATTTGCAGTGATGTCATACTGAACTTGTGTCGTGACAGTACTGTTTGATGGCATGCAGAACATGGCAAGAATTGTCGAGCAGACAAATGAAGGCAGGGAAAAAGCTGTTGAAGCCAAAAAGGACTTGCAGCAGCAAGCTGCTCAGAAGAAAGACCGCTTGAAGGCAGCTTTTCTCAAGAAGCAGCTTGACAGTTTGAAGGCAGCAAAGCAGAAAACAGGCGTGACCACTGCAAGCTAATGACAGACCAAGCAGTACTGTTACATTGGGCAAGTTTTTGTGGTCAATTGTGACCTGTGTCCTTGGGGCCAGTCTAGCTGGTATTTTCAGAGAAGCTCTGTTTCGGGCAATCCCTTGCTAGGTCAGATTTAGATGCATGTTACATGGTGCAAGAATGCACTGTTCTGCAATGCTCAATTATTGACTGACAAGACACAACAGTTGCTTTCAGGGCTGTAACACAAAACGCGTTTATGTATGTGAATCTTTAGAATCAGAGTACGGAAATTTTTGTGTGGCATCTCTGTCATGCCCCAACAAGGCACAGGTCGGATATGCGCAGCTTGAAAGGCATGATATGGATTGCAAGTAGTACTGATTGCAAGGCAGTGACAGATACTATGCGACAAATGATGATGGACTCCAAGTTTGAGTTCTGTCCTGGACTCTTTGCAATAATGATATGCCTGACAGCAGCTAGCCTGACTTTTCCTTCTAAAGCATAAGTTTTTTAGATCATGGCATTGCCCAGGGATAGATCGTGGATATGCTGCACTTGCAGTAAGTGCTTTGCAACAACTGTTGAATGGCAACTATATTGGCAACAAGGGTCCCGTCAACTTTTCAGCCAATTCTTCATACCGCTTCAATACTTGAGTCCTTTCTTCGAGTCTTGCACCTCGCTGGGTTACATAGGCTAGATGAGCCACAACTGCTGACCCAACAGCTCCACAGCAGAGTCTCAGAAATGGAGAGTTCATCGTCTTCAGAAATCACTTCACGGTTGAGATCGCTGCCCTTGAACATGATGGTGTTGATGCTCCATCTTTCATACTTGAACGCATTCAAGTCCCAGGTACCAAAGTCGTATTTGTACAGCTCATCCCTGGCTAGGTTGTCAAGAAAGTTGTAGTGGCATGTTGCGACGTATGCAAAGTTGCGCAGGGCACACATGTCATAGGGCTTGTAGGTCATGTTTGCAAATTGGGAGCCGTCTAAAAAACCATGAGGCTTGATCCTGCTGGCTACAAAGTCTTCACCCTCTTGGTGGTAAGTTTGCATTGCACCCATGGCAGCATGCACAAAAGTCAGGACTGCAGGACACATAAAGCGTCATGTCCAGAAATATGCTTTGAATGCAAGCACTGACTGCACTGAAATAAATCATCTTATACTCATGATATACACAGTTAAGCAATCTTTGCATTGTGGCATGCTGATGCGGCATGGATCACTGCGCACTTGTGTGGTGCTGTTTGCAAAACAGGCTCACAACAGTGTCCACTTGTGAGCCAAAAAGTGATGATTGCAGCAAATACATGATGCTAGGGATTCTGTGCCAAACATTTCGCGTTGGCCTAGGTATGCAGTATCCACCTGAGTGGTTGATGACATTTGCTGAGACGATCCAAAAGCGGCTCCTCAACTTCTCATGCAGCATTGCCTCAACGGCGCCCTCTTTAATGTACACAATGTCGTCATCTAGCTTGATGTAGTGTGTATCAGAGGCAAGCTGTCTGTAGTGGTTAGCAAATCCTTTGCCTGCATGACATAGACACACCCAGTTAAGTGCACAAGGTTGACACCACAGGCAGCAAACTTCTCCAGCTAAACAGGGACCCAGTCGGTCTGAAGATGAAAGCAGAAGATAAGCTGTATATGCACCTGAAGATTGCATGCTTTTATAACACTTGGGTTCACTAGGCAGTAAGGTCTGTTCCAGCCAATCAAGATCATCTGGATCATCTGTGCGCACAATCCACAACACCTGGATGCAGAACAAAATGGCCTCATGGCTGCGTTTGGATTTTGGCAGTCCAGAATTTACTATCATCAAGCCAGGAGTGGCAGGTGAGCACAAAAAAAGGGTGATACCTCCTCAAGGAGACCTCCTGCAGATATCAGGTTTTGCTTGAGGTACTTGTCGAGAATTCTGACATAGCGCCTTCTACCATAGAAGGCCACTGCTGACACACGTACTTTTGAGGCTTTGAGCCAAGGTCTCCAGTTGCTGTCACCAGTTGAAGGTATGACTGTAGTTTGAAGGGTACTGTCCCGTGACTTTGCTGACTGGGAATTGAGCCAAATCCCAACGACCAGTAGCAGAGATATTGCGGCCGCGAGCACAGTACTTCTCCTGGTTTTGTATGCTGACGCGTTTGCCATGCGAGGTGCCCTGAGGTGTCGGCACCAAGATCGGGACTGCAGAGGCTGAGTCGACCGGGTTTGCACTCCGCACGGGCGCCAAGGACTTATCGCTAGTAATGTTCAGCGTATTTTGCTGGTTTGAGCTTTAAATGTGACGGTATCGCTTTTCTTTCCCAGAGCGACAGCGTCACGTATTAAATATTTGGACCCGTAGCGCGCTTGCTTGCCGACAGCTGGCTTCATGCATCGCGATTGAGCTGCCGGCACTTCTAATGCATCTCGCATAACATGTAAGGTAGCTCAAACATTGCTGCCTCAAACGCTGAGACAGACTGCAGTCGACAACACCCCGACTTGACTCGTGGCTCAGGAGTCCGCCACTTCCTCCTATGGCAGCCAAGCATGACCGCTACTGCGTTTGGCAACGTTCGTCATCGACCAAGCTGGCGATGAAGCGCCAATCTCGTCAGAGTACCTGACGGTTCGAGCGTTTGTCTCGACAGAGCTAAACGGCAAGGTGACTCACGCAGGATTGTGACTCACGCAATCACTCAGAGCTTCCGGTGTACGCCTCTGGCATATCTGTCCTCCCATGGAGCATTTTGCCTGATTAGCCATAGAATTGCGCACATGCACCTGCGACTGTTGTCCAGACAAACTGCCACAGCCACTCTGTACAGCAAGCAACTGAAGTCAAGACTTTGGTTCATAGCGTGACCAGAAAGACCTTTTTTAATCAAAATTGCAGTCTCCAATTGGTTGCAACCATCAATCGATCTCTGAAAACCTCAACTTTCCTACTACACTTGTTGCTACTCACGAAACAAATGTGGTCATGTCTAACACCAAAGCCTAAGGGCACGCAAACCTCCTAAACATTCAGGTAAAGCTCGCTGGGTCATTTTCATGGCTTCAAGCATATAACATTGGTATGACAACATGAGTGCAGTGCATTCAGTCGACAGGCAGTGCCTGCTGCGAAAGGTATAGGACTGTCAGATGCTCAAGTCACAGCTCTTGAATAAGAGGTCGTTTCTTTGCTTGCATTAATGGCGCAGCAGGCTCAGTTGCTGAGACCCTGGTAGGCAAAGAAACACCTGATGACTTGTTTGTGCGCTCGTCTTCAGGCTTTACCAAAGACAGCTTGCTCAGCAATGACGCAGGCAAATGCGAAGATGAGGCAGCAGGGATCTGTGGTAAGTCATCATGCCTGCCTGAAGCTGAGTGATCCTTGGATACAACGTTCTCAGTTGATAGCACAGACATCTGCATACAAGCCAATAGGCTTATGAAGACACTGTCAGAGCACTAGCTGCCAGACTTGATGTGCCTCTGTCGCAGCCAGTCGACGACAACAAAGCAACAAATGCAAGACCTAATTGCTCTCACCTTGGCAGACTTGGTGGCAAGCTTGACGCCTGCTTCCTGTTGTACATATTGCAAGACTTGCTGCATTAGGCTTGACTTGCCAAATCTGGACTGGCCTTCAAATGCAGCATCTGTTGCTTTGGCAGAGCATTCTATATCCACAATGATGATGCCCTTAGCATCTGTTGTCAGTTTTGCTGACTGCCATAAGAGTTTGGGCTGGGCAGATTGCTTATCTGTGCTGGTCTGTGAGTTACTGCAAGTCAGCGAACCAGACATTGAGGCAGCTAGGCTTGGTGCTGAGCGGTATATTCTAATGCACACTTGTGCTGTGTCAACCAGCACACTACTGGCATTTGCCAGAATGCTGGTATCTATTCTCAACAAGGCCTTTCTGTCAGACAGCCTGTCAGGGCGGGCATTTCCCAGGGCCAGTGACATTTTCTTGTCATGGAACTTCCTGCAGCAACACAGCTGCTTGACCTGTATGCCACTTTGTTGCATGTAGCACCCATGAAGCACATAAGGGAAATCGTGCATGTGGTAGACATAGATGGTCTGTGTTGTGCATGCAGATTCTTTCACAGCCTATGAGGACTTGCCTGTAAGCATCTGGGCCTTGAGCAGCATAGTCATCCAGTTGCTGCCACGTCTGTCTGGCAAAGCTGAGCATTTGTTCGTTTCCACTGAGCTCAAGATGCTTTGTGAACTCGGTGAAGAACTCCATGGGGTGGTATTTGAGCCAATCACAGATGATACAAACTACGACGAATTTTCAGGTAACTTGATCTGGACATGCTTTTCCTTGGCCTGTCGCTCAATTTCAGCTCTCAACATTTTCTGAAAAGCTTCCCTGTCTTCTCTTGTGTCTTCGAGTCGCTCTGCCTCTATCTCCGTCACCCTGCCGATGCAGAACGTGAAATGGAGCTGGGAAGGTTGCGGGCCTCAAGCGTGAAGCTGAGCAAGTGGTGAAGGTGCATACTTGTCATAAAAGCCAGTCTTGATCATGAACCCCTCCATGCCCGCTCCCAGCTACAGCAACATGATCCCATGCAGCTTTGGGGCAAACAGCATTAGCCAATCATCCTTTTTAGGCAAATCACAGGCGGACTCACCAACAAGCAAGCCCCGGAAACTTTCGCGTAAAATTGCCAAGGATGCGCCATGATCCTCCTGAGTAACCGCTATGCTGTCATGACTGTACAGCAGTAAACAAAGCAAAGAAGACCAACTCAGGCATCGCTTCTCGTGCTGATCGCCAACTGCTGAAAGGTTCAGAGGTATAGCCCATTGCTGCAGACACGACAACGTCCTGCGCCATGCGTCGAACTAACGCGTTGCGTACACAGGACAGCAGGATGCTCTCATTTTGTTGTCTTGAGGTTTCTGAGCTTTCTGCATGCTGGCATTACTGGCCCACCAAGCAGGCATCGAATCCACGAACAGCATCAGAAAGAAACGGACACATCTGTGGCATTAGATGCAGATTTTGAGCAGATTTTGAGGTCAAAGAACTTTAGGTTATAAGAGTATGGTTTGGCATAGTCGTTTCTTGAGCCTCGAGCTCGTAATCATGAGTCCGAGGTGAAGGTCTGCCACAGATATGCTTGCTCACAGCAGCCTAGGCCTGCTGATGCCCAATTATGTTCCACATGCACATAGCGGAAAGCAGGGTACCATTAGGAAAGACACCTAACCCAGGATGCTGAAGAAATCTGCTGATGCACAAGGTGGTGCACAGAAGACTTGGCTTGCCACAAATTCAGCAGCAATGCACCTAGTTCGTTGACACAGCAGCAAGTTGTACCAGACTGCAGCTAAATCAAGTGAAGGCTCTATACTATCCCATCGCATACTTTCTTGTCCATTCCCTTGAGGTTTCTTCATACTTTGCGCGGTTCGTCTTGTAGATGTGTGCAATCTCAGGAACCAATGGGTCATCTGGGTTGGGATCAGTCAGCAAGGAACAGATTGACAGCAGCACCTGCAGCACAAGCCTGTCAGCCCTCTTGCTGAATTTGCCCTATTGCTAAGGTGTTTGCAAAAGCCCGTCATACCTTGGAGATAGTCAAGGCAGGGCTCCACTGCTCTTTGAGAATATCTAGGCAGATGCTGCCTTGGCTGTTCACGTTGGGATGGTACACCTGCGTACAGCAGGCTTTGGCTTTAGACCTCAGACCAGACTCAATGAAATCAGTTTGTGACATGAACGCTTGCCTTTGTTTGAAACTGCACTTTGGGAGGCTTGAATGGGTAGTCTGGGGGGAAGTGAATCATGACAAAGAACACTCCGCCTGAGTATGGACTATCCCCAGGGCCCATAATTGTTGCCTGTGTACACAGCAACTGTTTGACTACACAGCAGCAGATGCAAGGTGGAATGTCCGCTCAACATCACGCCCAAGGGCTAAATTGTGAAGACCTTGCATCGCATACTCATTGAACAGCAGCAACAACCAAGTAAAGCACTCAAACAAGCCAGACATCTAGCTGAGATCGCGAACCTGCCAGTGGAACAAGTCGTCCCCCGAAGGTCCCGCGCTACAAGATGTTGGTGGATCTCTCTGCAAGTCCTGCGGGGCAACACGACAGTCGCAACAGAGGTTCTGCAGAAAGCAAAATTCTGGATAGCCTATCAACCCAATGCCTGCAACTCCTTTTGAATACGCTTGGAGGCCATTACAACGGCTGAAAGTGTCGCTGATTTCTGTAAGCTTCACTGCCAAAGTCCAAGGCAGCAAAATGTGGCAGATCACCGGCAAGTGGCTACTTGGCAACAATCACAGCAACAGCAGGGCTGGTCAATCACGGGTCAGCGCAGCCAATGCAGTTCGCAGGTATATGGCAAGCAGCTTTCCGATTATGGACACAAGAGTATAAAGCGGCTCAAAGACTTGTATATTGCTTTGGTGGAGCGGTCCTGCAGATGGTTGCCAGTTACTGCGTCAGAAGCTCCTATGGAGCCGAATGAGGCGATCACCTAATGGCCTCTCCACATCAGTCCTTTCATGGCTAAAACGTTGCAAGCAATTTTCCTTCGGTCTCTTGTCAGGGCTGTACAACAACCCAGCAAAGGCCAGCACATTTGCTGCACCATGCACTTGTCGCAAACATTAAGGTGGAAAGGAGAGGTTTCATAAGTATACTTATTGATATGGTAGAAAGAGGATCGGATCTAAGCTACTACGTCAAGGCTGCTGGCTATATTTGCTTCCCAAGGTCAACCTTCTTCTTGATTGCCTGCAAGATTTCCCCACGCTGATTTAGGCAACAAAGTGATTGTATATACTTGCACTCATATGAATGCATTGCTACAGTTTCATTTCAAAGATACAGCAGGAACAAATTTCAAAAGAGGGCAATCAAAGAACACAAACAAGCATCAAACGCCATGGCAGAATTTGGAAGCATACCTTTTGACCATGGTAGATGAAGGAATCTATTAACCCTGATACTGTAAAGACCCCACCAACGATTGCGCAAACACTTGTCAAGAAATGTGTAAATGACTTGTATTCTTCTCGATACTGCACCTGCGCAAGCATTTCACAGGTGCCTGAAAAGCCTGATGGCACACGTTGGGCACATATATTCCTAAGCCCCAAAATTAACCTTGGCAGCCTAATTTAGACACCCTACGTGACCCTTTCAACCTATGCTTCCTTCCACAAACAGAAAATGCACGCATTCATATGGTTCCACATGTCTTGTAAATTTAAGTTCTTTGCAAGCACATGCAGAAACCGTTTGTATGCAGGATCAGCAGATTCAGAAAGGTGCAGCACAAGCTGTAGATGGAGCATTGTTGGGGAGTCCATCATGGCTAAGAGGTCACCTTGATGGGTGACAGGTCATAGAAGAAGAACACGCCTGGCATGTTCTGCCCTTGCTGTATCTCTGCACGTTTAAAGTGTTCTGTGACGGAGTACTGATTGCTATGTATTGTTTTGTTTCTCACGTCACTGTACATTGTCGGCACCACCTGCAGGGCAAACAGCGAAATGATGGAGCCGAACCATACTGTAGTATTGACTAGGCTGTAGTGTTGACTAATGCATTTGTGCAGTGATCTTTGTTCACCACAGAACACTAGGACAAGCCCAACGCATTCTTGCCCCTGGGCATCATGTGCTTGCAGGACGTCACTGGTGCAACAAGAAGTGTGATGCCTGCTGGCGCTCATGGAAATGCTGCAAAAGCATGACGACTGCCTTCAAGGCATACGGTCATCCGCAAGCTCTCTGCAGCCACCATCAAGCAGATCATTGACAAACCTGCGTCAGCAAAGAGCTGGGGAGTACACATTCACATGGGCTCAAGGCAGCAAGCCACCTTCCATTTGCTGTCGCACATGCTTGGAGCAATAATTACTGCAAAGACCTTGGTGCCTCCTAGACAGCTTGTAGAGCAGTCACAAACTGCTCTGCACCAACTTCATCAACGTCATCAAGGTCTAATGCACAACGTGAGGCATACTGCAGGTGTTCCCAGTGAAACACCTTGAGGAAGTACTGCCACATGCCAGTAGCTGCCTGGGAGGCAGAAGAGGTGGTTTGGTTGATGAACACCCCATCCAGGGGGTTTTGCTGGCCGGGGTACCCCGTCCCAAAGGTCAGCTTGGTAATGGTGTGGCTCAAATCGAAGTTCTTGTCTGGGAAGGGCACTAGGTCATGCACGTGCACGTTGCCCTGCTGAAAGGACTTGCCAGGCGCAAAATGGACATTGCCAGCCACCTGATCAAAGGCAGGCCATTCAGTCCCCACACAGCATGTGGTCAACTTCACCTCTGGTGATAACCTCAATGCATGTACTATGCATGCCACAAAGGCATCCACGCCTTGTTCACAATGTGGCAGGTGATGGGCAGAGACAGCTTGCTGATAGTGCTTGCTAGACATGGGAAACAGGATGACCGTAGGAAGAGACACTGCTAGGATGCCTGTCAACATAGGCAGGACCAAGTAGGAGGCTGATGATCTAGGCGCCAACCTTGTTGATGGAGATTGCCCCCCACATGTGGCACCCCTCCCCTGCCTGCTCCTGCAGGGCTTTAGAGAAGCCCTCCTGAGCGCACTGCTCAATGCCCTGAGGATCTGTGAATGCCCAGCCTTTCTTCCGGTATGCACTCCTGACCTGCACATCAGCTTCTGTTGGACAGGCGATCATATTCAAATGCTTGCAGCTGTACTCAGGTTCTGTGGAATTGTGGAAGCTGCAACAATTGTTGCAGAAACAACAATGTACTCGGAACGACACGTCCTGGTTCAAGTGCCCGAAAGATTTCAAGGCGTGTCTAAAGTTGGCACAATGACAGCGCAACCTTGCACGCTTTGTGCCACATGTGCAGAGACCATACCTCATCACAGGTATTGCAGCACTGCTGTGTGGCAGTCTGGGCACCATAGCAGCTCCCACATGCTGTGCCGTTTTCATCAACTTTGTCCTTTGACATCAAATCAATGTTCTCAGGCCCAATGGAATGCTTGGTACCCTCATCAATAGGAGTTCCATCAGCTTGTAATCGCTTCTTGTACACGTCATGATCCTGCAAATTGCATGTAGAAAACAATTGGGGGAAAGTCCAGAATGTTTTGTTGGTGACGCGCTGCATGACACATGCTTATGCAGGTGATCTACCTCTTGTGCAAGCTGCCTGATGCGGGCAAGTGATTTGTATGGCAACAAGCAAAATATGTATGCAGAGAGCTTACCACGTCCAGATGCATTTCTCCACTGATGTCCATAGCGTCCAATGATGTCCACGCACATGGCAGCTTATGAAATGTGATGTCAAACTGCAGTCCATCATCAAGGTCAAGCAGAGATACATGCAGGGTTGTTAGCATGCATGCAGCAGCAGCATGCATGCAGCAGCAGCATGCATGCTGCAGTCATCTGTAGTATGTCATTTGGCTCAATCCAATGATGCATTCAACCTTTAATCAACAACATATAGGGCTCACATTGATATCCATCATTTCCCCTCGCGAGGAGTCAACAGACAGCTCACTGATGGTATTCATGCGCAACCATAGACCTGCAGCCATAGCTGCGTTGGAAGTCACAGTTGGACTGACAGCCTTTTGTGAAGTGAAATGGTGCATGCCAGACGCTTTGCGCGTATGCATATATCAACCAGAGTAGTTGCTTACTAAGCTCTGAGAAGAACAAGCACAGCATGACCAGGCTGCTGACTACGGTAATGACGCCTCCTGAAAAGGTTCTTGTAAAGAAGTCCTCGTTGACTTTGGGGTAGGCGTCAAGATTTTTCAACTTGTTCAAAACCCCGTCCATCGTGAGTCGACGCGAGTCAAGCTGGAGCGAGAGCTCTATCT
>JAABUU010004038.1_pt1 | contig 17860 bp, 15 predicted proteins | sample 5559301 | NCBI WGS metagenome assembly JAABUU01 (sample SAMN10711884, study PRJNA513360) | rock metagenome | isolation source: Antarctica rocks | place: Antarctica: Victoria Land, Richard Nunatak white | reverse complement strand
CGCAGCACACTGGGCTTGGACAAGCCGTTCCTTGCGGACATCCTGCCCACGGTGATTGAGCATCGCAAGAGCGACTACCCCGATTTGGAGCGTCAGCAAAGCACAATCCTGCGCTACGCCCGCATGGAAGAAACTCAGTTCCGGCGCACATTAGACGCAGGCACAGTGCGTTTGACCGCCCTGCTGGACAGCGAAAGCGCGCGGCAGTCCCAGACAGTCAGCGGCGACGATGCATTTCTGCTGTTCACCACCTACGGCTTCCCTGCTGAGATGACTCAGGAGCTTGCCCGCGAGCATGGCATGAGCGTGGACATGGCCCGCTATGCCGAGCTGCTGGAACAGCACGCCGTCATCAGCGAAGGCGGCAAGACACGCGCCCTTTTCACCGAAAGCGTGCTGCCTGCCCTGCGCGAGTCCGGGGTGCGCGCGACTTTGTTTGTGGGCTACAGCGAAACCGAAACGCACGCGCCGATTGCCGCCATCGTCAAAGACGGGCTGCTGGTGCAGGCCGCCAGCGAAGGCGACCTGGTGCAGATTGTTCTGGAGCAGACGCCGTTTTATGCCGAGGCAGGCGGGCAGGTCGGCGACGTGGGCACGCTGCACGGCGACAGCGGGGCGTTCCAAGTTTCGGACACGCAAAAGGAAGGCGGCTACTTTTTCCACCGAGGCCAAGTGACGCACGGCGAACTGCGCGTGGGGGACAGCGTGGAGGCCCAGATAGACGCCGCCCGGCGTGTCGCGATAGCCCGCAACCACACAACGACGCACCTTCTGCACCGCGCCCTGCAAGACATTCTAGGCCCCCATGTGCAGCAGCGCGGGTCTTTGGTGACCCCCGACCGCCTGCGCTTTGACTTCGCCCACGACCACGCCCTGAGCGGGCCTGAAGTGCGCCAGGTGGAAGGGCTAGTCAACGAAAAGATACTGGACAACCTTCAGGTGCGCACCCGCGAGGAGCCGATAGAGGAAGCCAGGCAGCGCGGGGCTATGATGCTGTTCGGAGAAAAGTACGGCGATGTGGTGCGCGTGGTGCAAATGGAAGACTTCAGCCTTGAGTTTTGTGGCGGAACGCACCTAGCGCAAACCGCGCAGGCGGGCCTGTTTAAGATCATCGGGGAAAGCAGCACTCAGGCCGGTGTGCGGCGCATTGAGGCGGTCACGGGCAAAGCCGCGCTGATGCGCACCCTGGACCAGGAGCGCCTGCTGCAAGACATCGCCGGGATATTGAAGACAAACGTCACCGGCACGCTGGCGAGCGTGGAGCGTTTGCAGTCCGACCTGCGCGAGCGCGAGCGCGAACTCCAAGCCCTGCACAAAGCAGCGGCGGGCGGCATGGTGGACACCTTGCTTGCGACCGCACAGACCCAGAATGGTGTCACGATTGTGCGCCAAACCCTTGCCGAGAACGCCGATGCCGACACGCTGCGCACCCTAGCCGACGACCTGCTTCAGCGTTTAAAGTCGGGCATTGTCATCCTGGGCAGCGCACCAGGCGGCAAGGTGGCCCTCGCGGTCAAGGCGAGCGCCGACATGGTGAGCCGGGGCGTGCATGCGGGCAATCTCGTGCGGGAAGCCGCCAAAGCAGTCGGGGGCGGCGGCGGGGGCAGGCCGGACTTTGCGCAGGCGGGCGGCAAAGACCCCGGCAAGCTGAGCGATGCCCTGGCCCTCGCCGAGCGCCTGGCCCTTGAGATGGCCGGTGCCTAGGCAGCAAGTGCGCCTGAGAAGCGCGCAGGCTGCCCCCCCGGCCCTGCTCCCCGCTACGGAGGCCCTGCGACTAGGGATCAATCCTGTGGGAGCAGGAGCGGGATACAGGCTATTCATCCATGCCCTCACGCTGCGGGTCATTATCGTCGTTCTGCTGTGCGTATGCGTTCCGGCGCGGGCCGGAGTGCGCCCGCAAGTGCTGGTGGTTGTCGCCGACCATTTGACGCTTTCCGATACGCTGCGGCCCGGTTTGCTGTCGCTGGCGCGCCTGCGATGGCGCGGACAGATGGCGCTGATGTCTCCCGGTCTGGCGCAGGGCCAATCCCCTTTGCTCAATGTCTACGCAACGCTCGGTGCGGGCGATGCCGTGCGCGTGGGCGATGTGTCGCAGGGCTTGCTTGCGCGCACACTCGCCCGCGCCCATGTGCCTGCCCTGCGGCTGGGTAATGCCGACAGCGATGACGCTGGGAGTTACAATGACGCTGGGAACTGCAATCCCGCCGCACTCCTGCTGCCTGCGCCCGCCGATGCTTCCCCCCACGACGGCACCCGTCTTGACCCCATTGCGCCCGGCGGCAGGCGCACCGACCCCGCGCGTCTTTGGCAGGCGACGCAGGCTGCACTCGCTGCCCACGCCCTTGTGGTTGTCCAGGATGGCGACTTCCTCCGCGTGGAGCGCATACACGATAGCCTGCTGCCTGCTGTTTATGCGCAGCACCGCGCCCGCGCATTGCAGGCTTTGGATGCCTTTCTTGCCCCCGCGCTGGCTTATGTGGATGCCCATGCTAATGTCACGCTTTTGTTTGTCGTCCCCACGGCTCCTTTTGTCGGCACGGCATGGGACAGCCTGACGCCCTGCTTTTGCTATGCGTCTGCGGCGCCCGCATCCCCAATCATGCAGTCCCCCACGACGCAGACTTGGGGCTTGGTTGCCGCCCGCGATGTGGCACCCACCATCCTGGCCCTGCTCCATGTCCCCGCGCCGCTCCAAATGACCGGCGCGCCCATGCAGTCTGCCGCCCCTCTTGCTCCCAACGCTGCCCTTGCGCGCCTGCATCGCCTGGACACCGAAACGCGACTGAACCAGGATGCCCAATCGCCGTTCTTCTGGACGACCGGCTTGCTGGGCGGCCTTGCCTTGCTGGGGGGCATCGGGCTGGCTTTTGGCAATGCGGGCCAGCGTAACGCAAGACTGCGCCGCATGGCGCGCTTTGGCTTGCGCGCCTTGTCCGCTCTGCCGCTCGCGCTGCTGCTCGCCCCGCTGGTTCGGGTGCACACGCTGCCCGCGCTGTATGCCACTGTCGCGGTGTTGATTGGGCTGCTGGCTTTGCTGCCCACCCCCGCTATTCTCTTGTCTGTCACCGCCCTGGTGCTTATCGCCGACGGCGTCACCGGCACGGCTTTGGTGTCTCAGTCCCTGCTCAGTGTCTACGCCTTGTCCGGCATCCGCTTTTATGGCATCGGCAATGAGTACATGGGTGTCCTGTTGGCCGGAGCGTTGACGCTGGCGGGCAGCGCGTCCTTTGCCCGTCGTCCGCACTGGTTTATGCTTCTGCTGTTTACAGTGGTTGTTGTGGTTCTCTCGTTTCCCTCGTTTGGGGCGAAGGCGGGCGGAGCCGTCACCACGACCGCGACCTTTTGGGTGGCCTGGCGCGCGCTGAACCGGCAGCCCATGACGTGGCGGCACGCGGCACTGGGACTGGCGGCGGGGTTCGCTGTTGTGCTGCTGTGGGGCGTCCTGGGGCACTGGCTGCCCGTGCGCCGCACGCATATCGGCACCGCCACGGCGGCATTGGGGCAGGCCCGTTTTGGGTACATAGCCGGAGTGGCTTTGCGCAAGCTGGGGCTGGCTGTCCGTGTTGCCCTGCACCCTGGAACCATCGCGGGCCTGCTGGGGCTTGCACTCGCGGGCGTGCTGGCCCGGCGCGTGCCCGCCGCGCAATTTGCCGACTTGCACGCCCGCTTTCCGCGCTTTGCAGCCCTGTGGCTTGCGGGTTTGTGGGGCAGCTTGGTCTGCGTTCTTTTTAATGACTCAGGCATTGTCGCCGCCATTCTGCTGCTGACGAGCCTTGCCGTGGTCGGTCTGCACGGCCTGCTTGCCTCGCCGCCTGCCCGGCCTGCCCAGCGCTGACAGCCCATTATGCGACTTGCCGCTTTAGATGTTGGAGATGTGCGCATCGGCGTCGCCGTGTGCGACCCTCTGGAAATCGCCGCGTTTCCTCTAGGGACTGTGACGCGCGTGGGCAGCCTCAAGCGCGACACCGCTACGGTCGCCGCCCTGCTTGCCGAGCAGGAGGCCGATGCTGTCATAGTCGGCCTGCCGCTGTCCCTTGATGGCGGGGTCGGGCCGCAGGCGCAAAAGACGCAGGGATTCGCGCGCGCTTTGGCGAAACTGCTGCCTGTCCCCGTTGTCTTTTGGGATGAAAGCCTGTCCAGCGTGGAGGCCAATGACCAAATGATCAGGCTGGGCCTGTCCCGCCAAAAGCGCCGCGCGCAGATTGACAGCCGCGCGGCTGCGGTCATTCTAGAAAGTTATTTAGAGCATCGGCGGCTGACCAATGCTCCGCGCGATGCCCTCGCTGCCTCGTAACCTATTGTATGCGCGCCCGCCGATGGGCACGCTTCTGTTAACCTCATGCCCTCTTCCCAAAAACTGCCCTCGCGCCGAACGGGACGCCAGGCTTCGCTGGCCGTGTTTATCCTGCTGCTGCTGGCCGCGTTCTTTGTCGCCGCTGCCGGGGTCACGCGCCTGCTGGCCCCGGTGACGACTGTCCGCACGGCCCCGGCTGTCCTTGTGACTGTCCCTGCCGGAGCGAGTGTACGCACTATCGGCGCACTGCTGGCCCGTCGCGGGCTGGTGCGCTCCACCTTGAGCTTCACGCTGGCGGCCCGCCTGGACCACGTCAGCGATAAGATGCAGGCGGGGCATTATGAACTTTCGCCCGCCATGCCGCCCCGCCAAATCGCCCTGCTCCTTGCCCTGGGACGCACCGCAAGCGATGTCGTCGTTATCCCCGAAGGCTTCACTGTCGCTCAGATCGCGCGCCGCCTGGCCGGGATGCACAAAGCCAATGAGCAGTCGTTTGTCGCGCTCGCCCGCACGCAGGGCCGCACGTTCCATGTGGGCAGTTTCCAGCCGCCCAGCGACAACCTGGAAGGCTATTTGTATCCCGACACCTACCGCCTGCCCAAAAGTGCCGGGGAACGAGAGATTATCACCCAGATGCTGCAAAACTTTCAGGCCCGCGTGCTCGCCCCGCACCAGCAGGACTTTGCCCAGGCACCCGGCGGATTGCCCGGCGTTTTAACTCTGGCGTCTCTGGTGGAACGCGAAGCCGAAGCGGACAGCGAGCGCCCGCATATCGCGTCAGTGTTGCAAAACCGCCTGCGCATCGGCATGCGCCTGCAATGCGATGCCAGCGTGCAATACGCCCTGCCCGAACACAAAACACGCCTTCTTTTCTCCGACCTGCGGGTAAACTCTCCGTACAACACCTATTTGCACGCGGGCCTGCCGCCGACCCCGATCTGCAATCCAGGCCTGCCCAGCATCCTGGCCGCCCTGCATCCGGGCGTATCGGACGATTTGTTTTATGTCGCGCGCGGCGATGGGCATCATATTTTCAGCCCGACTTTGGCCGCCCACGACCGGGCGATTGCCCAGCTTCACGCCTCGGGCGCGCGAGATTAAAGGGCGTGGCATGGGGATTGTGGACGCTGTGCAAGCGCGTTGGGAGCGCGTGCCAACGATGGAAGATTTTGTTCCGTCGTTGGTCAGGGCTGGGAACACTGCCGAAACACGAGAAAGAAGCCCATTGAAGCCCATTGTTTACATCTCCGATTTGGATGGAACACTGCTTGACCCGGCAGGCACGCTGCCCCCGAATAGCCGGGAGGCGCTGGCGGCGATGCTGCGGGAAGGGCTGACATTTACGGTGGCAAGCGCGCGCAGCGTGGCTTCCATCCAGACGCTGCTGCAAGGGGTGCCGCTTTCGCTGCCCGTGATTGAGTTTAACGGGGCGTTCATCTCGGACTTGGCGACAGGGCGGCACGAGATTGTCAATGCGCTGGAGCGGGACGCTGCCGAAGATGTTTATCGTTTGACGGGCGAGTTTGGCGGCACGGCGATTGTTTCTACGTTCAACGGCACCAAGGACTGCGTGTACTATGCGCGCGTGGGCAACCTTGGAACACAGTGGTTTCTGGACGACTGCCACGCCCGGCAGGACACCCGGTGGCACCATGCAGACGACATGACGGCGGCATTGGGCGAGCAGGTGGTCTGCCTGACGATCATTGACAAACAGGAGCGACTGGCGGAGCTGGAGGCGGCGATTGTTGCGCGCTGGGCCGGGGCGACCGAACTGCACCTGTTTGAGAATATGTATTCGCCGGACTGGCACTGGCTGACCGTACACGACCGCAGGGCAACCAAAGACCAGGCCATCAAGATTTTGCGGGAAGCCTACGGCCTGCAAGACCACGCGCTGACAGTGTTTGGCGACCAGACCAACGACCTGAAAATGTTTGGGGTCGCGGACTGCGCTGTCGCTGTCGCCAATGCCGACCCGCGCGTGCGGGCGCAGGCGCACCAAGTTATCGGCCCGAACACCGGCGGCAGTGTCGTGCAGTATATTCAAGACCAGTGGACGCCAAAAGCATTGACAGCGCAAGGCTCACACGCTTAACAAACAAGTCCCGCACAGCCGGCGGACATTAAAGGAAGACGCATGCCCAACATTTGGAAGTTACTCACGCCAACCCGCGTGGTCGAATCGGTGCAGGAAGTAGACCCCTCCCAGCTCAAAGCGCAGGGAGTGACGGCGATTATCACCGACCTGGACAACACCCTGGTGCCGTGGCGGCACTACGAGATTGCGCCCGGCGTGGTGGAATGGCTGGGGCATTTGGAAGTGGAAGGGATTAAAATCTGCATCGCGTCCAATACTATCCATACCGAGCGGCTGAAGCAACTAGCCGAGACAATGGGCATTGACTTTGTAGACCGCGTGCGCAAGCCGTGGACCGACGGCTTCGAGCGGGCGATGCAGAAGATGGGGTCGGACGAGAAGAACACGGCAGTCTTCGGCGACCAAATCTTCACGGACATTCTGTGCGGCAACCGTCTGGGGCTGGTGTCTATCCTGCTGCGCCCGCCGCTGTCCAAAGAAGAGTTTATCTCTACCCAGGTCGTGCGGGTCTTGGAGAACATTGTCATTCGGCGCTTGCGGGCACGGGATATGTGGCCGGGCGCGCAGGCGGTCGCCGAAGCCGCCGCGCACACACTAGAACAAGCGCTGGAAACCATGCCTGACCCGCGCAAGCCGGAAGTGCAGCGCCGCTCCAAAGCCCTGACAGCCGTCTTGGTGGCGGCAGTGCTGGCGGCAATCTACGCCGCCGTGCGCCGCAAGCGATGACAAGGCCGCAAGCGATGACAAGGGTGATTACGGGGCAGACGCGGGTCGTCGGCGTGTGGGGACATCCCGTGGGGCACTCGCGCTCGCCCGTCATGCACAACGCCGCCCTGGCCGCGCTGGGCCTGGACTGGGTGTACGCCGCCTTTGACGTGCCGCCCGCCCGTCTTGCCGAAGCCATAGCGGGAGTGCGGGGCTTAGGACTAGTCGGCGTCAACGTCACCGTGCCCCTGAAAGAATTGGTGCCGCCGCTGCTGGACACGCTGAGCGACGAGGCGCGGCGCATCGGGGCTGTCAATACGATTGTCAACCAAGACGGCCTTTTGCACGGCGACAGCACCGACGGCAGGGGATTCTTGAAGGCGCTGACGGAAGCCGGGCAGCCGGAGCTTTATGGACAGCGCGCGCTGCTGCTCGGCGCAGGCGGGTCGGCGCGCGCTGTTGCTTTTGCGCTAGCGGGAGAAGGCTGCACAGTGGTGATCTCCAACCGAACCGAGCAAAAAGCGCAGGCCTTGGCCGATGCCGTCAACCGGGAGTTTCCGAAACGGGCTTCTGTGGCAGGGTGGGGCGAGGACGCCGGGTGCGTAGACTTGGTGGTCAACGCCACATCGCTGGGCCTCTCGCCCGATGCAGAAGCAATGCCTGCCCTGCCGCCCGGCGTGCTGGATACGCGCCCCTTTGTCTACGATTTAATTTATAACCCTTTGGAAACACGGCTGCTGCAAGCGGCCCGCGAGGCAGGCTGCCGCGTGTCCAACGGCCTAGGCATGCTGGCATGGCAGGGCGCACTTTCCCTCGCGCTGTGGACAGGCCGCCCGCTCTCCGAGATGCCCATCGCCGCCATGATGCAGGCGGTCAGCCCCGCCGTGCCAAAACAGGGGCTGTAAGAAAGACACAACGACGACAAGTTGGCTAAACCCAAGCGTGTAAGGAACCATGAGCATTATTCTGAATGTTGCGCCGGAAGTGGAGCAGCGGGTAGAGCGGGAAGCAGCGGAGCATGGGCAGGACGCCGCCACATTCCTGCGCCGAATTGTGGAAGAGCGATTTGGCGTTCCGGCCCAGCCAAGCCAGGCGTCTGCCCCCAAGCCGGACTTCTTCTCGGAAGAAAGCATCGCCGCCTGGCAAGCCATGATCGACTCGTTTGATGAGGAAGATGCCGAAGAGCAGCGCGCAACACTGACACTGCTGCAACAAGTGGTGGAGGAAGATCGCCCCGGCCAGCGCCGCGTCTTCAGCCCCGGCGCCAACCCGCCTGCACTGGGCGAGACGCCGCTGAGCGAGGCCTAAGCTTGATTATCATTCTTGACAGCGGGCCGCTGGGGCTGGTTACAAACCCCAAGGCGAGTGCAGAGGCAGAGGCTTGTAAAGAATGGTTGCGAGGCCTGCCGCTTGCCGGACATCTGGCGCTCGTGCCGGAAATTGCTGATTATGAACTGCGTCGCGAACTGCGCCTTTATGGAAAAACGCAGGGCCTGCGTCAACTGGACAAGTTCAAGTCTTCAAACCAATACCTGCCGCTAACGACTGCCGCCATGCTGCAAGCTGCCGAGTTCTGGGCCGACGCGCGGCAGCGCGGCCTCCCGACTGCGGATCGATTGGCCTTGGACGCCGACGTCATCCTTGCGGCGCAGGCGGCGACAATCACTTCGGCAGATTGGGGGCTTGCTGAGGCTCAGGCGGTGATTGCCACGCTGAATGTCGGGCATCTTTCCCGCTTTGTGGACGCCCGTCTGTGGCAAAGCATTTCCTGACAGCGCGTGCAGATGGAGGTACTGCCGCCATAAACAGGCTGCTTGCCTTCCGCAACGCTCACGACTGTGATGGCACAGGCGATTAGTTCTGCCCCTTTAGAGCATTCCTGCTAAGGATACCAACGTCCGACCTGGCCGTCGATGTTGGTCTGATAACCAACATCACCATTGCCCTGCAAAATTGCCCACTGCTTGAAATCCGAAAGCTGCGCTAGCGTTACGGCTTTGACGTGCCCATCGGCATAGGCGACATTGACATGGGCGTCTGAGGGCGGCGCGTCGCACCAGGCCAATTTACGCTGCGTGTGACGCCAGGACAACACATCAAACATGCGTGCCGGGCTGAAGCTTGCGCGCTTGGCGCTGTCGCAGGCTGCGTAGAAATAGCCGGTATTGCCGCCATCTATTGGGCTGAGCGCTAGCGAGAAGCCTGGAAACTGCACATCGGTGTTGCTGAGCGTCTCGGCGAGAAGCACGGTGCCAGCGGGCGCGCCTGCTTCGCTGAACGAGTGCCCTGCTCCGGTGCCATTATTGCAATCGTCCGGGCAGTAGTACTCGGCCCAATTATCGCTCAGGCCATAGGAGGGTGTATTGGAAATCTTGTGCAGGGTAATAGCGGCGGCGTCGTAGGGTGCGGAAGGGCAGACAAAGATTTTGGAGGCGGAGTTGAGATCGTGAGATGCTTGGGTTTGGATATACGGGGCCACCAGTTCGGGCCAGAACTTGTCGGGGGAAAAGCCGGATGGCCCCGTCCATCCGGGGCTGCGGCTGCCTGGACTGACCGACTTGAACCCGGAGTAAAACAGGACGCATCGGTTATCGGCATCATCGGCGTACATCAGAATGCCGGTTGTGATCTGCCGCATGTTGGACAGGCAGGTTACCTGCCGCCCCTTTTCACGGGCGCGGGCGAAGACTGGAAACAAAAGCGCCGCCAGCAGCGCGATGATGGTGATCACCACGAGCAGTTCAATAAGAGTAAACCCGGCTCGGCGTTGTGGGGGAGGTTGGCTGCCTGCTGTGTTCATGCGCCATTATAACACAGGATTTGACGATCCACACAAACCGTGATATAATTCGCCAACCCATTGGCAGTTTTGTGGGTTTCATCAAGCCCATGCCTGAAGACACACACATTGCCGCCGCCTCGCTAAGCCTTATGCTGGAGGCCAGCCGCGAACTCTGCTGCCTTGGAGCCGCTGAGCCTTACCGGTTCTACGAGGCTCTGCACCGGATGGCTGCACGCATTGCTCCCGCCGAGGCATTCTACATCTGCCTCTACTCGGAAGCCGAGCAAAGCCTTTTCTTTCCCTATAACCACGATCTCGGCATCTATGACCCGCCGCTCACGGTGCCTCTGGGCAATGGCCCAACTTCGTGGGTCATCCGGCACAAAAAGGCGTATGTCTGGAACAGCCTGGAAGAAAGAGAGAGGGTCCAGCCGGGCGGCTTTCACTTCGGCAACCTGGACACCGCCACCGTATCCGCCGCGCACCTGCCGATCCGTGCGCCGGGGGCCGCGTCCGAAGCCGCTCTTCTCGGCGTCCTTTCGGCGCAGAGCTACACCCCAAACGCCTACACTGCCCACGCGCTGTGCCTGCTGCAATGGCTGGCGGATCGGGCCGGTCAGGCGCTGGCGCATGAGCAAGCGGCCTCGCTGGCCGCAGAGCGTCAGCAGCACGCGGCGACGCTGGTCGATCAGTGTGTGCAGATGATCAGCCGCATCAGCCGGGACGCGCAGGCCGTGAGTGCCCTGACGCCGCCGGAGTGTCCCGCCCTGCGCCAAGCCGCTGCCGAGCTGCTGCGCACCTGCTATCGCAGCCAGACCGAAGCTAACCAGCTTCTCCTGCACCCGCACCGCCTTTCGCCGCCGTCCCCTCCGGCTCCCACTGCCCCTCCGCTTGCCCTCTTGACCGAACGTGAGCGGGAAATCCTCAGCCTTCTGGCGTCGGGCCACACCAACGGCGAGATCGGCAAACGCCTGTTCATCGCCACCAACACCGTCAAAGACCACCTCAAGCGCATCTTCGTCAAGATTGATGTCAGCAGCCGCCACGAGGCGACGCAATGGTTCCGCACCTCCTCTCAATAACCCGCAACCACCCATGCGGGTGGTTTAAAATCCACCTTTCTGAGTGATTGACGCCTTGCTTTCGTCGTGATACAATGGCGTGTTCGTGGAAATAGGGTGCCTCCTGCAAGACCCCAGCCCTGCCGCATTCCCGGATAACCAAGGTGTCTCTATCATCTTCCAACGGGTGTAACAAGGTAGCACGCCTGCTTTTTGATGCCGAGACTACTGAGAGGAGGAAATATATATTACGTGTAGAGCAAAATTGATCTGACTTTAGGAAAGGGCGGAGAAATGAAGACTATTAGTTATAGCATTGCAAAGAGCCTGAAGGTCGCAATGGCAATATTGGCTACAGCAATTAACCTCTCAAGCAGCGCTAACGCTCAGAGCATCGTACAGCCTGACGCACCGGATATGAGTGCTGACGCTGGTTACTCACAACTTGGGGCTGGGTTGTTTGTCCAAAACTCATCCACCTCTGAAGCAATGGAATCGCAAACCTATATCTCTATAGGAAGCGGCCTCTTCCTTCAGAATCCGTCTGTTGTGATACCATATGCTAGCCAGCCAAGAATGATTGGGAGCGACCGACGTATGGCAGTCGTTTACGAGTGCTGGTATGCTCTGAACAGTAACTACAAACAACATCCCGATGGCATAGGACCACATGGCGAACCGACTGTATGGGGTAACACTGTCTCCAATTGGCATTATCTTAGCGATGACACTAATGCATTGCAACAGGTTAAGTCGATTGTAGGTTCTGACAAATACGGCCCCAATTGGACGGTGGCGACGAACTTTGGCCCTGGCGATGATTATGCTATCAAACAAACATTGGAACCAAACAGCCGAAAATTAGGGCGGGGCGGGCAGTGTACTTACTTTACTTGCTTAATATTGTATCGTGCCCTCGGTGGCTTTCGCTTTTCGACCAGAGCTACGCCAAAAGGATACGAAGCTTTCGCATGGGGTGACTTGGCAGCAGGTGTCAAAAAACTGTACCCAGTTGCAACCGATGCACAACCTGGTGATGTCGTGTTCAAACTCGGATCACCAAATCACGTCGGTATCTGCGTCAACAACTTTCATAATGGTACTCTGGAAATAGTCGACTCAAATTTCTCTGGTTACGGTAACAAAACATACGCGGTCGGCAGGTACAATCCGCCTAACTCAAATTTGTTCTTCTATAACTCGGAAATTATTGGGCGGCATATTGTCAACATAAACTCCGAAGGCTACAGATTGTTTAGTGGAGATCATAACAAGAACCCGCTCGGATGGTACTAAACTGACAGCTATTTATAACTAAAGCTACGCCTGTTGCATTTCAGCCAAAGTAGTTAAGTAGTCACCCAAGAGAAAATTGCTGTTCTGTCGCGACCTGAGTCAGAGTATGTCCGGGACGCTCTGGCAGAGCATCGGGAAGTCGCATACGCTTCGGGAGACAGCCAGCGGCACTCCATCTGCCGCCATAGCACCTCGATCTTGTTTATGTGCGGGCAGTGCGGCGGCAAAAACAACAGGCGTAGGCTTCTCTGTCTGCTTCTCCCGCACTGCCCTCGCCAGATGCACGCATTGGTGTGACGATTACTGATCATCATTAATTGTGAGGAGGAAATCCATTGAACTTACAACTGCTCCGGTACCTGCCTCTGCGGGCAACTCTACTGGCTATGGTACTCGCAGCAACATTGTCTCTGTCGTCTTTTGCGGATGCCCCTTCAAGCATCGTGCTGCCTGCAAAAAGCTTGGTCTTGGTTGTGGTAGTCAACCACCTAAAATCCGGGGATGTGCATGTAGGCGATGCCGTTCGATACAGAACCGTGACCAACACCTATGGCCCGAACCACGAACTTCTTATTCCGGCAGGAGCGGAGGGACACGGACGCGTCACAAAATCTGACAAGGCTGGAATGGCAGGTAAATCAGGAAAACTCGGTTTTACCTGCGATTACGTGCTTGCTTCAGACAACACACATCGCATTCGCTGATGCGGACTTGTCTAAAGCAGGGCGCTCATACAACGCCGTCACGCTAGCTCTAATAGCAGGGCCACTCGCCCTCTTTGGTAAGGGGAAAAACATTGATGTGAATGAGGGCACTCCACTGGTCATGGCTGTAGGCGCAGATACCCCGGTCGTTCCACTCGCCACCATTCCCCCTGACCAGACAGTTGCCATTGTTCCAGACAAGCACCACGGCAAAAAGATGACAGGCATAATTAAGGCCTTTGATACCGACACTTTGACCGTCGTTAGCGATGGTATGGACAAAGTAATGAAGCTGAAGGATATTAAGCAAATCTTGCTTTCCGATTTGCCGCCCGAAAAGTAGATGGGCTGAACATTGATGGCGATAAGCAGCCTCTGCTCAATGCCGTCCAGCATGAAGGCAAAGCCGCCAGTAGTGCTTTTATAGACAACAATATCCTTCCTGACACCAACGGCTTCTCCAAGTTCACCATCCGCGCCATCGGCCACGGTATTGACGACATGCTGAGTGACTTTCTCAAGCCGTATCCCACCACCGATAAGAAGTAGCACACGCGCCATGTGGCCCTCAACTGGGCGGGAGACGTTCGTCTCCCGCCCGCTTCTTGTTTTCCAGCACAAGCCGTATGCTATAATGCAGAAACAGGTTGTGACAAAGAGGAAGCGGGCGAAAGGGCACAGGAGATGCAAACGAGGCAGGAACTTGTCGGGCAAGAATTGCACGACCGCGCAACGCGCGGCGAAACGCTGATCGACATAGAGAAAACCACCTTGCAGGCATGGTACGATGCGCAAGATGCAGTGGAAAGCACACGGCTCCAAGTCACACCCTCCCTTTCAACCAATACATTACGGGCAGATGTGGACGCGGTCCTGCTTCGCCTTCAAGAAGCGACGCAATACCTTCAGCATATCAGTGCAGAAAATGCCATCCTCAAAAGCGAGAATGCCACGCTCACGCGCCGTCTCGCGCGAACAACTCAGGAAGCAGCGTGAGTATCAATGCCGCGTTGCGGGCACAGGTTCGCATGCGTACAGACTCTGCCTGCGAATACTGCGGCGTAACGGAAATCAACGCGGGTGGCGAGTTGACGATTGACCACTATCAGCCGCAGGCACGCGGCGGTTCCGACAGCTTGGACAATCTTGTTTATGCCTGTCACCGCTGCAACCAGTACAAAGCCGACTATTGGGCGGTAAGTTCAACTGATCCGCTCCTCTGGAACCCGTGTGCGGAGCCTTCAGAAAGGCATTTTCTGGAACTTATCGACGGCATGTTGTATCCGCTGACGCCAACAGGAGCATTCACAGCAGCTCGCCTTCGCCTGAACCGTTCTCCCCTTGCTGCTCACCGACTGCACAAACGCTCCAATGCTCAGGAGCAGCGTCTGCTTGCTCAGTATCGCGATGTTGTGGCGCTCTTAGAGCAAGTATCAAATCAGCAAATCGCACTGATAGATGAAAACCGCGCTTTGCTGGAGGAACAGCGGTTGTTGCTGCGCTTGCTGATTGAGCAGATTGGGTAATCCACATCGCCGGAGTTCTAGAAAGAGCAATCTTAACTGGCATTGGCGCCGGAACCACCCTCTTGCACTTCGGGCTGTGGTATGATATAATCATGGAAGGTTTTGAAAACTCGCCTGCATCCTCCTCAATGGCTTAGGGAGCAAAACAGACAAGTTTCGTGTTATTAATACTAGGAAGATTGTGCGCGGGACGGCAGCCCGCGCGCGCACTGTTTGCGAGGTAAGGAGGCGGAGTGCCGTCATGGTAACGCAGAAAAAGAGCCTGGGCGAGATATTGGTGGAAAAGAATATTCTTTCCGAAGAGAAACTGCTCCAAGCCAAAGAAGTCCAAAAAAGCGCGCCCGGCGATCTGGGCAGCATCATTGTTGACCTTGGTTTCGCGAGCGACAAGGATGTCACAGCGGCGCGGGCCAGCGAGATCGGCATTCAGTTTGTAGACTTGTCCAACCCGCGCAATGTGGACCCGGAAGCGGTGAAGGCCGTGCCGGAGCATATTATTCGCCGTCATAACGTGCTGCCGATCCGGCGCGATAACAGCGTGACCCCCAACCGGCTGATGGTGGCGATTGGCGACATCAAGACCAGCAAAACTGCTCTGGAAGATGTCAAGCTGGTGTCTCGCTGTGCCATCACGCCGGTTCTTGCGACCAAAAGCGCGCTGGAAGAAGCGACCATGCGCGCGTTTAACGGCGGCGCTCCATCTCGCCCAACACCGAGCAAGCAAATCAACGGCAACGGAAGAAGCAATGGCTCCAGCGCCCTGCCCGCGATTATCAAAGATGAACCTGTCAGCGCCACGCCCGCGATTGTCAATGCCGGCGGCCCGACCGCTGTGCCAAGCGAACTGGCGGCGACTATCGGCGGCGACCTTGCCAGCATCCAAGGCGTGGGGGATGAAGGGGACGATGGGGCTGACGAAAAGCTGTCGGAAGAAGCGCCTATTATCCGCATTGCCCATGCTATTGTCCAGCAGGCCATTCGTGAGAAAGCCTCGGACGTTCATATCGAGCCGGGACAGCGCTCGGTGCGCATTCGGTACCGGATTGACGGTGTCCTCAACGAAACGATGACGGTGCCCAAGCACATTCAGAACCCGCTGATTTCGCGCTTCAAGATCATGGCAGACCTCAACATTGCCGAGCGCCGGGTGCCGCAGGACGGACGCATTCCGATCCGCGCGGACGGCAAAGACTATGACCTGCGCGTGTCGGTGCTGCCGTCCAAGTTTGGCGAAAAGATCGTTATGCGTATTCTGGACAAGTCCAGTACGCAGGTTGGCTTGAACAGCCTCGGCTTTGAAACAGACATTCAAACGAAGCTGGAAGAACTGGCGCTGCAGCCAAACGGCATGCTTCTCACAACCGGGCCGACAGGCTCGGGCAAGACAACCACGCTGTACTCGCTGCTGAACCGCGTTAACTCAGTGGAAAAAAACATTATCACAGCGGAAGACCCGATTGAATATGACCTCGCGGGCATCACGCAGTGCCAGATCAACAAAAAAGCGGGCCTGACATTCGCCGCCGCCCTGCGCTCATTCCTACGCCAAGACCCGGATATTATCATGGTTGGCGAGATGCGTGACCTGGAAACAGCGACCATCGCCGTGGAGTCAGCGCTGACGGGGCACCTCGTGCTGTCCACGCTGCACACCAATGATGCTCCTTCCGCCATGATGCGTTTGGCGGATATGGGGGTAGAGTCTTACCTAATAGCAGCAACGGTGATTGGGGTCATCGCGCAGCGTTTGTGCCGCAAGATTTGCAGCAACTGCAAAGAATCCTACCAAGTGGACGCATCAGACCTATCCTCCTTCGGCTTTGTTGTAGAGCATCCTGACCAGAAAGTGACACTGTTCCGGGGCGCGGGCTGCGAGGAATGCCGCTATAAAGGCTTCAAGGGACGCGTCGGCTTGTACGAGCTGCTGGTGATGAACGAAGAAATCGCTGAGCTGGTTGTGCGGCGCGCGCCTGTCGCCGATATTCGCGACGCCGCAAAGTCTTCGGGCATGCGCGAGCTGCGTGAAGATGGTCTGCTGAAAGTGCTGGAAGGGCGCACCACGCCCGATGAAGTGCGGCGCGTTGTGTTCACCGCAGGTTTCTAACGGTGTTTTTCTAACGGTGTTATCGGGAGAGTGTTTCTCCCGTCAAAGAAAGTGCAAGCGCAGCCCAGCGCTTAGGAGTACGTAGCTATGGCCGAATCCTATCTTCCCAACCAGCAAAGGCCGCCTGCCTTTGGCACCAACGGAGCCAATGGCACGGCGGCTAAAATGCCTGCCATGCCGCAAAGCGGCTCCATGCCGAGCGCGCCTATGCAGAACGCTCAGGTGACTGAGGCGCGTCCGCAGGTTAAGAAGAAGCCGATGGAGGAAGTCCACATCGACGAGCTTCTGGAAACACTGGTGGAACTGGGAGGTACAGACCTGCATATCTCCCAGGGAGTGCCGCCCACCGTGCGCGTCAACGGTGAGCTGGAACAACTGCCCTACGAAGATGTCACGCCACTTGACGTGCAGCAAATGATGTACGGCATCCTGACCGATGAGCAAATCCAGAAGTTTGAAAGCACTTGGGAGCTGGACTTTGCGTATGCATTGCAAAAGCGGGCACGCTTTCGCGTCAACCTTTACCGAGACAAAGGGTCAGTGGCGACGGCCATGCGCCTCATCCCGTTCAACATTCCCACAATGGAGCAGCTCGGCCTGCCCGCAACGATTGAAAAGCTGACACATGTGCGGCGCGGCCTGATTTTGGTGACAGGGCCAACCGGGTCGGGCAAGTCCACGACACTGGCGTCTATGCTGAAGCACATCAATGATACGCGCTCGGAGCATATTCTCACCATTGAAGACCCAATTGAGTATGTGCATCCGCCGAACAAGTCTATTGTCCATCAGCGGGAGCTAGGGCAGGACACCAAATCGTTTGCCAATGCGCTGCGGGCTGCCCTGCGCGAAGACCCGGATATTATTCTGGTCGGCGAGATGCGCGACCTGGAAACCATTTCACTGGCAGTCTCTGCGGCAGAAACCGGTCACTTGGTATTTGGAACATTGCACACAAACTCTGCCGCTACGTCTGTTGACCGCATTGTAGACAGCTTTCCTTCTGGAGACAAAGACCAAATTCGCTTGCAGTTGTCCAATAACATCCAAGCTATTATCTCGCAGATGCTGCTGCCAACTTCGCCTTCTTATAAGGCGCAGACAGGCAAGGGCCGCATCGCTTCCCAGGAAATTATGATTGCCTCGTCGGCTATCCGCAACCTTATCCGCGAAGCCAAAGCCCACCAAATTGCGTCTATCATCCAAACCTCGGGCAACGCGGGCATGATTACCGCTGACCGCAGCCTGACAAACCTTTATCAGGAAGGCAAGATTACCCATGAGACT
>JAABUU010004037.1_pt1 | contig 17865 bp, 19 predicted proteins | sample 5559301 | NCBI WGS metagenome assembly JAABUU01 (sample SAMN10711884, study PRJNA513360) | rock metagenome | isolation source: Antarctica rocks | place: Antarctica: Victoria Land, Richard Nunatak white | reverse complement strand
AGCCGATTAGGACGGGCACAGAGCGCTGTTGGTACAGGCCACCTACCGCTGAAGGTCAGAGAATTCCGCTCCACCTGCATCGACGTAGCAAATGCGGCCCTTCCGGTGCCGCAGGGCTGTACCGGGCGTCCTTCTGCTACTGGGCGTGAGGCGGTTCCGCAGCCCCGACACGCGTGGTCATGATCGCCGGCATGAAGACGACTCAGGGTTCGTTGTTCAAGAGGTGCGGGTGCGGGGACCGCTCGAGCAGGGCCGCGCCCTGCCTGCTGCTGGGACGGCGCGGTCACGGCAGCTGGTACGCCGCTCGCGAGCTGGCCGCCGGGCCGGACGGGCACCGGTGCCGGCTACGCCGCGGCGGCTACCCCACCCGGGCGGCCGCTCGGGCCGCTCTGCAAAGCTGGCACAACCCGGCGCGGCCGGTCCTGACCGTCGGCCAGTGGCTGACCCGCTGGCTGGCCAGCCGAGCCCACCTTCGGGCCAGCACCCTTCGGGCGTATGAGTCCGACGTCCGGCTTTACCTGCTGCCCCACCTTGGGGGCATCCCCCTCGCCGACCTGCAAGCCGACGATGTCGCCGCCCAGCGCCGCGCCCTCGTCGAGCGCAACGCCGCCAGTGACCTCGAGCTGTCCCCCGGCCGCAGACCCCACCCCGTGGTGTGGACCGAACCACGCGTCAGGGCCTGGCGCGCCGGCGGCACGCGGCCGCCGGTCGCGGTCTGGACCGCCGAACAGACCGCGGTCTTCCTCCACGGCGTCGACACCGGCCCGCTCGGCCGGCTGTTCCGGCTCATCGCCCTGCGCGGTCTGCGACGCGGCGAGGCCTGCGGACTGTTCTGGAGCGACCTCGACACCGCCGCCGACGGCACAACCACCCTGACGATCGGCCGTCAGCTCGTCGAAGTCCGCGGCGCACCCAGCCTGACCGAACCCAAAAGCGCCGCGAGTTGCCGCACCATTGCCCTCGACGCCGACACCGCCGCCCGGCTCGCCGACCGCCGCCGGCACACCAGAGCCCCGGATGGGTCATTGTTCACCACTGCCACCGGCCGGGCGCTGCGACCCGGGACCGTCACCCACCGCTTCGCGCGCCTCGTCGCCGCCGCCGACCTACCACCGGTGCGGCTGCACGACCTGCGCCGCGGCGCCGCCACCCTCGCCCTCGCCGCCGGAGCCGACCTCAAAATCATCCAGGACCTGCTCGGGCACGCCAGCATCGTGCCGACCCCGCCACCGGTAGCCCAATGCGCCTGGCCGAAGCCGGCCCCTGGTGGGACCACGCCCAACAGCCCGGCCTTGCCCGCACTCCCCACGAGCAGGCCGAGCTCGACGGCCTGGAGGCCAGCCTCGCCGACGCCGACGATCGCGCCCAACCCCAAGCCACCGCACGCGCCCAACTCACAGCCGACGGCGAACCCGTCACCCGACTCACCGTCGCCCGACGCGCCGCACGACTCCTCGAACACGGCATAGGCGGCCGGTAGCAAGGTTGCCTAAGCGTCCCTGCGAGCCCGACTGGACTTGAGCAGCCTCGCTAGCACTTGACCCTCGGCGGTGCCAGAGGCTGCAGGGGCTGCTGCAGCGATAGGTGACACCTGGGTCAGGCCGCCTGAGTGGCTGTGGCGCCTGTGTTCGCGACGAGTAGTGGTGCCAGTTGGGCGAGCTGCACGACACCCAAGGGGTCGTCGCTGTGCGTAAGTGGATGCACGGCGACGTGATCGGCTCCCGCGGCCAGGTGCTGCGCGATGCGCGCGGCTACGGTCTCGGGGGGACCGCAGCCGACGAGCGCGTCGACGAGGGCGTCACTGCCGCCGCCGGTGAGGTCGTCGTCGCCGTAGCCCTGGCCGCGGAGGTGGTGGACGTAGTTTGGCAGCGCGAGCCGGGACTGCAAGTGTTGCCGGGCCCGGCTACGGGCGGCGTGCGGGTCGGAGTCGATGACCACGGCCTGCTCGGGAACGAGCAGTGGGTCGGGGCCGAGCAGACTGCGGGCCGCGGCGGTGTGCTCGGGTGAGACGAAGAATGAGTGCATGCCGTCGGCGCTGTCGCGGGCGAGTTCCTGCATGCGTTGGCGGAGGGCGGCGACGATGACGGGGATGGGTTCGGAGGGCTGAGGGCCGAGGTAGGAAGACTCCTCCATCGCGGCGAGGTAGTTGCGCATCGCGGTGAGCGGCTTGTCGTAGCCCTTGCCGACTAGCGAAAGTGCTGCCGCGTGGCTGGCGCCGACGCCGAGGATGAACCTGTCGGGGTAGGCCTCGGCGAGCGTGCCGGCGGCGGCGGCCATGGTTGCCGGCTCACGCAGCCAGATGTTGGCGATGCCGGTCGCCACGACCAGCCGCTCGGTACCAGCCAGGAGTATCGCCGCGTGGCTGAGGGCTTCCCGGCCGAACCTGGGCGTCTCACCCACCCACAGCGCGCCGTAACCCAGGTCCTCGATTGCTGCGGCGGCGGAGCGGGCGTCGTCCGCGCTGGCGGTGGCGAGCGCCCCTGACCACACGCCTGCCCGGCCGAGCCGGGCGGCGGCGCGGCGTGCGGTGGAGGTCGTTTCAGGGTTCATTATCAGCCTTCGGTCGTTGGCCGTGCTCTGTCGGGGCTTCGGCGGCGGCGGCGGCGCGCAGCAGGGGCCGGTCATCGGGGTGCGCGACGTCGATGAGCGCCTGGCTGCGCTGCTCAGCGGACAGGCCGGCCAGTCGCGCCACGCCGTGTTCAGTTACCACGTAGTCGACGTCCCCGCCTGTGGTTGTGACGGGATGGGCGAGACGAGGCACGATCCGCGCAGCCCCGGAGCCGGTCCGTGCGGGTAGGGCGATGACTGCCGCGCCGCGGGAGCTGGCGTGCGCGGCGCGAACAAAATCGATCTGCCCACCGCCGCTTGCGGCCTTGCGGTCGCCGGCGTACTCGGCGTTGACCTGTCCGGCGAGGTCGACCTCCAGGGCAGAGGTGATCGCCCACAGGTTCTCGTGCTCGAGCAGCCTGGCCGGGTGGTGGGTTCGGGAGATGGGCGCGAGCAGCACGTCGCCGCCCCATGCGGTCGGGTCCCCGCCAAGCAGGCCGGTCGCGACGTGGTGCCCCCCTTGGGAGGTCTTAAGCCGTCCGGTTATGACGCCGCCGGCGATGAGCGGCTGGAGCTCGCCGGCAAGGATCCCGGAGTGCATCCCCAGGTCGACCTTGCCCGTGAGGCCGCCGATCGCGGCTGTGGGCACGGCGCCGACGCGGATCTGCAGGGTGGCGCCGTCGGGAATCAGCTCCGCCACCCGGCGCGCGACGCAGTGCTGTTCTCGGGTCAGAGGCCGCCCGGCGGCCAGGTCGGGCGGGGCGTATGCGCCGTAGACGACGACGTCGGCGCGCGACATCGGTATGCCGCCGGCGCCGGGGTGGATCTGTGGGTGGGGTGTCACCTCGAAGGCGACCTTGCCGGCGACGTCGAGGGCGGAGGGGGAGTAGCCGACCATGTCGCCGTAGCTCGCCCATCCGGGTCTGTCGCCGGCACCGACGCGGGCGAGGAAGACGTCGACCGGCAGCGTTGCGGTGCCGATGAGGCGGTCGACGTCCCACAGCGACACCGGCAGGTGGCCGACGAGTCCTTCCAAGTGTCGTGGGACCGCGCCGGCTAGTGCCAGCAGGCCCAGCCGGCCGGCTGCGGCGTCGGACTTGGCCTCGTCGTCGAGGAAGTCCCACCGTCCGGTGAGGTCCGCGACCATCAGGGTGAGCTGCACGTCGTGGCGGCGGGCGGACGACAGCACCGCGGACACCAGCGCTGTCGGCAGCTGGGGAGTCATCGCGGCCAGGACGGTGGCTTCGCTCAGGCCGGCGAGCAGCGTGTCGGCGGCCGGTTCGAGATCCGTTGCCGGCTGCTCGGCCGTGGAGGCGGTCACGCCTGCAGGGAGCCGAACTCGGGTAGCCAGACGCCGGGTCCGACCTCGCGGAACGACACTGATACCGGTTCGCCGATGATTGGAGTGTCGGTCCCGGTCCATGAGGTGGTCAGCCGCGGACCGGAGGTGAGCTCGACCTGCACGACGACGTAGGGCACGTCGTCGCCGTCAAAGTAGGGCCGGTGGACGCGGACCCAGGAGTTGACGACGCCGTCACGGGGTCGGTGACCCAGTCGACGTCGGCGGAGAAATCGAACGGGCAGACCGGACCGGCGGGCCAGAACTCGCGGCCGCAGCTGGTGCAGCGCGGGATCCGCAGCTCGCCGCGGGTAGCGCCGTCGAGGTGTTCGATGTCCTCGGTCCAGCGGATAGGCAGCGGTCGGGTGCGTTCCATCGAGACGGGCAGCGCGATGGCGGGCGTGACGGGCATGGGTCAGCTCCTGTCGGTCTGGAAGATGATCGAGTCACCGAACGGGGTGGCCCACTGCACGACCTCACAGCCCGGGACCTGCCGGGGACCGGCCTGGCCGCGGATCTGCCGGGTCGCTTCGATCATGTGACCCCAGCCGGCGAGGTGGCCTTCTGAAAGCAGACCACCGGCGGTGTTGACCGGCAGCTCGCCGCCGATCTCGATGCGACCGTCCTGGATCCACTCCAGCCCCTCGCCTTCGGCGGCGAACCCGAACCGTTCCGCGACGAACACCAGGATGGGAGCGAAAGCGTCGTAGAGCTGCAGGCTGTCGACGTCGCCCGGTCCGGCGAGGCCAGCCATCGCATAGACCGGGTTGTCCTCGACCCGGCGATGCGAGCCTTGGGTGAAAACCCCGAGGCCCGGCGGAGCGAAGATGAATTCGTCCTTGCCGGCCCGAAGGCCCTGCATCCCGCCGATCACGACCGCGGGCATCTTCAGGTCCCGGGCCCGCTCGAGTGTCGTGACGAGCAGGCAGCCACCGCCGTCGGAGAGCAACGCGAAGTCCGGGCGGCGCAGCGGCTCGATGACGAATGGCTGCGCCAGGTAGGCCTGGCGGTCCATCGCCTTGGTCATCTGCGCGTTCGGGTTGAGCTGAGCGTGGCCGCGGAACGCGACCGAGACCGCGCCGATCTGGTCGGGGTCCTGGCTGTAGCGCGAGCAGTACTTCTGGAAGGACATGGCGGCCCCGCCGCCGGGTGCGGTCATGCCGTAGGCGGGGAACTCGCCGTGCGAACCGCCGCCTTGACGCAGCCCCTCCATGTCCAGGAACCCACCGACCTGGCCCCAGCGGGTGAAGTTGATCCCGCCGATGCAGGCGGCGACCTCGGCGGTGCCGAGCGCGACTGCGTTCGCAGCGGCTTGTACCGCGGTGCCGACGAATCGGCCGTGGCTCCAGGTCTGCATCGCGCATCGGATGCTGAGCCCGAACGCCTCGGCCATCCGGTCGTAGTCGACCGACAACGGGTCACCGACGTTGCTGAACAGGCCGTCGACGTCGCTAGGCGCCAGACCGGCGTCGTCGAGGGCCAGGCGCAGCGCACCGGCGGCGAGGTCGAGTGGGCTGCGGCCGGTCAGTTGTTTGGGGGGCACCATGCCGACGCCGACGACGGCGACCTGGCGGGTGGGACCGAGGGGCATGTTGTCCTGCTCTCTACGCGGCTAATGGTGGCTGCGGCCAGCCGAACACTGACCGGGCGGTTCGGGCCAGCACCCACGACTTGTCGCCGGCTGACAGCGCCGGGTTGTCGCGGACGAAGCCGAGCAGCGCTGACCAGCTCGCCCCGGACTCGTCGTGGGTGATGTCGCTGGCCCACATGACCCGCTGGACGCCGAAGGCTTCCAACGCCCGCAGGAACTCCCGCTGGGTCGCCTCGGCCGGGTTCATGGCGGCGCCGAAGGCCCGGAAGGCGTGGCTCCACTTGAGTGCGACGGTGGGCAGGGACGCGGCCTGCAGGATCTGCTCCCAGTGCTGGGCGTTGCGCGGCCAGCCGCAGTGGTCCAGCACGATCGGCAGATCGGGGAACCGGGAGGCGACGGCCGGCAAGGTGGTCATGTCCGCGCCGAGCACGCATACCGGCAGGGCACGGGCCTGGGCGGCGTGCAGCACGTGGTCGTAACCGCCGGAGCCGAAGGCGGCGCGCTGGGCGCCGCCCAGCAGCACGAGCCGCACCGCGCGGCAGCCGGGCGCTGAGCCCAGCAGCGTCATGACCGCGTCGAGCTCGGGGTCGCGGGGCTCGATGCGCTGCAGGTAGGAGAACCGGTCGGGGTGGCGCAGTGCGGCCGCCTGCGCGTAGGGGCTCAGTGGCCGGAACAGGCCGCCGGGCAGCGGCGCGCACGGCATCCCGGCCAGGTTCTCGGTCACGTGCCAGAACTCGTCGGCGACGACACCGGTCATACCCAGGGCATCCATCGAGGCGAGGATGGTGTGTTCGTCCAAGTCGAGGGTCAGGTGGACCTGCGCGTCGACGATGTCGATCGGCGTGCTGGCGGCGGCGGGGGTCACGTCAGCGCTCTGGCTCATTTGGGCACCCTGAGCCCGGCGGCGGCTGAGTCCCACGTGTCGGCTGTGACACCGTCGTCGCGTAGCTCGACTTTGCGGACCTTGCCGGTGGGGGTGAACGGCATGGCCGCGACGGCGCGGAAGTAGCGCGGCACCATGAAGCGCGGCATGCGTTCGACGCAGTGCTGCCACAGCTGGGGGAAGTCGACGGTGGCCGGGTCGGCGACCAGGACGACGGCCAGGACCTCGTTCTCGCCGAGCGTGGACTCGGCCCGGATGGCGGCGCCGACCTGCACCCCGGGGAAGGTCTGGAGCACCTCCTCGACCTCGGCGGAGGAGATGTTCTCCCCCCGACGGCGCAGACTGTCAGTCTTGCGGTCGTGGAAGTAGAAGTAGCCGTCCTGGTCGGTGGAGGCCATGTCGCCGGTGTGCCACCACAGGTCCCGCATCCCGGCCAGCGTCGTGACTGGGTCATCGAGGTAGCCGGTGGTCATGATGTGCGGCTGGCGGGGCCGGTAGACGATCTCGCCGACCTGGCCGGGGGCGAGCGGGGTGCCGTGCTCGTCGTGGACCTCCACGATCGAGGAGGGCGTGGGTGTGCCCATCGAGCCGATGCGGCGCCGGCCTGGCGGGTTGTACATGATGTTCTTGGTCTCGGTCTGGCCGTAGCCCTCGATCAGGTGCACGCCGAAGCGGGTCTCGAACCGGTAGAGCGCGTCGGCCGGCGCCGGGGCGGAGAACACCCTGGTGACGCTGTGGTCGCGGTCCCGTTCGGACTCGGGCGCCGACAGCAGCAGGTGCAGGATTGCGCCGAGGGCATTGAACTGGGTCGCCTCCGAGTTGCGGACCTCGTCCCAGAAGGTCGTCATGCTGAAGCCCGGGGAGATGATGGCGGTGGCGCCGGCGTAGAACGCGGCGTAGCAGGTGAGGACCGTCGCCATCCCGTGATACATCGGGAAGCAGGTGAACAGCCGGTCCCGCGGGGTGATTTCGAAGGCCTGCGCGCCCTCCTTGGCCATCATCAGCCCCATCAGGTTCGGGCAGACCACACCCTTGCTTCGGCCTGTCGTCCCGGAGGTGAACAGGATGCTGTTGATGTCCTCGGGACCGGCGGCGGGGAACTGCGGGTGCGCCTCGCCGCGGCCGAGCAGCTCGGCGAGGGTGAGCACCTGCTCGGCGCCAGCCGGAACCTCGGAGGGCTCCTGGTCGACGTAGATGAGAGTGCGGACCGAGGCGGGGAGTCGGCCCAGCGAGCGCATCGCGTCACCGAGGGCGGACTCGGTAATGATGACCTTGGCGCCGGTCTGCTCCAGTGGGTAGCGCAGGAAGTCGGCCTTGAAGGCGGAGTTGATCGGAACGCCCACCAGACCGGCGCGGGTAGCGGCCAACCCGGCGGTGAGGTACTCGGCGCGGTTGTGCAGGAAGTAGCCCACGACGTCCCCCGGCGCCAGCCCCAGAGCCAGCAGTCCTGCCCCGACGGCAGAGACCGCGTCGTCGAGCTCGCGGTAGGTGTAGGCCTGGTCCTTGAACACCAGCGCGGTCTTGTCCGGGACCCAGGCCGCACGTGAGGCCAGCAGGCCGCTGGGGGTTCCGCCGCCTAGGTCGAGCAGCTCGTGCCTGTTCATCGATCTGACTCCGCATCCGGCCGGTGTGGCTACTTGTGGCTGTCGGTCGTCGCGGCGGCTGCCGGGTCCGGGCCGATGACGCGCAGGACGGCGGCGTGCACCTCGTCGGCCACCTCGACGTCGCCCAGCGCGAGGCGGCGGGTGCGTTCGGCTGCTGAGCGGTCGAACGGCACCCGTACCGGACGCTGCGTCTCGATCGGGCGCGCCTGCCGGACGCTGGTTGCGTAGGCCGCGACCCGGCGGCGGAAGTCGTCTGCGTCGGTCAGTACCGCGGGTCGACCACGAACAGCAGGAAGCCGCAGTCGGTCAGGCCCTCGGGGGCCGCGCTCGCGCCGGTCAGCATGCCCAGCAGCTGGACCACGAGTGCCAGCCCGGATCCCCGGTGGCCTCCCCAAACCGTCAAGGCACCGCCGAGCACCTCCATCGGGGTCCGGGTCGGGCGACCGTCGCGGTCGAAGGCCTTGCCCTCGGGCAGCTGCTGGTCGAGGCGGTGGGCGAGCAGCACCTCGCCGAGCATCAGCTCGGCGGTGCCGATGTCCCAGATGACCGGCTGCTCGGTGGAGGGAAAGCCGAACGCGATCGGGTTAGTGCCAAAGCGTGCCTGGCTCGCGCCGTACGGAGCGACCAGCTGGCCGCCGCTGCCGGCGGCCATGCCGACAAAGCCGGCGGCGGTCACCTTCTCGAGGTAGTAGGAGAACATGCCGGTGTACCAGGTCTGGTTCGCTCCCACCACGGCGATCCCGCTCGCCCGGGCCTTGTCGATCGCCAGCTCGGTGACCCGGTTCGCGACCAGGTAGCCGACCTCGTCGCCGCCGTCGAGCCGGGCCGACACCGGGGTCTCGTGGGCGAGCGTGATCGTTCCCCGCGGCGTCGTCGTCGCCTGGACGCGCTCGATCACCGAGACCGCTTGGGCCAGACCGCCGAAGCCGAGCCCCCGCAGCTCGCAGTCGATCAGGTGGTCGGCGATGGCCCGGGCGTCGACGCCGGTGTAGCCGGCGGACTCGAGGGCTTGCTCGGCCAAGCCGCGGGCTGCCGTTACATTCGTCAGCATGCTTACGAGTTTTACGTCACGCTAACGTCCACGTCAACCCGGGCGAGCGCCCCGTACTGCGACCGCAGGGGAGAACCGATGGCCGCACGGACGCGGGAAGACCCGCCGGAACCCTCGCAGGCACCGCCGACGCTGGAGCCCGGGTCCTACTTGCTCGACGCCGTCGTGCGCCTCTGGCGCGGCGCCTACCAGACCGGCAACGTCCGGCTGCGACCCTGGGGCGTCACCCTGTCCGCATACGCGGCCCTGCGAGTCATCGCCGACCAGCCCAACCTCACCCTCGCCCAGCTGTCCCGGCGCAACTTCGTCCGGCCCCAAACCATGACGCGCATCGTCAACCAGCTGGTCAAACGAGGGTGGATCGAACGACACGCCCGCCCGCAGGACGGCCGCACTCAAGCCCTCCTGCTCACCGCCAGCGGCCTTGCCGCACTGAACGAAATGACCATCGAGGTCAACAAGATCAACAACACGATAGGGCGGGTCCTGGACGCCGACCAGATCGACCAGCTAGGCGCCCTACTGCGAACGTGCGCCCGCCAAGTCGAGGCGGACCTGAACGCCGTCATCCCCCCGGACGCGGCCTGACGTAGCGACGGTCGCACACCGTCGTCCTTGACAAGCCGCGAGCCCCCGGCATCCTCGCTTAGCCCGAGGCCACATCCGCGGAAGTCGGGGGACCTAGGCCGCCGTCGCCCGCTTCGCCAAGCCCTGCTCGATCTTTCGGGCGATGCCCCCTAGCTGCTGCACCTCCCTCGGGGTCAGCACGCCGACGACGAGGTCCCGTACGGACCGCACGTGTCCGGGGGCTGCATCCGCGATCTTCTCAGACCCGGCCGCGGTGAGCACAGCGTTCGTCGCGCGGGCGTCGTTGCCGCACACCTCCCGTCGGATCCAGCCCCGTCTCTCGAGTCGGCTGACGACGTGCGAGAGCCGGGACAGCGTCGCGTTGCATCTCGTGGCCAGCGCGCTCATCTGCATCGTGCGCTCGGACGCTTCCGACAGCGAGGCGAGCACCGTGTACTCGAACATGCTCAGGTCTGCGCCCCGTCTGAGGTCCGCGTCGAGCGCGCCTGGCAACGTCATCAACAGCCCCACCACCGCCCTCCACGACTCCTGCTGTGCAGGGTCGAGCCACGCCTCGTCGGCCCCAACCTGAGATCCGCTCACAGTCGGAGTCTAGATCGCCGGGACCAATACACTTGACGCTACAACCTTTTCCGCCTATGGTCTCGTTGTAGCTTCAACCATAGGCAAGCCGTCGAGCGCCTGCCCGCCCCCCGTTCCGGGTCCCCCGAGACCTGGCAACGCGGAAGGGGGACGCACCGCGACGAGAAGGTCTAACCCAAGGGCGGACCATCGTGACGAACACTCCCGGAACACTCGTCGAACTTGACAGGCTGGACGAGGCGGCCAGGTCGATCCTCTTCACGAGAGGGCGCACGGCCAACACCTTCAGCAGTCGGCCCGTGACCAGCGAACAGCTAAGGGAGATCTACGAGCTCGCGAAGTGGGGAACCGACCTGGGCCAACACGGGGCCCTTGCGGGTCCTCTACGTCGAGACACCCGCCGGCAAGGAGCGGCTTCTGAACCACATGCAGCCCACGAACACCGCGAAGGCGGCCTCCGCACCGGTCAACGCCGTCCTCGCCGTCCTCGCCGTCCTCGCCGTCGACAACCGGTACCACGACCACATTCCGCAGCTACTGCCCTTCCGCCCCGAGATGCGCGAGATGTTCGAGCAGAACGACGTCCTACGCACCAGGGTCCGCGACTTCGGCGGAGCAATGCAGGCCGGCTACTTCATCATGTCGGTCCGAGCAGCCGGCCTGGCCGCTGGCCCCATGGGCGGTTTCGACCAGGCAGGCCTGGACGCCGACCTCTTCCCAGACGGCGACTGGAGCTCCATCCTCGTCGTCAACATAGGACATCCCGGAGAGAACGCCTGGTTCGATCGCCTCCCCCGCCTCGCCTACGAGGACGCCGTCCGACACCTTTAGCCGACCGACGCCGGCTGGCACGAACCGACCCCGTCGACGTCCGGGAGAGCGGGACGGACGCGCCGTGGTTCCGCCCTGACTACTGCCGATAGGTCGACGGACGGGCGCCGGGTCGGGTGCGCAACCTCCGTATTGGACCCAGGCACGAGTCGGGGGCGCGGGGCAGCGCGTACTCCGAGTACGTCGCCGCGCCCGCGTCGGAACTCGCCCTAAGCCCGGCAAGGGGGCCGGCCCGAAGACGTCGGGGCGCCGGCAGCCCGGCATGACCGACGATGACCGGAAAGGTCCGCCCGTCCTCAGCCGTGCGCCGCCCGATGGGGCCAGAGCGACTGGGAGCGGGAGGCTGGCGCCCCGGCACTCCACCAACCGCTTGTCGCTGCGCTGCTCTGAGCACACGGTCATTTGCCGCCTGGGCACGCTAGGCGCCGGGGGCTGTCACCGGTGGGTGCAGCCAGGCGGATAGCTCGGCGCACACGCGCAACAGCTCGGGGATGGCGGTGAGGGCGGTGTGGGGGTCCCACCGCGAGGCTGGGCCGGCGACGGCGATCGATCCGAGGATCGGGCCGGCGTTGCCAGCTGTGAGGGGGGCGGCGACCCCGTTGACGCCGGGGTGGTTCTCGCCTGAGGAGAGCGCGTAGCCGTCGCGTCGGCAGGCGGTGAGGCGGTCCATCAGCGCCTTGGGTGGGGTTGGGCCGAGGATGGCCGCCTGCTCGTTGTCGGGGAGGTGGGCGAGGATGGCGATACCGGCGGCGCCGCGGTCGAGCGGGGTGCGCTCGCCGACGAACGGCGATAGGCGCAGGGCGTGCACGGGGCTTTCGGCGCCTGCCGTCAGCTCTGCATGCGTTCCTCTGCGGACGTAGAGCGTCGCCGTCTCTGCTGTTGACGCTGCCAGGCGCTGGAGGTGGGGGCGGGCGAGTTGTTCGAGGTCGGCCCTGGGGTTCATGCGCTCGGCCAGGTTGCGGAGGCGTGGGCCGATCCGGTAGCCCTCTCGCCTGCTGCGTTCGGTCCATCCTTCTTCTTGGAGCACTCGCAGAAGCCGGTAGGCGGTGGCCTTGGGCAGACCGGAGCGGGTCACGAGCGTCGCCAGGGGCAGCGCGTCGGCCTGTTCGGCCAGCAACTCGACGAGGTGCAGCGCGCGCCGCGCCGTTTCTGCCCCAGAGGGACGGGACCTCGACTCGACTTCCGTGACACTATGTGTAACCACGGAAGCGACTATTGCACAGTGTCTTAACGAAAACGAGGGACGCTGACAGTGTGCAGCCGTGGGGAGACCGGATGCACAGTGTGGGACTAGCGATGCCTGACGGGAGGCCGGTCGCCGCGCTGCGAGCGGCGATCGCAGACGGCCCGATGGTGGTGGCGCCGGGGGCGTATGACGGGTTGACCGCCCGCCTGGTCGAACAGCGCGGCTTCCCGGCGGTGTACATGACCGGGGCTGGCACTGCTGCCGCACACGGCTACCCGGACTACGGCCTGGTCACCATGAGCGAGATGGTGGCCAACGCGGGGCGGATGGCCGACGCGGTCACCGTGCCGGTGATCGCCGACGCCGACACCGGCTTCGGCAACGAGCTCAACGTCATCCGCACCGTGGCCGAGTTCGCCAAGGCCGGTGTGGCTGCGATCCACATCGAGGACCAGACGTTTCCCAAGCGCTGCGGACACCTCGCCGGCAAGGAGATCGTCGACCGTGGCGAGTGGCTGCGCAAGATTCGCGCCGCGTGCGAGAACCGCCCGGAACCCGACCTTGTGATCATCGCCCGCACCGACGCCCGAGCCGTAGCCGGCCTCGACGAGGCGGTCGAGCGGGCCAACCAGGCATTGGCCCTCGGTGCCGACATGGCCTTCGTAGAAGCTCCGCAGACCTTGGAAGAGGTCGCCGCCATCCCCCGGCGCGGTCAATGGACCGTGCCTGTTCAACGTGGTGCCCGGCGGCCGCAGCCCGACCGTCGAGCTCGACCAGTTGGCGGCGTGGGGGTACCGGATGGCGATCCTTCCCGGTGTCCTGCTCGCGGCGGTGGTGGTCGCCTGCGACCAGGCGCTGGCGGCGGTGAAGCCGACCGAAGCGGATCTCGTCGACGGCACGGCTTCGGGCGGGCCGGCCTCCTTCTTCCGCCGAGCCGGCGCCGAGCGATGGGACCGCGCCCGGGACCGCTACGCCACCCTGGAGACCCACAGTCCCGAACCGGCACAGGAAAGCGGGAGGCCGTGAGCACCCTGTTCGACAAGGTCTGGGACATCCACGTGGTGAAAGATCTCGGCGACGGCTGGGTGCTGCTGCACATCGACCGTCACCTCCTGCACGACCTGTCCGGCCCTTCCTCGCTGCAAGAGCTCAAAGCCAAGGGCCTCGGCGTGCACCACCCTGAGCTCGTGTTCTCCACTCCCGATCACCTCGTCGCCAGCAACACCGGGCGCACCCCTTATGACAGCCCCGTCGGCGGCCCGATGTGGCAGGTGCTTACCAACGAGTCTCGCGCCCACGGCATCGCCCTGTTCGATCTCGGTCAGGACGGCCAGGGCATCGTGCATGTGATGGGCCCCGAGCAGGCAATCGTGCTGCCCGGGCTGACCGTCATCTGCGGTGACAGCCACACCTGCACCAACGGTGCCCTCGGCGCGATCGCCTTCGGGGTCGGCAACACCCAGAGCACCCAGGCGCTCGCCACCGGGGTGCTCGCTCAGCAAAAACCCAAGCAGATGCGCGTCACGATCGACGGTCGGCTGGCTGAGGACGTCACCGCCAAGGATGTGGCGCTGGCGCTGATTGGCCGGTTGGGCGCGTCCGCCGGGACCGGCTACGCCGTGGAGTACGCCGGGACCACCATCGACGAGATGGATGGAGGGCCGGCTCACTCTGTGCAATTTGACCACCGAGCTGGGCGCCCGGTTCGGTGTGATCGCACCGGACGCCACCACCGTCGAGTGGGTCACCGGCCGGACCTACGCCCCCACCGGCGACCTGCTCGACCAGGCCGTGGCGGACTGGTCGCTGCTGCGCAGCGACGACGACGCCACCTTCGACCGGGAAGTGAGCGTCGACGCCGCCCAGATCGCGCCGACAGTGACGTGGGGCACCAGCCCAGAGCATGCACTGCCCATCGACGGTGTGGTGCCGAACCCAGCCGACGCCCCCGACGAGATGCACCGGATCGCCTGGCAGGGGGCACTGGACTACATGGACCTGCGCCCGGGGCAGCCGATCGCCGGCACTCGGATCGACTGGGTCTTCATCGGTTCGTGCGCCAACTCCCGGCTGCCCGACCTGCGCGCCGCCGCCAAAGTTGTCCGCGGCCGCTCGGTGGCGGCCGGGGTGACCGCCTGGGTGGTCCCCGGCTCCGAGCGGGTTCGGCGCGATGCGGAGGCCGAGGGCCTGGACCGGGTCTTCACCGAGGCGGGGTTCCAGTGGCGCGGGGGTGCCGGCTGCAGCATGTGCGTGGCCGCCAACGGTGACCGGGTGCCCCCAGGGGCGCGTTGTGTGTCCACCTCCAACCGCAACTTCGTCGGCCGCCAGGGCCCCGGTGCCCGCACCCACCTGGCCAGCCCCGCCATGGCAGCGGCGGCCGCGATCACCGGAACGCTCACCGACGTGAGGGCGCTGTGAGCTTCGAGCCTTTCACCACCGTCACCGGGACCGCCGTCCCGCTCATGCTGTCCAACGTCGACACCGACGTGATCATCCGAGTGGACCGGATGAGCAGCAGGAAACCGGCAGACCTGGCGCCCTGGGCGTTCGAGGCGTTGCGCCACCGCGCCGACGGGACCCCCAACCCGGACTGCCTGCTGAACCAACCTCGCTATCAGACAGCGCCGATCCTGCTGGCCGGGAACAACTTCGGCTCGGGCAGCTCCCGCGAGCCCGCCGTGTGGGCGATCCAAGGCCTTGGCGTCCGCTGCATCGTCGCCCCCAGCTACGGCGACATCTTCAAGGTCAACTGCCAGCAGAATGGGGTGCTGGCCGTCGTCCTGGCGGGCGAAGAGGTGGCCCGGCTGGCTGATTACGCCAGCGCCGGGATCCCGATCACCGTGGACCTGCTCTCACAGCAGATCACCGCCGCCGACGACGCATGGAGCTTCGAGGTCGCCATCATGCAAAAACGCAGCCTGCTCGAAGGCCTCGACGACCTCGAGCTGACCCTGCGTGACGTCGATGCGGTGACCGCGTGGGAGCAAGCCGACCGCAGGCGCCGCCCGTGGGCCTGGCGTCCAGCTGCGGGAACGCCGCAGTGAGCGGCAGCCAGACGTGACCGCGAAGGAGTCGGGGATGGACGCGATGTCCGAGCAGTCCGGTGTTCGGTGTGTGCTCATGCGAGGCGGGACGAGCAAAGGGCTGTACTTCCGGAAGCAGGACATCCCGCCCCCCGGGGCCGGACGCGACCGGCTGCTGTGCCGGCTGATGGGCTCCCCCGACGTCCTGCAGATCGACGGCCTCGGGGGGAGCCGTCCCATCACCTCGAAAGTGGCGATCGTGACCCCCTCGAGCCGTGACGACGCCGACGTCGACTACACCTTCGCCCAGGTCGGGATCGACGGCGGCGTCGGGTATTTCGGCAACTGCGGGAACATCTCCGCCGGCGTCGGACCCTTCGCCATCGACGAGGGGATGGTCGAAGTCCCCAACGACGGGACCGTCGAGGTCCGCATCTGGAACACAAACACCGAAAAGCTCCTCCTCGCAGTGGTCCACGTCAGCAACGGCCGGGCCGCCGTGACAGGTGACTGTTCGATCCCCGGCGTGCCTGGCACCGGCGCCGAGATCGTCATGAACTGGGTGCACACCATCGGCGCCAAAACCGGCACGCTCCTGCCGACCGGCCGCGCCGTCGACACCTGGATGATGGAGTCGGGGCGCACCGTGCACGGAACGCTCTGCGATGCCGGCAACCCGGTCCTGTGGGTGGCCGCCGCAGACTTCGGGCTGACGGGCAGCGAACTCGCCGACCGCATCGACGGCGACGCCGAACTCATCCGCGAGTTGGCGGAGCTGCGAGGCAAAGCCGCCGCAGCCGTCGGGTTCTGCGCCGACTGGCGCCGAGCTGGCGCCGAGGCGCCGGGGCTGCCGATGCTCGGACTCGTCGCCCGGCCCGCCGGCTACACGACCCTTGCCGTCGCCGAAGTCGCCGAGGAGGACATGGACCTGCGGGTCCGTCTCATCTTCCGCCCCCCAGGTGACGGTCGACCCCGCACAGCCCCTTGCCTCGCGTTTCCTCGACCGCCTACACGAAAGCATCGCCGGCACCGGCTCGATGAGCGTCGCCGCCGCATCTCAGATCCCCGGCTCTGTCGTCCACGCCCACTCCCAGGCCACACATCCCGGCACCCTCCGCATCGGGCACCCCTCGGGTGTCATGGAGGTCCGGGTCACCGCACGCCCAGCCGACGACCCCGCCGGGGTCAGCTTCGAGGTGCTCGGCATGACCCGCACCGCCCGCCGGCTCATGGCCGGCACCGCCTACATGCCGCTGGACTGACTGAACCTGTCGCTGGCGATGCGGACGGCTGCCGAAGTGGACCCAGTGCTCCGCCGGTGGTGGGAGGAGGGGTGAAGGACCGGATGCCCCGCGCCGAGCGCTAGATCGGCGACAACGGCGGCCTTCTCTCAAGCAACTGCTTCGGTAGCCAACCCAGAATCAGCCCTGTGACGCAAACGGTCATTATCGAGAGTATCCGGTCAGCGACGGGCGAAGAGCAGCTGAACCGCTGCCCCGAGCGGACCAATCTGCTGAGGTGCTGCGGGCCGTCTAGCGCAGCCGGGTCAGTGGACCGGTCAGCTGGTATCAGCTCGGGACCGCAGTGCGATGAAGGCGTTCACCGCCTTCTCCATCGCGTTCACGGCCAGTTGAGTCGTCAATACCGCCCGGGGCGCGTCCGCCCGGACGGAGGCCCACGTGGTGCCCGAGGCGTCGGCCTGGCCAGCAGCCTGCGCGCCCTGGGTGAGCGCCCACTGCTTGCCGTGGGAGTAGCGAGAGTACAGGCGGTGGATGTAGGAGCCCCTGCCCTTGCGCGCCGGCTTGTACATGTCGAACAGCTCCACCGCAGACAGCAAAGGCGTTGCCAGGATCCGCTTGCCTTTACTGTCGAGCTTGGTCAGCGGACGCCGGTCGGCCTCATCCATCAGGGCAGCCAAACGATCAGCAGCGGACTTCGCGGGCGGGACGTACACAGGCTCGCCCATAGCCAACTCGATCTTGCGGCGCTCTTCCAAGTCGTCGCGCTGTACCGCGAGTCCCCGAGCCAGGCGACGATCCGGGGTGATGCCGGGTTCCGTCAGCCAGTACGCCAACCAGGCGGACTCATGGGCTGTCCGAAGTAGTGACAGGTGCGCGAACGTCGGCTGGAAGCCGGGGCGGCCGTTGCCCGGGCCGCCGAGGGGCTTGTCCCAACCATCTCACCGGGCTGGGCAGGGCGGTCACTCACCTGCGCCACTCTGCCGAATCGACCCCAGGGCTCGCAGCCCTAGAGGCGTAGCGCTCAGGCTTCGTCGGCCCAGCGCCGGAGTGCGCCGGCCGGAAAGTGCCAAACGACGAGGCCCGTAAGACGAAGGACCAGCGGGCGATCTCAACGCGAGCTTCTCCGCGATGCTTCAGCTGGGTCCGCCAAGGTGCCGCGCGGCATCTGTGAGGGCGGCTCGTGCTTCACCGGCAAGTCGGACAACCAGGTCAGCTGCCGGTGCTGCTTGGGTGAGTGGGTGTGTCTGGCCTGCCCACAGGTGAAAGCCGTCCGCGTCGCCGCGCTGCCGGGCGGCCGCCCGCATCGGTGCCGTCAGGTGGTGGACCTCCGGGTAGGCGCTGGGTGCGCTGTCGGAGTGCTCGCGAAGGAAGCGGTTGTTGATGCCACGAGCCGCGCGGC
>JAABUU010004032.1_pt1 | contig 17869 bp, 16 predicted proteins | sample 5559301 | NCBI WGS metagenome assembly JAABUU01 (sample SAMN10711884, study PRJNA513360) | rock metagenome | isolation source: Antarctica rocks | place: Antarctica: Victoria Land, Richard Nunatak white | reverse complement strand
GGTAAGGGAAAGGGATAGGGAAAGGGAAAGGGAAAGGGAAAGGGAAAGGGAAAGGGAAAGGGAAAGGGAAAGGGAAAGGGAGAGGTAAAGGGAAAGGGAGAGGTAGAGAGAGATAAGGAAGGGAAAGGAAAAGGAAGGGAAAGGGAAAGGGAAAGGGAAAGGGAGAGAGAGATAAGGAAGGGAAATGGAAAGGGAAAGGACAAGGACGGACCTCCATCCCACACAAACCTTTTTGTCAATTCATTCGGGAAACAACTTTTTTTTTTTTTATTTCAAATCATACAAAACCCTCATCACTTAGTCATCTTCTCATAGGTGATGTATGGGGGGGGGGGAGATGGTGAGATGGTGGAGATGGGGATTGCTTTTCGTGAGAGCTAACTTTTCCCTGTATAAAGAGTGTTTGAAAAGCATCAATGCTCACTACCACGTTAACCCCCGCCCGCCCCCCACACCAACCCCAACCCCAACCCCCAACCCCACCATCACCTCCACAGCTTAAACCCCCCCGGCACCCTCGTCTGAAACACCTCCCTACGATCATACTTCGCACTCGCCCTCCGCAGTCTCTCCACCCTCTCCTCCCCATAACTGCCAATGGGGTCCTGGCTCGGGTCCGCGTAGTTGAGGTACTGGAACTTGTGCAGCAGGTTCATGGCGCGGGCTTGGTGGTTGATGGCGCTGAGGAGGGCTTGTGCGGTTTGTGAGATGGGAGGGTTGGAGGCGGGGGTGGGCCAGAGCGCGGCGAGGAGGAGGACTGTGGGGGGTTTAGTTAGGGAGTGAGGGGATAGTGGGTTGGGGGTAGAGGGTAGAGGGGAAATTGGGGGTTATAGAGGAGGTTCTTGGGGACTTACTAACGGCGTTTCCATCTTTGGGGGAGGTACCGAGGGAGTTTCCGTCATTTGAATTCCCGTGTTTCGTTACTAGAGTGGGTAGCGGCTCAAAGGCAATACTCCAGACGACGCCGCCGGGGGGGTTGAAATCGTAGAGCGTGGCGTTGCAGATGTCGAAGATTTTGCTGAGAAGGGGTGCTGAGACGCCGTAGGTGCCGGTGTAGAAGAGCCAGTTTCTAGTATTGGTGAGTGGTTTGCTGGTCTTGGTGGATATGGGGATGTTGGTGGGTTGAGTTGGCGGGGAGGTGCACAAGGAGGGAAGAATGCGAGCAAGATTCCAACGAAACGGAGATCATATGAAAGTAGCACTTACAATGGGGGAGTCGGTTTCTCGGCAGCCAGTACACTTAGATTGGTGAGTTTCGAGCTATTGACAACACTGGGAATCGCCTTCAACTCCTCGAAAACCGGCGGGTTCAGAACAGGCTTTGTATAAATCGCGGCACTGCTAGTAATCCACGCCTTGCTCGTAGAGTTGAACACCAGACTCGTAACTATAGATGTGTAAGGGTCGTATTCAGGTGCCCCGGCAATGTTAGCGAAAGCTCTGAAAACAGCTTCTCGGTTCGAAATTTTCTGGACAAAGCTGCCGGCGGAGATCTGTCCTTGCGGAAAGGGGGTGAAATCGATGCGAGTTACGACGCCAAAATTATTTGCTCCGCCTTTTAGAGCGCGGAAGAGGTCACGTCGTGAGGTAGCGTTGACGTTGGCAAGCTCTCCGGACGCGAGGACAATCTGAAATGTAAGCAGAAAACCCTGGAATAAGACTGGGCTTTAGAAGTACTTCGAAATTAACGACGGTATCGCATGTGAAGCCTACTCGTGGCGCAAAATAAGAAATCCCACCACCGAGTGTCAGCCCACCAACTCCCACGGCTCCATTTCGACCACCAGCGACCGACAGGCCTAGAATATCTAGATACAGGTAGACGTCTAACCACGATGCTCCTGCTCCAACACTGGCTACGGTACGATTAGCATTGACTGCTACAGACTTCAGTTTGGTCATGTCAATTGTGACACCCTCGTTGATGTTTGCAAACCCAGCTGCTGGCGCATGACTTTGCCCTTTGATGGCAAAGTGGCAGCTTTCGATGCCGGAAATGATCGAGACAGCTGCAGAAACGTCTTGAGGGGTTTCTGGAGTGAGGATGCATGCTGGAGCAAGGCTGGCTTCTTGCAGAGACCAATATGACCTTTGCGTCGCCAAATACGTAGAATTGCCGGGACAAGATAACCTCGAGCCTAAAGTATTGGCAAGTCGCTCACACTAAGCAAGAAAATGATTGATGAGTAACAGACCAGGGACAGAGAAAAAAGGCGCGCAAGAAGTCATTGATAGCATTTGCAGAAGAGACTGGAGATCACATACACAATGATTGGCGGTAGGCACAGAACGAAGCGCGAGCAGACCAAATGATTGATCCATGACAGCGATGGGATTACAACGAGGCGTAAGGCTTGCTCGTAGAATAAGAGAGTGATGATAGTTGACGGGCAAGCTTTGAGCGTATATACTCACGAAATCTACAATCTGGATTGGCCCCTCTCTCCGAGTGCCTGAGATGTGGTGTTACATCGACCCCTCAATGCAATCTTCTCGTCCTGTGACTTTCGCCGCCAGAAGCAACAGCTCACTGAAGCACCTGGTCATGCTTATATCAATCTTCTTCTTCTGCCTTCTCTACTTTGTATTAGACACGGTTTATGCCCAGCATAGCTGATGGAGTTTTGTTGCCCAAGGCCGGGGCATCGAACTGTGTATAGTGTACTCGTACCCCGCACTCACCCGGATGTCGGCTTTTGATCGGATTGTTCGCAGCCAATTTAGGCTTAGTATCGACGCAAAAGTACGAAATTGAATAGGTATCTCTCAAGCTGCAAATCTAGTCGATCGAGATCGCGAACATTTCACAACAATGAGCCGAAATTGTTGGAAAACTAAGAGGCTGTTTGGCAGAATGTATGAGAGATTGAAACACAAGGTTGAAAATTGGATTGACCGAACGAAGTTACGAACAACAGAACAACAATACGTGGACACACATCATAGTTTATCACAGAACTTTTCAGGCTCATATCTCTCCGGGGATGTCTTGCGCATCACTGTCGAAATCTGAAGAGGTCAACATGACAGCATCATCTTTTTCAGACCGACTAACTAAAAAAGTAAGATGGATTGACGTTTCAGGTGTGACAGAGCATGGCTGCCGGAGGTAAAGGAAAGGGTGAGCAGTGAGCGAATAAGCAATCGAGAAGAGGGAGGATAGCTGGCTGCTCAAGTTGGAGGAAGAATTTAATATCTGCGAAGAAGGCAGCTCAGACAATTTGACTGTGGTTATACTCTTCCGGGTGCAGGCGTATTTAGGAAATGGTGACTCTATTGAGTTTCAATGAGAACCCATCCCTTCGGAGACTTTGCATGTTTGTTCAATTCAATTTTGGACCTTTGATAATAGAGTGGTTGATCCAATTTTCCGTCTGGAAAAAGGCCGAGCTCTGCATAAACACTTTGTTTGTGGGCTTTGTGGTGCCCGCTTGACCTGTTTCAAACTTTGTCGTGGAGCGACGAACCTTGCCCTTCGTATACGTGACCCTGGTGTGACTAGAACTGTCACCTCACAATTAATGTTGTTGGGCAATTCTGATCGGGTCAGGTACTCGCGAGCTCGATATTGAGCTGCTCCCATGCCCAGTCCTCAGCGCTCTCATAGGCGTGGCAGATTACATGCAAGTCGAAGCATCAGTGCCCTGCAAAAGTAACCAATCTCTTACCTGTCTTCTATTTTATGGTTAGCAATCTCATGACGACCTATCCAGATGCGATGTCAGCAAATCTTCAATGTTCCACCCCGTTCAAAGCTTTAAGAAAGCGGTGACACTTTTCCAGGTAAAGCAATGCAGGATTGACCAGTGTTTGATAAGAATATTTTGACATTGGGAATCCCACTCCTTATCTTTGATACTCCATTGCGATTTCGGGTCGTGCATCTATGGGGCTTGAGCTTCGCGTCCCCTAAAATTCCAAAATGGCGTTAACTTTATCTTGGTGATAGGGCGGCTTGGCTTCCCTGAGGTGACAGTTTTCATGGCTTGCACGTTCAACGCTCACAGGGACCCTTAGCTGGCTGATCAAAACCTTGAAAGGGGTAAGGGATAGAGATTACTAACGTTAAAAGGCCCGATCCAAGCTTAGTGCTCCCCTGCACAAATGGATGTGGGGTTAAGTTTGGCCAATGGTGAACGGGATGAGCCAATGGTGGGCGGATTCGGCGGCAACGGAAGTCTCTACAGAGGATACTCGATATACGGATGGCCTGGAATCTAGGGCGATTGGGAAGGCTAAGATGAAATTGATAGACGTCGTAAGTGAAGCGGTGTGATGCAGGATTGCAAGATTGACTACCTTAGACTCGCCTTACGTATTACAGTGTAACGGCGAGGTTTCTCCGCCCACGGGCATTGACTTTTGCTAGGCCCATATACGTTAGCTGCCGGGCCGGATCTGCGCGAGGATCAGATTCCTTACAAGCAAGGTAAACAGCCCGGAGGATTACGATACCTCAAAGTCCGACTCGAGCGGTGAGAGATGTATACGTACTCAGTCTATTTATTCCGTACTGATGTTGCAAGGCCAATGTGGAGAACATATCCCTACAGCAAATGTATTGTACCACGGCATCGAGGTTTTTTCCCCGGGCGGGACTACGGGCGGGGATCATGATCCTGATAGGCAAGGGGTGGGGGTGGGGGAACCCTGGAATCACATCACATTGCGCTGGGAGAAATGAGGAACTGACGCTAACTATTGCACTTGCGGTAAAGCGAAGACAAACTGATGAGTAACGATTCCGAGGCATCTCCCTCCCCCTCATAGGTACTTACTTTTCCCATGTTCTGGATTTAGAAAGTCGGGGGGGTGGTTTGAGTTTTGTTTTGAGTTTCGGGCTGAACCCGGGGTTGCTGTATTAGGAAATGTTTGACATGGTAGGTTTGCAACAAAAATGTCAAACATCATCAACTACCGTATTTGTGTGGCACCCAACTGTAAGTAGGATTTGTTGTGAGCTGCTTCGAGAGTTCACATCGTGGCTTCTGATGTGGACTGGATAGAGTGGCTGGCCAAATAGAGATGTGGCTGTCCTGCGACTTGTCCAGTTCTCCTCAGGGGAACGACGGGAATTGTCGCGTGCCTGCATCTTTGCTCTAAAGGGTTTGCTGGAGAGGTGCCGTATTATTTGGTGGTTGCCAACCTTCGGTTCTCTAGGCAGTTTGCTTTGTGTGTATGGTTTCACTTTACGATGGTCCTGCAAGAGCGTGACAACACGGGTTCCTGCTTCAAGGGGCTTGATGCTATGCTGTAGTCTGCGTACGTACACTGTGGAAGAAGTGCTCGGGTACGGAAGAAGCCCAGGAGGTAGTTTAGGATTCCGCCATTGAAAGAGGGTGCAGTGGATATTGCGTCACGCGTTTGGTTAGCTATCTTACTCCACATACGGTTCCTGAACAATTGTCCAATAGCCGTGTGGCTGTGGCGAAACAGCTTTGAGCAACGTCGAATGATAACGGAATCGACAGAAGAGGGTAAGAATTGGCGATTTCGCTCGAGCGACGGTTTCTCATCATCAGCCTTCCGAACAAACGCGTGGTGGGTTGCGGATGGACGGTCGGGTGGCTTGTGGCTTGTATCTTTTTCGATACTCGCACGATAACGCTTGCTTAAGGTTGACTCAGAGCACATGGCCCCAACCAAGGTACCAGATCGGACCCCCAAAAAGTATGTCAGGATGCATTTGGTAATGCATTGTTGCCAGATTCCCGATTTGGGGGTTCCTTCTGATGAAGGGAAAATACAGGAGCGCGTAGAAGATGCGCCAGATGAGATGCAGTTCAATGCGCGAACGCCGACGAGCCATGACATCTTGCAGGCATGTTAGACCGAAAAGCTTTGATCAAAGTCCAATCTTGCAGCTTGGAATCAACCCAAGTGTCTATCTGAAGATCTTTTGTGGAGAATCGTAGGCGCAGACGCAGTCGAAAAGCAGCTGCGAGATCTGAAGATTTCACCGAGGATCTGCGGCATGCGCTCTTGGTTCTTGGGACGTGGACCTGGTTATTTGACGTTGTCGTTTAAATTGCAGTTTGGTTCTGTGCATAGATGTAGGCATTGATGTGAGAAAAGCTCGTGCATACCCTTGAAGTGGGTGATACTCAGACAAGATGACCCGTATTTAGATATGGTAATAGCAGTCCTTCAGTATCGCTTCAGGTATCATAGGCAGAGACTAAGCAATAGGTCCGAAAGCATAAAAACAGTAGGGAGGTAGAAAAAGCGCGTTGGCGTACATTGGACAATGGAGAGCTTCTGGGACACAGAGCCTAGCATTTGGACAAAGGAAACTTCACCGACAGCATGTTTCGTCTTGGCTAAGTGCGTAATGACCAAGGATTTGCATTGAGCAAGCGTAGAGTGGTAAAGTAACTTGTGTGAGCTCTCGTAATGCTCCCAAACGATTTGGCTGGCCAGAATTGCATTTCGCTCAGGCACGAATTATGCACGTCCACAGATGGGCCGCTTTCTGCTCTCAGCATTACGAATCACGCATGATGTTGAGTTGGAAGGGTCTTGACACCTGGATTTTCCGAGGTGCGCGTACATGTCAAACGGTCAAGCAAGTCGTACCCGGACCATACCATCGTCCAACGATTGTTGGAGCGTCCAACAGGCAGATGTTGACTGACCGCTTTGTAAGGCGTTGACGGGCCTTCTTGACAGGGACTTTGCACCGACATGCGCCTTCAGGGGACCTATCGCTACTCATGTCAATAGAGAGCCAGACTGTCGGTGTTGTTGTCCACGCATGCACGTCGCGAAGGTTGCAGTGACCGAGTTGCGCGCAGGTCCCCCCCCGGACGTCACGTAGCCTCTTAGGTAGCCGATGATTATCTTAGCTGGCAAGCTGCAGGGCCGAACACCATGATGCCTGATGGTCCTGACCCATTTACCCCGGCACCCTTGCTCCTGGATTGCCCTTATGCGATCTAGCCTTCGCTTCCACTATAACGATCACTCTGGAATCTGGATGATGCTGGATGCAGGACACATCCCAGAATGGCGACCCGATGGAGAAGCACGATGCAGGACGATGCAGGTGCACTCTGCGCCTTGCTGCACTTCTGGTGACCATATTCTACAAGGACCCCTGCGACCCGATACGGACTCGGAGACGAGAACGCACAATTGGAAGTACGCAGAAAAGCATGTTCTGGGATGGGTTATCGACTTATCGACTTATCGACTCACTACGAAGGAAGCACGATCAAATAATCACGAGGAGGAAGGGAGACAAATAGGACTCATGCCCCTTTCTGGCCAACTTCAATTTCTCTTCTACAACGTTCACACCCTTCGAAAGCAAACCCTTTCCACGAGTACTTGCGCTTCAATCCCATCATCGTCTCTTCGCGGATCACCAAAAACAAAGGCTGCTAGCGCGTTGGCATTCTTCCGCTGCGGCAATAAACAATAACAATCCTTCGAAAGTACCCGGATCAGCAACTGGGGGAGCAAGCAAGGGGAATCCCCAGAATCCTATCACGCTCAGAGTGTCACCTACCTGTCAAGGCCATCCAATGATACACGGTGCCTACCTTACCTCGTCGCCGTCAAAGATGCAATTACCCGATCTATTCTGGGGATATTAAATCTTAATGAATGATAGCGGCAATAATTCGATTCTTTATTATCATTGTTGTTATTGGCTGACCTTGTTATTCTCGGTTTATTAATTCTCAACCGAGGGGGTCGACCCCGGTCCACGGCCCAAACTCCAACTTCACAGGAAAACCAAGATCCCGGTTCCCGCACTGCTAGCGTACCTTGCCTTCCCCTGCCGGCCTGCCGCACCACTGCAAGCCAAGTACCGAGGGACTTTCGCATCGACTTAATCGACGGTTGGACAGTAATTGAACGCTCTGTTTAACGACGTACAGGTGAGCCAATACCCATTCGCTTTCTTATAGTCGCGACGTTGGTCCTTCTACACTATCGTCGTCAGTTACTTCTCGTCCATCCTTTACAACTGCTCCTTTGTCGTCTTCTTGTATGAATTAATCATTTTGTCGGTGGTTTTCTTCCTCCCACCCAGTACAGACTGACCAGTGACAACCCGGTAGCCCCCGCTGATCAGCTCCGCAACGGAAGTAGTTCAACCCACGGGATTGGTCCCCTCGATCAAAAGTCACACTTCCCCGGAAGCCACGCCCGAACGGCGAATCCCTTCCCTCGTGCTTGTATCCCTGCAAACTGTGGGATCCTTGCCAAGTGCCGGACCCCGACCCTGGCCATTGTCAAATCACCATCTTGGCTTTTTCAGACGAAGCTGGACTAAAACACCCAGAAGACGGCACAACCCCCAGAATCTGCAACCAGCTGCAAGATAACCCGTCCTAACGGCTCCCTTCCAGAGAGTGACCGCACTTGTCCACGATTGTCTTGGTACGCGGTGGAGAATCCAACATCTATGTCTTCCACCGCCGACCCCTTGCTTTACCACCAACCTACTCTCTATCTCCAAAGGTCTGGAGACTACCAGTGGCAATTGCCTGCCCCGGGCAGAGACAGACTCTGGCAGAGACGGGAGAGACCGTATATGTCTCCGCAACAGCCAACGGCGAACTACCGCAGAGGCTTCCCTGACGGTTCGAGACGAAACTCAATGGCGGGTACCCAGCCGAGGAGCAGCACCGCCATGGCTGCTCATTCCCCCAACGAGTACAGTCTCTCACCATCCTCATCTATCCACATGTCTTCTTCCCGAGACCTTCACGACATGCGATCAATATCAGAGAGTATTGTTTCACGTACAGATCGGCCCGAAAGCTTGGCCAAGACTCTGGTATCAAAAGGTTACAAGCTACTGAGACGTCAGAACAGCAAATCTGATTTGACATCACTGCGAACCATGGATTGGATGGAAAAATCCAAAGTAGAAAACATGTATCGTTCAAAAAATTCAAAGCACAGCCGGTGGCAGTCAACAGACAGTGGTATGTTTGAATTCCACTCTGTGTGACGGATATTGGACAAAGCTGACATTGAACTCCGTAGTCGGCCTCAAGCACGAAATCTCAAAGCCATATAATTTCCATCACCTGACACACACTCATGCAAAGCAAGTTCAGGAATTGAAAAGAGCAAGCCACAATGAATTGGTGACAGGGTTTTTCGCAATACGTGCCTCGCAGGCACCCCAGCAAGAATTGAAGGGTATCAAAGCCGAAAGCCTAGGACGTGAAGAACCGCAACCAGAATTATTACCACAGGATGTGATTAGCCCCGTCACGCCGCCTTCGAAAAGCCCGACTAGGTCACAGTATCACCGGAGCAATGGTTCATTTGGCACTCTAGGCGGTCTGAAGTACTCTCGGTCAATTGAAAATTTCTCGCAGCCCAGCCCAGGGGCTTACAGGGTCCCTACTTCGCCGACCGGACCATCCTTTCGGGTATCCTCAAGACAGTTTAAACATGATCTGTCCACAAGTAATCAAGAACAGGCTTTCGCTGAAGACGCTGCAGCAATGTCGAGTCATGCCTTGTCACCCGCCGTCGGCATAGCCAGCCCGGACGATGATCCTTACGGTTTCTCCAACGTCCCGCATGCTGTCACAACGCCGGACGAGTCTGCATTAACCTTGCGGTCGTTCCCGTTTGGATCGTCAGGGACAGAATTAGCCGACGTACCCGAAGAAGAGGAGCACAACGTCAAGAGAATAAGCTCTGGATCTGGAATTCGTCATTCAAGATCATTTCCAAGTACTCGGTTGCTATCCTATCGATGCTCCGAAACTCTGCCATCCCCTACGGCGGACGGATATCGCTCGCTGTCGCTTGATGCACCCACCTCTGGTGAAAGAAGCATTCCCTGTATAGACCAGCCGTTTGACGAGGTACCGATCCGGCCCCGGGTATCCCAACGGATATCCGTCGGTCCGAAAGGGATTGACGCCTCTTGGGAAGAGGACATCGACTACTGCTATGAGCATGCAGCTGAAGCTGACTGCGACTTCGACTGGGAACATGTGTCGAGCGAAGAGGACAAGCCGAACAGTACCGACAGAGGAGAGCATTCGGATCTTAATATCGACACAACTCTGGAGGATCTTATAGTCGAGTACGAAAACATTCGCTTCGCCAAGAGTGACAAAGAAGACACGCAAAAGTATCTCTCACCTACTAATACAGCGTCGCCGCACCTCCTTCCACCACTTCATACCCTCATACCTGATTTGGTGTATTCATCTGCAAACTCGACAAAATCTCCGAATAGCAGCATTCCTAGTGCTCTTACACCCGCTCAGCTGCTCCCATCCCCGCAATCAATCAGCTTACCCGCAAAGAGTGGACAGAACTTCGATTTCAGTCCCTCTCTCCTAATTCCCAAGGACTACTAGTCCCATATGCTCCAGGAGGAGATCTACCAGAATCTACTCGATGGAGAGCATATTCCCGAACAGCATTATCCAGTGCACGATTTACGCTCGGATGCGTCATCGAGCAGAGATGACTCGCCGAGAAGCAGTGGCTCTCCAATTAGCAAGTGCAACTCCCAAGAGAGTATGATGTATTCGTCTATATTGGCCATGCGCCGTGCCCGTGACGCAGACTCGGTTGGTAGCCTGCCAGAATTAGTGCATAGTAAGGTCAGCCAAGAGAGATTCAACGATAGCCCGTCAAGCCATGTCATTCCTGCAAACACGATAGATGCCATTGTTGACCCGCAACAAGGAATGCGTCAACACAGGCGCAGTCAAAGTCTTGCGGCGGACATAGCTCGTCAGTCGATGCTTGAAAAGGCCGCCAGCTACAGCAGCTTAACTAAGAAAGAAGAGGACGCTTTTCCATCGGCACACTGGCCCTCAACAAAGCGACGCGATCGATCGCACTCAGACGCTGCGGCGCGAATCCTCAGTGTCTCCTCTCAGCCTACCGAGACAGCTTTGGCGAGGAAGCGTTCCATTAGTTCAGGTAGTGCTCTGTCGGGCTCTTCACAAAGGAGTAGCAGAGCGTCGTACTCTTTGTTCCCTCCCGTTCCAGGGAAACCAATCCTCTGAGCTGGCTTCACTCCCGGCAGTTTAGGACTCCCTTATTCCCTTCAACCACCTCCAGTACAAATCGCCCCGAAAACCACTCCTCATTGGAGTTCCGAAATCATCTACCGCCCAGCGCCACGCAACTACCTCCTAGGGCGCTTCTTTTCCCAAAGACATCTGACACGAAAAAGTTTCATTTGTTCTCTTGGAAGGGTTCACGATTAATGATGTTAATACGATTCACAGCCTTTCTGGTAAAGGCCCATGATATATTTAGAGAGATATAGGAGGAGCTCACTCCGTGTACCACATTTGTGTATAATGACCAGCACTTGAGTCGTCGGATCCGATTTGTACTCGTGTCCAGATATTTAGCATCATTTTGAATGTTGCTTGAAGTTGGATTGGCTGTAGACTTAGAGCCAGCTCTTTCAATGTACCTACCAAATGCAAATAAATTCCAATATCATTCGATAATGTTGACGAGCTGAAGTGACTCGACTTTGGGTTATCTATATCGACATTAACGTGAAGCCGATGTTACACTTCAGCCCTCGACGACTTACCTATGACGCACCTGCGCTCGGTTGCTAAGGCGGAACTTGCCGTTTTGTTGATAACCACTGTGATTAACTCAATATTCAGTGAAAAGTCCGTTCACTTATATATAACCTAGTATTGTTCAACTTAAACCGGTTCCCTAGCCATCTTACACATCCGCACTCTTCCTCTTGGATCTATCCCACCACGGCTGCTTATGCCTCCACGTCGAAATGGGCTTGCTGGAGCAGCAATGGGTTACGGTCCAGCAGAAGACATTTACTAAATGGTGGAAAGCCCACTCTTTCAATACTAGGCTCCTACACTGACTACTTTCAGGCTGAATTCGAAAGTCAGCTGCCGCGATGTAGCTGTCAACGATCTGGTCACGGACCTGTCCGATGGGGTACACAAACCCCTGTTCGCCCCCAAGAGGAGCTGAAAAGTTCCTGCACTACTTGTACTGACTGCAACACTCTAGGTGATACTAATCCACCTCCTTGAAATTCTCGGCAACGAGTCTCTCGGCCGCTATGCTTCCAAGCCCAAACTGCGCGTCCAGCGCTTCGAAAACGTAAACAAAGCACTCGATTTCATAAAAGGGCGGGGCATCCAAATGACAAACATTGGCGCTGAAGATGTGGTTGATGGAAATAGAAAAATCATACTGGGGTTGATATGGACGTTGATTCTGCGGTTTACCATTAGTGATATCAATGAAGAGGGGATGACAGCCAAGGAGGGGCTGTTGCTTTGGTGTCAGAGAAAGACTGCTTGCTATGATGAGGTCGAGGTTAGAGACTTCTCCGCTAGTTGGAACGACGGGCTGGCATTGTACGTTATGCTGAAGGCAGTGAAGGGATCCTGACACTAATTCAGGTGACAGTTGTGCTCTTCTCGACATCCACCGACCAGATCTTATAGACTATGAAAAGCTGGACAAAAGTGACCATCGCGGGAACATGCAGCTGGCTTTCGATATAGCTAGCAAAGAGATTGGGATACCCGATCTGCTGGATGTGGAGGACGTGTGCGATGTTGCAAAACCCGACGAGCGTTCCCTTATGACATACATAGCATACTGGTTCCACGCCTTTTCGCAGATGGAGCGGGTAGAGAATGCCGGAAGAAGAGTGGAGAAATTCGTTCAGAGTATGCAAGGCGCGTGGGGCATGCAAAACTCCTTTGAGAAGCGGATGAGAGATCTCCTCGAGGAAATTCGCGCTCAACTACAGAAGTGGAAAGCTGCAACATTCACCGGGACTTATGTCGACGCGAAAGAGCAGTCCACCCGGTTTGCGGAGTATAAGAGAAAGCAGAAGCGCAAGTGGGTTGCGGAGAAGTCGGAACTCGCAGCTCTGCTGGGTAATATCAAGACGAAGATGAGCACGTATAGGCTAAGACCGTACGAGCCACCTGTGGACGTACGACTAGAGGTCCTGGATCAAGAATGGGCCGTCCTTCTCAAATCCGAAAGAGATAGAAGCCAAATCATCAACGAAACGATTCGAGAGTCCGTATCCCTTCCTGGCCAGCCTCTGACCATACTAATCCTCCCCGCAGCATCAAGAATTCCCTCCGCCGCTCCTTTGCCGATAAAGCCAACGACTTTGCCCTCACCCTCAACACCCTCACCCTCGCCATCTCCGGCCTTGACGGCGACATTGACGACCAATGCGCCCATGTCCAACGCCTGCACTCCAATCTCCCTCCTCTCGACGCCTTTCTTGATTCCCTCGCCCACCTCGACACCCAATGCCAAGAAGCCAACATTGAAGAGAACGACTTCACAACCTACACCTACGACGAACTCTCCTACGAGCTCGGTCTCGTGAAATCCTCCGTTGCAAAGAAACTCTCCTTCCTCGAAAATCAAATGGTCGCACGCAACATGACGAACCTTACACCCATCCAGCTCGAGGAGTTTGAAAGTGTCTTCAGGCATTTTGACCGCGATCTGAGTAACTCACTGCAGGAGCTCGAATTCTCGGCTGCGCTGGCTAGCTTGGGTCTGGTATATGATGAGGAGGAAATGCATGAGATTTTCCAGAGGGTCGGGGGCACAAAGGCATACGTGACCTTTGAAGAATTCATCCGCTTCATGGTTTCCGTGACCGAAGACCAGAATACCGCGGAGCAGGTCTTTCAATCATTCATAGAAGTCGCTGACGGAAAGGTACCTCTCTCCAATTCCCATTCCCCCCTTCCATCCACCCCCCCGGACCCCCTCCCAGAATCTTAAGTAACCCTCCGCCCAACAGCCGTACGTAACCGAACTCGATCTCCGCCACTCCCTCATCCCTGACGACCTCGTCGAAGACCTCCTCTCCAGCATGCCCGCGCACAAAGGCCCCGATCTCGCCGAGGACAGACACCTGCCCAAGTACGACTATGTGAGTTTTATGGACAAGATGACGCAGGAGGGTGGTGGTGGTGGTGGTGGTGGTGGTGGTGGTGGCAAGGAGAGTGAGAGGGTTAATGGGCGGTAAGGTTCTTGGAGCGGGAGTTGTGGGATAGAGAGTTTGCGGGTTGAGCCGGGGCGTGTGTACGGAGTTTCTTGATATGACATAACATCAACGGCGCTTGGTGAGGGAGAGGGAAGGGCGGTGCTTGCGGCTGTTCTTTTCGGTTGGGTTTCTTCTGGTAAGTCGGCAGTCTGGCATCGAGACGAGATACAGGGAGAGAGTGTTGGATGCATGCGTGCGTGCCCGCGAGGGTTTGTACATACAATACCTTGGTGTTGAACAGACCGCCCGGGGGGGGGATTAACTGTAATACAGAACTGCACAGAACATAGGTATCCCTAGCGTTCGGACACCTCGATAGAAGCTCATGGGGTACCTTAGGTAACCCTCATGGATATATGTACATGACTTAGCTTAGGGGCACAGGACCAAAGACCTGCCCTTGCCCCTCTTCTTTTTCTTCTTCACCACACCGTATCACGCGCATCATTGAACGACCTCGGTGGTTTCTTTGTACAGGTGTATAATATACAACGAGCGGACTTGGACAGGACAGGCTTGCTTCTCCCTTCAACCCTCTTCCTCGCCGAAGGGGTAATTGAACTTTAAGAGCCTGTTTAAGCCCCCGACCCATCCTTCGTCGCCGGCTCCTTTCCCACCGCCGACCTCTCCTCTCATTACGCAGGGGACGCCCCCGGTCCAAAGCCCCATCTCCTCACCCCCACCCCCCACCCTCCCAACCTCCTCCCCCCAAACCCTCACCTCGCCCCCCCTCCCCACCCCTCCCTCCCTCCTCACCCCATCAACACTGACCTCGACCCTGCCTGCGCGATTCCTCTCATCCAAGCGCATCACCACCTGCGCGTGCGCCGGCAGCACCAGCGGGCGGAAACTGAGGCTGCGCGGGCAGATGGGGGTGAGCAGGAGGGAGGAGACGAGGGGGTGCACGATGGAGCCGCCGGCGGAGAGAGAGTAGGCGGTTGAGCCGGTGGGGGTGCTGATGATGAGGCCGTCGGCGAGGGCGGTGGTGAGGTGGTGGGGAGGTATCGTGATGTGGATGTGGGTGAGGTGGGGGGTGGTGCCGCGGTGGAGGATTATTTCGTTAAGGGCGTGGTGGATGGGGAGTTGCGGTTGCGGTTGCAGATCGTTGGGGTTGTTTGTGGGAGGGGAGGAGGGGGAGACGGCGACTTTCAGTCTGCTGCGTAGGAGCACACGGGCGCGGCGGGTGGGTCCGAGGGTTTTCCCTAGCAGGGACGGGGACCAGGTTGACGCGGAGGCGGAGGCAGAGCTAGGTATTGCGCTGCTGGTGGTCCCGAGTGGGGCGCCGGACATGTAGAGCTCGCGAAAGGCGCGTTTATGCTCCGAGAACTTCCATTCGCCGAGGAAGCCGAGGGTGCCCATGCTGAAGCTGAGGATGGGAGGCACGAGGGTGGTGGTGGCGAAAAGGGAGGAGGCGTGCAGGATTGTGCCGTCGCCGCCGAAAGTGGTTGTGAGGTCGACTTTCTGGGGGAGGGGTGTTGTGGAAGAGGGGGTGTAGATGGGAAAGGGAAGGTGGGGGTGGAGGGTGGAGGCGGGGGTGGGCTCGAGGATCAGGGAGATTGCGGGGTAGGCGGTATGAACATGTCTGGTTGTTCGTGGTTAGACATGGGGTTCTGGTAAAGGCGTTGGATTGGACGGGATTACTTTGCGAATTCGAGAAGGGCCTCGGTAGCGGCAGGGGCGTCGTTCTTTTTGACTAGGAGAATGTTTCGTGGCGGCGATGCCCATTGCAGAGAAAGTAAGTCATGGCTCCGGGTCTCTGCGAGTGTTAACGATGGATACAACGCAAAGGTTTTCTCAAGCACGAGACCCACCGTGATAGCTCGGGAGGTTACGATCTGGGAGCTCTTTGATATCGCGGAGTTCACGGCATCGGGGTGTGACTGAGAATGCTCGCTGGAATATCAAGCCGTAGAGCTTCCTCTTGGGTACCTTCATGGTTGAGATGAAAAGGGAAAGATGGGAAAGATTTGAACGACGATTGGATGGTCAACGCATGGGTTGGTGATCAGCCCTATGTGCTGTTTCCGCCTAAAGCCGATTGATAAGTGAGGTGTTTGATAGATGGCTTGTGACATACGTACGGATACACCTTACTCATACCTACCATCTTCTAAAGCTATAAGATCTCCCTCTTTCATCCCTCTCTCAACGCGTATGAATCATCCTACCCCCTCCGACGGCCCCAGACATGTTTCTTTGACCTGCAGGCTGCAGGTGATATCAACCCGTTTTGCTGAATAAGCGAACAGGCATCACCTTACCCCCATTATCCACTGCTTCGATCTCTGTTGGATACATGTATTCATTCTCTCATATCCATTAAGCAACAGCTGACTGCGGGCGTCATGTTGTCTCGTAAACCCCAGGCGCAGGCCAAGCAGGCCGAGCAGGTGGTGCCGGAGCCTCTTCCTGATCTAGGAGCCGGTACCCGAGGTATCGCCGCCGAACCCCATCCTGCTGGTAAAGTCAAACATGGAGCCTTTGTGCAAATCATTCGACTGTTGATGGCATCAACATGGACCTTCTGCTGCATTTGTGTCACCGGTGTAACTCAATACCTCGGAACGCCCCTGTACTTTGTCAACATGAATTACTATTATACCTACATGGCCATGACGAAACAGTCCTTTGGTCTACTCATCATTACTCTCACTCAATGGTTCAGTCCCACGGTAATCAGGATCAGCGGAGATAGGAGTGTTCGAGGGCAACTGTTGCGTACCAAAGATGGGCGTCTGCAGACTGCATTCCCGGAGAGGTTGGTCCTGATTGCGAACCATCAGCTGTACTCGGACTGGCTCTATCTTTGGTGGGTAGCATATTCCAATAAAATGCATGGACACGTATACATCATCTTGAAGGAATCCTTGAAGTACATTCCGGTAATAGGCCCAGGGATGATGTTTTATGGGTTCATATTCATGGCACGCAATTGGGTAAAGGACAAACCACGGCTGCAGCATCGGTTGCAAAAGCTCAAAAAAATGCACAAGGGCTTCTTGACCGGCTCCCAGGCGTTGGACCCAATGTGGCTGATGATATTTCCAGAAGGGACTAATTTGTCCGGGAACACCAGAAAGGGAAGCCGAAAATGGGCAGAAAAGCAGGGTTTGGAAGATTTCCAACATGTGTTGCTCCCGCGGAGTACAGGACTCCAGTACTGCCTGCAAGAACTAGCAGGCACGGTTGACTGGATCTATGACTGTACCGTTGCTTACGAGGGTATACCGTAAGTCCTCAGAACGTTATTTACATCCTCCATCCAAATTGATCAAACCCCAGCCGCGGCTCCTACGGCCAAGACATCTTCACCCTTCGCTCCACCTACTTCCAAGGCCGCCCCCCCAAATCCGTCAATATGTTCTGGCGCCGCTTCCCCGTGTCCTCTATCCCCCTCACTCCCCCGTCATCCTTTGACCGCTGGCTGCGTGACCGCTGGCAAGAGAAAGAAAATCTCATCGAGCACTATGTCCAAAACGGCCGCTTCCCCGCCGATGAGGGCCACGATTCCGAGGGCGAGCCAGCAGCGAAAGGGAATGAGCCGGCGATGAACGGGGGCGGCGGGGAGCAGGTGAAGCAGGGGTGTGGGTTTATTGAGACGGAAGTGAAGCTGGCGCATTGGTATGAGATTTCGCATATTTTTGCGGTATTGGCGAGTTTTGCATTTATTGCGTTTGTGCTGGCGATGGGCTGGAATCGGGCTTTCTATGGGTCGTTTTTTCGGAAGGGTTGAGCCTTGGTGACGAAGCATTCTCGGAGTTTGGAGATGGGCCCTGGGGAATTTTCGGGAGCATGGACGCTATTCTCTTTCGGACATGTTTGAGTATCAGGAGTCCT
>JAABUU010004031.1_pt1 | contig 17870 bp, 20 predicted proteins | sample 5559301 | NCBI WGS metagenome assembly JAABUU01 (sample SAMN10711884, study PRJNA513360) | rock metagenome | isolation source: Antarctica rocks | place: Antarctica: Victoria Land, Richard Nunatak white | reverse complement strand
CTGTGACAATAATTATGATTAATTATTGATGTAATTGATTTATAGTCTAGCTCAGCTACTAACTACAATGGGCAGCCACCCAGATGACTTGTCTGAGGACTTGTTTTCGTGGCAAAACCTCCCTAGTGAGTCATAATCAAGTCACTCTGTAATTGCTTGCTCGGCTCTCTGGATTCCATCGACTGCCCTACAGTAGTATATCGATGTCTTAAGGTACTCGCTGAGGGTTGAGGTACCTACCTTATTGATCTTCCTTACAGTAGATCCATATATCGCTTATTTCCCTACCTACCTAAAGTGAACAAGATCAAGCCACTTAATAGCTAGTGCGACGACACGATGAGACCGTGCGCGCCACCATCAAGTTCAGCTTGCCGCTCCACCTTCTGCCTCAATTGCCTTTAGTCTTCGATGTACTGTACAAGAGACGTCCCGCCCATACCCGTGAGGGCACATCATGTCCGGGCTCACTCGTCTGTCAGTGATTGCGGAAGATGGAGACGTCCAAGCAGCTCCGCCCATTCCGCCCAGAGCTGCACATCGACCTTTTGCAAAACGATTCCACCTGGGAGATCCACCGAGGCATAGTTACGAGAAGCCGCCGCCTCCGTACAGTGTCTGGAACGATGTAACTGGACCGAAGGGTGAGCGCTTGGCTGATGCGAGGAGGAACAAATACATTGCGAGACGAGGAGGTTGGCGGAGACTGTGTGTAGTTGCATTCATAGTCATTGCGCTTTTGGTTGGCTTGATTGTGGGTTTGGTGATTGGGCTGCAGAGAAAGCATAGCAACGAGTGAGTCCTCCAGCACGCGAAGAAGAACGGTGCATTCCTATATACACGACAGAACTGATCGCAGGGCGTTTAGTAATGCGCCGCCATCTCCATCGCCGTCCTCTTCTGGGGCAACACCCAATGGCCCGTTTCCAGCCGGCTCGTATGCGCTGACGACCTTCCTTGACACCGTATCCACCAACTGCACCTCCAACGCAGCAACTTGGCGCTGCTATCCCTACACTACATATACTCAGTCTCAGTCCGGGGCCCTGGCGACGTTCAACTGGGTCATTACACAGACAGACTCAAAGTCATCCTCGCCCAACCAGTACAGTATCTCTTCTACCGACAACCCTTTCGCACTCAACTTTTCGAATGTTCCCATGCAACTCCTCGATTCTGGACTGAGCTCCGAAAGATACACATTTTTCGTGACCATGAACAAGACCGTGATACCATCGACCGCCATCACCAACGACAACTCGGTGGCGACGTGCTTCTACCACAACAGCACCTTTCGAGCAAACTTGTTCACTAAGATGTCCAAGACCTACCCTCTCCCTGCCTCCGCTTCAGACTCGACAGCACCGCCATCACCTCCTGCGGGAAATGGGAACAGTGCCAGTCAAGGATTCCAGCCGTGGCCTTATGCAATCAGAGTGGAGGAGTATATTGGCGGTGGAAATGGGGTTCCATCTTGTTACAAAACAGTCAAAGGCAATATTGGGGATCGGATCACCGACGGGCTATCACCGAAAGGGCCAGAGAACGTCTGCAGCTGCTTGTACAAGAACTTCGAACCGTGATCGAACAGAATGCATTCAACCGTGGTCACTAGCGCATTCTTCGACATCCCTTTAATCCGACGAAGTCAGCGAGGCGTTATGGGATTCATTTGCTATTGTTCCGTGGGTGCTACTGTTGCTAATGAGATACGGTTGGCTTGGGAATCTGCTGGGTTGGGATGTCTTTGCTCTTGTTTGGCTTACTCCATAGTTTCATATACCTTAGCCTCTCGATAATATCAAATGGATGCCATTCGGCTTCCGCTCACTGTAAAGAGTTATGCATCCCTACAGCAGTTTGCGCGCCGTCTTGCGCATTGTATGGCATGGATCATTTGTTGCCGATGCCGACTACGGCGGACCATTTAGGGTCTGCCTTACCGAAGTAAACTTTAAGGTTGCGGTTCGTTCTCATGGGCTCCAGCATCACGAAAGTTCTGGGGAATGGCCAGAAATAAATACAGTTGCAACTGCCACATCACAAGATCTTGTGATGAGGTAACGTCAACAGCAAGTCCAGTTGCCAGCATCCAGCATGTCTTCCAGGGCCACTGCGAACCAACTCGTTCTGGTCCCGATAAATGGGTACAGTGACGGTGATGTCAGTCACCGTCCTTCACAACCTCCATATGCGCCCTGTGATCCGGCCTTGTACCTGGAGAAGCTGGCAAAGAAGTGGATGGAGGAATCAGGCATGGCTGAACCAGGTATTTTTAATATGCTTGCGAGCTCAAAAATCGGCTTCGTTTGCTGCGATTCTTGGTGGCCGTTACTTCATCACTGTACTCTCCCTTATACGCGGCACCAAAGCACAACGTTGTTTGTTGAAGTGTACCGTACAACGCGTATGCTGAGGACATTCGCTATTCACCGTGGAGTGTTGTTGTTTCCCGCTGTTGGAGTAAGCTTGATTGTTTACCTAGTAGTTTCTTGAACTCGGTCTACTTCCCTGAAAATTCTTGGTATAGCGACGGTCACACATGAACCCTTCTGATACAGCGCAGCCTAGAGCTTTGACGTATTCGTTCATACACACTGCCTCACTTGTTAGTTACCAGGCTCTACAGTCACCTGGAGCATACATATCTGACTAGAGCGACTTGTCCTACGTGCGGGTCACATTGAAGGTATCAAGACACTGGCTGACAGGCGTTTGTGCTTCAATAGGTAGATCCTACATTCTTGATCGACTTCCCGCAGGTTATTTGCTCTTCGATAGGGCACGATCAAGCGGTGCCGTAAGCCTACACCATGGCCAACTTGGCGAAGGAGATTGACTGACTTTGCTCCAACGAAAATAGAGAGACAAATACCTGTTCGGCCACCCAAGCCGCCAATTCTTCGATTCTCCAAACAGGTTCTATCCGCATTTCCGGTATCTGATGAACCACGGCCAGGGAGACAACTGCAGCTGTGATCCCTGTACGACTTCAGCGATGTCGGTCCCTCGTCCAGCTCCAGCTCCAGCTGCAGCTGCAGCTGCAGCTGCTCGACTCAACAAAGGTAAATACCCCAAAGCGATTCCTTGACTCAAAGATACGCAGAGCTCTCCAATTCACTTTAGAGGTGTTACTTATTCAGCCAGACATGTTTCAGCTAATTGTGTTGATGATTGTAGGCAAGGGCAAGATGAAAGATGTTAATAAGGGGCCAGTCGATGAGGAGGGAACCCCAGACATCTACTCCAGGCTCATGCAAGAGTTATTTCGCGTGGGACGACTTGACGTCACTTTTGACCAGCCCAAGAGTATGGACTGGCGTGCAGAGCGGGCCCTGCTCCCCAAGTTGATTGACCGGACTCTAAACCAGCAGAGTTTCATGCCTCGGGTCGGAGAGCTGGTGTTGTGGTGTCGTGATTTGGATGGAGAGATCAAATTCGATCCGCGGACGGAGGAGTTCAAATTTTATGATTCTGTGGCGAAAGAGTACACCGGTTTCCCACAGTGGATGTGCGGAACCGTTGCGCAAGTACCAAACGAAGAAATGAAGGTGGAGGACATCTTCATGGATACTGAGAAGCAAAACGCTATCAACACTTCCGGCTTCCGAGTTGAGTGTCTGCCAGATCCAAACAAGAAGGACAAAGGATTATCAAAGCAATACTCTTACGTGCGACTAAGGCAGATTCGTCCCTTCCATTTCTGGCAGGAATTTCTGGAAGGCACATCTGAAAATGACTGGCACCCGTCTATTGAGCACGGCTTATCTGTCATGGCTTCCATGTGTGTTGTCAAGCCGTTTCGTTTTACAGGGACCTGGCCGAGTTGCAACGTGTCCTGCATGGGCATGTTCCTAGGCGCGGAGTTGTTCTATGTCGGAGACACTGTTCGCGTCGTTCCTGAGCGACGTGATGCGACGGTTTCCGACGTCCTCCGCATCGAGAAAATCTTCATCAAATGGGCTAACCTCGAGGCCATTGCAGATGGCACAGTCAACAGCGGTTCCGCCGCCTACCTTAGCCTGCACCTGGTAGGGCACGCATATACATCGGACATCAAGCGTGCGTACAAGGGGATGACTTTAGAACCTGACGACGATACTGGCCGATATCCATTGGGCATGGAAGGCCATGATCGTTGGTATTACATGCAGGAGCCAAGTTCTCTCCATGATTATACGTACGACCGTATTCTCGGTCGTTGCCACGAAGGAGCAGCGACGATGTACTGGGCCGGGGGATCAAGACCTACCCTAAACTTAGGGCTTCGAGGCATCCAAGCAGCGCGGCTATACTCGGCAGAAAACGACCAACGTCTGGTAGACTCGGGGAAGAAATGGTTCTGGGGTGAACATCGGGCCGAATGCCTTGACTTGGGTACGCTGAATGGTATGGAAGTGGGCAATCGGGATACAGACCGCGACCCCAAGTACTGGAGAGAAATCTTGCAAATTATTGACGGCGAGACGTCCCACAAAGGGCAGCGCGCCAGAGCGCCAGTGTCAGCGGAACGGCGAGCATCGAAGTCGACCTTCACACCAATCAACTCTCAGAGTAGCCTTATAGCTAGTGCGTTGCAGCAGACCGATGACAGTGATGCGTCTAGCGACGATCCTGATGTTACGAAAGAGAGCGGCAACGAAGGAGTGAACGATGATGACACTATCATGGGCTGAAGGGGGGTGAAGCCAAGTGAACCAGCAAAGTACTGGTACAGGTGAAAGAGGATGAAGCCATGTCTGGGTATGCCTGGCATAATGAGGGAAAGACGAGAGCAGTTGCGGGAGTTGACGACTTGGAATTGATTTCAGACGGAGTCTACCGATAAATGGTGTTTCATCAATGGCTTGATACCCCGTGCTCTGGCGTAAGTGCAATCTTCAAGCTAGTCCCATTGCAGTGTATCTGGAATGTAAGGTGGGCACTATTCGACGATTGATCTCTTCATTCATGTTCACAAAGTGATTACTAGTTTCTTTGTCTCCTTTTTCGGCTTGAACGGCCTTCATCATGTCGGCTTCTTCGTTCTGTGCAGCAAGTCGCGAAAGACCGCATCCGTTTATTTCCGGACGCAGAAGCCTTTGTACAATGCAAAGGCGCTCCAACATAATGAGACTACTCGAGTTGCTGCGATGCTATGCCTGGGTGATGTGCCATGAGCCGTGATCGACAACAAAGAAACTCATTGCAAGATGGAAGAACCCCTTCCTGGCACCGTCTGCTATGCTGCTGACAGGCACTTCCCGTGAGATCGTACGAACAGGAGGTGTACGACATTAGAAGCAAGATATTGAAGAACATGGCAGACAACGGTGGATACAATCCGTGAGTTCAATCTCTTGAATCGTACTTCGTGATCCGCACCGCTGACCTGGTACTGGCTTAGAACCACCGCTCAAGCGGCCCCTCCGCCATCACCTTCAAACATTGCCTCCGAGTCAATCCACCGGTCAATTGACTCCGGTGCTGAAGACCAATTCGGACAAGCACCATACGATGCACCTGAGTCTCAAGATGTCATGGGTAACCCCAGACTCGATGACACCGAGCTTTGGGGCGAAGAAGCTGCAGCGTTCATAGCTTCCGCTCCGGGCGGGTACGGGCCGGGGTGGGTCGGAAGAAGACCGCTCGGGCAGGGTGGCTTCGGTCGCGCTGGTCTGTGGGAGCTACTGGATGATGAAGGAAATGTGCAACAGGTATGGAAACTTGTTCCTCTCAAGACTTTGCCAGATCGAGCTTACAAAGCGCATAGAGAATGGTCATCAAAGAAAACATGCGCGAGCGTGAGGTGGGCGAGTGGGATTCCCACGTCCCTTCCGAGGTGTACATCATGCAACGCTTGGACCTTGCCGGCTGCCCAAGTATCGTGAAGCTTCTGGATTATAAGCGCTTCCCAACGGCGCAAACGCACCGGCTCTATCTCGAGTATTGTCCGCATGGAGATCTTCGAAAGCTGTACAAGCGGTACAAAGCGTGGAGGTGAGCTTTTCCAAGAAGAGTCAGGGACGAATAACGGGGGGCTGCTGACACTGCACCTTCCGCAGGCGATACCTTCCGGAGGCTTTTCTATGGCACGTCTTTTACAACTTGGTGGAAGCTAGCATGGTCATGTATTATGGGCCTGGATATCATACCTATCATCAAGCTTGGACTAACAACGAGGTTGTCCATCGAGATATTAAACCGGGCAACAGTCAGTCGTTGCTTGTGGGTGTCTCATCGAGTTTCGCTGAATGGTATATTAGTATTCCTCGGGGACGAACCTCCTCATCACTCAAACTCCGCCCTGGCGTCACACTACCCCACTGCGAAAATGGGGGATTTCGGCCTCGCCATTGTCACTGGCCCTGCAGATACGGACAACCCGCGAAAGTACCGCCGCGCCGGTACGCCGGGATATAGGGCGCCTGTAAGACTAAAACTTCCTTCCAGCCCCCGGTCCAAGCTGACGTACCCCCCCACCAGGAACAAGAGGCCAAACACACGTGGAACCAGCAACCGCACTGGATGGCGGGCGAATACGACCAAATCCTCTGGTGGACCAACGTGTGGGCGATCGGCGTGGTCATGTACGAACTAACGACGCTCCACCGCGCCGCCCGCGTCCTCTACAACCAGCCGGACGCCGAAGGCCGCGGCTGCCCGGCCATCTTCACCAACAAAACGCCCGACTACTCGTCCCAGCTGTGCGACACCATCCGCAACTGCCTGAACATGGACCCCAGCGACCGCCCGACGCTCATCGAGCTGCGCCAGATCACCCGCCGCTTCGCGCGCATCACCAAAGACGCGCTGGCCGCCCACCGGCCCGCCCCGGACGTCCCCTGCGACGAAGAGCGTCTCTACTACCGCGACAACGAGATCAACGACATGCCCGCCGGCGCAGAGTACCTCCCCTCGCGCGTCCACGCCCGTCTCCTGCGCGAGAGCGGGTTTTGGAATCCGGACGTCTCTGTCTTGCGCTATCCGAATTTTACGCCGTTTGAGGACTCGGATGGGGCCGGGGACGAGCAGGATGAGGCGGAGATGGCGGGGGTGGAGGGGGATGAGGGAGAGGAGGAGCGGGGATGGCGGTTCCAGTTTGCGCCGGGGACGAACGAGGATGAGGATGGGCGCATGGATGTCGATGAGCCGACTGTGGTGCCGGATCGGGATACGGAGATGGCGACGGTGAGGGCGGATGGTGCGCCGTCGGCGTCGAATGGGCGCTTTGCGATGAGGACGAATATTTTTGGGAAGCCGAGGATGGGGTGGTAGGTGGGGTGTTGGGTTGCGTGCCGCAGTTGAACATTTTGAGACCTTGAATCGTGACTGGGTCAGATACTACAGTTACTAAGCATAGGATTATTTCTAGTAGAGATATCTGTCTGCTTGAGTGGGGGTTATGCAAACATCATCGAATCTGGTCACTTTGTATGGAGCGTAAGGTATTTGTAGTAATAGATTACGCGTCGTGATGTACATAGCAGAGTGGCGTAGGAACATTCGCCTTTTGAGTTGGACGATCTATCTAATAGGTCGCCTTGTCATTGCGAGTCCGACTTCTAGAGGGAAAGAACTACAAGAACGTCACGAAGAGCCCGGCAACGATTGTCCCGACTGCCATTGTGCATCTTTGATAGCAAAGAGTCGGACCTCGAAGCTAGACCAGCTGCAGAAAAGCTCCAACCAAAGTGGAGGATCCGTTCAACCTCTTAGGCCAAATCGCGGCGTGCCCGAACAGCCGCAGGGAAAAGCGTCATCATGTTTTTTGCAGTAGGGCTTTGTACCTCCGGAATGACTCAGGGCAGTCACCTTTCGACCGTCACTTTTTAACCTATTTTGGTTAACATTTCCTAGCTGCATTGAAGGCGTTGACTAGAATCAGACAGACATGACTGCTAGTAGGGGCTCCTTGCTAGCTGTGAAGACACCCTCGCTGTCACCCTCACTGTCACCCTCGCTGTCGCCCTCACAGAGACAATGAAAGTGGTGAGACAATGTGCAAGGATGACAGTGACGGCAACAGTGAGGGTGACAGTGAGGGTGGGCGACAGCGAGGGTGGCAGAGGGTGGGCGACAGCGGGGGTGACAGTGAGTGTGGGCGACAGCGGGGGTGACAGCAAGGTGTAAATGCACTATCTTACTAGTGAATGCCTCCAATGCAGCTAGGAAATGCTAACCAAAATAAGTTAAAAGTGACGGTTGTACCTCTGCCTTACGTCGCAGTAGCATGGAACTCTGCCTTACCAGCGAGGCACGTGCTACATGCTTACCGACCGATCTTACCTGCATATGTGGGCCCCCGCGTCACTCGAAGGAGCTCCAGAAAAGTTTGTCCGCCCGTTCACTATCGCCAAACCTTTCTTTCTCTCTTCAGATTATTCTTCTTGTATGACATCAAAGGAAACCAGCAATAAAAGGAGAAAGACCATTGCGACGATGAGCTACGGAAAGAGGCTCATCCCCGTGCTCATTGACGAAGCGGCACGCGACACTCCCCAACGGGTGTACGCGTCCATTCCCCGATCGTCGAAGGATCTGTCCGAGGGCTTTGAAGATATCACGTACGCACGCTTCGCGAACGCCATCAATCGCGCCGCTGCGTGGCTCGATGCCGCGCTGGGGGGACGAGGCTCGACTGCGATCTTTGCGTATGCGGGGCCCAAGGATCTTCGGTATACGATTCTCACGGTTGCGGCTGTCAGGTCGGGTCGGGAGGTGAGTGGGCGCCGAGCCATGGCTTGATGGGGTTGTGGGTGCTGCAGCTGATGTTGGGGGTCGGATCTTGTTGCCTTCGCCGTTCGCGGCGCTGGTGGGCCAGTTGCATGTCTTGGATTCTACGGAATGCCATACGTATCTCTGTCCTACCTTGATGCTCCCGATGGTTGAGGAGGTCCGTGCCGAGCGGCCTGGCATGCGGTTTGTGGTGGTTCCGGGCTGCGGGGAGTGGCTTGATGAGGAGATGGTTGGGGAGTATCGGTATGGGAAGACGTTTGAGGAAGCCAAGGGGGACACGTTCATGATCGTCCATACCTCTGGCACCACGGGTGGGTACATGGCTTCCTTGCTGTGGCTGCAGAGTCCTCCGGTCATAGCGGTGTGCTAATTTCTCTGGAAAGGTTTGCCCAAGCCGATCCGTTACACGAATGCTTCCGTTGGCACGCTTGATGCTCAACAGAGTCTACCGGATCCAGAGGGGAAGTTGTCGTGGCGTCTTATAGTCGGGAGTCGCATGTTCTGCCCCATGCCCACTCTTCATGTTGAGTCCCCTGGCTCTAATCTCTCACAATGGTCATTGACTTTAGCTCTTCGGGTAGGTTTTAGGCATGATCTGCTCGTTGCTATTCCCGACCTTCTTTGGGTAGTTGCTGTGATGGCACCGGGCGATGAGCCGGTGTCTGTCGAGACAGCGACACAACTGCACCGGTACGGGAATGTCGAGGGCGTCTTCTACCCACCAAGTCTACTCGAGGAATTTTGCAGATCTCCGGTTTCGGTGAAGAGCCTTGAAAGGTTGAAGTTCATCTTCTATGGCGGCTCGATCCTCGGTAAGTCAGCCGGAGATGTCCTGTCGAAGACGACAAAACTCGTAAACATCATCGGGACGACGGAATGCAGTGGTTTTCCAGGCTTCCAGCAAAGTCCTGCAGATTGGAGCTGTTTCAAGTTCCATCCACTCTTGGGCTACCGAATGGAGTCACGTCATGGCGGGACATTCGAGCTCGTCCTCATCCAGACAGCCAGATCCAAAGAATTCTCCACTACGTTCCACCACTACCCACATCTACAGGAATTCCGATCCAAAGATTTGTTCGTGAAACACCCTACAAAGGAAGACCTGTGGATCTATCACGGACGAACCGACGACCTCATCGCTCTCTCGCACGGGCAAAAACTCGACCCAACATCCATGGAAGCGACGATAACCGGCCACCCGCACGTACGGTCCGCGATCATCGGGGGCGAGGGGCGAGCTCGCCCTTTCCTGCTGGTCGAGCAGGCCGGTGAACAACGATCGCCGAACCACGAGCAAAACACGCTGCAGCTTGATGAGCTATGGCCGGTCGTCGAGGAGGCGAACGGCTTATGCTCGGAATACGTGCGGCTCACTCGACCCCTCGTCATCTTCAGCTCGGCTGAGAAGCCGTTCGAGAGATTGGGGAAGGGCTCGGTCGATCGACGAAATACTCTCCGGGTGTATCAGCATGAAATCGACGCGGCCTACGATAAGCTCAATGCAAAGGAAGGGTGATGGCCGGTAGAGCGGTGTCATGTGGTCAGCCTATCGCCGCACCTTGGAGGGCTTTGCGGCGTACTTGGGTCTGGTAGGATCGTCAGCAAGGTGTAGTTGTAGAAGGAAAGGATGAATAGAGATCTGGAGGCATGAACATATCCTCCGGCCCTAAGCAAGGTGTTCTTATGGTTGTTGCCGCGCCAATTGTAGCCTATAGCCAGCCGCATCATGCCCGGCAAGTACAGTGATGATAATACCAATTGATACCTACCTACCTTAAGCATTTGGTGATAGGCGAAACCCACTGGCGCTTGTTCCCTGATGCATTAGGTAAGGTATCTCTGCTTAAGGTACTCAGCCGTTCCACTACCTACCTTCGGGTATTTGTACAGTATTGTGCCCTCATTCGAATGGCTTGCCCCGTCTCATGAGGTTTTCACACGTACGTTGTGAAGATGCAGTTGAAGGCTAAGCTGTCACCGCTCAGTGGCGTCGGTAGAGTCCATCCGATAAGGCACAGTAGAAAGCACGTGTGGCGCTGGTGCACGGCATATAAGGCAAAGTAGCTTGTTTCATCTACACCGCTACAACAATCTTACCTCACCTTCTTACCGTACCTTTAACGTTATCTCTGTGCAGTACTTGGCAGGTAAGGCAAGCCACAGCACGGCACAACTGTCACTATGGTCTTCTTGCAGTGCGGATACCTTCCTCAACGGCTGAAGCGGTTCGGATCCCTGGCAAAGTCCTGCTTAGATCCAGGATGCGCTTCAACGATCCTGTCAAGGGTCTGGGCCCCCTAACAGACATTTCCCCACCAACCCCCAGCCCGTCAATGTCCAAAGGCTTCGAGACGTACGAAGTAAGAGACGTGAGAGACGTGAGAGACTTGTTTTACGGAGATCCTCACCTGACACAAGACCAGACCAGACTAGACCAAACGGAGAGATCGACGGCTTGCGTCGTGGGTGAGATCGATGGCGAGATTCTGGAATCCATGGAGCGGGATACTCTCCCCCGGTGAATAGGAGAAATTACAGGCGTATCGCTGTAATGTCTTCGGTGCGAGGTCTCGAATGAGAACAAGCTTAACGGGGTGCAGACACTACTGCTCACGGCATAGAACCTTACCCTACCTTAGCTATTCAAGGTATCCAGGCAAGGTAGTGCCCGCACGGCTTGACTGCTTCAGACACCAGGCCTCAGACATCAGACATGCCAAGAGTACTTTAGCTTGTTACTGTATGGGGAACTTCGCCGGAATGAAGTGGAAGCGTGGTCTATGAAAAGCCCTCCACCCCATTTTTCACTCTTACCTTACACTCTTCTTGTCAGCTTGACCATTGTGGAGGATCTTCGGATTTGCTTCACTATAATCAGTAGTCTACACCGGTGGTAGACTCAGCGTCATCTCATCTATCCATTCATTCACTGAAGAGCACACACACACACACAGTCCTTTCAGTAACATAAAACTCCAAGACATTTCCAATTTCAAACCATCACAAGCACCAAGCACTCGTCACTCTTTCAAAACAAATCATCAGACTCGCCATCCAGCAGCAACAATGGCAAAAATGTTCCGCAACCTCACCATCTTAGCCCTCCTCACTACCTTTGCTACCCTCGGGGCCACTCAGGCCTCTGGCTCCGGTCGTGCGACTCGCTACTGGGATTGCTGCAAACCCTCCTGCGCTTGGCCAGGCAAAGCCGCCGTTTCTGCCCCGGTAACGACTTGCGACATTCACGACCAGCCACTCTCCGACAACAACGCTGGCTCCGGCTGCAACGGAGGGTCATCCTACATGTGCTCCGACCAGAGCCCGTGGGCCGTCAGCGACGACCTGGCCTACGGATTCGCCTCCGTCAACTTCGCGGGGGGTAGTGAGGGCAGCTGGTGCTGTGCTTGCTACGAGTTGACCTTCACCAGTGGCCCCGTCGCCGGCAAGAAGATGGTCGTCCAAGCGACCAATACCGGTGGCGATGTGGGCAACAATCGGTTCGATCTCGCAGTAAGCTTTTCCCTAACCTAGCGCGTACCTTCCGTCATTTCTGACCCTCGTGGTTAGATTCCCGGCGGCGGTGTCGGTGAGTTCAATGCCTGCACGAACGAGTGGAATGCGCCCCCTTCGGGTTGGGGCCAGCAGTACGGTGGGATCTCGTCCAACACGTGCTCGTCGTTCCCTGCTGCACTCCAACCGGGCTGCAACTTCCGCTTCGGTTGGTTCCAGGGCGCCGACAATCCGAGGTAAGCTTTTCCCTTGGTCGATAAATCCCCTTCTGTGAACAAAGGTGGATTCTAACTTCAAGCAGTGTCGACTTTCGGCAGGTTTCTTGCCCTGCCGCTCTTACTGCCAAGACGGGTTGCGTCCGCAACGACAATGGCGGGCAATATGTAGGCAGCTCTTCTGTCCCTTCACCCGTTGCGTCTCCTAGCTCAACTGTCATCAGCGGCCCCGGAGGCGCTCAGTCTAGCGGAGGCTCTCCGTCTAGCGTTCTTTCTTTCTCGACTGTCTATTCCTCCCCTTCTGCACCGACCACGCCTCCTTCATCTAGCTCTGCGAGTGGAGACGAGCCGTCTAGCATCCTTCTTTCTCGACTGTCTATTCCTCCCCTTCTGCACCAAGCACGCCTCCCTCGTCTAGCTCTCCAAGTGGCGTCGAGCCTTCTAGCATCCTTCCTTTCTCGACTGTCTCTTCCTCCTCTTCTTCGCCAAGCACGCCTCCCTCGTCCAGCTCTGCGAGTGGATCCGAGCCGTCCGCTGTCGCAACCGGCGATCCGGCCGTTAGGGACTCTACGCCCTCGTCAGATGGCAAAGCTCCCTCTGTGCCATCGGTCGACAACTGGGCTGCATCCTGGGAATGCGACTAATGCAGGCTTGAGGCCCGTTTGACTTTCATTTCAAATGTATTTACTTTTACCCTGGCGCATATGTCGTCCATACACCTTCACTTCTTACACGAGCTGTTCTTCATGTGAATAGCTGTTAGCTCTTTCAATTGATAAGCAATCCAACAATCATGGCTGAAGATGTGCGTCAACCATCTGCGATACAGAGTAATGCACATGACGAACGCAGCAGGGCAATGTCAGATCAGTACAAGCGTAGAGATGGCCAGATCTTCCCGGGTCTTGTACTGAAGACTTCACGGGTGTTGATGGAGTAAATCACATTGACTACCCTATCACACTGCCCTGTTATCTCTTCTAAGACAGTGGAGGCTCATGTCTTAGGGAAGTGGTCTCAGTCATGCTGTCAAATTTGTGTCTGATAGATCACTCAAGGGTGTGCTTGAAGATCGGCCCATGGGTTGTTTTGTTGCAGTACAGATAGCGTAGACCATGTCTGAGAGAGAGAGCCTGTTGAGAGTGACAGTGATGCCTATCTTCCAGGATAGCGGTACAAGTTTAGGCGGCATGCCACCTACAAATACATACCTACCTACCTTTAATTTCGGGACAGAAATTGAAAAAAACAGACTTGTAGAAGCTCTGGAGAAGGGGACAGATATGCCACTTCAAGAACGTTGATGGTGCCTGCCTGTCTTGGTTACAAGAACTTTCAGCAGTGGTAACCGGCAAATGGGTGCACCTAAGGTACCTTAAGGTACCCAGATGCCTTGTAAAGGACACCAATTTTACCTTACCCTATGGAGTACATTAGGTAGGTTCTTGCTACATTCCTGCCCAAATTCCACGCCCAAACCTCTACCAAGGTAGAAGGCGCCTAAGATACCCTCCTACTACCTACCTTACTGTAACCTTCATGCAAAACTCAGCCAGGAGAGTTTCGCCCTGGGTAATTGCACGCCTACCTTATAGAGTCATTCCTACCGGGCAGGCCCGGAACTTCACCTAGTTTAGAGCCCGACCACACATGTTGGATGATCTCACTAAAACCTCAGATGATCTTGACAGAGATTATCAAAAGATCATTCAATCTTCTGAAACTTCTCAAGATCAACTGAGATATAAAATCTTAACATTCTCATCAGTACACTAAATACATTTCATAAACTTAGACAACAATGAGTAAATGAACAGCACAATGAATTTTAAATATATCTTTAATATATTCTCAATGTATTTTCATTCTTATCATCAAAATGACATTCATATCTAATGTAGTGACTCATTCATTTAAAACATTTCACATTTCAGCAGCAGTAAACTAAGAAGAAAACTCACAGTCTGAAGTAACAAATGAGAACAATACATTTGAAGATAATTAGTACTATGAGAAGCATGTTGTGTAAAAAGAGAAGATGAGTAATAATAGATGTATTTATAATGTATTTTTAATATATTCAACATTCTTAAATTTATGAAGTCTCTTAAGCTAACTTCATCTTTCTGATCTTTCAAAGAGAAGATAGTCTTTCAGTAAAGACTATATTGTTAATAGAAGTATTATCAGAATATTTTCATACTTTTACAGATGAAGTAACATATATTGTTAATGTTTAGGCAATTTTACAGAGTGATGTAAAGCATCTAATTAAGAATGTAAGTAAAGTGAAGAGAGACAGAACAATACATTGTAAATATATTTAAGATTGTTTCTGAATTCATAATTAATATATTTTAATAGATACAATACTGTCATTAAACAATCTTCAATTAAATGAGTTCAAGATCTGATTATCTCAACACAGTCTATACTTAATTAAGTTATTAATGTACAGATATGAAAATTTATCAATATCTTACATCTTAATTGAGATCTCTTCATCATACAGCTGTATCTAAAGATGACTGAAAGAATATTGCTAAAGAGTGTAGATAATATCATTAAGAGAATGAAGAAAAAAGATAAATAACTATAAGATAAGTTTTTTAATATATTTTAAATGCATTTTTAACATATTATAGCTTCTATCTTTCTGTTCTTAAGCAGTTTTGTCAGAGCAATGCTTGTTAGAATTAAACATCATGATGTACATTTTAATTTTGACAATCACAGCAGAAGATAATGTGTTCTATATATATATGTAATATATTTCTAATATATTACAGACTGTGTCAGAACTGCTTATTCATTTTGTGAATTGTTCACAGTCAGATCATGAAAATTAAAGAGAACACTACTTTAAAAGAGTACTCAATTCAGCTAAATTAAACACACAGTATCTGCTCAGTCTTTTTGAGCAAGATTATCAAGAACAACATGAGAAATGTATTGTAGTTGAACAGAATTTAACAAAATGCATAATATGTGATGAGTTTGAAGAGAATGAATACATAATTTATTTTTAATGTATTATTAATTGATTAGGCATTGATCATTCTCAAGAGACTGAAACATTTCAACAATTATTATATAATGTAATCTTTAACATTCTGATTTCTTAAGACTTAGTAATATGTTCATTTGTGATAATTACATTACAAGAAATTCATCAACATTCTTCATCATCTTTAAATAAGACATTACTTCAATTAATGAAGAGTGTCTTGAAAGTTATTAAACAAATATACTCATCATTACTTATTTAAAATAAGTGAAAATGCATTTTTAATGTGTTTATAATGCATCTTTAACTCATTATAGCTCAGTTTCTCAAAAGTTCTGCTCTTAAAGTGTTTTGTCATTCTCATTAAGAAAAACATATTAATGACTTACATTAAAGCTTCAATAATATAAATAGATTTACTGCTTTAATTCAGAAACAACATCTTCTGAATTATTCTGATGAACAAGAGTTTCAAGAAGTTTTAAGAGAATTTCTCTTAAAATATGAAGAACAAGAAGAAGATTAATACATTCAAGATATATATTATAAATTATTCAATTTCATGATAACTTGTTTCTTTCAACAGCAAGCAGAAGTCTTGTATTAACTGAAATTTATTGAGATTGATATGACTTTTAAAAGATGTAAGATCAAAAATCTCAATGAGATTATCTTTGCAACATATTTATAAGCTTAAGACAAAGATAAGAAATATATCTTTAATTTATTTGAGATACATTAACAACTATTTAGTTATGACTCTCACTCATGTCTTTGTCACACAAGAAATCACTGTCATATATAAGAAAATGTTTCAGAAAGTCTTTTTATTTATGTCTTTATGATTAGAACATAATGTGCATTGAAAACATATTTATGATGATGATATTGCTGCAGTAACAATGAATATAAATTTAAAACAATGCAGTGATGAGTTTAACAATTCTGAACTAATCTTGAATGCATCTTTAATGCATTTAAAATATATTTAGAGTTGAGTCAATATTTACAGTTAATTGATTCTGAGCAACAATCATGACAATGACATAATAAATATACAGTTATATACTGTATCATTCACTTTAAAAGAGAAATAAATAAAGCAGTAGAAATAAATCACTATTCTGATTTAATTTATATGTAAATACTTAAACTGCTTCACTGTCAGTCACAAAGTGACTACTATGAGCTGCTAAAGCTTCTGAATGATGAGAATTCATTATAAATATATTTGAAATTTATTTTTAATAAATTTAATTAACTTAGCATTATTCTTCAGTACTGACAGCATTCACAACTGAACTGTTCACAAAAGTCTTGCATATATTGCAAGTGAAATTAACAAACACTGTTCACTCATAAACAATGATATTTTTGACAGCATTTAAAATCATATAAATGCAGTTAAGACAACACATTTCAAGAGTAATGCATTAGGCAGACAATTACTCTTGCTTTCAGCAATACTTTAGTAAGTAATGAAATTCTAATGTATTTCTAATATATCAATTATATATTGATTATATATCACATTCAGTGATCAGACTCTCAATCAGACAGATGTGCAGCAGTTAAAGCAATTTAATTTATATGATCTTTGTCATTTCTATTGTCAAACATCACTGACTTAAAGATTTCAAGAAGCAGAAGTCAGAGAAGGTAAAATTTCATAAATATATTAAATATATGTTTTAAATACATTACTAATACATTATTCAGTTTGCAAGCAAAAGAATTAAGAGTCATCAAGCTCTAGAATTAGAACTTTATTAATAATTAAAGATGATGAGATTATTTCTGAAGAGAATTTTACATAAATGTCTTCATCAGAATTTAGAAGAGACAGAAGAACAAGATTAAGTTTTTTAAGACAATTTTCTTTTAATAGATCTAGATTATCTGTTGATGAATTGTAAACATTAAAAAGAAAAGCTTTTATCAATCTTTAATAATAATCTTTACAAGATTGTTTGCTTAAAGCAGAAATTTAAGAGAAATAAGCAAAGTCTGTAGAGATAAGAGTAAGAACAGAGTGAATGAAGTTGAAGAATATTTAACTTTAACAGTAATTGTAGAAGCAAAATGATAGTTAAAATGAATAACTCATTTTTAATACATTTCAGAAATATTAAAAATACATTCTTCTCTTTCTTAGAATGTCATTCATCATGTTGTTAATACATAATGTTTAATGTATAATACATCTTAAATGCATTCATTATGCATTCATTGACAATGTTCTCATCACAACTTTGAATGATCAAAAGTGCATCAGAAATAGATTCATTAACTGTTTATAATTTATCTGAAATGCATCTGAACTCTATATTTTCATAATGTTGAGTTGAGAAACATTCTAAGAAATGTATATATATAATTTATTAAAATACTTATTAAATATATATAATTGATCTCTTATA
>JAABUU010004028.1_pt1 | contig 17885 bp, 21 predicted proteins | sample 5559301 | NCBI WGS metagenome assembly JAABUU01 (sample SAMN10711884, study PRJNA513360) | rock metagenome | isolation source: Antarctica rocks | place: Antarctica: Victoria Land, Richard Nunatak white | reverse complement strand
CCGTCGTCGCGCGCGTCTATAACGACCGCTACAACCCCGAGATCGCCGTCACGCCCGACGCTATCCTCGGCCCGAGTCGCACGGCCGACGTTGCCCAGGCCCGGCATGTGTGCGTCTACGTGCTCATAGAGGACTACGGCCTCACCTGCATGGCAGCAGCCACAGCCCTGGGACGGCGCGATCACTCGACGGCCATTAACAGCAAGGCGCGGATCGCCGCCGCCCTCCCCCGCGACGCACAGCTTGCCCGGCTCATCGAGCGCGTGCGTGCGGAGTTGGCCGGACGGACGGAGGCGCGATCGCGGCACTGTAAGCGGTACCGGCGGGACGCCTTCGCCGAGGCCCGGCCGCGCGAACTGGCCGAGTATCGCTACTGGCGGCTGCGCTCCTTGCGCGGGGGGGCGACCCGGTGAGCGCACGCACGACAGCCACACCGGCGCGGGTGGAGCGGCCCGCCGTCCCGGTCCCGCGCGACGGATGGGTGCAAGTCGCCAATGCCTTCATTGACGCGCGGCCGCTCGACAACGAGCGCCTGGCGCACGTCATCTTGATGAGCTACGCCTGGGACGAGGAGGCGTGCCACCCGTATCAGGAGGAGTTGGCCGCCCGCCTCGGGGTCTCGGTGCGCACGATCAAGCGGCGCGTCGGTGAACTGCGCGCGGCGGCGCTGGTCACGGTGGAGCGCGGCGGGGGGCAGGACCATCCCAACGTCTACCATCTCCACGTCCGGCCCGTCCGCGACGACGACGACGTGCGCTTCACCACGATCCTGCACCGCGCGCTCGACGACGCGACGCTCTCGCAGGGGGCCAGGCGCGCGTACATCGTCCTGTGTCGCCGCGCCGGCGGGAATGGGTGGTGCCCATGCAGCCACGCGGCGCTGGGGGCGGCGATCGGGGTCAAGCCGCGCGTGGTGTACGACTACGTGCGCGAGTTGGCCGACGCCGGCTATCTGGGCATCACCGAGCGGCGCGGTCGGAGCAACCGCTACACCGTCGAGACACCTGAGCGGCGCAAGCGGTCGGCGAGCCGAGGGGCCATCCCCCCGCTGGCCGTCGTGCCCTCCCCGTCGCCCCAAACAGACGCAGACACCCGGTGGCGGGCGCTCTACGTCGAGTTGATGCGCGTGGAGCCGACGAAACGCCTGGGGCGGCGGGTGCGGACGCTACTCGCCGACGTCGGCGAGGCCACGGTGTTGGAGGCGATCGGGGGCGCGGCCGAGTTCGCGGCGCGCATCCACGCCCGCGCGCTGACCATCGGCATGATCCGGGTCGAGGTGGGCAAGATCCGGGGCGAGGACGGGTTGCCGGCGCTGGACGCGCGGGCCGCCGTCGAGGTGGTGGAGATCGCGTCGCCTCCGCTGGACATGGAGCCGGCCTGGCGCGACACGCTCGGTGAATTGCGCGGCGAACTGACGCCGGAGAACTACAAACGCTGGTTAGAGCCCACGACGGTCGCGGGTTTCGACGGCGGGCTGCTGCGCGTCGGCGTGCCCGACCGCGTCGACCAGCAGTGGTTAGACAAGCGATTGCGCGGGCCGATCGAGCGGGCGCTGGGGCGCGTCGCGCCGGGCGTGCGCGTCGCGTTCGAGGTGCGGGAGGAGGCCGCGGCCGTGGATGAGGCGCAGCGTGCGCCGCCGGTGTCGTCACCGATGCGGCCCACGCCGGCGTCCGGTGAGCGCCTGACCATCGCACGCTGCGCCCACTGCCATTTCGCGCCCTGCCGCTGCCCCCGCAAGGAGCGGCGGGCGCGGGAGCGCGCGAGCCACACACTGAAAGGGGAAAAGACGCCATGATCTACAATTCGTTGGTTCCGGAACTTAGCGTCTCCGATTTTGCCGTTAGTCTCCGGTTCTATACCGTCGTGCTCGGATTCCGCATCGAGTACCAACGGCCCGAGGATCGGTTCGCCTACCTGTCCTACCAGGGGAGCCAGATGATGATTGAGCAGGCACACGGGACGTGGGAGACAGGGCCGTTGGAGCACCCCTATGGGCGCGGCGTCAATTTCGAGATCGGCGTTGATCGGATCGCCCCGTTGATCGAGGCGCTGCGCACGGAAGGATATCCGCTCATGGTTGAGCCGCACGAGCGCTGGTATCGCCGGGATGACAGGGGGGTCGGGCAACAGCAGTTCCTCGTGATGGACCCCGATGGCTACCTGCTGCGTTTTGCCCAAAGCCTCGGGACTGAACCTTTCCTACCGAATGAGGGCGACGGCGGCGCTCGTAACGGCCACCCATGAGCGTCGCGGAGGAGACAGTATGACGACAACGGCATCGGCGCCGGCGATTGGCGTGCTCGACGTGGACTGCCTGCACCTGACCGACACGCCCCGCGTGCCCATCCGGGGCGCGATCCGGCACGTCGGGGACCTCTACGCGGGCGCGCGCCGGCACGGCCTGGCCCAACTGTGGGTGACGGCGGCGTGGGCGCGCGCGGCGGGGCTGCCGGAGCCGGCCACGGTGGTTAAGGCGGCGAGCGGGACGCCCCGGCACCTGCGCCACCCGTTCGTCGGCGACGCGCTCGACGACCTGCACGCCTTCCCCGAGGGGTTGGCGCCGTGGATCTCGCTCGACAAGAAGGGCGAGGCCGGGGCGGGTCTCGCCGTGGCGTTCCCCGGCTACGACGAGAACGCGACATGGGGCGAGGGCACGGACGCGGGCACGTTGCTGGCGGCGCTGACCACCTACGCCGCGGCGGTAGGCGCGCCCTACGTGCGCAGCCCGGGCAAGACCGGGACGGACCTGATGGTGGCGCTGGGCCGGCGCGGGGGCCGGCGCGACCCCGTGATGGACTGGCCGGCGCCGGCGCGGGAGACGACGACGGTGCGCGATACCGTCTGGATGCGCACGCTGGCCCCGGCCGAGCGGGGCCGCGCCTACCTGCACAGCTACGACAAGAACGCGGCGTGGCTGGGGGCCTGCGCCAACGTGGAGCTGGGCCTGGGCGACCTGGAGGAGCGCGCGGCCTCCGGCGATCCGAGCACCGGGGGCGGGGTGCCCTTCGACCCCAAGCTGCCGGGCTACTGGTGCGCGCGCGTCGCCGGCGCGGCCGAGGCGTGGTCCTGCACGCCGACCCTCGTGCGGGCCGTGGAGCGGGGCCAGGCCGTCGCGATCAGCCACGCCCACGTCTGGACGCGGCACAGTCGCGCCCTGGCGTCGTGGTACGCCCGGCTGAGGGACGCGCGGGCGGCGCTCTACGCGGACACGACGCCTGCGGGACACCTGGCTCTCGACGTGTTCAAGCTCACCTACGCGGTCACGATCAGCTCCTTCGCGGGGCAGTGGCACCGGCGGGACAGCGCGCTCTACCGGCCCGACTGGCGACACGCGATCCTGGCCCAGGGCGCGGCCAACCTGTCGCGGGCGGTGGAGCGCATGGACGCGGCCGGCTGCACGCCCGTCGCCCTCAACATCGACTGCGTGTACATCGTGTCCGACGAGCCCGATCCGGTGGCGGCCTGCCCGCCGACGATCACGCTAGGGACCGGGCTGGGCCACTTCAAGGTCCACGACGCCGGCGTGCCCCTCGCCCCGCTGCTGCCGGCGTTCGGGCTGCGCGACGAGGGGCGCACGACGCTGGGCGTGGGCATGAAGCGCCTGCTCGCCCTCATCCGCGAAACCACGGGAGCCGAGGGGCAGGAATCGCGGGAGCCAGGAGAAGGGGAGGGGGACTGAGGTGCCGGCCCTGGCGGAGATGCTGACAGAGCGCCTGAGCGCGCTGGTGGCGGCCGAGGTGCCGCTGACGCCGGCGGCGGTGCGTTCCGTCGTGGAGACGCTGGGTGGGGACAGTGGCCGGCGCGAGATCGCCGCAGGCAATCGGCTGCTCGCCGCGCAGGTGGGCGTCAACGTGCGCACGGTGCAGCGGTGGCAAAAAGAGCCGGGAGCGGGCGAGGCGCGCGACGTGACGCGGACGCGCACGGAGGGGGTAACGGCGGCGGTGCAGGGGATCGCCAACGCGCAGCAGCGGGCGGCTAACGTGCAGCGGCTGCGCGACGACGGGTTGAGCGTGGACTACGCCGAGGGGCCGGTGCGCGTGTCCAACGACCGGGTAGCGCGGGTGCGGCGGATCAGCCAGACGGCCGACGGCGAGGCGATCCACCTCGACGGGGCGGCGATGGGGGCAGTGCTCGACGTGTGGAACGACGGGGCGACGGCCGCGGCGCGGGCAGACGCGGCCGACCTGTTCGGGAGTAACGTGCTCGACCAGTATGGGATCGCGGCGAGCGCGGAGTTCACCGACATGCACGCCCTCGACATCAGCTATTAGGCGAGGAGGGCGGTGATGGAGGCAGTCGGGTACGCGTGGTGAGAGAGATACGGGATGGATATGGACGCCGAGGTGATCGACGCGGCGTGGACAGGCGCGCGCGGGTACTGGTGGTCACGCCGCCCCCAAAGGGGTAGACCATCATGGTCTACCCCTTTGGGAGAGGTGTGCTACGCTGGGGGCGCAACGGAGGGTATGTATGAGTGAACAGGGGCAAGATAAGGCGACAGCGCTCGTGCCGGTCGCCCAGCGTCGGGTCGAGTTGCTGGACGGGGATGAGGTGCTGGCTGTGCGGGCGGAGGACGGATCTATCTACCTCCCGCTGCGCCCTATCTGCACAAGCCTGGGGCTGTCCTATCAGCCGCAGCGCCGCCGCATCCAGCGCGACCCGGCGCTCGAAGAGGGCATGCGCGAGATTCGGTTGCAGACGGGAGGCGGCCGGCAGGCGACCGCCTGCATGGCCCTCAATCTGGTGCCCTACTGGCTCTCGACGGTCGAGGTGTCGCGCGTCCGCCCCGCGCTGCAAGACAAGCTCACGGTGTACCGGCGATGGGTCATCGAACGGGTATTCGAAGCCTTCCAACGCGAAACGGGGATCGGGCAGGCAACCGCGGCCGCGACGACGGTCTCGGCTACGCGTGACGACGAGACGCTCTCGCTGGTCCATATCCGCGACATGGGGCTGGCGATCGCGGCGTTCGCCGAGCAGCAGATCGCCTTCGCCGCGCAGCAACAGGCCCAGGACCGGCGCATCGACGTCCTGGATGAGGGGCAGGGGCAGCTCTCCGCGCGGCTCGACCGCGCGGCCGGCGTGGTCGGCGGGCTGGTGCGCAGCGTGAAGGCCCTGGAACAGCGCCTCGCGCCGGGTAACGTGCTCAGCGAGGAGCAGGCGGCCGAGGTGAGCGACCAGGTCAAGACGGTGGCCGAGGCCCTGACCGCGCGGGACGTGGCGGCAGGGGCCGCGCCGCGCGACTGGTACGGGTCGATCTACCGGACGCTCTACAAGCGCTATAACGTTGCCGGGTATCGGCGCATCCGGCAGGAGCAGTACGCCGACGTGCTCTCCTGGCTCGATCATTTCCATGAGGCGGCCTCGCCCGCGTCGCAGGCCGACGACAAAGAGTAGCTGCAGCCGCGCAGCATCGGCCAGCAGCATAGCGGGGAGACGCCCTGCCCGAGGCGCTGGACGCACTGGAAGCGGGCGACACGGTAGGGGTGGTCGAGGCGTGCGGACGCGCGTGGTTGGATGCGTATGGCATGGACGTGGACGCGGAGGTGACCAACGTGGTGCGCACGTTCAGTGCGCGCCTGTAGTGGCCGCGCCGTCATCCTTCTTGTGTCCACGGCCAACGGGGTGGCGATGCGCCCCGACGCGCCCGCTGGCGGACCGCGTCCCCGGAGAACGTGGGGCGGCCGCAGGGGGCGTGTGCCCCGGCGCGTGGCACGGGGTGTGCAGTATTCCGGTGGTGATGATTCCCGGCGCGCCGGGGCAGAGACGCACCGGGGCGCGCCGGCGGCACAGGGAGAGGGCAGACCATGGCAGCCACCACGAACACCTTGCAGCAACTCCTCGACCAGGGCCAGAGCCCCTGGCTCGACTACATCACCCGTGACCTGATCAAGAGCGGTGAGCTCCAGGCGTTGATCGACCAGGGGATCGTGGGCATGACCAGCAACCCCACGATCTTCCAGAAGGCCATCAGCGAAGGCGAGGCCGACTACGACGCGGATCTGCGCACGATGGTTCGCGACGGCAAGAGCGTCGCCGACATCTACGACGGGTTGGTGCTCGACGACATCCGCCATGCCGCCGGCGTGCTGCGGCCCGTCTACGACCGCACCGACGGGCGCGACGGCTACGTGAGCATCGAGGAGCCGCCTGACATGGCCGACGACACGGCGCGCTCGCGGGACGAGGCGCGCCGTCTGTTCCGCTATCTGGACCTCCCCAACGTGATGATCAAGATCCCCGGCACACCCGCAGGTATCCCCGCCATCCAGCACGCCATTAGTGCGGGGACCAACGTCAACGTGACGCTCGTCTTCGCGCTCGACGCTTACCGCCAGGTCGCCGAGGCGTACATCGCCGGCCTGGAGCAGCGCGCTACCACGGGCCAGCCCCTCGACCGGATCGCCTCGGTGGCCTCGTTCTTCGTCAGCCGCGTCGATACAGCCGTGGACAAGAAGCTCGACGCGCTTCTTGCCGAGGCGAGCGCTGAAGGACGCAAGAACGAGTTGCGCGCGTTGCAGGGGACGGCGGCCATCGCCAACGCGAAGCTCGCCTACGCCGCCTACCAGGAGATCTTCGCCGGCCCGCGCTGGGAGGCACTGGCACGGAAGGGGGCCAGGACGCAGCGGTGCCTATGGGCCAGCACGAGTACCAAGAACCCTGCGTACCGGGACATCCTCTACGCCGAGCAGCTGATCGGCCCCGACACCGTGGACACGATGACGCCGGCGACCATCGACGCCTTCCTTGACCACGGCCAGGTCGCGCGCACGGTGGATCGGGATGTGGAGGGAGCGCGGCGCGCGTTCGCCGCGCTCGAGCGGGCGGGTATCTCTCTGGACGCGGTGACGCGACAGTTGCAGCGGGACGGCGTGCGGCAGTTCGCCGACTCCTTCGACGCTTTGACCACGACGATCACCGCCAAGCGTGCGGAGATGCTGGCCCAGGCCCGGTGAGGGGAAAACGCCCCTCCCGCGGGCCGGAGTTCCGCCCCGGTGTCACGCGGGGGCAAGCAAGAAATGAAGAAACGAGGAGGAGACCGATAGTGACGCCACGCACCCACGACCCGGACAGCCCACAACGTCCCGATCAACCCTCTCTGCCCGGTCAACCGCCCTATCCCTATCCAGAAACGCCGATCCCCGGCCAGCCTCCGGGCACCTCTATCCCCGGTCAGCCGCCGCTGCCGGGTACGCCCGACCTCCCAGGGCGGCCGCCCGTCCCGGAGACGCCGCTTCCCGGCCAGCCCCCACTCCCCAGCACCTCCCCGTTGCCAGGAGTACGTGGCGGGCCGGCGTCTCCGCGCGCCTTCTAAAGGGTGACGCGACCCGCGCGACGGGCGCGCATTCCGTACGCCTGCCGCGCCCTCTGGGTGGAGGGTATGCGGGGACAGGGGCGGGAGGCCGGCTGTCCAATCGGACCAGCGTCCGGGTCTTCCTCGCGCTCTGATTCAAGAGCGCTTGACGTTCATCGTATCGAGCACTCTGGCGACCTTGTGGGCCAGATCGACGGCGTTGCCGGTCGCCAGGTTGTGCGAGAAATAGAGTTGCGGCTGCTCGTCCGTCTCCTGGTTGTAGAGGCAGTGGACCGCGAAGCCCTGCGCGCGAGCCACCTTGAGAGCCGGGTTGACCTCGGTGGCGATGAGCGCATAATCGGGCGCGCAGGCCGCCTGGCCGTTGCCGAGTGGCTCGAATTCGACCGTGACCGACACGCCCGCCTCCGGCTTCACCACGACGCCCGCCAAGACGATCGTATCGCCACGCGGGATGCTGACGGTGACGACCCCAGCGCTGCCCACTTGGGCGGTCCCTCCCAGGATGCGCGCCAGTTGGTCCGTGGGCAGGGGCGTCGTCGGGTTGGAGGGCTGGGACTGGGGCAGCGGGGTGCCGGTGGCCCGTACCACGGCGATGGCCGCCCGGGCGAGCGCGAGCGGGTCACCGATCCCCCGGAAGTGCATGTGCCAGATCTGCGGGCTCTCATTGAAGAAGTGCTGGTGGAAGGCCATGAAGGTGAGGTCGCCCGCGAAGATCTTGTCGATCACGACGTTGGTTTCCGAGGCGAGCATGGCCATCTCCGCATTGAGGATCGCTCGGCCGTTGCCCAGCGGCTGGAAATAGAACATGTGGTTGACCTCGAAGGCCGGCTTCCAGAGGAGACCACCGGGGCCGGTGACGTGCAGGTCGTCGCGGTCGAGATTAATCGACAGCACGCCGTTCATCATCATCCCCGTGGTCTGCATGATGGCCTCGATCTGCTGCATGGGCAGTTGCCCGTTCCTCGTGTTCCCCGTCACGTCGATGCCCCCTCGTGCGGTGGCGGCCAGGGCGCGGCCAGGCGCGCCGAGCAGTGGCGATGAGGCGACGGCGAGGCCACCGGCGAGGCTCCCTCCAAGCGCAAGCGCGCGCCGACGGCTGATGGGATCATTGACGTTCGACATGTCCTCTATTCTCCTTTTTCGATTCCGACAAAGCCGGCCACACCGTGGCACGGCTGAACACCTGGGGACGAGGGACTGGCACAATCAGCGCACGACGCATGCCCGGTCACACCGCGCCGACGGGCCTGCACATCCGACCGCCCGCCTAGCGCGCGCTGTCCGTCGTCCGCCGGTCAATCGTTGGCACAGCGGTGCGCGTCCGTCGCGCCTGGCGGTACGTTCCGTCACACCAGGCCAGCGTGGTCCTGGCCGCGCCTGTCCCGGCATCGGCGCGGCCCCGGTTTCACCGGACGGTGCGCCGGGCGCGCCGTCTGTGCGCATGGTCGAGGCGGACGCTAAGCGCGCCGACCAGGACAATCACGAGGCCCAGGCCGGTCATGACGGCCGCGTTGCCGTAGGCGTCGGCCAGCGGCGCCGCCACCAGCAGCGGGATGATGGGCACGGCCCCTCCGACGAGCTGCTGCAAGGCGAGGACACGTCCGCGCACGTTCTCCGCTGTCCGCTCCAGGACGAGCGTTTGCGCCGGGATGGTCGCGAGCGCCATGGCGAGCCCGATGATGAAGGCGAGGACCATCGCGGGCGGGATCAGGGCGATGTTGTGCGCCTGTAGGGGCGGCAGCCGATGGATGTGGCGCGCGACGAAGGCGCCCACGGTGCTCGCGCCGTGGTAGAGTGCGATGGCGACGACGGCGACCGCGCCGAGGAGGGTCACAGCGCCGCCCATCACCAGCAAGCCCAGGTTGATCAACCCTTCCTTGCGCCGCCCGGCGGCGATGCGGCCCATGACCAGCGCGCCGACGATGAGGCCCAGCCCCGCCGGCAGCAGCAACCGCCATGCGCCCGCCTGGGTGAGCCCGAACGTTTCGCTGACGAAGTTCAAGCCCAGCGTGCCGAAAATGAACAGGAAGGTCGGCGCCACGTTGATCTGGAACAGGGTCAGGCGCAGGCCGGGGTCGCGCGCCAGGAAGCGCAGCGCCTCGCCCAGGTCGCCCCCGATGTGCCGGAGCGCCAGGGGGAGCGACGCAGCCACAGGATGGCCGCGTGGCGGCGCGGGGTCGCGCGGCAGCGTCGAGACGAGGAGCGCCGCCGCGCCGTAGAACGCCGCGATCACCAGCAGCAGCGGGACGATGCCGATGAGTTCGAGCACGACCAGCCCCAGCATGATGGGAATGACCTGGCAGGCGTTGAGTGTGATGTTGAACAGCGACGTCGCGGCGAGCAGGTGGCGTCGGTCTACGAGCAGCGGGATCGTGGCCGCCTCGGCCGGCGTGAAGAACTGCGCCACGGCATTGATGAGGAAGATGAGCACGATGATGATCCGCGGCTGGAGGCCGGCGTCGAGCCACGTCACGGGGATGAGCAACAGCGTGAGTCCGACGCGGATGATGTTGCTGCGCGTCAGGACCCGCCGCTTGCTGGCGCGGTCGACGATCACACCGGCAAAGCCGGAGAGGAACACCTGCGCCACCATCGCGCTGATCGTCACGGCGGCGACGGCCGTGTTCTTGCCCGCGAGCGCGATGTGTGCGACATAGGCGCCCAACGCCAGCCACGTCAGGTTCTGGGCCAACTGTGAGCAGATCTGGGCGAGCCAGAGGACGCGGAACCCGCGACGTCGCAGGACGGCGTGGAAGCTCGGGGGGGCTGGCCCGTGGCTGTCCCTGCGCTTGCGATCAAACCCGCGCCGCGGCATGCTCTCCCCTTTCATCGTCGCCCTCGTGACGCGGAGCGTTCGCCGTCGGACGTCCCCGTGCGCCGTGCCGGCACGGTCTGGTGGCTCCACCGCCACGCACCGGCGCCGGCCACCTCTGCTCCGGACACGGGTGCGGATCACGGGCTGCGGGCCGGCGCGTGGCGCTCGTCCGCGGGAGCGCGCTCAGACCCCCTTTCATCGCCCCAACGCGCCCTCCGCTGAGGTCGCCACGGAGTCCGTCGCGGTCTCCGCGTCGTCCCCGATGGACGACCATGCCGACCAGCGCACCGCGTCGTCGCCACGCGGCGACCGCTGCCGAGTGCGCGCGCCACGATGACGGCGACAGGAACACGCTCCTTGATGATGGACCGTCCGCGGCCAGCCCTACCAGAGGTCACCACCACCGACGAGGATGTACAGGATGGGGCCGATGCCCCAGATGATGCTCACCACACCCCAGATGATTTTTGTCCCCGCTCCGAGATCAGACCGCCCCGCGATGTTGATCCAGGCCAGCACCATCGCCACCGGGTGCAGGACGATGGACACGACAACCTGTAACAACCCCTTCATGGTTCTCTCCCCTCAATCCCTCGATGACGCGACGCCCCCGCGCCACTCCCCCTCACGACGTCACATGCGGCGGCGCGCTAAAGCCGTCGCGCCGCGGACGGCTTTAGCGCGCGCGGCGCAGCGGGTCCAACAGGACGGACAAGGTGACCCCGCCCTCGATCACCGCCCCGATGTACCAGCCGGCCAGGGCGCACAGCACCACCACCGCCGCCCACCCGATCCCGATGGTGGCCCAGATGATCCCGAAGACGGCGCCTAGTACCGCCAGCATGACCCGTAGCGACATCCCATCCTCCTCCCGTCATCCGCGCTAGCGCACTTGCCGGCGCGTCCGCTCCTCCTGCACCACCGTCCGTACGCGCACGACGCGTACCGGCAGCCCCGTGACCCGCTCCAGATGCGCCGCGATCGCGCGCTCGAGTTGCGGCCCCGCCTGGGCTAGGTCGATGAAGGGACTGACCAGGGCGCGGCAGCGCACCTCCAGCTCCTCCCCGCGCGGCTCGACACGCGCCCGCAGGCGCTCCACCCCGCTCACGTCGTGGGCGCCGTACGCGGCCAGTTCGTCCAGTGTCGTGTAGGACACTTCCGTGTAACCCGGCGCATCGCCGTGCAGCACGAGCGTGCGGGCGCGGCGGGGGGGCGGCGTCAGCTCGCGGACGAGGCCCAGCAGGGCCAGCAGCCCCACCACGACCGCACCGCCTACGACGTAGGCCCCCACCCGTTGGCCCTGATACACCCGGCCGCTGAGGTCGGCCGCGTCGTGAGCGATGGTCCGCACCGGCGCGTAGGGCCAGACCTGCTGCACCGTGGCTACCGGCAGCAGCCCGCTCACCAACCCCAGCGTCAGCAACGCGGCGGCGAGCAGCGCGAGGAGCAGGAGCAGCGCCAGCACGCGATTGAGCACCCTCATCCTCTCCCCTCCTCCGTCTCAGCGTCCCCCTCCACGCGCAGGTCATCCACCCACACGTCCACGGCCGCCACCGCGCCACCCGCCCCCGCCACCGTCGTCGCGATGGCGGCGCGCACCGCGTCGGCCAGCGGCGGGATGGGCACGAGCCGCACCACCACATGCACCGCGACGCACAGCCCCTCCGGCGCGTGCGTCAGTTGCACCCCCTCGACGGTCTCCCCGCCCAAGCCGAAGGTCTGGGCGATGGCGTAACGGCCCCGGCTGATGCCCGCCACACCGGGGACGGCGCGTGTCGCGCCCAGGGCCGCACGCGCCAGCGTCACATCGTCGGGGGGCGCGTCCGGGGGACTCTCCCGCGCATCCCGCACGTCGTTCACGTCCGTCACGGCCTAGCGCACCGCAGGCGGCGGCTGCTGCTGCGGCGGCTGGTCTTGGTCGGGGAAGTAGAGGTCGGCCACGTTGATGTTGACCTCCTTGGTGTTCAACCCCGTCATCGCCTCGATACGACCGCTCACGTTGCGGCGGATCGCCTCGGCCACCTGGGGGATGCTGGCCTGATAGTCGACGACGAGGTTGAGATCGACGATGCACTCCACCTCGCCCACCTGCACGGCCACGCCGCGGTCCATCTGGTCCTGGCCGGTGACGCGCCCCGTAAGGCCGCCGAACGCTTGCCCCAAGCCGGTGGACGTCATGTCGTGGACGCCGGGGACTTCGCGGGCGGCGAGGCCGGCGATGCGCGCCACCACTGAGTCCGCGATTTTGGTCATGCCGCCGACGCCGCTACTGCCCGAGGTGCGGACGGGCGTCGTGCTACTGGTGGTGGCCATCGCCGTGGGCGTGACCGTCGTGCGTTCCTGTGTCATACGTGTCTCTCCTCCTCCTGTCCAGCAGCGGGCCGCCGCCCCGCGGGGGATCTCCCCAGCGATGGTCGGTGGCGACCCGGTTGGCCGTGTGGCACGCCGCTTAGTGGTTGCCGCCGAGCAGCTTCTCGGCGCCCTCTTTCACGTTGCCCACGCCTTCCTTGGCTTTGCCCGTGCCCTGCTGGGTCGTCCCCTCCGCTTGGAGGTCCTGGTTGCCCGTCACGTCACCGACCTTCTCTTTGAGCCCACCGACGACCTGATCGCCCTGACCAGCCGTCTTCTCCTGGCCGCCCGTGCGGCCCAGCGCGTTGTGCACGCCCTGCTGCACGCCGCCGACGCCTTCCTGCGCGGAGCCTTCGGCCTGGTTGGCGCGGCCCTCGGCCACCTGGCTCTGGTCGCCGGTGAGGTTGCCCAGCGCTTCCTTGGCCTTGCCCATGATCCCCTTGCCCGTGCCGTCGGCTTGGTTATCGCTCATCGTGCCCTCTCCTGTGGACGACCATACCGTCACCAGTGGCGGCGCGGGGACGGATCATCCGTCCATTAAGCTAAACGGTAGAGAGGCCGAAAAAGTGCCGCAGCCCGCTCCCGGCGTGCCAGAAGCGTGGGATGGGGCCACCCCGCGACACTTTTCGGGGCCGGAGCGCGTTTGGCTAGATAGAGGGTGAGGAGGAGAGAGGGGCGGTGTGGAGCGGAGAGGGCAGTCCCCGGCGCGCGGAAGCGTCGCCCGTGCTCGTCGCGCAGGCTCGCACCGATCGTGCCGCCTTCGGGCAGCTTTACGACCTCTACGTGCGCCGCGTCTACGCCTTCTGCGCGCTGGGAGGCCGTTCGCGCGAGGAGGCAGAGGACCTGACCGCGCAGACCTTCGAGCGGGCGCTGGGCGCGATCGGCCGCTACGAGGAGCGCGGGGCGCCCTTCTCGGCCTGGCTGCTGCGCATCGCCGCCCACGTCGTCGCCGACCGTGCCCGCCGCGCCGAGCCGCTGGACGACGCCGCGCCCCGCGCTGACGACGACGGTGGCGCGCGGGACGCGTCGCCGGACTGGGCCGCGGAGTGGGTGCTGGCGACCTGGCTGCGTGGGCACCTCGCGGCGCTGCCGGAGGACCAACGGCGCGTGGTGTGGCTGCGCTACTACGAGGATCGGAGTTTTAGCGATGTGGCAGCCCGGATGGACCGGAGCGAGAACGCGGTCAAGCAGCTCCTCCGGCGCGCCCTGGCCGCCGTACGCATGCAGGTACACGAGGAGGCCGTGGGCGATGGGTGAGGATGAGCGGCCCCCCTGGCCCCCGCGGCCCGACCTGTCCTCGGATGAGGCCCTGGACCGGCTGCTGCGCCGGGTGGGGCCGCTGCTGCGCTGGCAGGACTACGAGGACACGGGCGCGCCGGAGGAGGGCGACCCGCAGCTGGACCCGGCCTTCGAGCGCCACCTGCGCGCGCGCTTGATGGCGGGGGAGGACACCGCGCCGGCGCGCGGTCCACGACGATCAGTGCGGGGGCGCGCCCTCCTATGGGTTGGGCTGGCCGCGGCGGCGCTGGCCGTGATGATCCTGGCGGCCGTGGCGGTCGTGGAGGTCGGGGTGATCGCGGCGATTACCACCGCGCTGGCGCTGGTGGCCGTGGCGGTCGTGCTCGTTGTGCGTGCCCGCCTGGGGCAGTGACGACGGCGGGACGGCGCGGACCACAACAGGGAGGCTCGAGCGGGAGCGCCGGGCGGTCGTGGGGTGCGCCGTGGCGGGTGTGCCGTGCGCGACGGCACGCGTCGAGGCCGTGGCCCGGCTGCGGGCGCGCGGCCACCGGCCCCTGCCGCGGTCCGCGCGGGGGAGTGGGTGAACAGCCTGCGCGACGGTCGCGCCGTCGCGGAGCGCCTGGCGGCGGGCGACCTCGACGTGCGGACGGCCCGCGTGCCTGACCTCCGCCTGCCGGAGCTGGTCTGTGGCTGGGCGGACGAAGACGTGACGGCTGCCCTGGCTACGACCCGTGCACCGTGCCGCACCGCCCCCAGGGGACGGTCGCCGGGACCGGCTAGGGCGTGACCGGCGCTGAGCGATGCTGCTCACTCGTTGCGCGCTCTTCCTCCACTCCCTTCTGCATCTCCGTTTGCACCACGGCCTGCACGTCGCCACCGCGCAGTTCCCGCCAGGCTGCCGTGCCGACGGCTTGGAGCACGCCCGCCAGGGGCGCGCCGAAGAGCGCGCCCCACAAGCCGAACACCTCGCTGCCGGCGACCAGCGCGAGCAGCGCTGTCGCCGGATGAATCCCCACCGCCTTGCCCATGATGCGCGGCCCCACCACATCGCCCTCGATCACATGGACGATGGCGAAGTAGACCAGGACGAGCAGCGCCACCACCGGACCCTGGAAGAGGGCGATCAGGACGCATACCGTGCCGGAGATGAGCACCCCGACGAGCGCCGCCAGCGTCAGCGTACCCCGGATGTAGCCGCCGACCACCTGGTTCACGATCGCGATGAGCAAGCCGGTGCGCCAGCGTTGGGCGCCGGGGGTCTCGCGGCGCAACCGCCGAGCGATCTTGGGCCCATTCGCGGTGAGGTAGACGCTCAGGATCAGGATCAGCACGAGGTCGATCAGCGTGGCCACGAGCCCCGAGACGAGGCCGAGCGACTCCTGCGCCGCCGTGGCGCCCGCCCCCCGGACGGAGCCGATGGCCTGCTGCTGCGCGGTGTGGAGCGTGGCCGGCGTGACCCCGAACGGCCGCAGGAGGGGGAGGAGCCGCGGTGCGAGGTGCTGGGCCTGCTGCGCATAGCGGGGCAGGTCGTGGATCAGGCTGGTGACCTGTGTGGCCGCCGTGACGATGAGGAAGGCGATCAGGCCGAGCAGCACCGCGAAGCCGAGCACATACGCCATGGCGATGGCCAGGACGCGGGGTAGCCAGCGCACGAGCAGGGACACCAGCGGGGTCAGCGCGAAGGCGACGATGCCGCTCAGGAGCAGCGTCAACAGGGCCTTGACGACATGGGCCAGCAGCCAGCCCCCGATCATGACGATGACCAGCCACGCGAGGATGATCAGAGGCAGATAGAGCGCGCGCTGCCAGGACGCGGGCAGCGCCGCTTTGGTCTTCTCAGTCATCATCATGCGGCCTTTGTGGTCACCCGCGGTCAAAAATGGCGAACGTGGACGGCGCAGCGCTCCGTCTCAGCGTATCATACCGCACGACCCTGTAGCGCCCGCTCGTGCATCCCAGGACAGTCGCTACAGCGCTGACGGAAGCGGGCGCTACTCCCTTTCCACATGTGCGGCCACCGACCCCTGCGGTGGTCCATGATCGTGTCGCGTTGATCGTCTAGGCGCCATAAGGCAGAGCGCGTGCCGCGCGTCCCACGGCGTCGGATGGGTGATGACGCCTCCTGGCCGGGGGATGTCCAACACTGTCGCGTGCTCCTCCCCATGATCACCGCGCGGACGGGGCGCCCCGTCCGCGCGGCGCTGCGCGCCACTTAGGCGACGACACCCGTGGCGTGGGTGTCGCGCGCCGCGTGGCGCATGCCGAGGGTGCCGCCGAGCGCGGCCGCCCCGCCGCCGAGCAGTAGCCCGATGAGGGTGCCCCAGGCCGTGGTGCGTGCCGTGTCCGCCGCCTGTTGCGCCTGTGCCGGCGTGATGCTCTTGGCCGCGCCGGACGCCGTGGCTCCGATCTGGCCGAGGTTGACGCCAAGCCCGCTGGCGATGTGGCTCGCGTTGCCGATAAGCGCGCCCAGGCCCTGCGTGGCTAGCCACAGCAGGATGGGCAGCGCCAGCAGGAAGACGAGCGCGCCGTTGAGGGCGGCCCAGCCGCGCTCGTGCACCGCCGCCGTCCGGCCGGCCATGTAGCCGCCGATCAGGAAGGCGATGATCGCGCTAATCCCGGCCCAGATCGCCGAGTACGACCCGGCGTTCTGGGCGCCGCTGCCCTGGGCGGCCTGCCCCGCGTTCACGGTCGAGGCGCCGATGGCAAGCCCCAGGAGGCTCAACACCAGCAGCGTGAAGAACGCCGCGAGCAGGCCGGCCCAGATTGGCCCCCAGCGCACCCGATCGGTCGGCACATTCATCACCTGCGACACGGTGCGCGTCGTCGTCGCGCGGGTCTGATCGTTGTTGGCCATGTGTGTCTCCTCCTCGCTGAATCGTCGCGCCCGCGGGTCTGTCACCCGCGCCTGGCGTGCGCGTCATAGGGGCGCACCCTACGCAGGCGGACAGCGGACGCAGCTCGCTCGTAGGGGCTACGGGCGCGTCGATCGCGCCCGCTGAGACGCCAAGGGGATGGCGCCCCGCGCCTACGGCCGGACGAGGAGGATGAACCTTCCTCGCGCGCAGGCGCTACAGACGTGGGGACGCATGGAACGTGCCAGATGGCTAACGGGGAGCGGCGCTTACCCCTATCCCTGGGCTAGGCGGGCGTGGAAGCCGCGGCGCGTATAGCCAGGCTGGCCGGCGAGGAGGGGGGGCTTGGTGGCGGAGAGATAGCGGGTGGGGTGGCCGTGGGGATCGAGGATGTACCAGCCGCGGGCGGGACGGCCGCACGAGAGGAGGGCGAGAGGAAGGGCGAGCAGCGCGGCGAGGGGGGCGGCGAGATCCTGATCGCCGGCCAGGAGCAGGAGGCCGACGAGGGCGGTCGTGGCAAGGGTCCCGAGGGCGGCGGTGCGGACACGGGCGCGGGGCAGGCCGTAGCCGAGATGGATGTGGGGGCCGCGGGCGCGGGGCCAGTACCACAGGAGGAGGACCTGACGTCGGTCCAAGGTGTCGGGCGGGGCGCTCCGCGTCGTGTGCATTAGACCGGCGGCCGCTCCGCGACGCGTGCCCGCCGCTTGTGCCAGCCCTGGGCGCCGAGGGAGGCGTGGCGATAGCGGTCGATCTCGGCCTGCGCGACATAGAGGCGGGTCGCCGTGCCGTGGGGGAGGCGGATGGCGGCGAGTTGGCCCTTTTGGATGTATTGTTTGACGGTGGCGGGGCGCAGGCCGAGCGCGGTGGCGGCGTCGCGCAGGCTCAGTAAAGCCCCCTGCATGTCGGTCTCGGCCGTGTCCATCTGTTCCCTTTCTAGGACTCCACGGGGGGCACGGTTTCTCACTCACGGCGCCTAGCGGCACCCGTCACGCGCGCGCTGTAGGCGTCGCGGGTCCCCATGGGCTTTCGTATGCAGGGCGCGGACCACGGACGCGCGCAGTGTCAGCCCCGGATGTGGCCGACGAGGACGACGAACATGGCGACGAGGGCGAGGCAGAACAGGACGAGCGCGGCGAGGATGAGATACGTCATGGGTCTCTCTCCTATGTTCTTTCTGTCCGTCGGATAACGCGACGAGGGGCCGGGGTCGCCCGACGGCCGGCGGGGGGCGGTCAGGCGACGGGGGTGGCCGCGTCGTCGTCATCGTGGCGGAACTGCTGGTAGGCGGCGAGAGTGGGAACGGGGCGGACCTCGC
>JAABUU010004026.1_pt1 | contig 17888 bp, 28 predicted proteins | sample 5559301 | NCBI WGS metagenome assembly JAABUU01 (sample SAMN10711884, study PRJNA513360) | rock metagenome | isolation source: Antarctica rocks | place: Antarctica: Victoria Land, Richard Nunatak white | reverse complement strand
ATACTGCAGTATTTCCAGACAAGCAGACAGCAACTGGAGGTACAAATGGCAAAGGTCAAATAAACGGAGATATGTAAACTTATTGAACATCACTCATATCATGCTGCTGAGAGTCATCCTACTCAGTGCACTTGTCGAGGCTGTACATCAATCAATCAATCAATCAATCAATCAATCGATCGATCAATCAATCAATCAATATGTAAAATGTCCTGGGGGCCAACTGGGACCCAACAGACAAAAAGTTCAGTTAAGTGAAGTCATACAGTCAAAATTTGCTTCCTACATGCAAGCATTTCCTAAGGAAATCACCACATGCATTTGGTTCACACAAAGACATAAAGTCTGCAATAGTACAACAGTGCTGCAAGAGGTCCAAATGCTGTGACCTGATATGGCTGTACGCTGGGCAATCAAAAACAAAGTGCTGCTTGTCCTCCACACAATCCAACGACTTGCACACTAGACACAGCCTGTCTGTCTAGGTGAACACCGTCTGCCCAGCGGCCTGTGTTTACCCGCAGACCATGGCATCCAGTCCTAAACCTACTAATTAGCCTTCTATTGGACACACACTTGACAACAGATATGTAGCATAAAGCATTGCATTGTAGTCTGTCTTCACGTGTGTGCCGAGTGTGGGATTGCCGACTGATCTCCCTTGAGTGCCTGAGCGTGAGAAGTTTAGGCGCCCTGATACCGAAAGCGCTCCTGATAGTTTGTCCATGTGTCTTTGTGTCTTTACACCGCACTTCCCCAGGCGACTGTGCGTTTTGCTGTAGCCTACAAGACTGACGCGTTCAGAGACAAGGCCATGACAGCCTTGTGCTGGATCAATACGTCGTCCTGCCGGCTGGAGACAGTTCCCAGAGTTTCTCTGACGGCAGCAACTTCCAAGCAAAGAGCGCTGTGCGCTTGCACGCCTGCAAGTCAAACCAGGCAGGTCCAGATCACTAGACAACACCGCGTATTACGGCAAATCGCGGTATGCAGAAGCACTGCGGTGGACACGGCAGAAGCTGAAGGTGCTTTTGTCGCTTTCCAGTTTCCACAGACGTCGCCACATAGCACTCTGCAACATAAAGCAGTACCTTGTCGCAGCTGACCTAATGGAGCTGGAGCTGAAGGTCGAGGGGATGACTTGTGATGGCTGCTCCAGTCGCGTGGCTGATGCATTGAAGGTGTGATGCTTTGTGAATGCAGCAATCTGTAGAAGACTCGTAATTGTGCTCGGTTCTAGCTGTGTTTTCCCAGTCTGACTGGGGACGGATATGTCTGCAGGCAATGAGTGGTGTGGACAAAGTAACAGTCAACCTGTCCACAGGGATTGCAACTGTTGAGGTCTATGCTAGTGATCCAATGGATGCAGCATTCAACAAAATGCCACCAATGGTCGAAAGGATTAGCCAGCTTGGATTCAAGGCTCAGGCGCATTTTGAAGATTGGTGAGATAGCTACATTTGCCATAGGTCTTTGTAGAAGTTCAAAACCCTTGTAGACCATCATATAGCTGAGAAGACAGATATTTGACAGGATTTCCTAAGCTAGGCCGCACAGTACTGTTGGTAGCTTTTGTATACCACTGTATCATAGTAGTCAGAAATGCAGCAAGCAACAGCAAGCACGTGCAGCAAGAGAGCTGATGGTGTTCAAATATGCTCTCCTGCAAGGTATTCCAAGAACCCATTGTGAGTGTTCAGTTTGCTGCTCAGTGAGTGAGTAGCCTGCATTTGACAAAGCCTAACTACAGGCAGTCATACTGCATTAAGAGTATCAGCAGTCCTCTATCTTGGGTCTATCCTGTAGCTAACAGTGCTGCAGCTGTGCATCCGTTCACAACAAAGCTACAGCGTGACACATAAACAGGCAAATATGTGCAAGCACAATACTCGTGCACGTTTTACCAGTCACAGCTGCCATGATTTGCCTGGAGCCTACTTGAAATTTGCTTGCAAATATCCACCACAGCTGCACTGTGTCAGTACTCACAAGCAAGGTGACATCTACCACAATTGCACGTGTCTGTACTCACAAAGAGTGAGATGCAAAGTGTCCAAGACCTATTATTGCATATCATTGATTGTTGTTAACGCCAGATGGTGGCAGCCCACTGTTTGTTTTGATTTTCCACAGGTGTCAGGAAGACACACAGGCTATACAAGTGCGACAGAACATATCCGCCATTATGTAATGCACACTCTGTTGAACCATACAAGCCTGAACGCCAGGACATGTCAACAGATTCCCGTGATAGATTGGATCTCAGATACACGTTCCCAAGGATGCATATGCACTGATTTGCAGAACTTGGTAATATGCCATGTCAACAGGTACCGGTTGTCATCAACCAAAGAGGTGGCTATCATTGGCGTAGGCTGCCTTCTATAAACTGACTGCTTTGCAGATGCAAGGCACATTAACAATGTCATGATGCCATGCTCAATGAGAAGGCTGACATCACCATGCCACAAGCTAAAGCTAGCAACAATATCAGATGCAATAGCATACACATTGCGCAATCACATGATGGCGTGATGTTCATGTAACTGTGGTGGTCAGACAATATATTCTGTAAGACTGTATACTCACAAATGAAATGCACGTCTGCTTTCCTGAAATCTGTACCCCTCAAGTAAATACGCTGTAACACACAGATACATCAGTTTGTATAGCAGTACATTAGCATGTGCTCGGCTTACAGAAAGTGATGATGAAAGCTGTCTTCATCTGAGTCAGTGTTAGATTGCATGCCTTCTGGATCCCCAAAGGCATCATCTTCAGAGTCAATAATGATGGGAGGTGTCACATGCCAGTAGTTGTAGTCATTGTACTCCTCTCTCTCAGGTGTCTGGTTGGGTGCCTCTTGTTGCAGAGCAGGAAACATTGCTTGCACAAGTGTGTTGACTGACGTCAATGAGCCCCAAGTTGAGGTGGCAACTGCTGAAGAGGCTTTTCTCAACTCACCTGCACTCACACAGGGCACAAGTTGCAACTTGGTGGTTGCCCTTGCTTCTATGTCCTTCATTGCCGATGAGGTGCAAAGAATGCGATTGATTGCACGATGTGACAATCAATCTGCACCAACTAGCTTTGCTGAATGTAGCTGTAATGAAACGCTACTGGTGCCGCTGCTATTGACTGCACAGCCAAAAGTGCAGCATCAAACCATGTGGGTATGAGGTCCATCTGCTCAGCTGTGCAAATGAGGCTGGACTGTACCTTTTGGGTTGATGATGAAGCACTTGCTGGCCGGCACCCCAACTGTCAAGTAAGAGATCTCATCAGTGTCCCTGTTGCCAAAGCCGGCATAGAAGGGGTTCCAGTCAGCGGGAAACAGAGCCCTGATGTCCTCCAGGCACCTGATCTTGAACTCATGCGGGCGTCGTAACACCTGTTAGCAAGCCAAAGTATGCGTCTGAAGCTTTTGGCAAGTTTATAAGTCTGCTGATGCGCAGCTCTGCAAATGTCTGGCGTCCTTGGACCCAGTATGTCACCTTTTTAGACGCAGGTCAAGATCTGGCCCGCACAAACTTACATAAATGCTTGGCCTCGACCCACATGTTGCATGTTTGCAGCATACAGCAGATTTGACCAGTTTCAGGGGCAGCAACTGAGTATGTAGGCACACTAAAACAACAGTACAACTATGATGCAGTAACTGGTCAATTGGTGCTGAGGGAGACAATCATTGCACAGCAAGTCGCTTAGCATAACAGAGCTTGTCACAATGGCACAGCTTGCCGGTTGGATGACTGTGTTGCGAGAGAAAAACTGTTTTTCATTTGTGCAGGTGTCTCACCAGCTCTCTGTACAAGGAGGGAAAGAGGCCATCAGGGGAGATGATGACAGGTCCTGCAGGGAGGGTCTCGCCATCCTGATTCAGGGTGTGCAGGTAGTCTCGCGTGGCTGACGCCTGGGCAATGGCCCGGCTGCTGAGGAACATGAAGACATAACCGTTGGCCTTGATGTTGGTGAACAGGCGAGTCACCCCCCTGTGGCTCCAGTCAAAGCCCACTCTGGGCAGCAGGTGACCCAGTAGATCTGACTTTGTGATTGTGCCGTCAATGTCTGAGATCACAAGCCTGCATGACACAGGCTGGGTGATGCAGGATGAGTGAAGTCAACAAATTGTTGACCTTGGCAAGAAGAAGGGTCAACGAGGAAAATGCAAGGTGGCAGAAAGGTGAAGGGGTCTGGTCAGCATCAGACTTTCACGAGGCAGAGCTGTCATGTCAAACATATCTGTCAAACAGAAAAAATACGCTTGTCTTTGCATCATCAATCGTGCGGGGAGCTTTGTTAATGTACCTAGAATTCCAGTTGAAGTAGTGGATGTACGCCCTCAGACGCTGGCCTGCAAAGGTGAAGTCAATGGTGTTCTGGCCATACTGCAGGGGCAGGGCCTTCAGCTGGGCAGGGCTGGGCACAAACGCCCTTCGGCGGCCTGGCGGCGGCCGCCCCTGCTGAGAAGCCACCAGCTCACTCACCATGCTGGCTGCCTGAGGAGACAATCCAGATTCCAGAGCCTCTAAAGCCAACTGCACAGCACAATGTTGATTCAAGCTTTTTTTTGTCTTGTGACTGACAAATGTTGACATGGCTTTTGATTTGTGAGGAGTGTCGAGCAGCCTACCAAACATGTGCCACCAGAGAACTGGAGGGTGCTGCCATAGCACATTGTTCACTACTTGTTCACTACACTACACTGGCAATCAACCAAGCTTCCATGCAACTGACAGGCTCCATGTCGGGTCGAAGCAACCATTGAGCAGCTGTGAAGGCCCAAGAGGCATCACAACATGCTTGCTGACCTGTTGAGCAGCAGGAGAGCGGGGGTGGGTTGCTGCTGCAGCGGCGGCCACAGCTGCGTCAAGGCTGCCACTGCCAGGCTTGCCATTCCTGCCTACACCAGTACTGCTACTACGCCAGGATCCCAACCATACCCTCCAGCTGCTGCTCTTTGCAACTTTGGCCTGCACCACCCAGCCAGTGAATCATTGACGCTCACTGAAGGAATTGTCATATAGATCACCTGATTTCAGTGAGAACCCATCTAAAAGCAACAGCTCAGGTGTGTTGTTGCCTTTGTGCAAGAGTAGGCACGTGTAAGTAAGTACACTAGGTCTTTCCATATGCGCTGTGGAAACGAAGGTTCCTTTCCAGAGCTGCATAAGGAAACTGCATATGCTGCTGTTGCAAATCAAGGCTGTTCAAACCAGGTAATGCAGGTAGCAATATGCATCATACCTAATCAAAATGGTGAGCATGGCAGCTGACTAGAGAGAAGGTAAGACATCAGTGTGTTCATGTCAGCATGTCACATGAGCCTGCTCATGCTCAGCCTGCTCAAGCTTTCTGATGCACTCACTGCAGTGAGACCGCCGGTTTCCTTGCACACAATCTTCACTGGCTCTACAAAGGCAACTCTTCAGCTGTGACTGACCTTGCGACCAGACTGCTGGGTATCTTGAGCTTCCACAGAAGGCACAGCCACAGGCAAGCCCCCCTCAGCCGGTAGGAAATGCTGCCAGTCACCTCCAAAGGCAAGCACCCCCATGACTACAGGGGCGGCCTCTTGCCAAGGGTACAGCCGGTCTCCAAGACGGCACATCAGGCCTGCCTTGCTGATCAGCAGAGGGCCTTGCTCAGCAAACTGGGCCTCGCTTACTTTGTGGGTCTGGAACACCTCATACGCTTCCTCTGGACTGCAGACCATCAGTCCGGTGTCTGAAGCGCGCATTTGCTGTGTCACATCATCTTTGGTGATACAGACTCCACAGGCTGACTCACAGACTGTGTAGGGCATTACAGTCGGCGTCCACTGAGTTTGTAGCATTGAGATGCATCAGGGGCTTTGCAAGGGGGCAGCAAAGGACGTCCATCCATGGCTGATGACACAGCACTGGAGTTGTCATCAGAATTACGCTTTGTCATGAACAGCTTCTCATCACAGACAAGCTCTTGAGCTGGTACATGACAGGCACCAGCTCCAGCACGGCAATTGTGCTGAGTCAGATGAAGCAACACCATGTTCTGTGACACTACACATCATATGTTTGGTTATTAAAACTTGGCACCCAGACAATGGAAACCCAGTTCAAAGAGGAGTGTCTGGTGTGATGCTTCAAAGCAAGACTTCAGACTCGCGCTGTCCAGTGACTTTGAGAGGTTCTTTTTGAGGGACTGGCTTCTTGGTTCCAAAAATGCTTCAAGGCATCAGGTGCCTCAACAGGAGGACGTCACCAGCAGGCAAGTGTACCTGAGGGAGGGGGTGACATAAGGGCCACAAAGGGAGATCTCAAAACCTGCTAGGCTAGCCCAGCCATCACCTGCTCTGCCAGCTCCTGATGAGCCCGCTCCCACCAGTCTTCCTGCACCAGAAGACAATCATCAATCTACTACTTCTTCTGCTTCTTCTTCTTCTTCTGCTTCTTCTTCTTCTTCTTCTTCATCAACAGGACATTTAGCATTTGAGGTATGCTGTTGGACCAAAGGAGGATGCTCGAACATGGCGTACATGATGAGACATCATGTCTTGTAGACTTCAGGATGCTGAGGGTGGGCAGTCCGCCCCCCGCATGCAGAAATGCATCAGAGCCTACTGCTTCAAATGGCAGCCGTGTGTGTGCGCAGGCACATCTCAATTTATCTATCTATCAATCAATGACCGTGTAAAAGCTTGATTGACTGATTCATTGACTGCTTGAACAATTGTTTGATTGTTGCTCCACAGCATGACCTTGGCTCTGTGCATGAGTACCTGCGCCACATGCCTGCAGAGTCACAAGGCATGTCATGGTGGTTTGCCATACCTGAGTCATTGAAGCTGACAGAGGAGTTATGCAAGCGGTGGCGTGACCAGGAGTGCTCGGAGTCTGCCATATACCCATCGGGCGGCGAGACCCCTTCAACACCCCCCTCTGACTCTGCATTCACACCGCCTAACCCCTCTTTCACAGACCCCAGAGCCCTGCCAGGGATCAGTATGCTCCCAGGCAGTGCCCTCCTTTCAGCAGTCTGTCGCTGCACCTGTGCGTCTGCTGTTGTGGCCTTTGAAGTACTGTCCTGAGTGGCTTGAAGTGAAATGTTGCAGAAAGATTTGGGTGAGTTGGGTGCTGACTTGCTGAGTTGTCTGGTCAAGACTGGGTGGGGTGGGCGGTCAGGTTGGGGGCTCATAGGGGTCTTGGGCCGGCTGGTGCCAAAGAGGTTAGCAGAGGTTAGGCCACCCTGGCATCTACTGTGAGCAGAGGTTTGGCCATTCTCATGACTGCCTGCAGAGCCTGATGGGTCTGGCTGATCCGTGCTGCTGTTGCTGCTGCTGTCTGAGTGAGGGTGCGCCTCTGCATGTTTGCTGGCAGCCTGAGCTGCAGCCAGATCACCACCCACTGCCACCTCCTGCAAGGCACACATGCACTTACTCATTCATTCACTCATTCCTTCGTTCGTTCATTGCTTCATTCTTCCTTTCCTTCATTCACTCTCTCACTCGTTTGTTCAAAACATGTCTTCCTCCCAAGGATCGAGTACATACAATCATGACAGGTACATGCACATGAGCATGCTTGTTCACATTCTTTTCATAATAAAGACACAAAGCTGGCAGCATGGTGATGCTCTGGCCCATGCAGCTGAGATGTGCAACGCAAAAATCTGTGCACAAATTACCATGCAGCTTTGAGCTTTGCTTGACATGCACCCACAGATTTACAGAGCCAGAGCAAACAGTGTCTGCAACAGCCGAAACCCCGCAAATTTATTTACACAGCCAACAGTGCGCCTTGCAAAGCACAGGTCGCCCATTGAAGCAACACCACACAGCTGACATTGCTTCCAGAACAAAAGATATCCAGGATCTGTAGAGCCCAGCTGTGCATGTGCAGCCGCTGCTGGCTGGAAGTTTGGGCATACCTGACCATAGTGGGAGTGCACAGGTTGGGTACCCCCTGCATGGTCCCATTCCCGGCGCTCCTTATGGGCCTCATACATGGCCATCTGAGCTGTCTGGCCCTTCCTGAACAGCTGGTCGTGCATCGCCTCCAGCTCTATCCTGTTGCCGGCATGTGGTGACCCATCCTCTGCACAACCAACCAGACAGACATCTAAATGACTTGCGCTATCACTGTTCTTGAGGCAGGTTTGCATGGTTCAGTGTCAGATACCTTGCACAGTGATGCAAGCTTTCGGACCACAAGCCACTGCTGACTGCAGCGCCAATGTTGATATCTGAAGGAAATTTCTTCAGCAAGACGTGACACTCATGACAGCTTGCTGCATTGACACTGACGAGACTGTCACTACACACACACAGAAGATCAATAGCCCCCATTGGCAGCAAAGGACATTTGGTGTGGCAAAGGAGGGCAAGCAAGGTCACCAGAATCTTGAGCATCTGGGACAATGGCAGGAATGGCAGTGTTGGCCTCAGATGCAGGTTGACTCATGGCCATGTGCTGGGCAGGAGGGATGGAAGAAGAAGCGGAGGCTGAGCCAGGGCCCACCGGGGCGGCTGCTGCTGATGCATGCATGGTCAGGGTGGGGGGCTGGCTGGCTGCGGGGGTGGCCAGGAACCTGGGGTTGCTGACTGACCAGGGGTGGGTTGGAGCCTGGAAACTAAAGTCCTCTTCTGACGACTTGCCTGGATCTGGCTTGCTGCTCCTGCACAATGATGTGGTACACATCAGAATAAGAGTGTGAGTCATGCTTGTGAGTTAGCAGTCAAGTGTATGACCCAGTCCTGCATGTGACCCACCCTGCGGCATCTCAGATTCCCAATTATTACTTCAAGGACAGGACAGGTGGTCAGCCACATTACTCACTTGCCTGTCACAACATGTTCTGTCAAGAACAGATGGGGTGAGTAACAGTCAAGGATGTGTGCACACTTGTGCTTTGACTCCTCCATAGTCGCAATGTGCTTGCCTACCAAACACAGCAACAGCTTCAGATCTAGTGTCTGATCATATTTACTTACCCAAGGCCCTGCAAGCTGTTGATAAGCCTATCAGCAACTTCACTAGGGCTGCCACCAATGTGCTCATCCTTCCGCTGGCCATGCTGTGCCTGCTTTGCCTGCTGGTCAACATCTGTGCTTGGCGCAGGGCCTGCTGACTGTACGTTGTTGGCATGAGTAGACCCATGTGGTGCAGTGCCATTGATTGCAGGCTCCAGATGTGGACTAGCAGGTCCCTGTTCCTCTAGGAACTGCTGAGAGGCAAGCTGGAAAGGCGTTGAAGCCGGCTGCTGCTGCCCACTTGAGCCCTCCCTGTCGTTGCTGCTGCCTACTAGCTTAGACAGGAACCTATTCCTGCGAGTCTTTGCAGGGCTAGAAGAAGAGGACCCCGCCTGGGCATGCGATGCCCGCCGTTCCTCTTCTTGCTGCTTGGCAGCTGCTAGGTCTTCAGTCAGATGACTACGCGCTGAGGCTGGTGATAGAGATTGGCTACTGGTATTGCTGCCGCTGCGCTGTCCTGATGTCTGTGCAGAGCTTGCAGCAGCAGCCTTATGAGCAGACAAGGGTGATGTGCTTGCTTCTGCAACCGACTCAAGACTGCCTGACTTGCCACCTCTGTCCTTGGTAAGAGCATGACTAGTTTTACTAAGCCCACCAGGAGAGCCCAGGCCAAAGCTGGTGAGTGGTTCATCAGTCACCAAGGGTTTTGGCGCCAGGGGAGGTTTGTCCAGGGTTTTGGAGGGGTTGAGGCGACTTTTGCCAGCAGGATGCTTGGGGGTCAGGGTGAAGGTGGGGTCCCCAGGGGGTGCACTGAGGCTGGTGTCCATGTTGGCTGGCACTGACAAGATGTCTGTTACCAGGGAAGTGCTGTGAGAAGGGCCTGCATTGAAAGCATTGGGATGATACCAAGGTATTACCCGTATGCAATGCACACATCAGAGACAGCAAAACAACGTCAAAATTACCAAGCAATGCATGGTAGACTGTCATTGTTCAGGACATGCTGGTTGCTGTGCTTTGCTTACAATAGCAAGATTGCTGCAGCCTTTGTGGTGTTGCAGGGGACTCACGCAGAGATGATGCTTCACTGGCGACCCTCTTATCAGCAGCCGCTTGAATGTCAAGGCCTTGTGCCTGTCCCAGCTTTGCTACTGCAGCCTGCAAAGAGGCAACCGCTCAGGCCAGTGAGCCCATGCATCTGCATTGTTGCACGATGCCAGATGCCTGCCATCCAGCATACACACATTGACATGCGCTGCCCTTCATGACAGACACAAATACACTTGCCCCAAACAGCCTCGCACCAGATCACAAATGAGATGAACATACCTTGCAAAATAAACACGGATGGTATTACAGATGCAAATGTTTGCACTCCTGCATACTGAAATCTGCTGCTGCATGACAGACTATCCATAATGTGGTAACCCTTTGAATGATCCAAGTAGATTTTGTGATGCAACCAGGCATGGTTTGTCACCTGAATGGAAGCAGTCTGCTCAGGCGTGGCATACGACAGGGCCTCGTCAGCAGATGAGTAACCATTGGGAGGGGACATCATGCCCGCCAACAGCTCCCCCTCATCATCATCAGAGTCTCCTGAATTTCACACACAAGCTGATCACAGCAACAATGCTCACAATGTGGACATGTTGTTTCGTATGTTGACTGTGCCAAGATGTGATTTTGCTTGGGGACCCAGCCACACAGCACATGACATGTTTGACAGTTGCGGTAAGGACATTGCATGCATATGGAAAGTATGATGGTACTAACATGGCAATTACATTGCGTATGGCAATGAAGACTTCCTTGCAGACAAGGCGACATACCTACAATGTCATCCTCTCCCACAAAGTATGCCTCACCAGACCGCCCAAGGTGCATTGCAAAGTCAGCTTCCACATCTGCAGATTCAGCAGGCGGTTTAGCCAAACTCAGGCATGGACCCAATACAGCGCAATATGAGTAAAAGCATACACGTGAATGCACATCCCATCAGATGCAATGCATCCCAAGGTCAGATTGTGTAGTGCGTACCATTGACAACAATGTGCACCTTCTTGTCTGCTGTCCTCAAGCCAGTGTACTTTCCAAAGCGCACTGCAGATCAACAAACATCAATTTTGATTGTACGTATTGATACAGTGCATGTAAAGACACTGGAAGCAACAAGTGAGTACCATAGAATGGGGAGCTTCTGAGACTGCCATCTGGCTGACTGACCACCATGATGTCTATTGCACCTGCCATCTGAGGGGCAACATATGCCAGTGTGCTGCCAGCATAGCTGGCCGCAGCTACTGTGCCATTCTGCAGACAATTTTATTGATCGACACACAGTGTGACTGTGCTGAGGTCAAAGTAGTAGTGAGCAATATTGCTGTGGTCCAGCTGTGCTAATGCAGCTGCCTGTTTGGTATTGTTATGGACAAGCATTCAAGCTGGACAACAGATTGCCTTAAATTTTGTCTATGCACATAAACAAGCATATTCCCTTTGGTTAGGTGTTCCTTGCATGCTGCCTCTTGTCAAGGCTGAGTGTGCTGGAACGTGCTTTTTACTTGTTTCGTGAACGTTTCAGATGCCCGAAGAGACATGCAAGAATGAAGTTACCTTTATAGAGCCTGCCGTCCGATAAATTTTGCTCGTCATGTTTGTTACCAGAAGAGATCAATCGGTGAGCCAAGCCAGTCAACGACTAAATGCAGTCATGCTGTACCAACACGACCTTGACGTCACGAGCGAAGGGCCGCTTTTCTTGAAGTGTGAAACGTGCGTCAGACGTGAAGTACTTCGACGATGGGCCGAAGGTGACAATATACACCCACAGCCACCGTGCTCGTGACGCCCAGGGGATGATGCCATGCATGCACCAGTCAAAGGGCCTGTCGTGAGAAGACGCCCGTGCGCAGACCGTCTGTGCGCATCTGGCCGTTCGTGTGCACAACCACCTCGACCACCTCGAGCTCAGTCCCAGAGTCAGATGCCATGTCAGCTGCTCATAAAACCCTTATTAAGCATAGCACAGCAGGCCCCAGAAACAGAAACTCCCATACTTGCAATGGCATTTTCCCGTATTGCAGCCGTACATGAGCCACATGTGTACGTGAAATCATCAGAGTTTATTCCTAATTTATCACGCGCGGAGCCTTGAGCCCGCACCAAATCAAAATCACAGTCCTCCAATCCTGCCATCACAGCTATCGTTGATGCATGTGACACATTCTAGAACATTATCGCTCAGAAACTCAGAACATCAACAATCAGAACACTCATTACACATCTTCAGATCACCAACCCTCAGAAACTCACGTCAATTGTAACAAGCAATGCAACGTCCACATGTATGTGTGAACCTGACTGATTACTGGCCTCAGGTTTATGTCTATGGCTTGTCAAAGGTTGTCAAATACCGCAGTCACGTGATTGTCAAATACCGCAGTCACGTGATTGTCAAATACCGCAGTCACGTGATTGTCAAATACCGCAGTCATGTGCACAAAGACCAACCGTGCAGCGGCCGGCTGTTTGATTAGGTGCACAGATGCAACGTCATTTGGCATTTTCTGCTGTGTTTTCTTGACAGATCGGATCTCAGATACACAGCATGTATGCGCAAGATACACATAGTGTGCACGCACAACAGAGCAGCATGTATACATGATGACTCCTTGGGCATGTGTCATAATACCAACAGACACAGTACATCTGTACAAATCAAAAACTGCTGTATGACTTAAGTGTGCAGCGAAACCAAATTTGCTGGACATTCTGAATCTCTGCTGGCGAGGCTGATTGACACAGTTAGCATTACAGCTCGTGTGAATAGTCAGATGCAACAACAATGGCACACAGTTTGCATTGCTGTATTACAGCTGCAAGTTACAAAACGATTTAGGAAAAGCCAGTACTGATAGTTGCAGGCAGTATAGCGCAATTTTACAACATGAGCAAATATGTGTAGCCTTTCTAGGCTTGTGAGGGCATCATGCGCTCAGAGGCAGCTAATGTTGGCATGCCAACAGCTTGTGCAGAGATGGCAGGGTCCACACACATGATTCCCACAGCCCTTCCTGCAGATGCATCATTTTGCTTCAACACCATGACCCACCATGCGTATGCTTATGCGCATCAAGCCGCACACGTGTGATGAGCACACACTGTTAGTTTGCCATTGCCTGTGTGTACCTAGGGCAAAATGTGCATCTTATGATGCAGCATGACAGCTCATAACACGTGCTGTTGAACAGGGCAGTGCAACACGATACGCTGCATGGCTTAGATTGTTTCAGCATATGCATTTTGGATGCAGTCCAGATGCACATGTGAGATGAGACTCAGTTCAGATCATGCATGCAAGGTACTGCATGATATTCTGCACTACATGATATTCTGCAAGGCCTGACCTGAAGGGCAGAGGGTGTCCTGCAGGTAATGTGTGAGCTTGCAGGCTCTGTTGGGTACTGGCACTCCCTTGCCATGGGCTGCTGCCCAGACCACCTCTGACACTGACCTCATGGTGCTGTCCTGCAGTGCAGCATGTGTGCAACCGCTAGCCAACAAGATCAAGCAGCTGCATGACAGGCTTCAACCCTGTAGTCCCTACTACAGTCCTCCCTCAGAGCAAAAGTTCTAGACATTGTAAGGAATGTGATAGATGACTATGTCCAAACTGTCTTGTGTCATTAGCTCTTGCTTTCAGCAATTATGAACATGTATTGTCACCAGGGCAGGAGGCTTCCAAGCTCTCACCAAACAATTGGGAACGATTGCATGCTTCTGCTGAGTCAGCATGTGGGTGATCCGATCAAACATACCTGAGCTTTGCCTCTGCCGACACCCCTGGAGCCCGGTGCACCATTTCTGACAGGAACCTTTCCAGAGGGCACACTCTGTCTTCTGTCTCCCATGCTGCTACATCGGGCATAGGAGCTCACAGTACTGACGCTGGTGCTTGTCCTGCTCAGCTGATGACGCAGCGGTCCTGCTGACACTGTCCTCATAGGTCCTGCTGCACTAGCCACTGGACTGCTGCCAACCTCAACAAAGGACAGCTTGCTGCAAACTCTGGTCATAGCAGGCAGTCCCTGGGACTGAGTCGCCCCACTCTGGGGATTGGGGCTTCGCCGCTTAGCAGAGCAGGGGACAGAAGCAGTGGGTACGTCTGCAGTGATTAAGAGGGTGATGACGCAGCTGGAGGGCGCATGTGACATGTACATGTGGGGATGGGAAGAAGGGGACTGGTGGCGGCGGCCAGAGATGAGACTCAACATGTTGGCAAAGTCTGCTGGAGAGGAGATCTGGAAGGCAGCCAGGTTGGAGACCCAGGTGCGCTTCTGCTTGTCCACAAAGACATCATGCCTGTCTGAGGCACTGCCACCTACACACATGTAGGCTTGTCTGTATGAGCAGATATGTAATCCAAATGCAGTGAGAGCAGGTGGCTCTTGTAGGCTTGATGCTGAGCAGCCACGCACACCTCACTATTGCAAGGCAGAGACAAGATGCAAACTGTCAGACATCAGATGAACAATATACGTTTTTCAAGAAATGTATCACTGGACATCAGGAAAGAAGATAACATATGCATGGTCCATTACCAACATGCATTCGTACAAGCATGGTATATTCCTGACCTCTCCTATGGCTCTGCTTGGCATCAGCCTCAGCCTCATGCATCTGCAGCAGATCCTGGATGGTCTCATTCATGATCTGGAAGGCAGTCACATACACAGACTGCACCTCTGCTGGCAGGCGCCTCTGCTGAATCTCCAGGAACAGATTTTCCACCAATGTTGTGCTCAGTCCTGCAGCAAGTCCGTTGTGAGGTGCTTCAGCAAGCCAATCTGTGGCAAGACTGAAAAGAACACTCACAAAGCAACACTGCCTACCTGGTAGAGACAGCTTGATTGCACTGGAGACTGGTATACGGCATAGACTGTAGTCAGGGGTCAACCCTGAATATTGTCTGGTGTGCAGTAGACACAGCAGCAATACGTGTACAAGATTGCATCACTGTCTGCTCACTTCACAAAACAGAACTACAATTGCCGCCCAATATAACTTGAGTACATGCAAATACGCTTCAGCAGCCCTCCAACAACACCAGGGCAAGCATTCACGGCCTTCATCAGCATTGCATTATGTCACACCATAACAATGAGCACCGGCTCAACCTGTGCTGCTGCTGGCATCTACATCATGCAAGGCACCGCCAAGCATGGTGTGACTCTTGCCAGAGCCGGCTTGCCCAAGGGCCAAAACCACGCTGTTACGCCCCTGCAACACTGCCTCAACGACACCGCTGGCCTGTTCTGCCACATCTGCATCACTGCAGTCCTCCAACAGCACCTGTAACCAATCAAGGAGCTTGGTCATGAGTGCTTTGAGAAACAGCAGTGCAACATATGAGTGGCGACAACAGCGATGCCTGTTTATTTCTGGTGCGTAGTAAACATTGGGGTCTGCTGAGGCAGAAGATTGTCATTGCATTTAAGGGTTTTTCTAGGCAAGCATGCCAGCAAGGAGAGTAGCTGCAAAGAAGCAGCGATCAATTGCTGGCATTGTGAAGTATGGTTTTGGAGCGACTGGTCACCTTTGAGGAGCCTCTTCAACTGCAAGTTGTGGGTTGCTGATAGAGCTGTGCAAGGCGAGTCTGCATTTCCCCCAAAGAACACAGCCCTTCAGTGCTCGGATTTGGAAAAGCAAGTCAGTCACCTGATCAAAGGCGTAGTTCTTGGCATCAGCGCCATGCAGACGCAGGCTGGTCTGGAGGAGGTGAGGCCCCAGGGGGCGGGCAAAGTGGGGTGGGGGCGAGGGAAGGAGCTTGCATATGACCCGAAACCACCTGGGGCCATGTGCCCATGCCAGGGCTCTCCAGGGGTACACCTCATGTCTGCATCAACTTGTAAGAACTAAGCATCAACTTGCACAGACATGAGCTATGCAGCTGTTTCTGGCTGTGCAGCTAGCATCACATCGGCATTGCACATTGCACATGCTCGACAACACTGTGTAACTCTGGACACGGTGGAACAGCAAGGTAGTGTTCTGCTTGGTCACGTCAGCATGCCTGGCTGACACTTACGCTTACAAAGAGCTATCATGAACAACATGCAGTAGCAGCATGTAGAGAAGGTGGAACTGCTTGTCCAAACACTCAAATTTACAGAGTCAGGGAGCAAGCAACTGGGTGCTTGAAGCACCTCAAGAGTAATCTTGAGAAATACCACGAGAACACATTAGGTATTGATGGCAAGTGGTGAGGACAACCCAACAGACAGTTGCTGACCTTGTGTCAGAATGTGAACGAGGCTTGTGCTGAGCACGCTGTGGCCCAGACAGTTCAGCAGGCCTTGCTGACTCACTCTTGCGCCTCTGACCTGACCCGGAAGCTGCCTGGTCCCCTGATGACTCAGACACAGGTGACATGCCCCTGCAGTCACACGTTTATCTGCTTGTGAACACACTTCCTAATTATCTGTTTGACGTTTTTTCCTGCTTTTGACGATTACCAAAAGCTGCCTGTGTCAAGAGTGCTGACACACAATTGTGTGGTATTGGGCATGGATTGGAGTGGCTGCATCCCAAGCAGGGCATTGATGCAGACAAAAGAAGCATAAACCTGGGGATGGGGCGCGCAGAACACCGTACAGACGTACAGATGGACAATTAAGACCACCAATTCAGGGGAGCCAGACACAATGCTCACAAACAAAAAGGTTGCAAACAGGAACTGTAAGATGTGCCAGCGCTTGGGTTTTGTACAGAAGTCTGCCACACTCATGTACTCATGTGTTCAAAGGCTTAAGTTTTGACAGCTACTGAAACTAGACAATACCTGTCTGGCAGGAGAGCAAGGGTGGCTTCTTCAGTCAAGGGCTGCGCCTGGCAGCCCTGAGGATTGGCAGACGCTGTGCCCTTGTTACTGATGGTGACTTCTTCATCTGATGACACAAAGGATCCTGCATGCCAAGGTGTCGAATCTTCAATGAGTTCTTGTTGCTCTGCTAGGCATTCAGTATGATGTGCCTCAAGACCCTTGTCGAAAGAGCACTCAGGGTCATGACTTAACGTGAGCACACAGAACCCATGCATCCAGTTTGCAGCACTACTGTGCTCCAAGCAAATTTTTGGCAGGTACACGACAAACAAACTGAGTTGCCCTGGTAATTGTCAAGATGGCGCAGCAGCAGCTGGTCTCACCTTCATCAGAATCAAACACAGACCGGCTGACAGGCAGCCGGTGTGACACCGGCAGCTTCTCAGCAGACAAAGTGACGTCATCTGCAGCTGCTAGCAAGGCTTCAGTCAGCCGTGATTGAGACACAGAGCGACTTTGGTCTGCTGGGGATGCTCCTGTCCCCATACTGGCCCTGATTGGCATCCCTGACACTGATACCCTGGGACTGGCTTGCCTCTGAGAGACCAGGGCGCTCATGGTGTGATACAGGTGTGGGACATTTGTGTTGGCACCACCTGCCGTTCCTGTGTGCTCATGTCTCCCTGCATCACAGCACTTTGTCAACTTGGGCAACGGCTACTGACAGACATTTGCTCTGTTGAAGAAGAAATATCACAACCTCAGAAGGCATGCAGAGCATCATTCCTAAAAGAGAAGGACAAGTTTCAGGCATAGGCTTCATGTGCCTGTGTGATGTATGGAGGCATCAAACAAATCGAAACTCAAACATTTGCTGGTCGCCAGAGATCGCAAAGACAGATGCTGGCCTGCTGACAAGGTGCAAGCTCCAAAGACATGCACACATCCATGAATCATACCTGCCGCATGACCTGCATGAGATGATTGTCCCACAGAACCATGATCAGCCTTGTCGCACTCAGCATGAGGCTCAGCCTGGTGCTCAGCACCCAGATTCTCCCCGTCAGGCTCTCCACGTAGAGACTGCTGCCACAGCAGCGCTGCTTGCTGCGG
>JAABUU010004025.1_pt1 | contig 17898 bp, 16 predicted proteins | sample 5559301 | NCBI WGS metagenome assembly JAABUU01 (sample SAMN10711884, study PRJNA513360) | rock metagenome | isolation source: Antarctica rocks | place: Antarctica: Victoria Land, Richard Nunatak white | reverse complement strand
ATTTGATGAAGTTGATAGATTTGGATACATAGGGTCAGGCGGCAGAGCTAGAGCGATGAGCTTGAGTGAAGTTGTGGAGCTGAAGGTTTTTGTGGGAAGAGCCCAGCTTAGGGCTTGGTGGTGTTCAGGCTGCGGTGTTGCCTGTAGGGCTGTTGCGAGTTTATAAGCGGCCAGGGGCCACAGGGGCGGTGTTCAATCGGTAACAGTTGTGTGGCTTGAATTCAAAGCATCTTTGATATTTTTCTACGACCAGTGCAACTTCGCGGATGCGTTGGTGTTGATGTATGTTCGGACGGCAGTGGAGTGGATGGGCACTTGCGTTTGTTGGTTGTAATCCATCGTTGTAGCCTGGGGTTACATTAGCAGCATTGCCGCAATCTGGAAATGACCAGCATGGAGACTCGTTTCTATTGACCGTAGGCCAAACGTACTCAGGAAATCGTGCTGCATCATCTATAGCCTGCGTACACACTGTAATGAACATTGTTATAGCATATATACTCGCATGCGTTGCCGCTGCTTCTAAAGATTTGTGCAAAAACCGCAAACCCAGAGCCTTGGACATTAAGCTCATGCTGGCGTCAAAGCGACCTTCGTACCATTCTTGGTCGTACACGTCAGCGTTAAGTTTTCCATCCAGGGGCTGCCATCCCGGTTCTCGATGGCCTTGAACTCCTGCACCAATCGTATTGTCGCATAACTCGCCTCCGTGATTGCAAATTGCTCTGACACCGAATGCGTCAGTACGCTGGAGTATATTCTCGAGGCAAAAGGGAACTTACGCCCGAGACAAATCCTTGGCCCACCGTTGAACGGCAAGTACTCCCACCCGGGCCTCAACGTCTCCCAGCGCTCGGGCTTAAACTCCTCTGCGTCCTCGCCATAGAAGCGCTTGAGTCGATGCATGGTATAGAGGGAGTAGCTGACCATAGTGCCTTTCGGGACGAAGACGGGCGACTTGCCGTCTGGACCGCCACCGATGGGGATGAAGGTGTCCACGACAGCTGTGCGTTGGTTTCCGGGTACGACGGGGTAGAGGCGGAGAGCTAGACATGTTAGGCATGGAAACTGAATGGTAGAAAGTGTAGTCGGATGAAAGCTTACATTCGTTCAACGTGTAGCGGAGATATTTCAGGTCTTTTACTTGGGCGAAGCTCGGCCGTTCTCCGCCTATTGCATCCACTTCGGCTCGCAACTTCGCCCAGATATCGGGTCGTCGAGCCAAGGTATGCCAGACATTGCTCAGAAGACTTGCAGTCGTGTCACGGCCAGCAAGTAGAATGTTCAGTAACTCCGCCCGCATTTTGATGGGATCGTTTGTCTGTTTGGCCAACTCGTGTAGGAAGACATAGCGCTCGTCGACATTGATATCGGCCTTTTCGAGATCGTGCGACCTCCGGTACTCCAACGCCTTCATGACATATGAGTCCACGAAGTCATGCACATATTTGACATCCCTGCGGAACTTTCGATCTGGGGAGATAGTGGACAGTGAACCGAGCCGGAAATGATTAGCTACCGCGTGCTGAGAGTGATTGAAGGCGTCCGCGAACCGGGCAGCAGACGTCGGGTTTGTCCCTGGCGCGAGCGAATTTGTCGACTCCCCGAAGAGGAACTCCGTCGCCGAGTCAATAGTAAGGCGAAAGAATAGCTCAGACAGATCGACGGTCGAGCCATCTCGGGGTATGGCTTGGATCAAGTGGCCGATGTGACGTTCAAACGTGTCTAGATCCCCTACTTGATTTCTCGTAAAGTTCGGACGCAACATCTCACGAGAGTGTTGCCATGCGCCTCCGTCCGTTGTAAAGATCCCATCACCCAACAAGGGAACCATGGCGGTTTTCCTCCGCTGGCCGAGGCCGAACTCCTTGAACTTTAAGGAGAGGATGGTCTTCAGGTTCTCGGGCTCGACGGTAGCTATGACATTGGTGCCCATGAAGTTGAGTTGGAAGGTGTTGCCGTATGTCATGAACCGCTGGCGCATGCCCGGAAGGAACCTGTTCGTCCGTATCAACTTCAGGTTGGCGATGAAGAGGTCGACGCCCACGATGGGCTCGACGTGAGGGTACTTGGCGGGTGGTTTGCAGCCATTCTCTCGGATGATTCTCCGCCGCGACGCTCCTACGGTAAATTCGTGATAGAGGTAATAGAGCGCGACAAGCACCAGGCCTCCCGCAAGCGTGTCGAAGTATGGTGGGAATGGATATCCAGCCATAGCAAGCCGTAGAGGACGAATCAGTAGAAGGTGTTCGACCTCTAGGTATAGAACCAGATCCAGTCGGTAAGGTGGGTTGCCGGATTGAATCGTCAGCACAAGATGACCTTTAAATAAACAACAACATAATCTTCATAGGGTAGCCAACGTACGAGGTTCGAGGAGTAGATATATCATTCAACCGACAACGATTAATATAGATAGACCGCGGCTATAAATCATACGATTTTTCGCTCCTTCGCTCCTTCACTCGTATCTCCGTCCGAAGCCCATTGATTATCTGATGTCTAGGTAAGTACCTTGACGGCAGTCAGCCGAAAACGCAACGGACACGCCGAAACCATGGGCGAATGATTGTAGCAACGGCAGTATGGTCAATCCTGCTCTGCGAGCACGGACAGATGATGGTGCCGAAGCCGAGAAACCAAGAAACTAAGAAACAGCAGTCAATAATGCGCCAGAGCCCATTCACGTCACGTCACGTTGTCCATGTAGGAGGTCGATGGAGACGGATATGGAGATGCAGCGCGATACCGTATTAACCTCGGCTGTACTACTGGAGTCTGTTCCTTTCAGCCACCAGGTAACGTTACCTCATCCAAGACAGGTCGGGTTGTCTCACAGGAAGATCTGTTGCCGAGTCTAGATGGAAGTGGAAGCTTTTGCAACACCATCTGAAATCTAACCCTAACATTTTCCCTTTCCCTTTCCCTTTCCCTTTCCCCCAAATTCCCCAACCCTACCTACCTTAACCTCCTAACCCTAATCACCTAGCCACCTAACCCGATTTAGTACGCGGGTGGAATCTTACAAATTATTATTACTAAGCTCATGTTCCTGCAAATCACCCAGGTAATAATAATTTGGGTAAGTGACCTGAAGATCAACGGACTTTTCCGTGGGACCTTCCGACCGAACTGCGTTCTGGTTCGGTATCAGATGCCAGAACATGTCAAGCATCAATATAAATCTCAATCTATACAGAGGGTTATCTATAGATCGTGTACAAATCATGCCTACGTGGTTTACGTCTTTACATCTATACTCCAATAAACGTAGTGCTGTACTGCTAGGTAGACATGGAACGACATCTGTCGGAACATATCATGTCCAGCTAGAAAGACCTAGCATCTCCGTCGGTCCTGTCGCTCAATACAGCCAGTTCGTCCTCCGTCAATGGTGACTACCAGAGTGGTATACATAGCTCTGGGGAGGCTGCAACGGTCATGTCTACTTTTACCAAACACATACAGAACTTCATCGTCACGATGTGACAGCTTTCGTCCTAGGTAAGTAATCTGACTGTTTGTGACGAGGTAATGTAGGTAGTGAATGCAGTAGCCGTGACCATGTGATACATCCGCCCATCACTTCACCCTTTCGCTCCAATACCCCACCAAAGCTGACCGCTCCTCTACTGAATCCTTCCCTTCTCCTACACTCCACTGGGATAGTCAGATTCCACATCTGCTACAATGGCTGCACCCAGCGGACGCGTCTCCGACGACTTACCCTTCGGCGCCGAGAACTCGACCCTCAATCGCTGGCGAGCACAGAATCAATCCCGCCAGCAGAACCAGGGTCATGTTGAAAGTGCCGCTCCGCTCGCGACGCCCCAATACTTCGAAGACTTTATCGCCGCCGAGATTGCTCGAGACAAGGAGAGAGGCGTGGCGACGTCCCCGATCGCCCCTTCGACCATATCGGACCTCTCCACCGTGCAGAAGAGGTGGTTGAGGCGCCACCGGAAGCAGTGGTGGCTGTTTCTCGTTACGCTACAGCTCGCGTTCGGTTCGACCGTGGCGGCGATCGTGATCTCTATCCAGAACGCCAAAGGGGCTGGTCTCATGCCGGGCCACCTCATCTGGCTGCTGCTCTCGATTGCACTCGGTATCGTGAGCGTTGCCGTGCTGACGGTGTTGTACGTCAGACGCCGTGACAGGAGGAGGAAGGAGAAGGCCTGGGCGAAACTGGAGGTCGAAAAGTACAGGCGAGACATGCAGAAGAGCCAGAAAGAAGCCGACCGCGCGAGCACGATCGGGAAGCGGCTCGGGCGAGAATACAGGAGCGCGAGCCGGGCAGCGAGCGTGCGAACTCGATCGGTCTATAGCGAACGCGGGAGCAAGATGGCTGATCCGACTGAGATGGGTGAGGTGGGAGGGACGTTTTTAGATTATCAGGAGATCTACCGAGATGTCGAAGTGGCGCGGGATACGGTTGGTACGGGGCCGTCGACGCATGCACAACCCTCTCGCTCACGGCAGCACTTACAGCCACCAGATGATAGCGGGACAGTGCAGGAGGATAACAACGGTCCATCGCCACCGGTCCCTCCGAAAGATATCGTCTCTCCTAGGGACACTGCATCGAGCTCGGACCCGACCTATGGTGATACAGCGAACAACCCACCAACGACTCTTGATCGCTTCGTGAGAGACGAAATCAACCCGCGAGCAGTTCAGGATGACGCACAGAAGGAGGTCGATGTTATCCGAGCCGGTCATGGCGAAGGGGGTTCGGTGCAGAGCGATGAGAACTTCCGTGAGATGCATCAGCTCGACTCCGATGCCGTGTCCGACGACTCCTATATGGCTGAGAGGAGAAGAGGACGCAGTAGGGAGCAAGTTGAGCCGTGGCGGCGGCGGCAGCTATCGCGGCAAAAGTTGGATGATCCTCAAACGCGGTCCAAAGCACCCCAGGGTAGAAACGCGAGCAACAGCAGGGGCCGCTCCGAAGGGAAAGGAGCTCTGAAACGGTCTCGTAAGAAGATGAAGAGGCAGAAGAGTACGAATGGCCGAGCAAAGCAACATCCGGGCGAAGAGACAAGTCGACGCAGAGAGGATGTGACTCTAAGTTCAAATGATGCACGACCGTCATCGCCGCAGAGACGACCGATACGGTCAAGGTCTACGCCAGTCCGAAGTTCCAAGGGAAAGGAAAAGGTGAGAGACGTGTAGAGTCATGGAGCTCGCTGATTAGGAGCATCTGCATTCCAGAGATGGAGACGCGCCTACAAAGGACCAAATAGTATGCTTTCAGAACAAGCTAGATGTATGGTAGACCATAGGAGTATCAACTCACAAGGTATATCTTGCCCGAGGCATTTCGAGTGATGCCATTGTATTTCGAGACGGAATATTGCCAGACCCGACTGTGTGACCGAACGACTCAAAGAACGCTTTTTCCATGTCGCTTGTTTTCGCGATGCCTTTTCTCCTTCGCCGCCTCCCGTCGACGTTTCTTCCAGGCCCTGTTCGTCTCTCCGCGGTGCTCCCAGAACCACTTGGCAAAATCGCTTGGAGGTATCTCGGTAGCTTCTCCGGTATTTGAAGTAGCTTCGACAACTGTACGCTCCATCGATGTCTCAACATTGCCGTCACCGTCCTCTTGCGATGCCTCAGATGGCAAATCAGCGTCATCATCTTCATGCGACCAAAGACGGGTGAAGGTTTTTCCTGGCGCAGCTGTGTCTGGTGTGGGTGCAGCACTTCTCTGTCTTCGGTCTTGGAAGTCCTGTTGAGTAAAGGGTGTCTGAGGCATAGCCGGTGGACCTGTTGCGTCTTCTGCATCAGGTTCAAAGAAGTTAAACGAAGTAGAGACTTTGAGAGCAGGCTTTGGCGTTTCAGGTGACGATTTTGGCTTCGGCCGCTTGAAAATCGCTTCAAGCGGATGAACGTCTCTGGCGACATTTTCTCTCTTTGGTGTACCGTTGGCTTCGCCGGCAATACTCTCGTCTTTCTCGTCAGAAGATAAGCTTTCTTCGTCACTTGATTTAGATCCTGAAGACGTGCCACTAGATGATGTCTCGTTGCCAGCACTCGGACCAGGCTGCTTGTTATCAACCGGGACTTTTCGGCTTGATTTGCTGCTATAACTGCTCGTGGTTTGTGGCTCAGGGATATGCGCAGCTTTGGATACAGTCTCAGAGTCGTAGTGCAATGCCACCCTCTTTTCTCGATGCCTTATTTGCACATCCTCAATCAGATTGCCCTTCTCATCTACCCAACCCTTCCCCGCGACGAACTCAGACACGACTCTAGCCCCTTTCCCAGATGGGTCGTCTCGGATGAAACTTGGCTGCTTGGTCGTATTGGAGAACTCATGGACAACCACCTGCTTCTTGAGTTTATCTTTCCGCGTGCGCTTCCCTATCTTCGACTTCGAATCCAGTGTCGATGAGGAGCTAGCCGAAGCGACATTGGCAGGCAAAGTCGTCTTGAATAAGCACTCCTCCTTCGAAGTGAATGCTGAAGTCTGTAGCTTCTGCTTTTTGTCCTTTGATGCCTTGCCTGATTTGCTCTGCGATGACGGTTTAGTCCAGCCACGCTGTACCTGGCGGTCCGCAGGTAACTCGAAGCCAGGAACCACACCATCTTCCCTAACAGCGGTTTTGATTCGTTTGCGCTTGTGTTTGGCACTATCTGGTGAAGTGCCATCGGTTTCCGGTCCTTTCTTCTTTCCGCGGGCTTCCTCAATGTGCACCTTCGCACCTTTCAATATCGAGCCGTTGTATTTCTTCCTCATCTTCTCGGCCTCCGATCGGGGAAGCTCGACGTAGCCAAAGTTTCTGTCTGGAAATGTTTCCAGTGTATGATAGGAGATGTTCTCGGCAGACTTCAAGGCAGTAGATGGTATAAGAGCGGCCAGTAAAGTAGGGTTCAAAGGAGATATATGTAGTCGCAACCGATCTGACATTACTGATATCGGTCAAGGCGACTTTACACCACCATACATAAAGCTCAGCGACCCACGGAATACGACGCTCCGGTGAGATGGCAAAGAGGATGATGTCGCTAGCGTACGAGTTCAACAAGTCAGATCTGCTATCGAAGCGTCGTTTCAAGGAAGACAATAATAATTGAAGCTTCTTTCCCACCTCTCGACGGTCCGCCCCTTGTCACAAACTTACCGCTAACCCCAACTCCACCTAGTGAATCATACACGTGCACCAACGTAGAACATCAAAATCTTCGAGTCCTTCAAGTCCGTGACCGAATCCACAACATCACTGTTCTCACAGAGCTTCATAAATGACAGTTAATTAAGAGCTGCTTCTCTCATGACTGGAGCAATGATATCTCTAAAATAATCTGGAGATTTGATGCGGTGTGTTCATGATTATCTATTGTTTCTTTGCAGATTTGATAGCAAGCGTTCTATAAATAAACGTAGGTCAAATTCCTCAACACCATGCCGAAATAGGCTCAACAGATATTACTGCCAAATTCGGTAATTGGGCTCGTTGTCAAATGCAGGGTAACTTATGACATTGTTGCGCTAAAAGGGAAACACAAGTTTGGTCAGACAGTATCTTGCCTGAGTGCCAATCAGTCACATTTTCTGGTGAACGTACATGCATTTCACGGTGTCAGCACCGAAAGTGATGTTGCCACCTAGATTGAATATTGAAATCCACACCTGCTATCGCAATCTCATTCAAAAGAACCACCTCATAACATCAAGCCCATCAAAAGTGTAGTACCGTCAAACAAAGTGAGCTGTACAACACGCTGGAAACCCTCCTAGACTGTACAGTAAACCGAACCCGTAAAGCGAGACCGAAATCGAACAAGACGAGTGAACCGCTGCTCCCCCATGATCCTTCTGATCACCATTGCGCCATTCGTATCTGCTGCTCTTCATACCTCGGCTGTTTTGGCCTCGTCAAACTGCCCCTGGTGAAGGATACCTGCTTCAAGCGGCGAAGGAAGCAGTATTACGTCCGAGAACCCTGCGAACAGCCTTTGCAAAGCCCTGTGTCCGAGGGACTTTAGACTTAAAGGCATCCTCGATCTCGTCAAGAGACCTGCCTTTAGTTTCAGGCATGAACACAGCGCACACAACAGCAGTGAACAACGAACATCCGCCGAACAAGAAATAAACACCGAAGCTACTTGATTGGAGCAGGATTGGGGTCACAAGCGCGACTAGGAAATTCGAAGCCCAGTTACTACCATGTGCAAGACTCGTGGCCGAGGCGCGGGTCCGCTGGGGCTGGATCTCAGCGGCATAGACCTTGATGCCGACGGCCCAGGAAGAGCAGTAGATGACCGAGAATAAGTAGATGGTGAAAATGACCATCCACCGGCCCGCGCCCGAGTCCCTGTGCACAGCATCGCCCGCGTACAGCGCGCCCATTAGGAACATGGTGGCGGCCAGGCCGATGCCGCCGTAGATGGTGCTCTGACGCCGGCCCCACTTGTCGGAGAAGATCGTATTGGGGATTGTAACAGCGAAGATCACGATGGCGGAAATACCGGAGGCGAGGAAAGCAGATTGCGCTGAGGCGAGGCCAGCTTGTTGAAAGAGCAGTGGCGCGTACTAGGTTCAGTTAGCTTCGTAAGCTTTTGGGTTAAGGAAATGTTTGAGGTGAAATATACGTAGAGCACTCCATCGATCCCGCTCAGTTGCTGCATGCCCATAAGGAAGATAGCAAGACATGTACGTGTGCGTACGTCACTTTTGAAGACGTCCAAAAAGCTATGTTTTGCGGGCCGACCTTCACTGGATGGATCTGCAGCAATATCTTGTTGATTGATCGCCTTGGTCGACTCCGAAGTGTCACGAAGCTCTGTAGCCTGTTCGATCTCCGCTTTTTCTCGCTCCGCGTGACCGATACCTAGCTTATCCCACGCAGCTGAGGCTTCGGCTCGGCGGCCACGGATAGTCAGCCACCGAGGGGAAGGAATAAGCCAAACGAAGGAGGACACTGAAAAGATCAGGGAGAGACAGGCTAGAAGGGTGAACGGGAGGCGCCAGGAGAGCGAAGATGCCATGTTGGCGCTCGCGTAGCAGGCGAAGAACCCGACCATAAGGCCTAGGGTGATTAGCAGTTGCGGGCCGGTTGCAAGAGGCCCCCTTTGCCGAGGAGGCGATATCTCGCAGATATATCTGCTCAGTTAATCAGCTGCTGTGTCTTCTTAGGAAGAAAGAGTAGCGCGGGGAGAAGGGCGGACAGATTTCGGCTTACACTACCAAGGTACCCATGTACAATCCTTCACCGAGGCCTTCGATAATCCTACCTACAATGAACATGCCTAGGCGGGTAGCACCTGCTTCAAGTGCTGCACCAAAGCCGAATATTCCAGCACCGATAGCGATGCCGATAGGTCGTCCCAGGACGTCAGCCAAGCGGCCTGCAAAGAGGGAAGAGATGGCGGCTGGGATCAGGATCGATGATACAGTCAAGCCATGGACGATGGCCGATAGTGGACCAAATTGCGAATCGAAGCTCTTCATCACTGTCACGGGACCAATGATGCCCGTGTCCATACTAGAAGCTCAGGTCAGCTATGTTTTCTCGCTGAAGGTGAGTTGGGAGAAGGAGAGCGTACCGTACCCGAAAAGGAAGCCTCCGAAAGAACAGAGCATAGTTGCCAGGATGTACGGCTGGGGTAACTTGAATGACTTGGTTAGATGCATCTTCGTAGATTGTTCGCGTCCATCAGCTTGTACCAGTTGCTTAGATTCTGCGCTGTTTGCCGATGGCACGATGTATCGGGATGAAGGTGCAGTGCCTTTGACGGCCCGACGGAGCTTGAAGAAGATAAAACAGGATGCAAGGTTTGCATCAAGCCTCGTAGAAGATATGGTGGCATAAGGTAGTGCTCTGTGACAGGTGTACCGAGGGTGGCCTTTGTCATGAACTACTCTCACATGCTGCTGTAGAGGGCGGTGGTATATACCACTCTTCTCTCCATAACTCACATCTTGCCGCATCGCGTCAATGGAGATTCAACAAGTTTCGATGAGCGGACGTGAGTGCCAATTTGGTAGCAGATCCCTCTTACTCCTCCAAGCCTCCGGGATAGCACATCGTTGTCCATAGTACTTCGAGCAAGCAACTGTATGCATTCTGTCGTCTGAAAGCACCCTAAAGCCAGCCATTCTTCATCATGTTAGGGATAATGTCTTCTTTTCTTGTCATATACGCAGCATCCATCGTCCTCAAGCCCCTATTACATTACTTCCGCGATGAAAATGGCTTGCGTAAGTATCCGGGGGAGGAATTATTGTCAGAAATCTCGGGTATAGGCCACAATTGGGAAGTGGGCCGCAAGCACGAACTCTTTCACACAAAACGCCTTCACGATAAACTAATAAAGGAGCCCGTCATTCGCGTCGCCCTACAGTGGCCCTCCGTTGGAAGATCGGGCGCCGTACAGAACAACTACGGCTACAACTCGCACTTCAAGAAAGCACCCATTCGTGATGTCTTGCAAGGCGGAGGAGCTCACACGAACAACATCACGGACAAGTCTGCCCACCATGTCCGTGACAACATGCGGACATCTATGAACATATGTTGGAGCTTACTTCGAACATACAAGTAAAAACATTTTACTCTCTTTCACAATATCAGCACAGCAAGGAGAGTACAGCCCTCCACGACACTCTTTGTTTTGTGCTTCAAACGTCGTGCACCGGGAAAAGGGTATGAGAGTTGAAAGGTCCAGAAAGTACCTCCACGATATGACCTATGCAGCGTTAAACCAGCTTGACTACCTAGAACGGCTAATCTGGACTAAATCAGAAAACTACAATGCTCTACCTCTACCGTACCTGTTGTCTAGCTTTGAGTCCTGGCTCCCTCGTGGCTCCAAATCCATTCAGATGACTTCCGTTTTATCTGGGGTGGCCTGATAATACGTGTCTAAATATTCACGGAACATTCGTCTCCAATGAAGAATCTTCGGACCAGACCTGCTCCTGCTGGAGCTGCGTTTCTTTCCGGATCCCACTTCTCATCCGAGGAAGGGTCCGTGAAACAGGATCTTTCGGACGGATCAATCGGTTTCGAGTTAGTTGTAGACTCAATGCTTGGCCTTTTGGCTAGCGGAGCTCGGACTCTGGATAAGCATCGAGGTCCCTCTTCCCATATGACCTTGTGGAACCTGCTCCTGGTCCGGATCTGCACAGTGCTGGTGCGCCGTAGCCGGCCCACGGATGATTTTAGACCTCCCTTTAAAGTGTGCATGCCACCGTTGAAGGAGCAATGTGCACGTCAGTAGTGTACGTTGTCGCGACTGTTAGAGGTGCTTTGCTTGGCAAGCTGAGGTTGACCAGAAGGAAAGAAATCCGTCCGAACATGCTTGTTTTGCCATGACCATTGTTCCACACGTGTCATATGTGGTGGCGGGGCCGATAGTTTACCAACCGCCGGTAAAATCTACCAGGTATGCATTCGTCTAAGGCTATTCCGACGATGCTGGCAAACTCCTTTGAGAACTCTTTCCATCTGAGTGCTTTCCGAGAAGTACTCAAACCGGACATATCGAACTTTTTCAAATAAGGAAGTTAACGAATCTGAGCTCTGCTTCGACGCACCGCACTTGGGAACCCAGTGATTGGCCTTCCGCTTCCCCGTACGTTCGTTGTGCCTGTTCAGACTGAATGGATCGTCCTCGCCACGCCTGTAGGGTGCAGTATCGTAGAACGCTTCGAGAGGCGGACTAAGATACCCGGAACCGTTGCCGTGCTGAAGGCTGACTCAACCTATGGATCTCGCGTGAACTGGCCATGGCGACGGAGGTCAGGGGAAGTTGGTTGCAGACTGTGTGGGAGAAGGCCCCTCAAGGAGTAAGTTGAGCTCTTCACGGTTGTCCAACGCAGGGCTGCTTCCTGATCGAACATGGAGGACTGCCCGACTCTCTGACCTCATTAAGTTATCTGCCGGTGGAATAAGTTAAACCCAAATCTCGCAAACATCGCTTTCATGACCTAGGGCAGGACAGATTGCAGGATCAAGTCCCGTCTCTAATGATACAACCATGACGAGAAGAACTATCCTCAACCAAGAATTGAAAAATTAAAAATTAAATTCACATGTGTATTGAGGTTGACCGAATAATACCAGGTAATAACAATACCAGGTATCAATACCTTATCTTGAAGATGGACGGTTGCCCTCTTACATAATCAACTGCCGCAAACGGGTAAAGTATCGAGTCCACTCGAACAGCATCGTCCACTGGCCAATGTGCAGCCAATGGAGCCGCACTCGGGCACAGTGGTCTGGCTTCAGCAACTGATTTAGGAGGGGGACGTTCACGTGCTTCTATGCTCCAAAACCACCGCCGAGTATAATTCCTGTTCTGTTGTGTGCGCACCATTTGTCTCGAGTCAAAGGTCCATAGTCCATTTTGATTTTCCATTGTTTCGCAGTCAGCCTATCAATAATCACCTCTCTCTTCCAATACAGTCAACAATCCCATCTGTCAAGGCCTTAAGAGCTCTCTCGTGAGGATGGCTCTTGTTCACCGCATAGCATTTTATGAGTATAGGGGCAGTTGATGCCGCAAACGGACAATCCCTTCTGGCGTCATGAAAGGCCAGAAGATCTCTGACTGCTTTATGTTTGATTACAACAAAGCACAGTATAACTTGAGTGAAGCTATCGCCTCTAATGAGGTTTACACGCTCCCATCTGCATTGTTGTGCCTCTGATTTGCGCCCTCAGCTTGCAATCAGGCAACAGACGAACTGTGCAGCCAACTGAGAATTTGACAAGTTTAAGTATAGACAGCCTTGGATACAGTCAAGCTCAGCCTCTTTCAATGGACTTAGAAGCTGGAGACGGCGTCCCCACGAACCCGCTCCCGTACCGTTACATCCAGGTGGAGGATGACGAGGATTCGGACGGTCTCAGCCTCTATCGAGCCCTAGCCCGTCAGCACACCGGAGATCCCTCGAATTACTTGAGTGTGTTGAATGGCGTCCTCGATCTATACCTGCGAATTTGGGCAAACCCGATCCATCCAGACCGAGATGATATCCGCTATCTGGAGAACCTCAACTGTGGACCATTGAATACCTTCTTCAATGCTTTAGCCTGTCCTGACGCCATTGAACTCAGGCTATATGATCAAGTGGTGGGATTCATTGCGGATGCGCTGAACATCCGTATCTGCACGTGGACTACAGCAGGCGGCCCTCCGATATCTGTGTCCAATCTTGGGAAATCGCTCGTCCCGACCTACCATGTTTTGCGAACACAAGAAGAATATCAGGGTGCAGAAGATACTGAGGAACGGATGTTTCATTTTGACTCTTTGCTAGAGGACGAGAGCGGAACTCCGCTAATGGATTTTCTCAAAGACCAAAAACAAGCTATGGACAGGGGGAGGCGCAGTGGAACTCAAACGACACGATATAAAGGACTTCAGTTGAAAAAGATCTGTTGGTGGTGGCGGACAAACGAGACTAGGGACGCTTTTGATCAAAGGCTTGACGGCGCCTATGAAAAGGTTCGGCATCCTATCAAGCCTTGAGGTTTTGCAACTGACTGTCGTTAAGGTATCATCATCCAGCTTTACCATGAGGTGGTATAACGAACACAAAGCAGTACGTCAATGTTGTGTTACCAAACTGGCAGAACATTGTTTAATTACTATCGTAGAACTCGCCTCCAGCCCCGAGATTGAATGACATGCGGGATTCTCTGGCTGTCTTCACGGTTTCTGTATCAACACCAGACCAGATCCAACCAGCGTTGAGATTGCTTAGCGAAGCTCTGGAGAGAGCACCCGCACAAGAGATTCCAGTGAACCCTGAACTGCCTATTGGGGCTGGGGGGAAACGCTCTTTGCGCAGATACGTTGGGATTGATGCAGAGTTCGTACAAAGACGTGGTGAGATTGGTGACGCACCAGGAGTCAAGTCCGAACTGGAGTCGAGTAACCCGGAGAGTTTGTGCTCTGTTCTGACGGTCGCGGTCGACCGTCACTTGGTCTTCAGTTTCTACATCATGCATATGCTTGATAATCCCACAGAGCAAACTGTGCCACAGGTTCGTTACCAACCAGCGCATATCTCTTATACAGCCAACTAACGTTAACAGCTTTCAGTGCTGTTCCAAGAGCTTCTGTTTGGAAGCGACTACCTAAAAGTGTGGTGGAATTACGGAGAAGACTTTGTCGTTCTAGATGCTACGATCGCACACATGTTTCAAGGGACCCCACGAGCGCGATACGAGAAAACCCCCTACCGTGGGAGGCCGTATAAGGTAGAACCATTCTTCAAAGTTAAGTCTGCTCACTATGGGAACGAACGGCCTTCGAGCTTGACGTTCAGCAGGGACTCGGTCGAGTGCAAATTCCATGCTTTCGGGGAGAACGAACTGGGCATGGCTTGTCCATGTAGGCTTGGGAATGTGGATTTGTCTACCATCCTCGACGATATCTGTCGCCAGCTCGGGATGGCATCTGCGGCCAACGTTTCGTCTGGGAGCATAAGCCAGAGACAGTGGTGGAAAGCTAAGTTTCGCAACAGTTATGCGTCGCTTCTAGATTGGCTATTGGGACAAGACCGCATCTACCCGCTTCTTAACTATCTGAAAGAAGGTGCGGATCGCAGCGGCAACAAGGCAGAATTTTACCAAAGTTTAGGTCCAGGGATGGAGACTGATATTGACAAGATGGGATACAACATTGGTGACGTTGTGGGAGTAGCGCTCATCATGCGATATCTGACGACGACCGATGATCGATTACTGTGAGTGCATATATGTTGTAGTGGCCGGTGGATGATATGCTAATCCGTTTGGGCCCATCAAGTCTTGTGAGGCGCTTGTCGAGCTATGCTTTCATGCATTCACATGGCAACATGGCACCTGCGACTCCACAGAGGCTTGTCCGACCTACGTCATCAACCCTTGAGGTTCCGCAAATAGAAGACAACCCTCGACTATGGCGCCGGGCGCGCTTGACGCATGGGATGGACATTGCGTCGGGATACGAAACAAGTGCAATCAATACAGCGTGGAACACTTACGTGAGACACGAAGAGGTCGCCAGTTGTATTCGTGAACGTTGGTGCGAGACCAACCGTTGGCAGCGAGTGGAGAGGCGTAGGGAAAACGCAGAACGCTACGCTTACTTGGATGTTCTCGATCCCACAGAGTTTTCCCTTCCGGGATCAATCTTTGCCAAGGAAGCGCCGACAGGTCACCAGGACTGCGCGAATAAAAGGGCTATCGTGAGGACGGGAAAGCCACATGTCGCCGATCTCATGGACTTTATTCGCTCCCGGAAGTCACGAAAGACTCTCCCTCCAAGAGGGTTTCTCGCGTTGCCCGACTCCGGAGTGTCTCTTCCACCTCGATTTGGCCGCCAGGCTGGCCAGAGTCTGGATAACCATGCGCATATCGCGGCTGCTTTCAAGGTCCGCAATGAGGTAAAACGGGGAGATGCTCTGCCAAGAAGAGAAGGCTTTCCAGGCTATTACCACAAGCCACGTCCATCCGTCACTACTACAGTAGGACGGTGGGGAAACACTGCCGATGCTGGTCCAGCATGGGACCAAGATCGAATCAAAAGAGAGGCTGCAGATCGACGGGCGAAGGCAGATGAGAAAGATGCCATCGAAGGACCGCCAGCCGAATATCGCCCCAGTTTCATCTTCGACCCAGACGGGAGGCAACATAACCTGAATATCACGGCACCCGGTAGCCTTATATCGCAGGTGTATTCGCCTTGGGATGTGGCGAGGCCGCCGGACCCTAACCAAATGCCTGACAATCTACTGCAACGGCTCCGGGTCCTCCTTAATACGAAGGAGTGGAATCCTGACGAGGAAGACGTGGATAGGGGCGATCGAATCAGAAGAAAGCACGGTCACTGGAGTCGACGACGAGGTCGTGGCAGAGGACGCGGGGTAAAATCGCAGCCGAGCCGGAGTGGAGGCAGAGGTCGTGGGGGTCAGTCACAGCCAAGCTGGGATCAAGGCAGAGACGGCGACGGCGGTCCTCAAGGGGCTGTGGCCGACATAACACGGAATCTTACGAACACGAGCTTGCAAAACTCATTCGCTGCTTGGAAGAAGCAGACTTTGGGTAAGAGGGTAAGATTCGGTGGCATGGAAGATGGCGATTACACGGATCGTAAAGGGGACTTGAATATGGCGAAGTCGGTCAAGGTATACTAGACTTGGTGAAGGATTCCGGCCTGATGTCCAGGGTTTGTTACAGGGGCAATAATCTTGTTCGAGTACTTTCCTGGGCCTTGATTTGATCTTGAATTCGGTTCAGTTCCAGGCATTTGTGTTTAGCTAATCGACAATCGTTTGTGAAGCTCGTTTCACCATGTACGCCGTCACTCGTACAATGAGAGACTATTCCACTGTCAGGATCCAACCGTCACCCAGTCTTTGATTATTCTCGCCAATTCCACCCCACAGCACAACACTCCCCGCATCGATATCTCTATCTGACCCACTAGCAAACCATCCTCTAGGCCCAGGATGCGCTTGCACGTCACCGCTCCTCTTCGCTTCTAGGATCTGCACCTGTGCCCAAGCTCCCTCTCCAGTGCGTGTGCCGATAGCCTCCCTCGTCGCATCCTTGAAGCTGGCGGCCGTCATACCTTCCGGATGCAGCTGATAAGACCAGACGTCGTCCCAGAATCTTCCCGCCGCTTCATGACCGCTGGTACTCGGGTCTCGCTCACCGAGGAAGAGAAGCAGAAACATGCGTCCCTGACCGGTATTGATTGGATGCAAGCCTGCCACGCTCCTGTTCGCGGGTGCTGAGCTTTCAGCACGGATCATGACGGTCTCCCACTTCCCTTTGCCTACTGACAGAGCCAACTCTCCCTTCCCGCTCTGGTCGTCAAAGGTAGCGACTAGTAGATTCAGGTAATCGATCTGTCCTCCTAACTCACTCTTGCCGTCAAACCCTCCGTACCGGTATAGCCGATTCTGCGTGAACGTGAGACACGTGCCTCCTCGCGCCGGCCCTGGGGCATCCGGATACGGCGACCACATCCGGGAGGCAACATCAAAGGCCCACACGTCCGATGCCCGACCCGACGCCAAACAACCGGCGTGAATGAAGATGGTGCCATGCGCGTCCTCGTCTGGCGATCCCACGGGGTTCTCGGTATAATCCGTCTTGCTCGGAAGCGGATGCTCGTTGCCGACAGAAGCGTGGTAGGACCGCGCTTCAGGATACGGAGAACCCTCGAGCGGATCTATGTGACTCCACCGCTTCGTCTTCGTGTCGAACACCCATACCCTTCCCTTCTCCTCCAGCGCCGTCATCTCTTTCCCTCCCCGGCCTCCGAACACATAGATCCGACCCTCCACTACCGCCGCGGTATGCCCCACCCTCGGCGCCGGCACGTCCCCGCCATCGCTCGCCTGGGCCGGTATGTCCTGATAATCCGCCTCTGCTGAATCGAGTGAGGGTATGGTGTAGATGTGCATGACATTGTCGACGGGTTCGCGCGGCTGGATCTCGCCTCCGAAGATGTATGCTCGTCCCTTGATGATGGAGAGGGAATGGGAAGAACGTGGGAGTGGCTTGTCGGTTTTGATCCGGTGAAATGTGGCTTTCAAAGGCGTTGTCGGTTTCGCGATTCCGATTGCAGCGGCGATTGCGCCTTCGACGGCCGTTTCGACAGCGTATGCGGCTGCCACTATGCCGGGGTCCATGATGCGTCTTGGGTAGAAGAAATTTGTTCGTGTCGTTAGGTTGGGCGATCGAGGGTTGCCTATAAAGGTGGATTGGCGTGCTGTGAGCTAATTCGTATTGGTGAGTTTCGACGTAAGGTCAAGATGCCTACAGCGGATCCTACAAAGTTGGCTCCAGCACTCATGCAACTTTTTTTTTGAAACTTCTTCAAAATCAAGCTCAAACAACAGCATTTTGATGTTAAAATCACAACTAAACACTTATTTCTATAAAT
>JAABUU010004023.1_pt1 | contig 17902 bp, 17 predicted proteins | sample 5559301 | NCBI WGS metagenome assembly JAABUU01 (sample SAMN10711884, study PRJNA513360) | rock metagenome | isolation source: Antarctica rocks | place: Antarctica: Victoria Land, Richard Nunatak white | reverse complement strand
ACAGGTAGTGGTAGGCACGACCGCGGTTGCGCTCGAAGGCATTCCACCGCTCGGGCACCTGCCACTCGACTTCGCGTTCGCCGACTTCCCCCTTGGGGATCAGGAAACGCATGCTGGACCCGGTGGCGGAGATGTAGTCGCTGGTCGGCATCTGCTGCGCCTTGGCCGTGATCAGCAGCCGCGAGTAACAGCCGGCCTCGACGACCTGACGGTCCCACCGCGGGGCTGTCGACCAGGTGTACTTGTCCTTCCAGTCCCGGGCACCCGGCTTGGGCAGCGTCCGCTTGTTCCACGGGTGATACGGCGAGATCGGGTTGCCGAGGGGGTCGGTCGCGAAGTGGCTCGTCTTGGACTCCTCGTAGTAGGAGTGCTCGATGAACTCCTCGAGGCCGATGTTGACGTCGGTGAGCCGGGTCGTGCGCAGCTCCCCGTCGAGGACCACGCCGGGGGTCGACCAGCGCTTCGCACCCCAGGTGTTGCAGTTCTCATACGTCGCGTCGTAGGCATAGGGGTCATCCCAGTAACCCGAGTCGATGTGGCTGGTCGGCCGATACCCGACCATCTGGTAACGCTCATCGGCCTCGTAGAAGAACGCGGGGATGTCGTCCCACACCGCCAGCATCCGTTGGGCGTAGTCGAAGAGCTTGCCCAGTCGCGAGTGGTACTCATTAAGGGTCTGCAGGGTGAGTGTGGTGGACACCCCGCCCGGCACGACGTTCTGCGGGTGCGGGTACTTCCCGGTCAGGATGACCACCATCTCGCGGGACAGCCGGGTGAAATCCAAGCCCTCGCGGTAGAGCGATCCCGTCAGCGGGTTGAGCGCGGTCATCAGCTCGGCCATGGTCTTGAAGCCGTGGATGTGCGCGTTGGGGCACTTCCAGCTCTCGGCCTTCGGCCACAGCTCGGGGTTGGAGGAGCGGATGACCGACTCGGAATAGTCCGGACCCGCTAACAGGTAAAGGTGCAGCGGATTGTCATAGCCCATCTCCGCGGAGGTTTCCATGTTGCGCACAACAGTGCCCAGCGGTGGGGGTTTGATGCCCATCACCTGCTCGATGGCGTACGCCGAACAGTGTGCGTGCACGCCCCCGCACACGCCACACGCCCGCGAGGACACAAAGATGGCGTCGCGGGGGTCGCGACCCATCAGGATCACCTCGTAGCCGCGGAACAGCGTCGCCTGCGAGTGCGAGTCGAGGTAGGCACCCTTGTCCAGGTCGGCGGTCACATGGACGGCGAGCGCCCCCGCGATCCGGGTGACCGGGTCCATGTTGAGGTCCTTGATGTGCCCGTTGCGGGCCACCAGCCGCTCGATACGCGCGGTGCGCTCGTCCTCGGTCATCCCGACGTCGGGCATGGTGACCGTGACGTCATAGGGGTTGGGGATGCCGCCGCGGAGCACCGCGTTGCCGGTGGCGTCGAACTCGACCGGCAGGGTCTTGAAGCACATTGCAGGAGCTCCTCAGGGTCGGGTCAGACGTTGGTGCGGTCGCGGGGGCTACCGCCGCTGGGAGCCTCGTCCGGTCGCTTGGCCCAGACGTCGGCATCGTGGCGGGCGGTGTCGCCGCGGCGACGCATGCTGTCGTAGAACTTGTGGCCGACGTCGGACAGCGCGGAGGGCTCGCTCTTCTCCCGGGAGAACGCGCTCGGGCTCGCCCCCTGGCGGTCCCACCGCACCTCGCGGTTGAGGTTGTTGTTGCTGAACTTGCGCAGCGGCCTGATCACGCTACCCACCATCCGGGAGACCGTCGTCGACGCCAGCGAGCCCGGTGGGCGGGTATAGAACGGGGTGAACTTGTCGGGGAAGCCGGGCATCGTGCAGCCGATGCAGGCGCCGCCGGCGTTCATGCAACCACCGATGCCCCTGATCGCGCCCCGAGCGGTGATGTTGCAGTTGACCACGGGCCCCCAACAACCGACCTCGACGAGACACTCCGGGTCGCCGAACTCTTCGGCGAACGTTCCCTCTTCGTAGTAGGCGCCACGGACGCATCGGCGGTGCACCGTCTCGCCGAACAACCACGCGGGGCGGCCGAGCTCGTCGAACTCCGGCAACGGACCGAAGCCCTGCAGGAAGTACAGGACCGCCGCGACGGTCTCGGTGAAGTTGTCCCCAACCGGCGGACAGCCAGGAACATTGACGACCGGGACACCCAGCACCGAGCGATAGTCCTTGCCGAGGAAATCCATCAGACTCATCGCGCCGGTCGGGTTGCCCTCCGCCGAGGGAACTCCACCCCACGTCGCACAGGTTCCGATCGCGATCATCGCCGCCGCGTTGCGGGCCAGCCGAGCGATCCACTCCGTCGAGCTGACCGGGCGGAGTTCGCCGTCCGGGCCCCACGGTTCCTCACCCGTCGCCGACCAGTAGCCGCCCTGCATGTGCGCGATCGTCTCGTCGGCGATCGAACCCTCGAGGATCACGACGTAGGGTGCGTCGAGCTCGCCGGCGATCGCCCGCTCGGCCGGTTGCAGGTAGTAGGGCCCGGACTCCATGTTGAGGACCGGATGGTGCAGGACGACCCGGGGCACACCGGGGTGCGCGCCGAGCATGAGGCTCTCCACCGAGGGCAGCGTCGCGCCGGTGACCGCCACGCTGCACCCGTCGCAGCTCATCCCGGCGAACCAGAAGGCGTGCACCTTCTCCAGCGGACCGAAGCGCGTCGACCCGCTGGCGTCCGCCACCGGTGAGAGCATGTCCTCGGTCATCGCACCCGAGGGCATGCCGAATGCCCCCAGGTGGGAGGCATCGTGGTACCTGTCGACCGGGCCGAGCACCTCGAGCAGCTCCTGCGCCGGTGTGCGCGGGTCGAGGATGGGCGATCTGGTGTTCCGATTGGCCATGAAACGCTCCCGGACGAGTGGCTGGATGAGCCGGTAAATGCACCATACAGCTAGCGGAGTGTTCTGGTGTAGCGTGCGTCACAGACCCATCGTCCTTCCCTGGAGGCGCAGTGAACGGATGGATCCTCGGCCTGATCATCGGCGCGGTTGTCGTGGTGGTGGTCGTGGTCGTGCTGCTGGCCATGATCGTGGGTGCCCAACGCACCGCGGCGAAGGCTGAGGCGATCGTCGGCGCCCTGCAGGAGGCCCGGGACGGCACCGCGGCACTGCGGCAGGTGCAGACCACGGTGCTCACCGCCGAGCGCATCGCCGACGCGGCCGCCGCGGCACGCCAGGCACTGACACCAGCAGGTCCGCGGTGAGCGACACGGCGTATTGGTGGCTCGCCCTCGGGCTGGGGCTGGTCGTGGCCGTCGTCGCCATCGTGCTGCTGCAGCTGTTCCTCAACCAGGTGCACCGGATCGAGCGGGGCGCGGGCAAGGTCTGGCAGGCCGGCAAGGAAGTTGCCGGCAACACGGCGTCGACCTGGTTGCTGGACGAAACCTCTTCCCGGCTCGACGAGATCATCGACGAGGCGGGCCGGCACGGTCAGCTACTCCGCGGCGAGCCGGTGCACCCGTCCCGGCCCAAGTTGTCCAGGGACCGCTCGACGACAGCGAGCCCAGCCACCGGAGGTTCCCAGTGACCGCGCTGCTCATCACCCTGACGATCATCGAGATCGTCGCCGTCGCCGGCGTGCTGGTCGTGTACCTGCTGGTGATCGCCGGGTCGCTGCGCCGCACCGCCGTCCTGCTGGGCAAGGTCACCTTCGGCGTGCGCGCCATCGAAACGCAGTGCTCGTCCATCGGGCCCTCGGTGCTCGCGGTCAACGGCAAGCTCAGCGGCATCTCCGCCGCGTTGGCGGACCTGACCGCGCTGGCCGGTGCCGGCACTGGCCAAGACGGCGCCGCGACGCGGCGGCGCTGACCCATGGACGAGCTGCATCCGCCGAAGTCGGACGCACTGCGGGCCCTGTACTGGCGCAGTGAGATCCTGCAGGTCATGTACTGGCTGCGTGGTGAGGGACTGGGCGAGGTCGTCGACGCCACCCTGCTCGAACGCTTCCTGGGTGTCGAGGCCCGGTTGGGGGTCGGTTACCTCGACCAGATGGTGTTCGACGGCTACCTCGAAGGCGCCCGGGGCGGCTACGTCCTCTCCGAGATCGGGTTGGCGGAGGGCAAGACCGAGTTCGCGCTGAGCTTCTCCGACCTGACGCGACCGGCGCACGGCGAGTGCAGCGCCGACTGTTGGTGTCACAACTCCGTCGAGGAGGCCCTCGCCTGCGCGGCGGAGCGGTTGCCAGGAAGCGACACATGAGCGGCGGCTCCCCGGAGGAGATGCCGGTCGGACTGCCCCGCAACTACCTGCGGCCGTGTCTGCTGCTGCTGCTGGGCGAGGGGACATCACACGGTTACGAGTTGCTCGACCAGGTCGCGGCGCTGGGTCTGGACCACGCCGACCCGGGCGGTCTCTATCGGTGCCTGCGGGCAATGGATGAAGAAGGCCTGGTCCGGTCGGTCTGGCAGCCCTCCACCACCGGACCGGCCCGCCGAACCTACGCACTGACCGATGAGGGCCGGGAGTGGCTGCACGTGACTGCCGGGTCGCTGGCGGAGATTTCTCGCACACTCGGCACCTACCACCGGCGCTACCAGAAGCTGCTACACCAGGACGAGTGCGCCCGGTGAGGGTGGCGGTCGCCGGAAAAGGGGGTGCGGGCAAGACCACGATCAGCGCCACGCTCGCCCGGCTCGCCGCCCGTGCGGGAAGCCGGGTCGTGGCGATCGACGCCGACGCGAACCCCAACCTTTCCGTTGCGCTCGGGGTGGGCGCTGACGCGGCCGCCGGATTGGGGCCCGTTCCTTCCTCGTTGGTGTCGCGGCGCATCGGGGGCGCCGGCCTTACCGTGTCCATCGATGACGTGTTGGATCGTTATGCCCTTGTTGCCCCCGACGGGGTTCGCCTGCTCGGGATGGGAGCGCCCGCGCATGCCGACGAGGGATGCCTGTGCTCGGCGCATGCTGTGGTTTCGTCCTTGCTGGAGGATCTCGGTGGTCCCGAGCGTTTCGTGGTCGTTGACATGGAGGCCTCGCCCGAGCACCTGAGCCGCGGCACCGTCCGCCACGTGGATGCCATCTGCCTCGTCGCCGAGCCCTACTATCGCTCGCTGGAAACCGTCCGGCGCATGGGTGCGCTCGTCGCCGAGCTGCCGGTGTCCTGCGTGCGGGTGGTCGCCAACAAGGTCCGGTCCACCCAGGACGAGAAGGCAATCAGCGAATTCTGCGCCCGGCACGGTTTTACGCTGGCCGGCATCCTCCCGTGGAGCGACGACGTGCTGGCAGCAGACCGCGCACGGGTACCCGTGGTCGAATGGTCAGCAGCCCTCCCCGTCGTCAATGCGCTCAGGACGCTGCTCGAGGACCTCGACCGGACCATGCGGGCCAACCTCACGGCCGAGTGACCGTGCTGACGTTGCGTGGGTCCGCACGGGCTCCGATCTACCGGGGGTAGGCGGCCGGCCAACGGCGAGCGTCTCGGGGAACAGGCAGGCACTGGGATGGTCGCTGCCCTCGCGCATGACCAACTCGGGTTCCACCTGTGCGCATTCTGCACGTGATTTCCAGCAACGCGTGCGGAACCGGCAGCCGGACGGGGGGTCGGTGGGGTCGGCGACGTCTCCCGCCAGCAGAATGCGGCGATCATGACCGCGCTGGAGTGGGTCGGGGACCGGGACCGCAGAGAGCAGTGACTGCGTGTACGGGTGCGTGGGTCGCTCATACACCTGCTCTCGGGTACCGATCTCCACAATTTTGCCGAGGTACATCACGGCGACTCGATCGCTGAGCTCGCGTACGAGCGCGAGATCATGAGCGATGAACAGGTACGCCACTCCCAACTCACGCTGCAAGCGATCGAGCAGATTGACGACCTGCGCCCGGATCGAGACGTCCAGACTCGAGACCGGCTCGTCCAGCACCAGAACGTCGGGCGAGAGCGCGAGCGCACGCGCGATGCCAATGCGTTGGCGCTGGCCGCCGGAGAACTCCGACGGTAACCGGTCGGCGTGGTCGCGATCGAGTCCGACCATCTCGAGGAGGTCGGCGACGCGGCGCTTGCCGCCGGCCGCCCGGTAGCGGTGAGCAATGCGCAGCGGCTGGGCCACGATCTCGCCCACGGTCATCCGCGGGTTGAGCGACGCGTAAGGGTCCTGAAAGACCATCGACAGCGCTTGTCGAACAGGACGCAGCCCCCGGCCGCGGAGGGCCGTGATGTCGCGGCCGTGAAAGAGCACCCGCCCGGCGTGCGGGTCGACCAGGCGAAGGACAGTGCGCGCGAGGGTCGACTTACCGCAACCCGACTCCCCGACGAGCCCGAGGGTCTCGCCGGGGAACAGAGTGAGGCTCACGCCATCAACCGCGTGCACGACACCGCGGTCGGGGGTGTGGTAGTGGGTGACGAGATCCTCGATCGCCAGGACCGGGCTATCCCTCGGCGGTACAGCACGCGGCGGCAGCGCCCGCTCAAGCCGGGGCAGGCTCTCCAGCAGGGTGACCGTGTACGGGTGTCGAGGTGCGGCGAAAATTGCCTCGACGGGGGCATGCTCCACGACACGGCCAGACTGCATGACCGTCACCCGGTCCGCCAGTTCCGCCACCACGCCCATGTCGTGGGTAATGAGCACGGCGCCCGCACCGACGGTGTCGCGGGCGCTGCGCAGCACGTCCAGGATCTGAGCCTGGATCGTGACGTCCAGCGCTGTCGTCGGCTCGTCGGCGACGAGTAGCCGAGGCCCGTTGGTGATCGCCATCGCGATCATGGCCCGTTGGCGCATACCGCCGCGACCACTGATGTGGATAGTCCCGCACCCGACGCCCTGGGTGCGGGACACCGACCCGTTCGAGCAACTCGACGGCCCGGCTGCGGGCTTGCTGGCCGGACAGACGTCGGTCATGAACGCGCAGCGTCTCGGCGACCTGGTCCACAACCCGCAGCGACGGGTGCAGCGACGTCATCGGATCTTGGAACACCATCCCGATCTCCTGGCCACGCACCGCACGTAGCTGCCGCCGACCCATCGTGAGCAGGTCACGACCGCCCAGGAGCACCTCGCCGCTCACCGTGCAATACGGCGGAGGAGGGAGGAGGCCGAGCGCGGCGAGCATCGTCACCGTCTTGCCGGACCCGGATTCCCCGACCACGCCGAGCGTCTCGCCGGCGCCAACCTCGAGGTTGACGCCGTCGACGGCGCGGACGACCCCGGTTTTTCGGTGGAAGTCGACAACGAGGTCGCGGACGGACAGCAGGGGAGTGGCACTCACGGGCTCACCGCCGCCCGGCCAGTGCGTCGGTGAGGGCATCACCGAAAAGGTTCAAACCGAGGACCGCCAGCAGGATGGCCAGTCCGGGGAACAGTGACAGCCACCAGGCGACGCGCAGAAATCGCTGCGCCTCGCTGGCGAGGGTGCCCCAGCTGATCACGTTCGGGTCACCCAGTCCGAGGAAGCCGAGGCTCGCCTCGATGAGGATCACCTGGGCCACGATCAAACCGAGCAAGGCGATTGCCGGTGGCAATGCGTTGGGCAAAATTTCCCGAAGCAGGATTCGTGCTCGCGAGGCACCGTGCACGCGGGCGGCTTCGACGAATTCCTGCTGCCGCAGCGTAAACACCTCCGCCCTTATCACGCGGGCGAGCAGCGGCCAGGAGGTAACCCCAAGAAGGAGGACGAGCCGGTCAAGTCCCGGCCCGAAGAAGGCGATGACCACGAGGGCGAGGAAGAACCGCGGGAGGACCTGGATCAGTTCAGTGCCTCGCATGAGCGCGTCATCCACCCAGCCCCCGACGTAGCCGGACAGTAGTCCGATGGTTGTCCCGATGACGACGACCACGAGTGCAACACCACCGGCCAGGATGAGGGAAGTCCGGGCCCCGTAGATAATTTCGCTGAGCAGGTCGCGGCCGAGCGCATCGGTACCCAAGAGATACGCCGAGGAGGGTGCGGACAGGGGCGGACCGTCTACAGTGAAGGGATCGGTCGGCGCCAGCAGCGGGGCGAGGACTCCGACGGCGACGAGCAGCAGCATGACCGCGGCGCCGACACCGCCACCAGGCGCGCGCAAGGTACGGGCCAGTAGACGCGGGCGGCGAGCGACGGCCGCGGCGGCCAGCCGGGCCGCGGCGAGCTCAGCGGTAGCGGACACGGGGATCCAACCATGCATAGACGAGGTCGGTCAGCAAGTTGGCCACAACCACGGTCACCGCGACCAGGAGGAAGACGCCGAGAACGATGGGAGCGTCGCGCGTCTGCATCGCCGTGATCAGCAAACGACCGAGGCCCGGCCACCCGAACACCGCCTCGACGATGACGGCACCCGCAACCACGTGCCCGACCCTGCCGCCGAGCACGGTCACGACCGGGAGCATCGCCCGCCGCAGGCCGTGCTTGAGTACGACCGCCCTCTCCGGCACCCCCTTGGCGCGTGCGGTGCGGATGTGGTCGCGAGCCAGCTCATCAAGCAGACCCACCCGGGTGAGCCGGGAAACCGCGGCGATCTCTTGAGCGGCGAGCGCAAGAACGGGCAGAACCAAGTGGTGCCCGATATCAAATGCATGGCTCAGCCCGGTGGCTGAGCTACGTGCGGTGCTCATCCCCTGGACCGGGAACCAACCCAGCTGAAGGGCGAGCACCAGGATCGCCAGCTGGCCGATGAAGAACACCGGTGCGGCATACAGCGTGAGGGTCGCCAAGGTGACGGTGATGTCGGGCCAGCGCCGACGCCGGGTCGCGGCGAAGACGCCGACTGCGATGCCGACCACGGTGGAAACCATGAGAGCGCTACCGGTCAGCAGCAGTGTCGCAGGTAGTCGCTCCGCGATGATGTCGATGACCGGACGACCCTGCACGTAGGACGTACCGAGGTCGCCGCGCAGAACATTGCCGGCGTACTTCGCCAGCTGAGTGGGCAGCGGCTGATCCAAACCGAACTTCTGCCGCACGAACGCGTAGTAGGCGGCGTCCCCGTTTTCGCCGGCGAGAGCGAGCACGGGGTCACCGGGCGCGAGGTGGATGAGCAAGAACCCCACGAGCAGGATCGCTGCCGCGGTAGGCGGGAGCTGCAGCAGGCGCCGGAGGAGATACCGGCGCTTCACGCCGTCGACCTCACTTCGAGCAGGAGGCGGTCTCGGCGAAGTGCCCTGCCGCTGAAAAGTCTCTGCACCTGTCGGTGAAGACACGGGTTGACTCGGTCTCGACGACCCCGACGTAGGGCAAATCCGCGACAATCTGCGTTTGCAGATCGCGGTAGATGCTCGCCCTGGCCGCGGGGTCCACCGTCGTCCGCGCCTGCTCGAAGAGCTGGTCGACCTTCGGGTTGCGGTAGCCCGAGGAGTTGGAGAATGGGACCGGGCCGATATCAGAGCTGACGTACATCCGCTTCACCCCGATCTCGGGGTCGGCGCCATCGCAGTAGCTGATGATGTTGGTGTCGAAGTTGCGCGATTTGAACACGGTGTCCGCGAAAACGGGCGGCTCGAGTGGCGTGAGCGTGACGTCGGCGCCGACCTCGCGGAGCTGGGCCCGCAGCAGCTGCGCGTAGGCCGCAAACGTCGGGAAGTGGGTGAAACCGAAGGCGAGCGGCGTGCCGTCGGGGACACCGGCGACCCCCTGCGCCTTGCGTATATCGCTACCCTCGCGCTTCCAGCCAGCGGCGTCCAACAGCCGTTCAGCTTCACCGCGGTCAAAGTGCGGCGCGCCCTCGAGGCCGCTGGCGTGCGCGAAGGGAATACCGCTGGAGATGGGCGCATCGGCGACCTTGCCCTGTCCGAACAGCACCCGTTGGAGGAACTGGTCGCGGTCGAGGGCATCACCGAGGGCGCGGCGCAACCGAACATCCTGGAACATCGGGCGGTCAAGGTTGAAGCTCACGGTCATGATGCAGTTGGAACCGCCCGGGTTGACCGGGGTGGTCAAGAATCCGTAGTTCCCCGAGCTCTTCAGGCGCGGTAGGTCGGGGCCGGGCGCACCGAACAACCAGTCGACCTCTCCTGCCTCGAGCGCAGCGACCTGGCTGCCCTGGTCCGGGATGATCCGCATGACCACTTGGTCAAGGTTGGGCAGATCCTTCTTGTAGTAGTCACGGTTCGCGGCGAACCGCAGCTCCGTACCCGGCTTGTAGGAAACGAGCTTATAGGGACCGGTGCCGATGGGCTTACTGTTAACCGGGTTCTTCTGCACGTCGGTGCCTTCGTAGAGGTGCTTGGGAAGAATCGGTGCTTCGGTGACATCGAGCTGCAGCAGAAGCGGTGCATAGGGTTTCGTGAAGCGAAACTCCACCGTGTTCGTGTCTGGGGTGGCGATGGACTGCAGAGCGGCTCCGACGGATGCTTTGGTACGTGAATGGAATTTGAGCAACATCTGCTCGAAGGTGAACTTCACATCGGCGGACGTGAATGGCGCACCGTCGTGCCATTTGACGCCCTGCCGCAGATGGAACCGGTAGAGCGCGCCATTGTCGAGCACATCCCAGGACTCAGCAAGGTCGGGTACCGGCTTGAGATCGGGGGTCAAATCGACCAACCCGTTGTAGACGAGCTCGGAGGCCGTGTGGGTGCCGCCGCTGGTCGTAATGGCTGGGTTCAGTTGCCCAGGATCGCTGTCGATGGCGACCGTCAAAGTGCCGCCCTTGGTCGGTCCGCCCGGGTGAGCTGAGTCAGTGGCAGCCGTGCTGCCCGAACCGGAACCTGTACAGCCGGCAAGTAGCACCGCGGCCGCTCCGAGGAACGCGATGAGCGGTCGAATAGCCATGCAGCACTCCCTATGTCGGGCATGTCAGATGGACGAGTGCCCCTGACCGAGTCCACGAACCGGTTGATCGTGGCAGTGCTCGACGGCGCCAGTAAGTGCACCAAACACTTAGTGTTTAGGGCCGTTACCCGCGCTCCGACCCCGTAGAAGGAAGAACCCCCCGATGATTGCCGCGACACCCGGAGTCAGGTGCAACGTCGCGTGGCTCTCCGTCCAGGTCCATGCTCCAACGCCTCCCATCCGTAGCCGAACGAAGGGCCAATGAACGCACCACCCGGTGCAGGCGTAGCGAAGCAGTCAGACGTCTGTCGGCTGCAGCCGTGGGTCGGGAAGAGGCGCGCGGCCCGCGAGCTCGGCCTCGAAGCACGGCGGGCACAGATGGCGGCCGTGCAGCAGCCTGACCCGCGTCTCCATGGTGGCCTCGCCACAATCCGCACACGCCAGCGAGGTGTGGATACGTGCCGGACGGGGCATTCGCATCGAGACCTCCACGACGTCATAGAGGTCGTCGATGGGGGCGGCGAGCAGCTGCATGGCACGGGCCACGTGCAGCTCGCCGAAATGTTTGCGCTCCTGCGGTGTTGCGCCACCGGATCGCACCTTCGTGAACAACTGTTCCCATTCGGGGTCGTGCTTGCCCCAGCCGTCGGGTTTGGTGATCACCCGAATGGCCCGCCCGTCCGAGCGCCGGCAGAAGGTGTAGGCGTTCTTGCCGTGGTCACGATGAATCAAGTTTCCCTTTCCGAAGGTGCAGCCGGTGAGGACCTGGATTCCATCGACCCCGCACATGTCGGTCTCCACGATCGCCACCACCTCCTCGTCCCCGGCGTGCGGACCGATGCGCTCCAGCGCGATCTCCGCCGCCCGGATGCCCATCGCCAGGCCCGGGCACATGTGGCCGTGAAACTGCTGGACGCGGTCCAAGGTTTTCTGGTTGATCATGGTGCTGCCTCTCGCTTTCAGTTGGCCGGCGCTGGCGCGGTGCTGCCGGTCACCAGCATCCGCTTGTTCATCCCGACCCCACACGGTGGGCAGTCCGGCGTGTAGGCCCAACCGCTGAACTTCTTCGCGTCGACAAACGCGATCTGCTCCGGGATGTACAACGGCAGTTCGGGAATGTCGACCGCCAGGATCTGCTGCATCTGGTCCACCAGCTGGCCGCGTTTGGCTTTGTCCACACTAGTGGCCTGTTGGGCGGCGAGCTGGTCGAAGGCGGCGTTCTTGTAGCCCTGGACGCGGGTGAAGGACTTGCTCTTCGCTGTCGATGCGAACCGTTGGGTGAGTCCGCTGGGATCGCTGCCCAGCCCACCGAAGTGGATGACCGCCATCTGGTAGTCACCCTTGCCGTCGCGGGCATCCGACGTCGGAGTGTCGACGGAATCAATCTTGACGCTGAGCCCCACGCCGCGGAGATACTCGGAGATCAGCTGTGCCTGCTTGATGTCGTCGGAGCTGGTCAGCAGCGGGATGGTCAACGGTGAACCGTCGGGCTTGTCGCGTACGCCGTCGCCATTGGCGTCCTTGATCCCCAGCGCGTCGAGCATGGCCATGGCCTTGGCCGGGTCGTGGGGGTAGTCCATCACGTTCGTGTTCAGAAACGGGTTGTCCGGGCCGAGTCCGCCGGTGCTGCCCGGGATGCCTTTCCCGCCGACCAGCCGGGTGAGCATGTCCTGGCGATCGAGTGCGTAGGCGACCGCCTGGCGGAACGCGGTTTGGTCGTAGGGGAAGCCCTTGGACAGGTTGAAGAACAGTGCTTCGTTGAACTCGCCGGGCGCCGTGATTTCCTGGAACGTCTTGGTCAGGGCGTCGACCTGCGCCTGTGGGGTCACCGAGTTGAACGGGCTACCGGCATCGATATCGCCGCGCTGCAGCGCGAGCAAGGGATCGGCCACCTGGCTCAGCTGAAGTACTTTGACCTTAGGGGTGCCCAGGTAGAACTTGTCGTTGGCCACGAAGTCGAACGAACCGGGGCTGACGGTGAATTTCTTGAGCTGATAGGGACCGGAACCGATGAGTGCCTGGTCGCCTTGGAAATGCGCGGGGTCGGTCACGTTCGCCCAGATATGCTTGGGAACGATCGCTACGCCGAACGCACCGGCGACATCGGGCAAGAAGCTGGCCGTCGGGGTCTTGAGCGTGACCACCACCGTGGTTGGGTCCTTGGCGGTGACGGTGTCGATGTAGTTCAGGCCCTGCGCCACACCCGTAGCAGCGCCGGGACCGTGCAGGTCGTAGTCGAAGCTGAACGCGACGTCGTCTGCGGTGAGCGGCTGTCCGTCCTGCCAGGTGACGTTCGGGTGCAGGTTGAACGTCCAGGTCTTGCCGTCGGGGGACTCCTGCCAGGACTGCGCCAACCATGGTTTGGGCACCCCGGTGACGTCGGGGTAGGCCAGCGTGTCGAACATGAACGTCGTCACGAGCCGGCCCGGACCGCGAATGGCCGCGTACGGGGTGGGATAGCCGCCGCCCTGGCTGCTGGCCTCCAAGCGCAAGGTCACTCGGTCACCGCTCGTGTCGCCGCCCGGTTTGCTCGGTGACGTGCCGCAGGCGGTCAGGCCGAGCGCCACCGCAGCAAGCAGCGCAACCAACTGATATCGCCGTACCGTCATGTCGATACCTCTCGTGAATAGAGCTCGGGGATCAGATCGGATGTGATGCTGCTGGCGGGCGCCTGGTGCACACCGCCGGGAAGCGGCGGCCACGAGGCGGGGTCCGCGCCACTGGCTTCGAGCAAGGCGCGCGTCGTCGGATGGGCCGGCCGATGCAGGAGCTGGCTACTCGGGGCAAACTCGACGATGCGGCCGGCGTCCATCACCGCGACCCGGTCGGCGATGCGCAACACCACCGACAGGTCGTGCGAGATCAGCAGCATCGCCAGGCCCCGTTCCACCTGGATGGACTTGAGCAGCTGCAGGACCTTCGCCCTCTCCGAGGGATCCAGGCACTCGACCGGTTCGTCGGCCACCAGCAGCTTCGGTGCCAGCGCCAGGGCACGGGCCAGCGCGATGCGCTGCAACTGCCCGGTCGATACCTCATGTGCGTGCCGGTTCAGCATGGCGTGGCCCGGTAACCCGACCTGGGTCAGCAACCGCAGGACCTCCGCGTCGCGCCAGTTGGATTCACCGGTCCCTTGCACATCGAGGGGTTCGCGAACAATGTCGTTCACCGTCAACCGCGCGGACACCGCCTCAACCGGGTCCGGGAAGAGCATTTGCACGCGCGTCTTCAACTGCTTGCGGTCAGCTGCCGACAGACTGCGCGTCTCGTTGCCCTGCAGCCACACCGTCCCGGTGTCCGGTTCGGCCAGATGCGCGGCGATTTGCGCGAACGTGGACTTTCCGGCCCCGTTGCGCCCGACCAACCCGACCACCTCGCCCTCGCGGACGGTGAGGTCGACGTCGACAACAGCCGGCACGCGCACCCGTCGCAGCCCGTGTCGCAGCACGTAACTCTTGCCGATGCCCCGCATCTGCAGGACGTCGACAAGTCCGGAGCGGTGACAGGCAACCCGGCGGGGCCCGTGCTCATCAGCCGGTGCCACCTCCGGCGGTAGCTCGCGGGTGCAGATGTCGATGACCTGGGTGCACCGTGTGGCGAACGGGCACCCCGGTAGCAGCTCACCCGGGTCCGGGGCAGTGCCCCGGATACCGCGAAGATCTTTGACCGAGCCGAGGGTGGAGTTCGCGTTCAGTAAGCCGAAAGCGTACGGGCTACGGGGATCGTCCAGCACGCTTGCCGCAGGTCCGTGCTCGGCGATCCAGCCCCGATAGAGCACGGCGATGTCGTCGGCCAGCAGCCGAGCCGCCGCCACATCATGGGTAAGGACGAGCAGGCTCCGCCCACCGTCCCGCAGCCGAGCCAGCAGGCTCAGCACGTCCCGGCGGGTCGCCGGGTCCAGCCCGGCTGTTGGTTCGTCGAGCACCATGACAGCCGAGTCGCAGGATAGCGCCATGGCGATCATGGCGAGGCGCCGTTGGCCGGTCGACAATTCGTGTGGGTAACGCTCCGCGGCCCACGCGCCCAGGCCGACTTGCTCAAGGATCGCGCTGGCCCGCTCCGCCGCGGCCTTCGCGCCCGCTTTCAGGTGTACCCGGATCGGTTCGGCGATCTGCTCGCCGATGCCGACGACGGGATTGAGCGCTGTGCCCGAGGGAAGGGCGATCGAGATGTCGCGCCACCGCACCCGGTCCCAGTCCGACTCCCTCGACATGGGTACACCGTTCACCCGGATGCTGCCGCTCACCTGCGCGCCGGGCAGCAACCCGAGCAGCGCGCGGCCGAGGGTCGACTTGCCGGAGCCGGACTCCCCGAGGACGCCCAGGCAACGGCCTGCCGCGAGGACAACATCTACGCCGGCCAGTGCCGTGACCGGAGAGGGACCCGGGTAGACCACCCGCAGTCCGTCGACACGGACCCGTGCAGTGTCGCCGGCTGCTGGCACGCCATGCTCCCTCACTGGTGTCGACCCAGCCGGGGGATGAGGTGCCGTTCCGCGGAGGTGCCCAGCAGTGTGATCAGCACGACCAACACGACGATCGCGATGATCGGCGGGAGCAGCCACCAGGTCCAGGCGGAGGTGATGAACAACGCGGGGTAGGCCAAGGCGTCGCGCATCATCGTGCCCCAGCTTGGCTGAGTCGGGTCTCCGATGCCGAGGAAGGCGAGTCCGGCCTGCAGTGCGACAGCGTGGCCCGCGGCGGGGATGAACTCGGCGATCATTAGCAGCGCCAGGTCGGGAAGAATGTGTCGACGCAGCTGGTGCCAACTGCCGGCTCCGAAACCTGCTGCCGCCCGCACATGGGTCCGGCCGCGCAGCGTCAACACCTGCGAGCGCAGCACTCGTGCGGTCACCGGCCAGAACGTGGCCGCGAGCAGTATCGACAGTGTTCCGATCGAGCCGCCGGTCAAGGCGCCGACCAGGAGCAGCAAGGGCAGTTTCGGTAGTACCAGGACCAGGTCGGTGAACCGCATCAGCGCCGCCTCGGTGAGCCCGCCGAACCATCCGGCGGCCACTCCCACGATTGCCCCGATAAGCACCGTTCCGGCTCCGGCTAACACGGCCACCAATACCGAAGCCTGGCTGCCCAGGATGAGCTGGCTGGTCACGTCTTGGCCCAGTGCATTGGTGCCCAGCAGATGTCCGCCGCCGGGCGCCGCCAACGGCGGGCCCGACAGCGCCGTGGCCCGGTACGGCGCGAAGGCACTGCCAAAGACGGTGAGAACGATGAGGCCGGCTAGCAGGACAGCGCCCGCCAACACCGGAAAGTGCAGCCGGGGCACCGATCGGAGGCCGATCCGGGAGGCGGATAGTGCAGCGGTCATCGTGTCACCCGCGGATCGACCCTGCGGTAGAGCAGCTCGACGACCAGGTTCGCCGCGAGTACCACCACGGCGAGGACGAGGAAGCTGCCCTGCAGGACTGGGTAATCCCGGGCGGTGACCGCGTCGTTGGTCAGCGTCCCCATGCCGGGGTAGGCGAATACGGTCTCGACGAACAGCGATCCGCCGACCGCGAAACCGACCTGCGCGCCGAGGGCAGTCAGGAACGGCAGCAGCGTGTTACGCCCGGAGTACCGGTACTTCAGCCGCCGCCGGCTCACCCCCTTCGCCCGGCCCAGCAACATGTAGTCCTCGCCCAGCGTCGCGATCGTCGCGTTGCGGACAATCAGAAACTTGCGCCCAGCCAGCCCGACGGTGAGGGCAGCCAGCGGCAGCGCAAGGTGGCTGAGAACGTCCCCGACTGCCGCGAACGGCGTGTCGTAACTGACGAAGGAGGTCTGCGCGCCGGAGAGCGGGAACACCGGCAGCGCAACGGCAAAGCAGGTCAGGAGCAGGCCAGCGATCGCATACTCCGGCACGGTCCGCCCAGCCGACAGCACGGCGATGAGACCCCGGTCAGCCAGCTTGCCCCGGTGCCATGCCGCATTCAGGCCGGCGATGAAGCTGATCGTCGAAGACAATGTCAGAGCGCAACCCATGAGCAGCAACGTCCACGGCAGCCGTCCAGCGATCAGCCCCCGAACCGGCACGTTCTGAGCGATGGACCAACCAAAATCCCCGTGGAAGAGCCCGGAAACGTAACTCAGATATTGGCTGAACAGGGGCCGATCCAAGCCGTAGTACGCGCTGACCCGCTCGCGTACCTGCGGATCGGAAAGAAAGTTACCGCTCGCCGGGTCGTCCAGGCTCTGCAAGGGATCGCCGGGAATCAGCCGGGGCAGCAGAAACACCACAGTGACCACCGCCCACAACGTGAACGCGTAAAGAAGAACTACCCGCAGATGCCCGGTCCGAGGACGGCGCCGAGCGGTCAGATGCATGGACGACGGCGCAGGTACGGCCAGCTGCACCACACAACCTCCCCGGCATCCGCCACCGCGACCGGCAGCAGTACCCGGTGCAACCCGCATGCAATCACAGGTAAGTGTCCGGCGAGTAGATGCGGCTATCATCTAGTGGCGGCGACCCCGTCGCTCAGCAGGGTCTATCCGCATCCGCCGAGTGAGGGCACCAGACCTCGGCCTTCACCACGATGTGAGCAACAGCAAGGCATGACTGCACTCTCAGCTCGCTGGGATCGTCCGAGCCATCGATTGCCACCAGGGAGAGCAGGTCGGCGTCAATGCCAGCACGGAGGAATTGCCAGCACGGAGGAATTGCCAGCACCCATGCACGCCTACTCCGAGGGTGTGTGCGCAGCGCTCACGACGAAGAGTGCACCGACCCGTTCGCATCAGCCGACTCGGCACCCAATTCGAAAGCCGCGTACATCCCGCTGAGTTCGTCCAGCGACTCCAGCGTGCTCAGCGCCTCCGCCTCATCCATCCGCGATAAGGCGAATCCCATGTGGACCAAAACCCAGTCACCAGGCTGTGGCGAACTCATTCCCTCACCAAGGAGCATCGCAGCTGAAACCTGCTTCGGTTGCCCACGTACATCAACGACCACAGTCTGCCGGGCCAGGTCGGCAGACTCAACAACGCGGCCGGGTAGCCCCATACACATGTCATGCCCCTCGAATATCGGTCGACGCCATGTCTGTGGTGCCAACACTAGACCCGCCTGGCCCGTAGCCGTGCTGGCTCAAGTGCCCGATCGGCGACGCGGGCTTCGAGGCGAACCACGGAGACCCGGACCCGGACGCGGCCGATTCGGCGTTTGCGGGCCGACTGAGCGAAGTCGATCGGCACCCTCCAACTCTGTCCTGAAAACCTGGC
>JAABUU010004020.1_pt1 | contig 17911 bp, 18 predicted proteins | sample 5559301 | NCBI WGS metagenome assembly JAABUU01 (sample SAMN10711884, study PRJNA513360) | rock metagenome | isolation source: Antarctica rocks | place: Antarctica: Victoria Land, Richard Nunatak white | reverse complement strand
AGCGGAATTATGCGCAGGGTCGCGCGACCTATGTTATGATGATCGAAGGGGTCGCGCGACCTTCGAGATGGGTCGCGCGACCTGTAGTCTCGTAGACACCTGGAGTAAGGTAGGTAAGGTACCTAAAAGCACCTGCTGGTACCTTAGCTTACTTCGTATGGAGTCCGGGCCGGCGAGACTAGACTCGATTGGCGAGCACACTTAGTGTGGACACGGTCCAGCTTCAGCTAAACAAACGCCTTAGAGTGGCACGGAAGTTTCATCAAGGTAACTTTCTCTTCTTACGGTACCCCTACTGTAGTCTGTACTGTGTATTCTATACGGAAACTCGACTGGCTCAGAAGTCGTCAAGAGGTTCCTGGTCACCCCGATCTGCCGGGTACTGCCGAATACCCTAAACTTTGCGCCGACAACTTCTATCGTGCTTGAGCTTGATCCGACTAATTGGCACAGCGACCTGACGCTCCGCTCTATGCGGATCACAAGCGCAACATGCCTTCCTCTCCACCCCCCGCTACCACGCACAGCAATTCCCTCACCTCCACACAACAGATGACTCCGCCATCACCTCCGGTATCCGAGGCCGAAGCCAAGAAAGTGGCAAGTGCTGTTCTTCCCACAATCCCGACTTTACCGATGGAACGCTTGGACCCTGACTGATGTTACTTAAGATAGGCAGATCTTGAAGCCAAGATCGCAGCCTTAGAGAGTCAAATCCAGGAAACGAAAGCCGAGCAAGAAGAAATCGCCGGAAAGCTAAAGTAAGTGGGGATTGCAGACTCGGTTGACTTTTGCATTTTCCATGTTTCTGCCTTCACTTGCTGACACGAACGTTCCGGAGATCTTTACGTTCGCCGCTTCTACCCTCATCTCTACTCACAAATAAGCCTTTCAATTGTCTCCTTCACATCGTCATACGTGCCATACTCACTAGAGAATATTCTCACCCTAAATCTTTTCGTTTCCATAGTTCCCATAGTTTCCATGTCCCCTCGCCCATTATCCTACCCTACACCTCCCCCACCTTCCCGCTCACATCTCCTCGTTCGATCTGTTGTCATAAATCCCCATTACCAAACCCCCTCCCACAAAAATTGCTCCCTTACCCCTTCCATTCCCACGTCTATACCATCCTCCCCCGCTAATCTCCACCCCATCTTGCCCCTTCCCCCTTACTCAACCTCAACTAACCCCCTTCCTCTCCTCCCCCCACCAGATCCCCCACCCCCCACCAAACCGTGACAACCCACATCCGCCTCCTTCACGACTACAATGAGCTCCGCGATATCGGCACCGGCCTCATGGGTCTGATTGCCGATCAGCGCGGTGTGCGCGTCAAGGAGGTCATGGCGGAATTTGGAGTTGGGGACGGGGACTGATGTGAGGAAATGGAAGGCGGGGAAAGGAAGTGGTCGTAAGAGAAAGAGGGGGGTTTGCTTGGGCTTAAAGAAAAGCACGGGAAAGGCGGCTGGCTGGGTTACACGGGGCTGAGGTAGTTTGTTGCTGGGGATTTCATGATAATGGCGAAGATGTGGGTGATTTCGTGACGCAACCCAGAATATTGCAATTTAGTAGCTGGAACCGAGCATTTGGGAAGTTGTAATCATCCGTGCTTATACAACTCTCAAATTCCTAGAACAAAACATGCAAGAAAGCAGAAAAGCAGGATCTGATTTCTACACATCCCGTTAAAAGGACATTAGAAACGAAAAAGTGTTCCAGCCATCCCGAACAGTTCAAACAAATGGTCAATCTCATCAGTAGCAAAACCCATCCTCACAAAGCATCATTGATTCCAATACCAGCCAAGACAGCATAACCCGAAACCCAACCACCCCCTTCTTGAAACGGCCCCCAAACATTCCATAGAAACACGCTCACTCTGCTCATCATTCTCAAAGATTGAAACCACCGGTACATACCCACACCCCACCAAAATCCGAGTAAGGGAACTAAGATCATTGGCAGCAAGAAAGAGGTGAAGATGAAGAGTGTTGGAGATGGCAATTTCCGCCTCCATAGGGCTGGTAGTGGCTGGGGACACGCTGTGTAGTAGAGTTTTCGCCTTCTTCCTCCTAGATAGAACTCATATCCAGCTTCAACCTGCATAACAATGCCCGCATATGAACCTCGTATTCCAACAAAGGAGAACATGTTCCCGACTGCGGTTCTTGGCTGAAAAGAAGGGGTTGTGCCCACATCACCGATCCTGAGGCTGGCGAAGCTGGAATGAAGGGTTGAATAAGTGCTTATAACTACATATATGTGTATTATAATATACACCCCGAACTTACTTGGAATTAGTGGAAACAGGAAACAGTTGCCTCAGAACCTCAGACGTGTAAGGCTCACCCTTCAGGGGCTCAGTCGTGCAAACGGCTCAGTCGCGCACGCTAGTACTGATTAGCTTTTTTTTATACTCGACCCTTACCTTCTTCATCGCTTCTACACATCATCTACATCATTAGGAACTCCCCTAAAGAAGTTAGTAAACAGGAACGCTTGAACCTCGCTGTTACCGCTTGTCAAAACAATGAAGAGAAGCTCTCAATCCGAAAGATTGCTCGTCAACATGGCCTTAGCGAATCCACCCTAAGGGGACGACTCAATGGTCGCCAGGCTCGTGAAATTGCTTATATACCACGTCAGAAACTTTCAGTGAAGCAAGAAGATGCTTTAGCTCATTGGGCCACACTGATGCATAAGGTAGCTGGGGCTGACCTTCACGAGTCAAACAAGTTCGGCTCATGGCTATGAAATTACTATGAGCAGCTGGAGAAACAGAAGAACTGGGGGTCAACTGAATTCAGCGATTCTTGTTCCGTCATGCTCATTTGATCTCTGTGTTCAGTTAAGCTCTGAATAAAGAACGTGCGGTTATGCACGATGAAGAGACCATATTGAAGAAACTAGTTTCCGTTGATTTCAAATATATTGAAGGAATATGACATTGATTTGAAAGACACATACAACATAAATGAGAAAAGCTTCGCTTTGAGAATTTTGAACAGGTACAGAGTTATTTGCAGCTTGCTCGATACATTATTCATTTACGTTAACTCAGAACGACAATCGAGAGTGAGTTTCTCTTACTATCGAGTGTATCTGTGTCGACGACGAAGTATTGAAGGCCTAATATATCTTCAACGAAAAGATTCATATGAAGATTTGATATGAGATTTTAAAGAATGATCAAATATTCTTAAGCGAAAATGAATGAACTACTAACGAAATCAAGCTATTTGTTTGACTTCAGAATTGCTTTGAGCCAGAAACTTGAGCATGTCTGAAAGAAAGATATCGTCTTCTCATACTCGATGAACATGCCTCTCATTGAACTAGTGACGCAATCAGATTCGTCGAAAAGAACAAGATTATTCTGTTATGTCTTTTCTCTCACTTCATCGATTTACTTTGAAGCTGTCGTAACAAAATCGATTCATGGCAGAAAGCCGGGTTCACTTATGAAGCTTCCGTATGCTGAATGATCGAGTCACTTGAATGCTCGATCGATACACTTGAAAGAGAACTACAGCTCAGTGGTAGATTTAAAGAATGTACGAGCATCAAAAGAGGTAGGAAGAAGTGTGTGGTAGCTATGTAGCTCTAGATGATATAGGCAAAAGAGGTCTGACAAGAAAGTAAAGTAATATACAATTGAAGCGCTGCTCACATTCAATATTAACGTGCTCGACAAATTGCGTCGTATGACACGTTAGTAGTAAATTCTTTTCAAGCACTCAGCGCGTTCTTCGTCACTTCCAGGGGCTTACGGCGGCATTTCCCCAAGTCTTCAAAGTATCGGTCGGCACCTCCCCATTGTTCCCATCAATACTAATTGCGTGACATAGAGAAGCCTTTCCACCCTCCCAATCGAAGCGACAATACCAAGGCTCGTACCATATCATACCGGGAAACGAACTATATCTCTTCACAGTCTGTCACATCAGCTTCGTGTGTGCCTGCTGCTGTGGCATCTGGTCCGAGGTATAGCTAGTGTCATATTCGACATCAGGGCTTTGAAGTTTGTACTGTCCTGCGAAAGGACCACCGGTGTATTTGCCGTAGGCTTTCGCGTATCCCTGAAGCTGGCCAAGGGTCGCAGTGAGGCGACCCAGGGTGTCGAGCTGGCTGGCATGGCTGTGGATGTCTATTGGGGTCAAAGGGTCTGGGTAAGCGAAGAAGCCAGCTATGGTGAGCATTGTTGAAGGGTTTTGTGAGAGAATATTGGCGGGTATGACTGAATTGAAGCAGGTGGCTTTCTTTGAGTTCATCATCTCGGTTTCACTCAGGGCATTTGGGCCATGAACAGGGCCCTCTTTCCATTTTACGTATTGACCATGCGAGTGAAGACCATAGCGGACGGTATCAGTGGAGAAACCTGCGGCCTTGATAGCTTCATTGCAAGCTATGATTTCGGCTTTTTAATAGCCCGCCAATTGGGGATAGAAGGCCATGTTGCCCGTGAGCATCTGTCCCCAGAGCTCTTTGTCGATGTTGGCAGTATTTCCCTTACCATCACTAGTCTCACGTACGTGACCAGTAGACTCCTCTACGAATAGAAATCCATCCGAACCTTCATTCTCAAGAAGAATTATATCTGGCACGATTTTGACATCTAAGAATGGTTCCAATTGACGCTTTGTCTCCCCTCGGACATTGTCAACCATTTGCGCGTATGTCATGGATTCCAATTCTTTGGGGATCGTAAATCCTTGGTTAATGGTAAGCTGGATTCACATCTTTTCGGCTACGGCGCGTTGTGCGGTCTTGACTTGACTATCAATGCAGCTAAAATCCAAGCATCGCCAAGAGTTAAAGCATTATTGACGAAGTTGCTTGGGCCTAGGCATTGACCACGCGTTGATTCAACTCGCGCAGCGTTGACACCTGAGTCTCCTAGCGTCTTCACCGGATCTTTGATCATCTTACTGTCGAAGTCATAGAACAAGCGGCCCGGGATAGCTTCCATTCTGACCAGTGTTCCGAAATCTGCCCCTGCCCAGAATCCGCCTTCCAGGTTGGCGGCTGAAGTTGCTGTTGCTTTCTCTATGTTAGACGTCTCGGAGGAACTGGCCCTGAGAGCGGAATTCGAAGCCCCAGGCATCGTTGCCACGTTGGACTTCGTTGTCGCTTGAACTGCAGGACTGCCATGAGTGCTGTTCCCACTTGGAGTTTCGAGACCCGCTGATGCGCTGGCAGTAGAAGTAGCGAATTGCAGCATGGCAATGCAATGCGCAGCGAGTGGGCCGGATACTACGGGCATTCTGCTAGCAAAGACCGAGGGGGTTCCTTTAGAAGATCAACGTCCTCAAATAACTTACTCCGCATGGTATTCTCTTGAAAGAGGAGGTTCGATGACTCGTAGTCTTTCGCGATGGGTTGAAATTTCGTTGGCAATGAAAGCTATGTCATAGAGAAAGCAGCGCTGAACATATTGACGAGATGTGCATGGTCACTGTTTTTTGAATCATTGCTTTACGACTCATCCCGCCTTCATCAAATCTCACAATCAAGAATTCCGGAACAGCTAAATCTTCGCTCCGATCGTATAGCACGATGGCTTCGTTGAGCCGAAGAAGCACTTAATAATCATTGACGAGGCACATACTTCGAAACATATTGTCGTGGTGGAAAGCTAATAAGTTTCCGACAACGGACGTTTCAAGAAGATTTCCTATTGGCAGCAAAAAAATACTAACTTCAACAAGATTCTAACAACTTTAAAAGACGATAATTATATTGAGCGAAATGAATTGTGAAGAACGCGAATCAGTACACCTCTTTGTTCTGATCGTTGGTGAGTTGATAGAGATGTTGAAGCAATAGAAGCTGTAGTAGAAGCAATAGTAGGAGCAGGAGGAGTAGTCGTTCAATTAGGAACACTGCCCGCTAGCCTAATTGGGGCTAGCGCCAACTGTGGCACAAAACGTAAGGTAGATAGCTTTTTGCTGCAGAAAATATATCTTTTAGCAATTAATCAGATTTACACTTCATCAAGAGACACACTGAACGAATGTAATCGTTCTTAGCTGACAGTCACAAACGTCAATAGTGAGTACATCCGCTGAGGTGCAGCCCTGGTTGCGAAGAGTTTACATGACTGAACAGAAATGGGAATTGAACAAGAAAGATCAAGCCCGCTAAGTTCAAATTCTCGAGAGACGGCAACTTCCGTCCCCAGGCCTGCAATTTATCCAGGAATCCCGCTTAGTACCAAAGCTGAAACAACACCGACCAGCCGCTGGTAATCTTATCTGCAGATCAATCGCTTGCACGAAGTTCTCCAGCCAAGAAGGTGGCAGCAACATGTCTAGCTAGACATGAGGCAGGCCATACCCGCGGGACCTGTGGCCTCTGCTTCTTGTTATCCCGAACAGCCCCCATCATAAGTGTCATGGCCCCCAACAGCCAAGCACTTGGCTGGAGCTAAGGTCATCCTTTCTTGGACTCTCTCATCTCTACTTGTCATTGCGAAGAACACATAAGAAGTGCTTATGGCCGGATCAAACAGCATCAACAACCAAGGCTCTGACTTCAATTGAAGCACTCTTTCTACTTCACAACAGACTACGTTCTCCAAACAAGACACCATGCCTCGTCTACAGTCTCTCCTCTTTGCGCTTGTGGCCGTCTCAAGCATCGTCTTGGCAGCTGTCAACGATCCTTGCACCGTGAATGGCACTCCGGGCATCTGTATCGCGAGCACTTCTTGCAGCAGCAGCGGTGGTACCTCTTCTTCGCAGCCTGACTGCCCCAACGACCCAGAAGACATCAAGTGCTGCACTAAAGGTTGCGGCACGGGTGGTACTTGCATGTTCTCATCATCCTGCACCGGCGGCACTTCAACGGCCAATCTCTGCCCCGGTCCTGCCAACTTCCAATGCTGCACCCCTAGCGCCGGTGGAGGAGGTGGTGCTCCACCACCTCCAAGTGGTGGTAGAGCGACTGACTTGAGCGCTCATGGAGTGGCCTTCATCGCTGGCTTTGAGGGATTTCGGGGCGACTTCTACAACGATGCTGCCGTAAGTGAAATACCATTGTGATGTTACGACGTCTTCAGGATCATGTTTGCTAAGCCATTGGCCAATTGTGTAGGGCGTTAAAACCATTGGATACGGACATGCCTGTCAACCCTCCTCTGCTTGCGATAGCATCAGCGCGCCCATCACAGAAGCGCAAGGCCAGGCTCTCCTTGCGCAAGACGCCGCCTCTTTCACCGCCTGCGTTCACACGGATGTCACCGTCCCAGTAAATCATACCCGCCCGACATTTCGTGCTGATAGATATGGATGGTTTGCTAACTCTGTTATTCCAGTTGACCCAAAACCAATTCGATGCCTTGGTTAGCTTCTCCTTCAACCTAGGGTGCGGCACCCTTGCGGATCTGCTTCCAGACCTCAACAGCAACAACTTTGCGGGCGCAACGGCGCAGATGAAGTTATATGTGCATGCGGGTGGTGCTACTCTTCCAGGACTGGTTACGCGGAGGAATGCTGAGGTTGCTTTGTTCAACACCGCTTGAGATTGTTTCGAGTCTCTTCAAATCCTGGTGCAAATATGTTCGCAGTATATATGAACGGATACCCAAGTCATCGATGTTTACTTATCACGTACACAATACCCTTCTTCTCAATGAGTCTTGAACATGATCATGTGTCTTATACGGAAACGAAACAAGTGGATCGGTGTTGCAACAAGATGTATACCTCGAGACTCTGTCTGCTGTTTGTCAGTGGAATCTGAAGGAACTAGTGCAAAACATTAATCGATTACATGAACCCCGCAGTCACATCACGCTCGATACGACACGAGGCCTGAAATCTGCGTGGTTGTATATTGAATGCGTCTCTCTCATCAAATCTTCTGCGATGTCTAGATGGCGTTCGAGATGAAAAAGCAAGGAGAATGGCACCACCAAAGTAAGGCAAAACCTCGCGGCCGGCCGTCAATTCCTTCTGTCTGTTGCGAGAGTAGATGCGTGTCTCGATGTCAGCATTATTCCTTGGTGCTTGGCGCACCAAAGCTGTACTGCTGCCTTTCGCTAGGCCGAGGTTGAAATAGCTTCTTCAAAAAGCTGCATGTATGTGACTACTTTTGCTTCTCGACCCTCGTGCTATTTGTATCAAGTGCTAACATGACGATCTTGAGTACAGGCAAGGTTTTCAAAATTGCACTTGGCGCGCAAGAAGCACATCGACTTGACTTTGGAACTTGCTTAAGCTCGGCAATATAATTTGAGGAGCAAACCTCAAACGCCGTTGGCGAACACTTGAATGCGATTGAACTCCTCGACTGAGCTTCTTTGTAGTAATGGCAAATACAGTACTTCATCGTTGTCTCTAGTATCAAGCCTTGAATGATACTGAGCTCTTTTCTGTTCCTCTGTTTCTTACCCGGTCGTGATGGCAAGCGTTGATTTGCGGGGATATCTGAGGCATCAGACAAAGACTGAGAAGAGCAAGTGGTAGCAGCCAGAGACCGCAGAGGTTGTAATACCTTCAAATGTCGCGAGATGTAGATGTAAGAATCTGGACTGTATCACATCGAGAGTTGCAGACACATACTGACGTTACGAAGGTCTTGACTACGTGATAATGAGCTTAGGTTAACGCGATCATTACTGAAAGTATTAATTAACCGCACTCACCCTCAGCATCTGATGCTCGAGCCTTTGCATTGAAGCACAACGACAACATATCCCACCAGCTTCACCACGTCCTCCCCATTTTGGCCTCGCACACTCCACACAGCCCTCTCATACCATGCCACAGTTCCAGTCCCGCCATCGCAAATTGCAATCACAAATTCCCATCAGCACCTCCCCCTTAAGAGCTGGAGTCGCTAGTCGACGAGCTGTCTCCAAAACGCGGGCCTGCCATCTCACTTGGCGGAGCGCCAGTGGCCGGATTAGCGCCTTATTTTCCACTCCCGGCTGCACCGCTTGCTGCAATGCCGCCACCGAACGGGCCAGCGGCGCCGTTGCCATGTGCCCCGTTCGCCGTGCCCACAGGATCGCCACCAGCACCTTCATTCTGTTATGCGCCATTAGCTTGCGGTTGACCGTTACCGTTGATGGCTTTGTTGGGCGTGACACCGGTCGTGACACCATTTCCGGAGATCCAACCATTTCCGTTGACGTTGACGTTGACGGGATCGGAATTGGAAGCGCCGTTGGCTGCGTTGGCGATGCCGTTTGTCCATCGGCCCCAGTCATCGTAGATGGAGACGTCGTCATGAGAACAAGAGGAAGGTTGTGGGTCAGAACTAGACTGACCGCGTCGGGTCGGGTTGGAATTTTTTTGAAAAAGTGTCGGGTCGGGTTGAGAAGCTTGACCCGACAACCCGACCCGAAAACCCGACCCGACCCGACAAGATATTAGGTAGGTGTAAATAGCTTGGTCGAACAGCCTACATGGTTCCCCTTCATGGCTTCCTACCATGTTTTCCCGTCATGACTCCCTACCAAAGTCAAACGGCCTTCATGTTTCCCCGTCATGACCTTCTACCAAACAACCTTCATGTTCCCCTTTATGTTCCCCGTCATGACTCTCTATCAAACAGCCTTCATGTTCCCCTTCATGTTCCCCTTCATGTTCCCCTTCATATTCCCCTTCATGTTTCTCTTTATGTTTCCCGTCATGATTCTCTATCAAACGATCTTCATGTTTCCCTTTATGTTTCCCGTCATGTTTCTCTTCATGTTTTTCTTTATGTTTCTCATCATGTTTCTCTTCATGACTTTCTATCAAAAAGGTAATGCAAAAGCAAAAAATCGGAAAAATTTCTATATTTAGCTCTCTTGACATCAAGCTTAAATTCTTGATGAATTAAGTTGAATTGACTCAATTTTCAGTCGAGTCGAGTTGAGTCAAATTGAAAATATGAGCAACTTGACTTGAATTAAGTTGAAAATATGAGCAATTCAACTTGATATTGATTTGAATTCAAAATGTCAACTTTGTCACGATTCTAGCCTTGTCAGGCTCAGCCTTCTAGCCTTGCCAGGCCTATTCTCGCTTCGTCACCTTGACTAGTTTCTATTGAGCCTAGCGTCGGCTGAGAAACACACATATGTAGCCAGCTTCTTTCCTGTAGCTATCTTTCTTCCTTAGCATTTATCTTCTAGTTAAATGACACCTCTATCTGACTCGCTCTAGGCAGGTCTTTAACATTAGATAAATGCTCATCAACTACTCTGCTATCGACGAATAGACGATACGAAACAATCTATTCAGTAAGGAAAATTTGCAAGAAATTCTTCAAATTTGCATCATCATTTTAGATCGCAAGAAATTCTTCGATTCTACATTTATTTTCATCATTCTATTCGCAAGAAATTCTTTGAATAAAGCACTCAATTATTATCTGAAATTCACAAGAGATTCTTTGAATTTTCACTCATCAAAAAACATCAATTCAAAACATCAATCTTTCATTTATTTTTATCTCAACAACTTCTATCTTATCTCATCATGACATGCAATGTCAAGTCAGTTGAGTTTCAAACAACTCATCTGCTTAGAAGCACTGTCAATAGAAGAGTCTCACTTTTATTCATTAATGCTTCAGTTGAAGCTGAGAAAGCTGTCATTGCACATTCGCAATTTGTAAAGAATGACAGTGACAGATTTTAGCGCTTTTAATGATTAATATCTTGAATATTCATTTAATCTTATGTTTCAGATTTGCGTTACTTTTAGCTGAGACATATTCATAAAAGTGTCAATATTCTCAACATTTTTAGCATCTTTAGCATTTTCATGAGCGCAGTATGCATCTTTATCATTTGATTCAATAAACACAACTATTTTGACATTTGTAGCATTGATACATAATTGCAACATTGAATAATTAATGATTGATTTAACTATCTAAATAATAGCTATTTAATATATGCGTCGAGAAAGTCAATGAGAAAGTCAATGAGAAAGTCAATGAGAAAGTCAATGAGAAAGTTAATGAGAAAGTTAATGAGTAAACTAGAGAGATAGAAAGTCATGTAGAATGATTGATAGAATCATGTTTGAAGCTTGATTGAAAACAAATTTGATTCTTGATTACGAAGCAATTCAAAGCTTGGTGAAAAGTCATGTAGAAAGTCATGAAGAAAGTCATGTAGAAAGTCATGTAGAAAGTCATGTAGAAAGTCATGTAGTAAAAAGATCAGTAAATGACTCAATTAAAAGATCAGTAGAAAGCTTACTAGTAGAAAGATCAATAGAAAGATCGATTGAAAGATCAGTAGAAAGCTCACTAAATGACTTGATTGAAAGATCAGTAGAAAGATCAGTAAAGATGCTTGATAGAAAAACATGAAGAGTGCTTGATAGAAAGTCATGAAGAATGCTGAGTAGAAAGTCATGTAGAAAGTCATGTAAAAAGCATTGTTTGATTCGTGTTATGCATTCGATCGACGCGTATTTTGAAGCATGTAGAATGTTTGATAGAGCGTTTGATAGAAAGCTCAGTTGATAGCTCAATAGATAGCTCAGTAGAAAGATCAATAGAAAGATTAATAGAAAGATTAATAGAAAGATTGATAGAAAAGTCAATGAAAAGATTGATAGAAAGATTGATAGAAAGATTGATAGAAAGATCGATTGAAAGATCAGTAGAAAGCTCACTAGATGACTCGATCAAAAGATCAGTAGAAAGCTCACTAGATGACTTGATCAAAAGATCAGTAGAAAGCTCATTAGTAGAAAGATCAATAGAAAGATTGATTGAAAGATCAGTAGAAAGATCAATGAAAAGCTCAGTAGAAAGCATTGTTTGAAGCATTGTTTGACGTGTTTTGTGCACTTGATCGACGCATTTGATAAAGCGTTTGATAAAGCATTTGATAGAGAGTTTGATAGAGAGTAGAATGATGAGTAGATGAGCGAGTAAATAGACGAGTAGAATGAAAAGTAGATGAGCGAGTAAATAAGCAAGTAGGTAGACGAGTAGTAGACTAAATGCGACGAAAGAAACGAAAGCGATGAAAGCGATGAAAGCAACGAAAGTGATGAAAGCAACGAAAGCGTGATTCAGTTCAATGACATATGAACAAATGCAGATTCAGTTCAACGACATATGAAATGATTGCAGATTTTATTCATAAAATCTGATCACATTCAAATGAGCTCAGCTAAAATCTCAACTTTATCTCGCTTTAAGCGACAAATGTTTCTTTAGCTAAACTCAATAATTCAGTTCACTTTTCAAACTGCAAATGCATGAAACATAAACATCGAAGAACAATTGTTTCATTGAGTCAACAATCAACTCAGCAAAGTCATCAATATGCTGAACAAGCTTTGAAGTCAGTGAAACTTGACTTTACAACTCAATGAACATTGACTTTTTGTACAAGATGATCACAAAAAAAGAGCGAAACAATTAAAAGTCGCTTTTGATAAAAATGATGAGCTAGAGAAAAAGATCAGTCAGTTACAAAATAAGTGATTGAACTTCAGAGCAAAACAACGTCAAGTCGATCAATTTATGTCTCATCAAGATACTCAGTCAGCTGAACAACAAGTTAATCAGAAAGAAACTTTTACAATCTCAATTTTGATTCGTTACTCTGAAGTTGAACAAAGCTCAACTTTTAAAGCTCACTTTCAACAAGAATCTTCTACTCTATCTGATAATAAAAATGATCATCACAAGTTCATTAAGCTTTTGAATTCACTCATCTTTATCAAAACAGATGATTTTATCTGAAAGATATGAAACATCAAAATAGCTGACAAGCTTGATGTCAACATGAATCATTACTCTACTGAAAAGATTTGTATTGTTTATGTGATTTTCAGACTAAAAGACAATACTGATCAGCAAATTTATGCAAAACATCATGTTGATGCTCTTTCATTCTATTAATCACTATCAAAGCTATTAAAACATCTGAAAGAAATTTATGAAAATCAGAATCTGATTTGAAAATGTTATTGTGAATACGTTGCTCTGAAGCAGCTCAACAAGCTTTTCAGCTCTTTCTATTCAGAATTCACTAAAATATTCAGCTTTCTGAACTATAACGATATCATTCTGATGAACAACATTCAGAATAAAATCAACAATCATCTTCAGAATGCGTTGTCAGTTTGTCTTATAAAGTTTAACTCACTTGATAAGCTCAAGATCTTTCTTCAAGATGTAAATAATAAACAACAAGTCAATTATCAACTATATGATGAGCAATGAACAGTCAAATTAATAGCAGCTTCAAAAAAACGTTTTGTTTCTTCGTTAATATCAGCTTCAGTCTTAACTATTAACTATGTTCAACTCACTACTTTTTTCATTCTTGAATCTGAATGATCAAGAATATTAATCATCTGCTTCAACTGCAAAGTATCAAATCATCTTTCAAAGAACTGCTTTCAGCTGAAAACTAGTACTTTGACATCTCATGCATTCACTTCTCATCTCAATGAGATCATCATGTTAAAAGAAAAGAAGAAATTATTTACAGAGAAATTGAAGAATGAGGCAAAAAACTAGTGACTTTCATCAAAGACGTGATGAAAGATGTGTTAATTTCTTCAACAATAAGCAGCTTAAATGATTTCTTTGTCTTGAAATCTTTGACTACTGAATGTGTATTATCTAGCAGTGAAATTAGTTACTCATTAAAGTCATTGATTGACACTGAAGCAGCTGACTATTCGTTCATTAATGAATTAACTGCGCAGAATGTTTGTGATCATTTGCAAATCAAATCTTTATCTTTAATCAAGCTCAAATCAATAAGAAGATTCAATGATCATTATGCAAAAAAGCTCATTACTCATGCAATTAATTTGAATTTAACTGTTCAAGATCATATGAAACGTTTCATCTTTATGCTGATCACTCAATTAAATCAACATCAGATGATTCTTGAAAAAACATGAATGAACAAGATTGAGATTGTCACGATTCTAGTCTTGTCAGACTCAGTCTTCTAGCCTTGTCAGATCTATTCTCGCTTTATCATCTTGACTAGTCTCTATTGAGTCTAGCGTCGACTGAGAAACACACATATGTAGTCAGCTTCTTTTCTGTAGCTATCTTTCTTTCTTAGCATTTATCTTCTAGTTAAATGACATCTCTATTCGACTCGCTCTAGACAGATCTCTAACATTAGATAAATGCTCATCATCTACTACTCTGCTATCGACGAATAGATGATACGAAACAATCTATTCAGTAAGGAAAATTTGCAAGAGATTCTTCAAATTTGCATCATCATTTTAGATCGCAAGAAATTCTTCGATTCTACACTCATTTTCATCATTCTATTCGCAAGGAATTCTTCGAATCAAGCACTCAATTATTACCTGAAATTCACAAGAAATTCTTTGAATTTTCACTCATCAAAAAACATCAATTCAAAGCATCAATCTCTCATCTATTCTTACCTCAACAACTTCTACCTTCTCTCATCATGACACGCGACGTCGAGTCAGTTGAGCTCAGAACAACTCGTCTGCTCAGAAGCACTGTCAGTAGAAGAGTTTCACTTCTACTCATCGATGCTTCAGTCGAAGCTGAGAAAGCTGTCATCTCATGAAACATAAACATCGAAGAACAACTGCTTCATTGAGTCAGCAATCAACTCAACGAAGTCATCAATATGCTGAACGAGCTTCGAAGTCAGCGAGACTTGACTCTACAACTCAATGAACACTGACTTCTCGTACAAGATGATCACAAAAAGAGAGCGAAACAACTAGAAGTCGCTTTTGATAAAAACGATGAGCTAGAGAAAAAGATCAGTCAGCTACAAGGCGAGCGATTGAACTTCAGAGCGAAACAACGTCAAGTCGATCGATCTATGTCTCGTCAAGATACTCAGTCAGCTGAACAACGAGTCAATCAGAAAGAAGCTTCTACGACTTCAGTTTCGATTCGTCGCTCTGAAGTTGAACGAAGCTCGACTTTCAAAGCTCGCTTTCAACGAGAATCTTCTACTCTATCTGATAACGAAAACGATCATCACAAGTTCATCAAGCTTTCGAATTCACTCATCTTCATCGAAACAGATGACTCTATCTGAGAGACATGAAACATCAAAATAGCTGACAAGCTCGATGTCAACGCGAATCATTACTCTACTGAAAAGATTCGTATTGTCTATGTGATTTTCAGACTAGAAGACGATGCTGATCAGCAAATCTATGCAAAGCGTCGTGTTGATGCTTTCTCACTCTATCAGTCACTATCAGAGCTACTGAAACATCTGAAAGAAATTTATGAAGATCAGAATCTGATTCGAAAGTGTCGTTGCAAATACGTCGCTCTGAAGCAGCTCAACAAGCTCTTCAGCTCTTTCTATTCAGAATTCACTAGAATATTCAGCTTTCTGAACTACGACGATATCATTCTGATGAACGACATTCAGGATAAAATCAATAATCGCCTTCAGAACGCGTTGTCAGTTTGCCTCATAGAGTTTAGCTCGCTTGATAAGCTCAAGATCTTTCTTCAAGATGTGAATAACAAACAACGAGTCAATTATCAGCTACGTGACGAGCAACGAACAGTCAAATCGATAGCAGCTTCGAAAAAACGTTTCGTTTCTTCGTCGACATCAGCATCAGCTTCAACTACTAGCTATGTTCGACTCGCTACTTTTTTCACCCTCGAATCTGAACGATCAAGAATGTCAATCATCTGCTTCAACTGCAAAGTATCGAATCATCTTTCAAAGAACTGCTCTCAGCTGAAGACTAGTACTCTGACATCTCGTGCATTCATCTCTCGTCTCAATGAGATCGTCATGTCGAAAGAAGAGAAGAAATTATTTACAGAGAAATCGAAGAATGAGGCAAAAAACTAGTGACTTTCATCAAAGACGTGATGAAAGATGTGTTAATTTCTTCAACAATGAGCAGCTCAAATGATCTCTTTGCTTCGAAATCTTTGACTACTGAATGTGTACTATCTAGCAATGAAATTAGTTACTCATTAAAGTCATTGATTGACACTGAAGCAGCTGACTATTCGTTCATTGATGAATTAATCGCGCAGAATGTTTGTGATCATTTGCAAATCGAATCTTTACCTTTAATCAAGCTCAAATCAATAAGGAAATTCGATGATCATTATGCAAAAAAGCTCATTACTCATGCAATTTATTCGAATCTAACTGTTCAAGATCATATGAAACGTTTCGTCTCTATGCTAATCACTCGATTAGATCAACATCAGATGATTCTCGAAAAAACATGAATGAACAAGATCGAAATGACTATTGATATGAGAAACGATCGTCTTCAATTTCCTAGTTTCGAAGCTCATATCAAAGCTTCTATCAAAGCTCATTCGACTGTTCTTTCGAGCAAGAAAATCGCGATAGAACAGAAGAGTTCGATCTCTACTCAAATACTAAAGAGATCTACTTCTTCTGTCGTCATTCGACTCAGCGAGAAGTCATCTTCATTCAGTAGAATCGTGAAACCATCTAGTTCAGTCAACTTCGCTTCGCCTTTCGATTCAATGAACATAGCAATGATAGAGGCTGCAGCATATAGATCACTAGTCAAACGATCGAATGTGACTACTTTCGCGATCATCATCACGAAAATCAATCGACTTCTAAAAACAGCTAGAAATAAACTCGAAGATGTAAATCTACAAGAGCTTTCACATGAAGAGATCTTGAAAGAAGTCAAAGCTAAGCTTTCTTCGAAATATCATGACTATCTAGACGTGTTTGACCGAGCGATGACTGATCAACTATTCTCTCATCGTCTCTATGATCATAAAATTGAGTTGATCGACGAGAAAACGTCTTCTCGAAGTCGTCTCTATCATATGTCTGATTACAAGCTTCAAAAGATGAAGAATTATCTGATTGAACATCTGAATAAGAGCTTTATATCTTCTAGCTCGACCTCATACGCTTCGCTCATACTATTCGTCGAAAAGAAAGACGATAGTCTGCGTTTCTGCGTTGATTATAGAAAGCTCAATGCTTTGATCAAACGAAATCGCTATTCTCTACCCTTAATAGACGAAACTCTCGCTCGTATTCAAGGTAGCAAGTACCTGACTCGATTGAATATAATAGTCGCCTTCAACAAACTACGCATGCATTCGAAAAGCGAAGATTTGACTATCTTTATTACCTCTTTTGATTTCTACAAATATCACGTGATGTCTTTTGAATTAATCAACGACTCGACTTTCTATCAACACTATATGAACGACGTGCTATTTGACTATCTTCATCAGTTTTGCCAGACCTATCTAGATGACATTATCATCTACAGCAAAACACTGAAGAAACATAAGAAACACGTACGACTAGTTCTACATAGACTACGAGAGATCGATCTTCAGATGAATATAAACAAATGCAAGTTTCATGTTCAGAAGATCTTCTTTCTGAAACTATTGCTATTCATCGAAGAACTAAAGATGAACTTCAGAAAAGTACAAGCAGTAGTCGAATGATCTACTTCTACAAACCTCACTCAGATGCAGTTCTTCGTCGACTTCTGCAATTTCTATCGACGTTTTATAAAAAACTTTTCGAAGATTGTTCATTCTCTGATTCAACTAACTCAAAAAGAGATGATATTTGAATGAGATCAAGCTTGTCAAACGATCTTTGACCATATGAAGAAATGAATGACTGAAGTCTCTATTCTTCGCCATTTTGATCAGAATAGAAAGACTATTCTTGAAACAGACTCATTCAACTACGTCAACGATGACATACTTTCTCAGTATGACGACGAAAAAACATTGCACTCGATGATCTACTACAGCAAGAATCTGAGTCTCGCTGAGTGCAATTACGAGATCTATGACAAGAAACTACTAGCAATCATTCAAGTCTTCAAGCATTGATGATCTGAGCTGAAATTGACTGAGCTACTCATCAAGATGTTCACTGATCATCAAGCTTTAACGTCATTAATGAAAGATA
>JAABUU010004018.1_pt1 | contig 17913 bp, 14 predicted proteins | sample 5559301 | NCBI WGS metagenome assembly JAABUU01 (sample SAMN10711884, study PRJNA513360) | rock metagenome | isolation source: Antarctica rocks | place: Antarctica: Victoria Land, Richard Nunatak white | reverse complement strand
CTAAGGGCTTGTAGCTAAATAAGCTTTACATACCAACGCGGCGGTGGTAGGCTAGCGTCATGGACACGGATGCGATGCTCGCGGAGAAGGTCGCCACCCTCTTCCCCCATCTGAACGAGAAGCAGCGCCGACTGTGCGCTGCCGCCGAGGCGCGCGCCCTTGGCCACGGCGGCATCAGCCGCGTCGCCCGCGCCTCGGGCCTGTCGCGCCCGACCATCTATCAGGGCCTGCGCGACCTCGCCGACGCGCCCACCCCCGACCGGGTGCGGCGGCCCGGTGCCGGTCGCCCGCCCATCCAGGACCGCGACCCCGCGCTGCCGGCGGCCCTGGACGCCTTGGTCGAGCCGACCACCCGCGGCGACCCCGCGTCGCCGCTGCGCTGGACGTGCAAGAGCACGCGCCAGTTGGCGGCCGCCCTGCGGGCCCAGGGCCATCCGGTCAGCCACAGCACCGTCGCCGACCTGCTGCGCGCGGCCGACTACAGCCTCCAGGCCCCGTCCAAGACGCTGGAGGGCGGCGACCACCCCGACCGGGACGCCCAGTTCCGCTACCTCAACGGCCAAGTCGCCGCCTTTCAGGCCGCCGGGCAGCCGGTGGTCTCGGTCGACACCACGAAGCAGGAGCTGGTCGGCACTTTCAAGAACGGCGGCCGGGAATGGCGGCCGACGGGGCGGCCGGAGCGGGTCAACGTCCACGACTTCCCCGACCCGGCGCTCGGCAAGGCGATCCCCTACGGCATCTACGATGTGACGGCCAACACCGGCTGGGTGACGGTCGGCCAGGACCACGACACGGCCAGTTTCGCGGTGGGGGCGCTCGGCCGGTGGTGGGAGGCGGTCGGCCGGCCGACCTATCCCCGGGCGACGCGGCTGCTGATCTGTGCCGACGGCGGGGGGAGCAACGGCGCCCGGCTCCGGCTGTGGAAGGCCGAGTTGCAACGATTCGCCGACACGACGGGGCTGGCGGTGACGGTCTGCCATCTGCCGCCGGGGACGAGCAAGTGGAACAAGATCGAGCACCGGCTCTTCGCGCACATCACGATGAACTGGCGCGGGCGGCCCCTGGTCAGCCACGAGGTCGTCGTGGAATTGATCGGGGCGACGACCACCGAGGCAGGGCTGCGGGTCCGGGCCGAGCGCGACACCGCCACCTACCCGACCAACGTGGCGGTGCCGGACGCGACGATGGCGGCCCTGGCCCTGGCGCGGCACGACTTCCACGGCGAGTGGAACTACACCATCCGACCCCGACCGTCGCCGGTCACGATGTAAACCTTATTTAGCTACAAGCCCTAAGGAACGTCCGCCCGCTGTCGTGTGTCGATAGGAAAGGTGCGTATGCTATACTTTCGAGTGGACTAGTGCGCTTGCGCCGCTCCCGCTGCGAGCTGCGGCAAGGCCAAGAAATGAGTGAATAAGTATGCCAAGCGGCCTCCTGAACTCCCTCTGGATTGTCCCGATCCTCGGTATCCTGATCCTCGTTCACGAACTCGGCCACTTCGTCGCGGCGCGGTTCGTCGGTATCCGTGTCGAAGAGTTCGGCATGGGCCTGCCGCCGCGCCTCTGGGGCTACAAGGCCAGGAGCGGGGTGATCTACTCGATCAACTGGATTCCGTTCGGCGGCTTCGTTAAGATGCACGGGCAAGATGACATGCGCGTCGATGGCGGCGTCGCCGAGGGGAGCGACTCCTTCACCGCCAAGACCGCGCCACAACGCGCGTTCGTGCTGGTGGCGGGCGTGGTGATGAACCTGTTGCTGGCAATCCTCATCTTCATGGCGATCGCCATCGGGCAGGGGCGACCCGGCCCGAACAGCGAGGTCGTGGTGCAGAGCGTGGTGGCCGACACCCCCGCCGCCGCCGCCGGGTGGTTGCCGGGCGACCGGATCATCGCCGCCGCCGGGCAGCCGGTGACGAGCGCCGACACGCTCCGCTCGATCACCGACACCTACGCCGGGCGTGCGATGCCGGTGACGATCACCCGTAAGGGTCAGGAGATCGCCACCGAAGTCACCCCGCGCGCCACCCCGCCAGAAGGGCAAGGCCGGACCGGCACGACCCTCGCCCCCCAGGCGATCTACGAACGGGTGCCGCTGTGGCGCGCGCCGATCGAGGGGGTACGCGGCGCGTGGGACGCGATCACCCTCCAGATCGACGGCCTGCGCCAGCTCTTCAGCGGGCGGGTCAGCACGAATGAGCTAGCCGGGCCGATCGGGATGGGGCAGTTGACCGGCGAGATCGTGCAGCGTAGCACCCTGCCGCTCTGGGTGACGCTCGGCAATCTGGCCGCGCTCCTGTCGCTCAATCTCTTCATCCTCAACCTCCTGCCCCTGCCCGCGCTCGATGGCGGTCGCCTCGTCTTCATCATCCTGGAGATGTTGCGGGGCGGGCGCAAGATCGCCCCGGAGCGCGAAGGGATGGTCCACTTCGTCGGCCTGATGCTGCTGCTGACCCTGATGTTCGTGATCGGTTTCCAGGATATTCTGCGCCTCGTGCGCGGCGACTCGTTCATCCCGTAAGCCAATCTCGCCTCGTTCGCCCTGTTGAGCCTTAACCGTAGTGGTGTCCCGTTGGAACGCCATAGAGGGAGAAAACCCGCAATGTTGCCGAAGCGTCGCAAGTCCCGCCAGATTCGGATCGGCGATGTGCTGATCGGCGGGAACGCCCCGATCAGCGTCCAGTCGATGACGACCACCGACACCGCCGACGTGAAGGCGACGCTGGAACAGATCGCCCGCCTCGTCGATGCGGGCGTGGACATCATCCGCATCGCCGTCCCCGATAAGCAGGCCGCCGCCGCCGTGCCGGAGATCGTCAAGGCGACGCCGGTGCCGCTCGTCGCCGATATCCACTTCGACTATCGCCTCGCGCTCGCCGCGATCGAGGGTGGCATCCACGCGCTGCGCCTCAATCCCGGCAACATCGAGAAGGAAGAGTACGTCCGCCAGGTCGTCGCCAAGGCGAAGGAGCGCAACATTCCGATCCGCATCGGCGTCAACTTCGGCTCGATCCCGAAGATCAGCAAGGAAGAGTCGGACGAGATCACCCGGACGGTGGCGAACACGACCGAATTGATCGCCGAGCAGATGGTGCGCGGTGCCCTCAAGCACATCCGTATCCTGGAGGATATGGACTACCATAACATCAAGATCTCCCTCAAGGCGTTCGACGTGCCGACGATGATCGAGGCGTATACGCGGATCGCCGACCGGGTCGATTATCCGCTCCACCTCGGCGTCACCGAGTCCGGCACCCCGAAGGCCGGCTCGATCCGCTCCACCCTCGGCCTCGGCTACCTGCTGGCGAACGGCATCGGTGACACCCTGCGCGTCTCGCTCGCGGGCGACCCGGTGGAGGAGGTCTATACCGGCTTCGAGATCCTCAAGGGGCTGAATCTGCGCCAGCGCGGCGCGACGATGGTCGCCTGCCCGACCTGCGGGCGCGTGGAGATCGACCTGATCGCCCTGGCGGAGCGGGTCGAGAAGTATCTGGAGCGCGTGCGGCAGCCGATCAAGGTGGCCGTGATGGGCTGCGTGGTCAATGGTCCCGGCGAATCGCGCGACGCCGACCTCGGCGTGGCCGGGGGTCGTGGCAAGGGGGTCATCTACGCGAAGGGTGAAGTCTTCCGCACCTGCGCCGAGATCGACATCCTGCCGACCCTGATCGAGGAGATCAACAAGCTCGCCGGGATCGATACGCCGGTCACCCCGGAACTGATCGCGTCGATCGGTGGCCTGCCGGGCCGCAACCCGAACGGCGACCGCGTGATCGAGGGGGACACCGAGGTCGATACCGAGCGCTTCATCGTCGGCCACCAGTCGTTGCCGATCTTCACCGGCGTCAGCAACGCGGCGAACGTCCCGGCGGGGCGCTCGCACCGCCGCGAGTGATCGCGATCGCGCTCGGCGAATCAGCGCGCGGCATCTGCCCCGCCCCGGCTATCAAGGCCGAGGCGGGGCGTTGCTGTGTGCAGGGCGCATCCATTGGATCGGGCGTGCGTTGTATACGGTGACACCGCAATCTGCTATCAGGGTCGTTCGTGACGCCGCCGGCGGCGGTGCGCGCTGTGCGTGGTGCTTGACACCGGCGCTGGCGATACGCTATATCGAGGGCACGCACAGGGCAGCGATGAGGGGGGTGGGGTGGCGTGCAAGTATTGAGCTTCGCGCAGCCGGACAATACGGCACCGCCGACGCAGCACGGCGCGAGGGGTAAAGGCATGAAGCTGATCGTCCAGATCCCCTGCCTCAATGAAGAAGAGACGTTGCCCGCCGCGCTCGCGACGATCCCGCGCAGTATCCCCGGCATCGACGAGATCGAGATTCTGATCATCGACGATGGCAGCACCGATCGCACGGTCGAGGTCGCGCGCGCGCACGGCGTCCATCACGTCGTGCGGCACGTCAGGAACAAGGGGCTGGCCGAGGCGTTCCAGAACGGCATCGACGCCTGCCTGCGCCTCGGGGCTGACATCATCGTCAACACCGATGGCGACAATCAATATCCCCAGGACGCGATCCCGGAACTGGTCGCGCCGCTCCTGGCCCACCGCGCCGACATCGTGATCGGCGACCGTCAGACCGATACGATCGAGCACTTCTCCCCCACCAAGAAGGTGTTGCAGAAGTTCGGCTCCTGGGTCGTCCGCAAGGGGTCCGGCACCAACGTCCCCGACGCCCCGAGCGGCTTTCGCGCCTACTCGCGCGAGGCGGCGCTGCGCCTGAACATCGTCACCAAGCACTCGTACACGATGGAGACGATCATCCAGGCCGGCAAGAAGAATCTGGTGATCGAGTCGGTCCCGGTGCGGACGAATCCCGTCACGCGCCCCTCGCGCCTGATGCGCGGCACGTATGACTACATCAAGAAGCAGGGCGCGACGATCGTCCGCATCTACGCGATGTACGAGCCGCTCAAATTCTTCGGGCTGGCGGGGATGGCTCTTTGCGCGTTCGGGGCGCTGCTGCTGCTGCGCTACCTCTTCTACCGCATCACCGGTGGGGCGACCGGTACGCGCTACGTGCAGTCGGTGATCGTCGGCAGCATCCTCCTGACGATCGGCATCCTGATCGCCCTGATCGGCCTCGTCGCCGACCTGATCGCCAGTGTCCGCCGCTTGCAGGAAGATACCCTCTACCGGGTGAAGAAGATGGAATTACAGATGGAGCGCGAGCGCGGCGAGCGCGAACAACTCCTGGCGAGCGTCCTCAACTTCGATCAGGGGCAGGGCAGCGACCCCGCTCCCGCCGCACCCTCCCCGATCGCCACTCTCGGCGCGCGCGGCGAACGCCCGCGCCCGCCCCGTTAGGGCCGGATGGTCGCCGTGGTCGCTGCCGGGCGGGTGCGGTTGCACCTCCCGATGAGCCATTCCCTCAAAGACAAGCGCCAAGTGTTAGGCTCGCTCCAGAGCCGCATCCGCGACCAGTTCGGCGTCTCGATCGCCGAGACCGGCGCGCAGGATGTCTGGCAGACCGCCGAGCTGACGATCGCCTGTGCCGCCAGCGACGCCGTCCACGCCCGCGCCACCCTGGAAAAAATCGCCGACTTCATCGACGCCTTCCATCTCCCGGTCGAGATCGTCAGCGCCGAGAGCGAACTGGTCTACTTCTGACATGGGAGGAACGAGGGTCGCCGCAGAGACGCAGAGACGCAGAGAGAGAGAGGAAAGGCACGGAACAGGAGGCACAGAGACACAGAGGGATACGAGAGAAAGAACGATATTAGGGACGCGGTGCCGACACATCGCAACATTCATCGGCAAGGCAGAGGACGCTGCCCATGCAGCAGCGATGCCCCCTCTCCTCGGATGGGGAGAGGGATGGCGCGTGAGCGCCAGGGTGAGGGTCTCATCCAGCCCCCGCCCACCCCTGCAACGAGACCCCTCTCCCGATCCGGGAGAGGGGTGGCGAGCGTCAGCCGAGCCGGGGTGAGGGCTAGCACCGGCGTGGGTAGCCGCCGCAAAGGCGTGTGATGCCGTTGGGCTGAAGTACCCCGGAGGGCGGCCGCTACCCCTGAAGGGCACACCTGTACCCCGGAGGGCAGCTACTCCCGGCTGAATGGCCTGCGGCCACGCAGTACCCATGAAGGGCATAATATCCGCCTCCGCGGACCGGACCACCCCAATATTTCCTTCTCCCGTCCCTCTCTGTGCCTCCTGTTAACCGTTCTCTCTGTGCGTCTCTGCGTCTCTGAGGCCCACGTCCTTTATCGCCCGCCCGCGAAGCGCTCCGGCCCGAAGAGCGCGATCGGGTGTCGCGTCGTGCCAGCGGTCGCGAGGTCGGCCATGATCTCGCCGATCACCGAGGCAAACTTGTAGCCGTGCCCGGAGAAACCCGCCGCGACCGCCACCTGCGGCGCGTCCGGCAGGGTCGCGATCACGAAGTGCTCGTCCGGCGTGTTGGTGTACATGCAGGTCTTCGCGTCCAGCAATTCGCCGTTCAGTGTGGGGATGCGCCCGGCGATGTAGTCGCGCATCTGCGCCACCTCCGCCGCCGCGACCTCGCGCGCGATCGTCTCCGGCGTCGTCACCTGATGGGGGCCGGGGACGCGGAAGAACGCGACCTTCGCGCCGGTGCCCGGTCCATCGCTCGTCGGGAAGCCGTAGATCGTCACGTTTTCCTGCGCTTCCCAGATGTAGATCGGGAAGCGATCGGGCGCGAACGCCGCGGCGCCACCGACCGGTGCGAACCAGTACATCACCTGCCGCTCGACTTCGAGCGGCAGTGCGAGCCGCGCCAGCAGATCGGGCGCCCAAGGGCCGGGGGAGACGACGAGTCGCGCGGCCTCGTAGGTGCCGCGCGTGGTCGTCACGTGGACCCCTTCGCCGCTCGCGCTGGCCTCCCAACTCATCACCGGCTCCCCGAAGTGCAACTCCGCGCCGAGCGTCGCCGCGCGGTCGAGGTGGGCGGCGACGGTGGCCTCCGGGCGGACGAAGCCGGCCAATTCCTCGTAGAGGGCGATCTCGCGCGGCTGTGGCGTGAACTGCGGGAACCGGCGCGCGATCGTCGCGGCGTCGAGGACTTCGTGCGCCAGCCCCCACTCCTCCGCGCTGCGGATCGCGCCCGTGACCACATGGCTCTCCGGTGTGCCGATCATCAGCCCACCGGTCACGATCAGCAGATCGCTACCGGTCTCCGCCTCGATCTGTCGCCAGAGTTCGTAGGCGCGCAGGAGGAGGGGCACGTAGGCGGGATCCTCGAAGTACGCCTGCCGGATGATCCGCGATTGCCCGTGACTGGAACCCTTGTCGTGCGCCGGGGTGTGGCGCTCCAGCCCGAGGACGCGCTGCCCGCGCGCGGCGAGTTGATAGGCGGTGGCGCTCCCCATCCCGCCGAGGCCGATCACGATCACATCATAGGGCTGTGGCATCGGTGCCTCCTCGTGTCTGGCGATCGGTAGCGCCCGTTGTGGGTCACGTATGCACGCACTATGCGACCGGATAGCGATCCGCCGTGCCATTGCAGCGACGTTCGCGGCTGTACATATTCACATCCTTTCTCCCCAGTATCGCTGTGCCTCTGTGCCTCCTGTTTCGTCCCCTCTCTTTTCCCGTTCTCCGCGTCTCCGCGTCTCTGCGGTGACCGTCCCCTTCTCTCCCACGGAAAAGTAATCTTACTACGCACCCGATTGAAAACTCCCCGCCGATCGCGGACACTTGCCGCGCTGGTGGGCGCTGGTGGGCGCTGGTGGGCGCTGGTGGGGGTGACGGGCGATGGCCTACGACGTGATCGTGATCGGTGCCGGGTTGTCCGGTTTGCTCGGCGGTATCCGCCTCGCGGAGGCGGGGCGGCGCGTCCTGCTGCTGGCGAAGGGGCATGGCACCACCCACTGGGCGAACGGCGCGATCGGGGTGTCGCGCGATGCGGAGCCGCTAGTTGGTTTCGCGCGCCTCGCCTCCGACGTCGCTCATCCCTATGCGCGCGTCGACCTCGCGACCCTCACGGCGGCGGCCGAGCGGCTGCGCGCCCTCTGCGCGGCGGCGGACTATCCGCTCGCCGGGACGCTCGATCGCAACACGCTCCTCCCTACGGCGGTCGGCGCGACCCTCTTCGCCGCGCTCTACCCCGCGACGATGGCGGCGGGGGCGCTGGTCCCCGGGCAGGACGCGGGGCCGCTGCTGATCGCCGGGTTCCGGCAACTGCGCGACTTCTTCCCGCCCTTCGCCGCCGCCAATTTGCGCGCGGCGGGGTACGATGCGCGCGCGGTTTGGCTCGATCTCCCGCCGACCCGCCGCCGCCTCGAATTCACCTCGACCGTTCTCGCGGAACTCTTCGAGGACGCGGCCTTTCGCGCGGCGGTGGGGCGGCAGTTGCGCGCGATGCGCGGCGGCGCGACGCGGATCGGCTTGCCCGCCATCCTCGGCGCGCACGCGGCGAGCGCAGTCGTGGGCGAACTGACGGCGCTGGCCGGTGCCCCGGTCTTCGAGATCCCGACCCTGCCCCCCTCCGTCCCCGGTATCCGCCTCTACGATATCCTGGCGCGCGCCTTCCAGCGCGCGGGCGGACGCTTGCAGATCGGCTCCTGGGTGCTCCGTGCCGAGACGGAGGGGCGGCGCGTGATCGCGGTCCGCACCGAGGCCGCCGCGCGCGAGGCGCGCTACGTCGCCAACGCCTATCTGCTGGCGACCGGCGGGGTCGCCGGCGGGGGCTTCCGTACCGATCACACCGGCGCGATTGTCGAGACGGCGTTCGGGTTGCCGGTGCGCGCCCCCGCCGCGCGCGCCGACTGGTTCGGCCCGCGTTTCAGCGGCGCGCAGCCGATCCACCACGCCGGGCTCGCCACCGACGCCGCGCTCCGCCCGATCGACCCCGCTGGCGAGCCGCTCTACGACAACGTCGTCGTCGCGGGCGCGGCGCTCGGCGGGGCCGATCTGCTCCGCGAACGCTCCTACGAGGGCGTGGCCCTGGCAACCGGCTGGCACGCCGCCACCACCCTGCTCGAAGATGCTTCCCGGGCCGTCCCACTCCGCTCATCCGTATCATCCGTCGATTAGCGTGACTCTTTCTACGGACCACGGACCCGTTCTCTCTGCCGACTGCCGACCGCCGACTGCCGACTCATCACGGAGGCGTCCCGTGCGCGATCACATCGAAGGCTCACTCGAACAGTCGCTCGATAGCTGTATCAAGTGCAACGTCTGCACGAGCGCCTGCCCTGTCGCCGCCGTGACCGATCTCTTCCCCGGTCCGAAGTACGTGGGGCCGCAGGCGCAGCGCTTCCGACGTGCAGGGCAGCCCTCGCCCGATGCCTCCGTCGATTACTGCTCCGGTTGCCGGGTCTGCAACACCGTCTGTCCCACCGGCGTGCGGATCGCCGAGTTGAATGCGCGGGCGCGGGCGCGGATCGTCGCCGACCGGGGGATGCCGCTGCGGAACCGCCTCCTCGGGCGCGCGGAACTGCTCGGAATGGTAGGGACGCCGGTCGCGCCGGTCGCCAACTGGACCCTCCAGAACCCGTTGCTCCGCTGGGCGATCGAGCGGACGATCGGCGTCGATCGGCGCGCGCCGTTGCCGCCGTTCGCCGGGCGCACCTTTCGCGGGGCGTTCCGCAGGCGGCGCGACCGTCCGCGTGCGGCGACGAAGAAGGTCGTCTACTTCCACGGTTGCTCGACCAACTACTACGAGCCGCGCATCGGCGAGGCGGCGGTGGAGATCCTGGAACACAACGGCTACGAGGTGATCCTGGCGCGACAAGCCTGCTGCGGCCTGCCGATGCTCTCCAACGGCGAGTTCGACGCGGCGCGGCGGCAACACGAGGCGAACATGCGGACGCTGTTGCCGTGGGTGCGGCGCGGCTACGCGATCGTCGGCACGTCCACCAGCTGCACCCTGACGCTGAAGGAGGAGGCCCCGGAACTCCTCGGACTCCACACGGACGCGGCGCGGTTGCTGGCCGCGAACACCTGGGATATCTGCGAGTTCCTGCGCGAACTGCACGATCGCGGGGAGCTGCGGACCGACTTCGCCCTGCCGGAAGCGTTCCGCGACCGGACGCTGCCCTATCATCCGCCCTGCCAGTTGCGCGCCCACCGGATCGGTCGCCCGGCGCTCGATCTGCTGGAACTGGTCCCCGGCCTGCGAATCGCGGAGAGCGAGGAGGCGTGTTGCGGGATCGCGGGCACCTATGGGCTGAAACGCGAGAAGTACGACATCGGCATGGCGGTCGGCGCGTCCCTCTTCTCGTTCGTGCGCGAGGTCGCCGGGGAGGGGGACGGCGCGCTCGCCCTCTGCGACAGCGAGACCTGCCGTTGGCAAATCACGCACGGCTCCGGGGTGGCGACGCAGCACCCGATCGAGATCCTGCGCGACGCCTATCGCGCCGGGGCGGCGCAGGCCACCACGCAGGCAGCGACGGTATGACGGACACCCCGCCAAGGCTCGCCGTGCGACTCGCGGCGCAGCGATCGCCGCTGCGGCAGGCTTCGCTCTGTTTCCTCCTGCGTGATGGCGAGATTCTGCTGGCGCGCAAGAAGCGCGGCTTCGGTGTGGGTAAGTGGAACGGGGTCGGGGGGAAGCCCGAGCCAGGCGAGTCGATCGAGGAGACGGCGGTCCGCGAAACCGAGGAGGAGATCGGCGTCACGCCGCACGGATTGCGGCGCGTGGCGACCCTCGACTTCTTCTTTCCGCAGACACCCGAATATGACGGCTGGGACCAGCAAGTCTGCGTCTACGTCGCGGATGCCTGGACCGGTGAGCCGGTCGAGACGGAGGAGGTCGCGCCGCGCTGGTTCACGCGCGACGCGATCCCCTACGATGCGATGTGGGTCGACGATCCGTACTGGCTACCGTACTTGCTGCGCGGCGTCGCGGTGTCTGGGCAGTTTCTCTACGATGATGCGAGCACTGTGCGCGAATATACCCTCACAGAGGGGATCGCCATACCGTAGCCTGCCGCCCCGTCCTGCCGGGTGATGGGCGGGCTAGGTGATCGGCTGGCGCAGGATCGTCTTCAGTCGGTCGGGTGCGGTGCGGCGCGGATCGCTCAGGTAGATCTCGTGGTGCTTATCGCGAGGTGTGCGCCCCTGCGCCGCGATGAAGTCGTGGAGCAGCGCGATCGTCGGCGCCTCGTCTGCGTAGGGTCCAAGGTGCAACGTCTGGGCGACGGCCCCCTCGTGCCGCTCCTCGATCCGCAATGCGGCGAGGTTCGGTAGTCCCTTCTTCCGTGTGACCTGCTCGCGCGCCACATCGAATTGCTCGGCCGTCAGATCATCTGGCTGCCGGATCAGCAACGTCCAGGCCCAACCCTCGCGTGCCGTGGGTGAATAGGACGCACCATCGCGCATCCACCACAGCCCTTCCAAGGGCATGACGGTGTAGTCGCCCAACCCCGCCCGTTTCCGCAGTATTTTCAGCGTGTACACGACGGCGTAGAGCGCGGCGACCGCGTCGCTATAGACAGGGCTGGTATTCGGATCGCCGGTGCCGTCGATTGCCAGGAAGCGCATCGGGGGAACATCGATCAGTTGTACCGCCCCGGCGGGGGGCGCGTAGAGTTCCTTCTGCTCCTTCCGCATGTCGATCGTCGTCATCGTCTACCTCCTCTCATTGTCAGTGGATCGGCCAGCAGATTTCGGTGAGGGTCGTCGCTGGAGCGGTCCCCTCGTCGGGGCTGGTGAGGTAGGTTTCCCAGGGTGCCCCGGCGGTCTCGTGGCCGTGCTGCTGGATCCACCCCGCTACCGCCGCGAACGCCTCCGCGATCGTATCATAGGGACCTTGATGGACCGTCCTGGCGACGGTAACGCCGCCGAGCGTCCCCATCCCGATCCGCCCCTCGGCGGGGAGCGGCGCAGCCACCGGCCAGCCGACCTCGATCGGCAGCAGATCGTCCTCCAGCGCGATGGCATGGTAAATCGTGACCGGCATCCCGGTTGGCTGCGCGCCGTGCCGGGCGAGGAGCGCGCGGGTCGCCCCGATCGCCCCTCCGATCGCTGTCCCGAGGGCGGCGGGGGCGACGCTCAGACGTTCGCTCACCAGCGTTTGCACCGGCACGAACCGCAGCTCGATCGTGGAGGTGTGCGACCCCTGCACCCCCGCCATAGTGAGGCGGTCGAGGGTCGTGATCGCGGTCTGCTGGGCCGCGATCCGCTCGTGCAGACGCTGCCGCTGGCGCAGCAACAGCGTTCGTGCCGCGTCCGAATCCGGCGCGTCGATCACAACCCCGATCTCGCTCAGCGGCATCTCTGCGGCGCGCAGGGTGCGGATCATGACGGCGGTCGCGACCTGATCGAGGCGGTAGTAGCGATAGCCCGAGTGGGGATCGACTAGCGCGGGGCGCAGGAGTCCGATCTCGTCATAGTGGCGCAACGCCTTGATCGTCAGGTGGCAGATCGTCGAGAAGCGCCCGATCGGTACCAGTGCGCCGTGTTCGTCCGCCATCCTCACCTCCTCGCGCCTTCGCCTCGTCGCGCATACGATAGCGCCTCCCGTGAGGGGAGAGTCAAGGGGCGAGATTGGCCGCGACAGATCGAATTATGCGGAGCCCGGCAGCGCGAGCGGCGCGACGGTGAGCGCGCCCTGTTCGCCGATGGTGACGCGATAAAGCGCGTCGAAGCCTTCCTCCAGAGTAGGCGGTTGGAGGCGCTTACGTGTGCCGTAGATGCCGACCGGGGGGACGCGCTCGCCGGTCGGTCGGGCGGCGTTGCGCGCGAGGCAGAGGGCGATTGGCACGTCGAAGTAGTAGCCGACGAGGCGAAAGCCCGCCGCGCGCGCCAGCATGAGATAGCGGGCACGGGCGGTGATCGTCGCGTTGGTGTTGTCGACCACGAACGGGGTGCCGCCCGCGAGGCAGGCATCGAGCAACAGCACCTCACGGCGGCGCGTCCGCAGCATGTCGAGGTTGATACGGACGTGCGTGGCGAAGAAGCGCTCGCGGTAGAAGGTGGACTTCCCCGACCCTTGCAGCCCGATCAGCAGGACCGTCTCCGGGCGGGATAGGTCGGATGGTGATGAGGCCGGTGCCGACCCCATCTCCGTGTCCGGCGGTGGTGCCGCGCCGTCATCACGCCCCATCCCCATCGCTCCTACCCCGCACCCTGCATCACCCCGGCGTGCTGGGCCGGGATCAGCCGCCGTAGATCGCTTCGCCGCCGACGATCGTCATCGTCACCGGGATGTCGGCCAGCGCGGTTGGCGTGGTCGTGCGCGGATCCTGGGCGAGGACCGCGAAGTCGGCGAGCATCCCCGGCGCGATCTGCCCCTTGATCCGCTCCTCGAACGAGGCGTAGGCCCCCGCGACGGTGTACGCGCGCAACGCCTCCTCCACGCCGATCGCCTCGGCGGGGACGTAGGGTGCGCCGCTGCCGGTCAGCTCGCAGACGGCGTCGCGGATCCCTTTCAATGGCTGATAGGCCGAGACCGGACAATCGGACGAGAAGGCGAGGGTCACGCCCGCGTCGAGCAGGGTGGCGAAGGGGTAGGTGAGGCGCAGGCGCTCCTCGCCGAGATGGCGCAGGAAGCCGTCGCCGTATTCCGAGACGAAGATCGGCTGGCTGACAGCGATGAAGCCGCCCGCGCGCAGCCGCGCGATCAGATCGGGCCGCAGGATGCCGCAGTGCTCGATCCGGTGCCGATGGTCAGCGCGCGGCCCTCGGGCGATCGCGCGCTCGTAGGCGTCCAGGACCATGCCGATCGCGCGGTCCCCGATGGCGTGGGTGGCGACCTGGAAGCCGGCGCTGTGCGCGCGCCAGACCCGCTCGTCCAATTCGCCCTGCGGCATCATCTCCAGCCCCAGGTTATCGTCGCGCGGGTCTTCGAGGAAGGGGACGGTGACGGCGGCGGTGCGTCCGATCAGGCTGCCATCGGAGAAGAACTTGATCGGGCCGATCCGCAGGCGATCATCGCCGAAGCCGCCCCGGATGCCCAGGGCGGCGAGGTGCGGCAGCAGATTGTCGCGGATCATCAGGTTGGTGCGGAGGAGCAATTCGCCCGCCGCTCGTGCGTCCTGATAGGCCGCCACCTCCCCTGTGGTGATGCTGGAGGCATCCTGGCTGCTGGTGATCCCGGCGGCGGCGTAGGCGAGGCAGCAGCGCCGCACCGCCTCTTGCAACTCGGCGGCGGTCGGCTCCGAGATGTAGGTGGTGACCAATCCCTGCGCCGTCTCCTGCAAGAGCCCGGTCGCCACGCCGTGCTCGTCGCGCACGATGTGCCCCCCTTGCGGATCGGGGGTGTCCGGCCCGATCCCGGCGAGCGCCAGCGCGCGGCTGTTGACGACGCTCATGTGCCCGGAAGCGTTGGTCAGGATCGCGGGACCATCCGGCACGGCGGCGTCGAGATCGTGGCGACTCGGGTGGCGGCGCTCATCGAGCTTGTTATCGTCGTAGCCCCGCCCGCGCACCCAGGCATCCGGCCCGGCCTCGCGTGCGCGCGCCGCGAAGGCGTCCACGATCGCCGCGATCGAGCGCACCGTGGGATAGACCGCGTCGACCTGGGCCAGCGCCAGCCCGAAGCTGATCATGTGGTTGTGGGCCTCGTTGAAACCGGGGAGCAGCGTCTGCCCGGCCAGATCGTGCGCGCGCGTCCCGGCTCGTGCCCCGGCGCGCGCCTCGGCGTTGCCGCCGACGAAGGCGATCCGGCCTTCCTCGATCAGCACCGCCTCGGCCAGTGGTTGCGCCGGATTCATGGTCAGCACGGTGGCGTTCTGATAGAGCTGCTGGGCCATCGTTCCCTCCCTGCTCGCGCCGCCGCGCCGAACCCCGCAGATGCAGGTCGGTGTCTCGTCTTGGCGAGGCGTATCAGCGGCCAGGATAGCATAGCGCCGACGGCGCGGGGGCGGCTCAGGACTCGCGCGCCGCCGACCCACCGTGATAACCGGTTTCCGCCGTGCCGGTCGGCTCCGGCTCCGGTGTCGGTGTCGGCGCGGGTGTCTCGGTTGACGCGGGACTCGGTGTGACGTCCGGTGCTGGCGTTGGGATCGTGGTGGGTGCCGGCGCGGGTATTGGCGTGGGGGCGAATTGTGCCGGATCGAGCAGGACGGTGGTGGCCGTCTCGCGCCCCCCTTGTTTCCCGCCCACGAGGAGGATGCGCCCGTAGGGGAGGAGGGTGGCACTCTGGCCCGCGCGTCCGCTGGCGAGCCCGTCGTCGGGCTCGCTCCAACGCGTGGTCACCGGATCGTAGCTGACGATCGCGCCGCTTTCGACGCTTCCGTTCGTGCCGCCGATGAAGATGATCTGACCGGTCGCCGCGATGTGCGTCGCCGTGAAGCCCGTGCGGGCGAACAACCCCGCCGGTTCGTCCGCGACCGCGCGCCAACTCCCCGCGCCGCTCGGATCGAACAGCTGGGCCGGGGCCGGATCGCCCGCCAGCGTCACACCGCCCACGACGAGGATGCGCGGCGTCTCGTTGTCGGTGGCCGGGAGGAGGGTCGCGGTATGCCGCGCGCGCCCGTCGGGGATCAGGCGCGCGAGCGCGGTCCAGGTGTTGGTCGTCGAGTCGTAGCGCTCGCCCGAGGTGAGGACCACGCCGCTCTGGTCGATGCCACCGAGGACTAGGATCTGATACCCCCTGGTACGCCCATCGACGATGACCGTCGCGCTGTGCCCCTCGCGCGCGGTCGTCAGGGCGGGAAAGGGGGACCAGTTGCCGGTAGCCGGGTCGTAGACCTCGGCGGTACGCAGGGGGCCGCCGTTGCCGCGCCCGCCGATGACGAGTACGGTGCCATCCGGCAAGGTGGTTGCGCTATGGCCGACGCGCGGCACGCTCATGTCGCGGGTGCTGGACCAGCTATTCCTGGAGAGATCGTAGACCTCGACGGATTTCAGGAGATTCTGCCCGTTCCGGCCTCCCGCCACGAGAAGTCGCCGCCCATCGGCCAGCAGCGCCGCCGCCTGCCCGCTTCGCGCGCCCGCCAGCGGTGGCGGCGGCCCCTCAGGTGGGTCGATCTGTGGCGTGCCGATCGGCGTGGTGGTGGCGTTGCCGACGAGGGTGACGAATTGCGTCGTCCCACCGGCGGGCGTCACCTCCAGGCGTGCGCCGCGCGTCCCCAGGCCGCTAGGGGTGAAGATGATCGTCAGCGGGCAGTTCTGCGCGATATCGAGCGCTTCCAGGCCGCATGGCCCCGCACGGACGAAGTCTTCGGCGGCGGACCCGGTGATCTGGATGCCCGCGAAGGTCACCGGGCGACCGCTGACGTTCTTCATTTGGAGGGTCTGGACCGCGTTCCCGCCGATCGGCACGCTGCCGAAATCGAGGCGTATGACCGAGAGGGTCAGCGGCTCCCCGGCGCGCGGCGTTCCGGCGTTGCGCGGTGTCCCGTTCGCCGACACCGTATCCGCTATGGCGATGGCGGTGGGTGCGCCGAGGGCGGGAGATTCGGTGGTTGGGGTCGGGCCGAGCGCGGCGATCGTCGTCGGGCCGGGTGCGGGAAGGCCGAGGGTGACAGATCCTTGCGGGTAGACCGCGAAGGCGATACCGCACGCGATCGCCACGAGCGCGAGCAACACCAGCGGCAGCGCCCAGAGCGGCACGCGCGCGGGCTGGACGAAATCACCGGTCGCGCGCAGTGGCGCGGCCCCCGCGACGCGCGCCTCCACGGTGAACGAGTTCTGCATCGCGCGCCCGATCAGGCGGCGCGGCGCGGCGAGGCGCACGGTGGCGGTGGCACTCTCGTCGGGGTCGAGATCGAGGGTCGCGGGCGCGATCGTCGCGGTCAGCGGCGGGGCGGTGGTAACGGCCAGCGTGTGCCGCTGCGAGGCGTTGCCCTGATTATGCAGCCGGATCGTCTGCGTCGTCCGGTCGTCGGCGGGCGCGAGGGTCAAGGTTCCCGCCGCGAAGGGGCGCAAGGTCCAAATGGTTCGCACGCTCGCGTCACCCGCCGCGTCAGCGCGGGGCGCGGCGCGGATGACCACCGGATACTCCCCGGCTGGTTCGTGGGCGTCGCGCGTCGCGGTGACCGTCAGCGTCCGCTCCTCCAGCGCACCGGGCGCGACGAGCACCTCCCCCGGCGTCGCGGTGAGCCAGCCCGCCGGTGCCCCCTCGAAGGAGAGCGTCAGGCGTTGTGGGGTGCCGGTGCCGGTGCCGAGTGCGACGTGCAGCGTGGTCGGCTCGCCGGGTGTCAGCACCAGCGCGGCGGGTGTGAGCGCGATGGTCAGCCCTGATGCGCCCGGTGCGCCGCGATCCTGCGGCACATCGGCCAGCACCGCGCGCAACGCCACCGCCAGTTCATTGGCATCGGCGTAGCGTGCGGCGGGTTCGGCGGCGAGGCAGCGGCGCAGGATCGCGTCGAGCGAGGGAGCGAGAGCGGCGCCATTCCCTGGCGACATATCTCCGGTGCGTGTGGCAGTGCTTGTAACGTGGGGATGCCCGATGAGCGCTTCGCTGAGGATCGCGCCGAGCGCGTAGACATCGCCGCGCGCGGTGGCGAACTCCCCACGGAGGCGTTCCGGCGCGGCGTAGGGGCGCGCTTCCGGCACCGGCTCCGCCCCGCCGAGCCCGAAGAGGGCGACGCGCACCCAGCCGCCGACCCCGCGCTCCGGCTCTGCCTCGTCGAGCAGCAGCCGTTCGGGGCGCAGTTCGCCGTGTATGATGCCCCGTGCGTGCGCGTAGCCGACCCCCTCCGCCGCCTGTCGCACCAGCGCGATCGCCGCGCGGGGCGACTGCGACCGGCCATCGTCTGTGGCTGTCAGGAGACGCCGCGCGCTGCCGCCGCGCAGCTTGGGCAGCGCCAGATAGCGCCAACCGGCGGCGGTGCCCCAATCGAGGATCGGCACGATGTGCGGCCCGGTGAGCGCGGCCAGCCGCGCCAGGTCTTGCACTGATGCCGCCGGATCGTCGGGCAGAAGCGCCAGGACGAGCGCCTGGCCGGTCAGCGGATCGATCGTGCGGTAACATGCCACGCGGCCATCGTCATCGAGTGGCGCGATGAGGCGGTAATTCCCGATAATCTGTCCGGTCATGTCCATCATGGGGGAAACTCTAGCACAC
>JAABUU010004014.1_pt1 | contig 17937 bp, 12 predicted proteins | sample 5559301 | NCBI WGS metagenome assembly JAABUU01 (sample SAMN10711884, study PRJNA513360) | rock metagenome | isolation source: Antarctica rocks | place: Antarctica: Victoria Land, Richard Nunatak white | reverse complement strand
GACCTTGGTACGATTCCAATCGCCTCTCGTCCGCCAGACGTAATCCATGAGGGCGCTATTGACCTGCTCGAGCTGCTCGACCGAACACCGACCCGTGCGCTCGACCATCAACGGCAACATGTCGGTCAAGAGACTACCGTCCAAGATCAAAATCGGCGGCGCCTCGTCGTTCAGCAGGGCGTGGATGCTTGCGTTCTGCGGTCGCGAAGACGGCGGGGGCGGGGGCGGGGGCGCGTGGAAGGGCGGCACGGGCGGCTGCGAGCCCGGTTGGGATTGGGATGGCGGCTGCGATTGGCTGCTGCTGAAGCCGCTGCTTTGCGAGTACGCGACTTCTGGTGCGCTTCGCGTCAGACCGTGGTTGTGATTGCCGTTGGGAGGGGCGGAGGGCTGGCTGTGGTTCATACCTTGAGTGTCGGGCAGTTGGGAGTTGGCCGGCGCTCGGTCTCCGAGCAAGTCGAGGTCCGGCCCGCCTGGACCGTGTTGCAGAGGGCCGTTGGTGCTCTGCGTGTTGAAGTAGGCTGCGGAGGAACGGTCGGAGGTCCTCTTGTCGGAGGTCGTGGTGGAGGCGTCGTTGGCGTAGTCTTGCGGCTGGGAGCCGCTGATCATGGGTGTGATGGCACCCTTTTGTGACAAAGTCCCGAATGCCGACCGCTCCCGCTGCTGCAAGGAGGGTGGGCCTGTGTAAGAATGAGCCGGCCGGTATTGAGCAGATTGGCCGAAGGAACTTTGCTGGGTTTCACGCTCCGTAGAGGGACCATCGTCACTGTTGACCATATGCGCATCTGCATCGCCCCGTGATGGCATGGATGATCCGTTACTCTGTCCTCCGTGCCCGCCAGTGTCAGCAAGGTCGGAGATCTCTCCGGCATATCCGTTGGTCAGGGTGCTATGTTCGGATGGGCGTGATGGAGTCAGTGGATGTACGAGTCCCTTGCTGGGTTGCCCATTCACAAGCGGCTGGCCCAGAACGATTGGACCAGTCGATACCGTAGTACCTGAATCATGCGGAGGCACGTTTGATATGAGGGGTGGTACTACCCGCCCTTCGGCTTCCGCGGCTTGCCTTGCCTTCTCTATTTTCTCTTTCTCGCGCTTTGCCTCCCTGACATAGACATGCTCGCACTCTGCCGCCAAAGCCGGCTCCGTTGTCTCAATGAAGCCCATGTCTACTTCGACATTAGCTTGCAACTCATTGGCTCTCAGGAGTCTCTCTTGATCATCGATCGTCTTCGCATCCTTTGTTAACTTCTTGATATCGGCCAAGAAGTCTTTGGGTCGCTTGTAGTATCCATTCGAGAGCCGTTTTTCGATTGTCACGATCTCTAGGTTGTAATAAAACTTGCCCGATGCAACCTCTACTAGACCAGGAGAACCGTGATCGTCGTTTCCTTTCTCAAACGGCCGGAAGTGTGCTTGCTGCCGTAGCTCGTGTGGTAGGTCCGTACTCAAAGTGGTAGGATCATCTTCGTCATATAGATATCTGATCTGACTCTCGTCGATAACACCGGTGCGAAACTTCTTGAATTTCTGTCTAATTTGGTCCATGATTGGCTGGATCCTGAGTTTGAGAAGATTAAGTGTTTGTCTATCCTTCTTTTTCTGAGCCTTAAGTTCTTCCTTCGATGGTGGTTCAGGTTCCTTTGCTGGTTCCGCGGGGGCTTCTTTCAGGTGCTCTAATTTTCGCTTCTTGCGACTGACTGGATCAGGGAATTCCGGAGGTGTCAGTCCGAGATACTCAACGACAGGCGCAAAGAATTCACGTCGCCATTCCTACACAGAAGTCAGCTTGTCGGAACGACTAAAGCAGCGAAAACGACCAAAGCAGACTGACATCTCTAGGCAGCGTCAGTTCAAATTGACTTTTCTTCGAGAAACCAAATAGATCACGTAGCATGCTCTTGTCGACATGTTCTGGTTCGCTCTCCAGCACTCCCAGAAGTAGGATAGGCTCAGTTGGGGGCAGGCTTCGAAGAAGGCCGGTGAAGGTTGAGATCACGGTGCTGCCGACAGTGTTATACCAGCTATCAACGTTAGGTATGTAGATTACACTGGGCTTGTGTCTCCGAGCTTCCGTGAACAATTGAACAACAGCCGCTTCGGGGGACTATGGGTAACCATCATTAGCAATACGCCGCACGTGAGATACCCAGAACATTACGTACCCGTGTCGAGTCACTCAATAGGGTCGATAGATCAAAGGATTGGACGTGCACACCCTCGAAATGACTGAGGACAGCTCCGGCCAAATACTGCTGGCCCATTCCCGGGAGGCCACGAATAAGCAATCGGGGTCGGAAAATACGAGATTTTTCAATTTCTACAGATGCAATCAGTCTGCTAGTAGCGAAGAAAAGTCTACTGGAAGAAAGTACCCTGCTGCATTCGCTCGCGCGCGAAACCTTTGTCGTCATCAGGGTCTTCGAACTGTGCTTCTTCCAGTGCTGTCAACTTCCTTTTCTGAGGCAGGACTTCGGAAATGACATTCTTGATCTCTCCCAAGGGGTGACGTAGTAGAGGTTCAATGTGCGTTGGCAATGGCGTTGCACCAGAAGACGCTGATCGCTCTGAAGATGGTACCATTTTCTTGATGGATATCATAAAGTCTTTCGCCGTAATGTTGATCTTACTTGGATCAATTTCGAGCTTCTTGTCAGATCGGTAGATTTGCGGATACCGCCGCTGAACGGCATTTAGAGCAGCTTCAGTGCATAATGCACGGAGATCAGCGCCGCCGTAGCCTTTTGTCAACTGTGCGAGCTCGTCCTTAAATCCACTAGGTAGTGGCGGTTCCCACCCCTTGGTGTGGATGTCCAAGATACTTTTTCGGGCTTCTGTATTCGGTAAGGGAAAGTAGAATTCTCGGTCAAAACGACCGGGTCGGCGAAGGGCGGGGTCGATCGAGTCGGGGCGATTGGTAGCGCCAATCACGATGACCTGGCCACGGCCATCCATGCCGTCCATCAGAGCAAGCAAGGTGGATACGATGGACGCGTGGATCTGCTCTTGCTTGCTGGATCTGACGGGAGCGAGTCCTAGGACAAGGTTAATCGACTACTGTGAGAGAACGATATCTGACTACTTACCATCGATCTCATCGAAGAAGATAATGCTCGGTTGATTCTTCCGCGCCTCCTCGAACAAAAGCCTGAGTTGGCGCTCTGCTTCGCCGACCCACTTGCTGAGCGCGTCAGCTCCTTTACGCATATAGAAGGTCACCTTGCGACCCTGCGAGCTGACGCTAGATGCGAGGGCTCGAGCCAGAAGGGTTTTTCCGGTACCAGGCGGACCGTGAAACAGAACACCACGTGGAGGTGTAACGTGGAAACGCTGAAAGATTTCAGGGTATAGGAGCGGTAAAGCCACCATTTCCTTGAGTTGATCGATATGATCTTGTAATCCACCAACGCTATCAAAATTGACATTTTGATCGACTCCTAGAGGATCTGCATCGGCCAATGCCTGCTTATCCTTGATCCTTCCAAGGTTGGCAGGGGTGCCGGAAGGCCCTTGCATAGCGTCGGCGCTGTGCGCCTGAGCTGGTGGGAAGAGGCCGAAGCCGGCAGGCGCAGCTGTTGTTGGGGTCATCCCAACAGCCCCACCAACTCCTCGCGGACGTTGCATGATCTCGTCTTCGCTGCTGTCAGAGTCCACTCCTCCTGCGGCACCAATACCACCCGGCCCACCGAAGACTGGGGGCGGGCCGCCTGCGCCTCCAAATGGCCCATAAGTGGAGAAGAGGCTTCGCTGCCAAGCACTACCACCACCTCCGCGCCCTTTCCGAGATGGGGTCGTATTGGATGCGGGTTCCGGGTCTTCGATGGGTAAGGAGAGGTCTGGGCGTAGGATCCTATAGTCAACAGACTTCCGGCTACGTCTTTTTGGCTTGTCATCATAGATGATTGCCGCCGGTGGAGCACGTCGCGGTCGATCTCTCCTGAGGTCTTCTAGTTCTTCTGCCAATTCCTCGGCAACCTCACTGTCGTGCTCATCCGAGGTCGGACCCGGTACAGTCTTCGACTTCCCCTTCGCCATACGATTACTCCTCCGACCATTGCTGCTGTTGTCTTCATCGGCCCTTAGGCTGCCTTTGCGCGGGGAACTCTCCGACGCTCCAGAGCTGGACATCTCATCCTCGCCACCCTCTTCGACACCAGGTTCGAAGTCACTACTCTCTTCGTGACCAGCTTTCTTGGATTGCTGAGAGCTTTGTGTTGCCCGCTGATTTCCACTTGACTGAGCTGTACGACGCGAAGACCGACCACTTGCACGACCTCCGTGTTCTTCAACTCTACTACCACGGGGACTGCTCCCACTGTGCCTTGTACTTCGTCTCTGGGAAACAGGTTCTTCATCCTCTTCGTCATCCGGCGCAACTTCGCCGTCCGATTCTGGGACGATGATTTCTTCACCCACATCGAGATTGTTTTTCAGCGGCGTGTCGCCTTGCGTAGCAATTTGAGTGTCGGACTTCTGCTGCAATTTAACTCGACCAAATGAGGCATCTGCGTCATCACCGACATCGTCGTGCACGGAGGCCGCAATCTCGCGAACATCAGTGGCGCTTGGGTCAATCGGAGCGTCTTCTGCATGCCCATCTTTGGTGGGCACAGAGCTTTCCTCGTCCTCTTCGACGATAGCACTCTGCGGCAGAGTTTTGAGGCCCTTACCACCCTTAAACGCCCTGGCTGGTATACCCTCCGGGCTACGCGTGCCAGGTCGAACGATCTCCGCATGATGTCCGGAGCCAGTCAACGCCACCATTGTCTCTTGGTCATCGTGAGCTATGCGACCGCTCCTGCGTGTCCCGACAATCTGCGTCTCTGGAGTCGGTCGACGCTTTGCGCCATGACTCGCGCTACGAGTCCGTGTGTTCCTTGTAGTTGGCCCAGGCGTTGATTTGGGGGCGGAAACGCGGAGCTTCAACACGAGTGATCCTGGTTTCTTTCCTTTCGTTACCGGCCCCTTCGGCTTCGGCAGTGGATTTTCTTCATCCCCCTCTCGTTCTGCTGCAGAGTCCGGTGCTTCAAACAAAGCCGCGCTATCCTCGTCGCTCTCGTCATAATTCACAGCCTTTTTGGTGCTCTTTCGCTTTGGGCGCCCGGTGCGTTCATCGACCTCGACCTCATCCTCGATTACCTCTGCGGGAGACTCATTGCTACTCACATCTTCCTCGCTCATATCGTCCGATTCATTGCCGTCATATGATCGGCGTTGCTTCTTCCGTGGCGGCTTTCTCGGATTGACTTTCGATGGTTTTGATCTTGCAGGTCGAGCTGCTGACTGGTCGTAGGTAGAATCGTCCGAATCGGATTTGTTGGGATCGAAGTCTTGAAAATTGCGCTTATTGCGATTCGGCATGTCCGTATAGTAATTCTACCAGGTTTGTTGTTGCTCTGGAGTTACTGTATAGTTAGAAAGACGCGGAATAAATACAGAATGTGAGAAAAGAAGAAAAACAAATACTGACCCTTGATTACAACCTCTCTCTAGCAGCTATCAAAAGACACATGCTACGACGTCCTGATTTCTTTGAACTCTGTTGTGCTCTGAGACGGTTGTGCTTCGCTCAAACAACGATAACGTGTCTGGCTGAGTAGGCGAAAGGTGGCCAGGACGAAGGAAAGAAAGAGTGAGAGAAATGCGACGAATGCATATGCAAGTAGAATCCGCTAGACCGTGGTTTTTTCGAAAATACAAGATGTTCAGGCCAAGTAGCAGAGAGGGGCAGGTTATGTTTCTCAAGGCGATGGATTTACGGGAGTCACGCTTCGCTTGTTTTCGCTTAGCGGCGCGCTAAAACGGCAACAACACCTGTCATTGGGCAAGCTACCGCTGCAACCTCATCGACTCGGAGTTACCGCATCATCGAAAGCTTTGAAGCAGTTTGATCGACTCAACATCATCGCCGTCAACGAACATACCACGGGCACGCGAAGCTCGCAGTCTTTTTGGGATCTCTGTGTTCGTTCTTCAGTTTCTTTTCTCTGAACTCAAATGGGGCCAAAGTCCTGATACATTAGACAATCCCCGGACGTATAGCTGCTCCCATCTTGAACCTCGTCGGTGATCTACGTCAGGTACCTTCGGCGGCTTAAAAGCTTATCGTCTTTAAAGTGCTGTCAAGGCCATGTTGGGAAATCTGTTTTGCGGGGAGATCTGTAACGCAACTCATCACGTGCCTCAAGGAAACGGCTTACTAATCATGCATCGCAATGTGGATTGCTTCAGTACTATATGGAGCGCTGTAGAAGCATCTGCTTACCTAAAGTATCAGTGGAAAGGAAGCACATATAACCCAAACTACACTGTTGACAACGATAGTCAGTAATTGATAGCGCTAGTAAAGATGTTCGTTTGATGCTATAACGTCGGACAACTCCCAAGCCCAGACCCTAACGCTCAATTCTGCCTACCGAGCGACCGACGCCCTGAAGCTCAATATACGGGAAATCTATTCCACCTTCGTAGGCTTCTTGTCTACCATCAAACCATCCTCTTCACTAGCACCAGTCTCATCCACATCCAGGTCATCGTAAAAGACCCCGCTCTGCCGCCTAAGCTCCTCTAACACGCTATGTCTTCGTGGTTCGTTTTCCAGATCAGGGTGATATTCTCGTTCGGAGTCCGAGGACTCGGTATATGCTTGGATTCCCGAAGCGTCGCTGCGAGTAGTAATGTGCGGCGGAAGAGGCTCTCCATGTACACGAGCCGATTTAACTAGCTTTTGGAGATCTCTCTCCGACAGTACAGTTGACCGTTGCGGTGATGCGGACAGTCCAGCCTCGATCAGGCGCTCCATCTTCATACGATTCGCAATGAACATGAGTCGGGGAAAGGTCGACTGCTGCCCGACTTGGATCATGTTCGCAAGCCGCTGTGGTGAGGGGTCGGAGAGAATATGGTAGAAGTCAACAAGTCTGGTCTTGGGCCAGATAGTGATCGTCCCGCTGAACCGCTGTAGCCAGAGCTCCGACCAATCCTGCCCGAGTGGACGAGGGAGGAGCTCAAGGTGGCGTAACACCTTCAGCCACTTGTTCAAGTCTAGCTTGAGATATTGCTCAGTTGCGGAGCCGAGGAAGCCACCTCGCCACCCACGTCCACGACGATGTGTGACTGGTCGTCCGACCGTACCGCGAGAGCTGAAAAAGAACAGATTGATGTGAGGATTCACCTGAGAGACGATGGAGAAGTTCACGTTGAAATGTAAGCTAAGAGCTTTCAGGGGCACATCTGTACGTATGCTTCCATCCTTCCACTTATGACCGAAAGAGTAAGGTGCTAGAGTGCCCTCCTTTGTTTTCATCATCAGCACCACCGGATTGAGGATGCCTGGGACGGCGGCGCTGGCGAGTACTGCGGTCCAAATTACGCAGTCCGGGGAGGTTAAGTAGTTGGCCAGGATTGTGGGCGAATGAGGATCGGAAGGGATGCATGTTACATTGAGTTTTCGCCCCGTCCGCTCGTAGGCCTCCCGAAAGGTCAGGCTCCCACGACAGAACCAGCTACACTTCCGAGCCCACTCTAGAGAGTCAAAACGGGCCCCGGTACGGTACCACCGCGGGAACCATGTCCAGATATTGTCTTGGCAGGCTGTAATGCGTCCTGCAAGAGCTGGAACGAGAAGCGCTTTGAGCTCCGAATCAGTTCGCGTTGCCACCAGTGCTGCAATCAGGGCACCTCCGGAGGTACCGGTAATGACTTCCGGGAGCAAGTTTGCATCGAGCAAAGCTTTCACGACCCCAAAATGATAATAAGCAAACGAGGCACCGCCGGATAAACACAGCGCGGTGCGCCCGTAGTTGGTGTAGAGGTGTGAGAAAAAGGCGTGTTTGGCCTCCGGTGTAAGTTGTCGCGAGTGACAAAGCAGCTCGAGTGAGGAACCAACCTCGCCCAGGAAGTCTTGCACCAAGTTCTTGGTCCCGTAATAGGTTTCGCTGTACAGCCTCGTGTTTTCTATACCGACGAAGTTGTTCTTCACACATGCCTCGAGTAAACGCCTTAGATCTTCAATCGCCTTCGGAACCGCCTCGGCATGGCTGCCATGACTCTCTTCGTGCTCCGCCTTGCGCCTCAGCCTCGCCACATCTCCCAAAGCCCTTCTCACAGTTCCTGAGTCGTAGTAAGCGTAGTCGTCCGTCTCCTTCCACACGTCATTGCCGAGGTATGCATCCAACTCTTCCGCTGCCGCCACCCAATCTCTGTAGTTCGCCTTCGACTGTAAGCTCCGTCGAAGCTTTTGCCTGCGACCTCTCCAAGTGACCAGGCGTTCATAAAAATATATGTAGAGTCTTGTGATAAGGTATGAGACTCCTAGGAAAACGATCCATCCAAAGACCACGGCCAACAACGGCCACTTGAGAATGGTGTAAACGAAACCCTCTCTCGTCTCATCTTTGCTCCTCTTGGGTAATTTGCGTGACCGCCGCCGATTGTATTTCCGCCGAACGCGCTGATGGATAGGACGCCAGTCGTTGAGGGCGATGACGGGGGAGGAGTCCGGGGCGCTCAGGGCTTTGGCAAACTCCTTTATATCGGCGTCGTCGACGAACTCATGGTCAAAATCAGGTAGCTTCGTTAAATCATAACCGTCGTCTGAAAGTGGAGAAGGGCCGTTAGTTGACTTTGATTTGTCTGCCATGTCACCCGTTGAGGGACTATGTATGTGGTTTGTGTTCGTCGGTCATTGTTGAAGCGCTGGTGTTCCTGCGTTATGACGCAAGATCTCGGGAATCCTGCCACAACAGATTACCTTACAGTACCTTATAAATCCAGCGTTTTGTACCTATTTTTACATATTCTTCTGCTTTTGCCCTTGGCTGATTGATGTCAGATATAGGGCACTTCGCATACCTGTCACGTGGCATAGATCTTAAGCGAGCACTATATAGTCGGCTTCCCACACAGTCAAATATAATCAAGTCACTCCATATCGTTCCCTTCCACAATTGATGTCTGTCAGTATCAAAAGCATCTGGACTCCGTGCACCTTCTCATACAATTATAACCCTACACGTAGTATTTAAATATATGCAACCTCCCATCGACCTGCAAATACTGAGTTCAAGGTCTTATCGATAAGGTAAGATCAATCTAATATGCCACACAGCTTACACAGCTGTCTCTGAGGAACAGTTTGAAGAGATGAGTTACCTGACCTGCTCAGTAATCTGAAAGTAGATAATTGAGTAATATATGTTACTCATCTACCCACAGTTCATGTGGATCTGTACCTTATGCGTTGAACTCATCGACCGGCCGGATGTACGAAGCCAAGAATGGGCGAGTCCGCTTTATAGGGTTTCGCGATGCAGGCCTCCTCAGCAAGGTAGGCGAGTGGGGGTCGATCTCAGACCGCGGCAGCCGCAAACAAGCAAGCACCTCATCTTTATGATTTCCCTATTCTCTATTTGAATTGAATAGTAAAAAGTAAACGATCTAGCGTATCGACATGGCCGGCTCTGTTGACCGGTAGTCATGTATAGACTTGATCAATAAGTTAATTTGAACATTGAACGAGGACTGAATCATTGCTGGGGAGCAGGTCATATGTGTAGTCGATCCGGAGACAGATGTCTGTGATGTCTCTGCCGAGTGTCAGCAGACACAGAGCCTCTCCTCTTCGCCTCCTCGCCTCTTGGCCTGTTCACACCTTTTCGCAGAGATGAATCATTACACCGCTGCTAAACACCCATGAACGATGAGGGGTGTTGAGCCGGGCTCACGGCAGAGAAAAGGTAGAAAAGGTTAGAAAAGTGCAATGCAAGCGGCGTTGTCGAACCATGTGGTCTGTCTATTGTCTGTTGTCTGTTGTCTATGGTCAGTGGTGGCCTGCGACTCGAACGGTATCCAATTTAGTGCAGGCGCCGTTGTGGAAGCGAAGAGCATATCCTGGGAAGCGAAGGAGTCTGATAAGCTGATGTCGTATACTTTGTGACTCCATATCACATTCGACTTTCACTAAAATGGTCTTTCTGCCAGATGATCGGAGTACACGAAGTACGAATATCTGACGTTCAGGTCTTCTGGATTGCCTGAGTGGCTCGTTATGGAGCGACCAGTGCATAGCATTCGTCTGCCAGGCAAACGCGCGCCAATGTCTTACCTGTCGAGACTCGGGCAATATTGCTTGGGCGTTGTGTTCGTACTCGAGCTGTACACAGGACACATGAAATATTAAACATCAGGGAGACCGGCAGGTGATGAGGCTACCTTTAACAGGCCCTCCCCTGATACCTAAAATAGTCTAAGGTAGAGTGGTCCATACCTTACCTACCTGGACGCTTGCCGTATGCTGTATGCTGTACCGGTATGCTGTACGCTGTATGAGAGGCAAAGATGTTGCCGCCATGCCGCTTCCTCTCGACATCAAAAGTATAGATATCTAGCGTGGTGCAACGCACCTTTGCTTCACAACGTGCTTCGATTGGCGGTCGTTGATGACGAAGAAAGACTGATGGGCGGCCGGTCGATTGATGAAATGCAATGCAATGCAATGCAATGCACGAGTTACCCTTAAAGCTTGGCATTTCTGGAACCCCCCTTTGTATATCTGATAAAGTACCCCTCCAACCTCCCCGATAATAATTTGTATCCGCCATCACTACGGCGAGTAGACTTGATCACTACTATACATCCTCGATCAACATACTCTACCTTACTTACCGTACCTTGTTGTCTTTGTTGCAGTTGCAGATCACTTGATCTTTGTTCATCAGAGATCATACAAGATTGCTCTGGTCTTCGCTGCCTACTTCTTCAGAGCTTCGGTGGCCTAGCTAGGGACGTTATTGTTCTCTGGGGGGGAACTCAGAGGGGTCCTGCAGCTGCATCGCCTCCGCATACCGAATCCTTGCTACGGTACTCCTCCTAGGATGAATGGTTCTCCTTATCGGACGTGCCATTCAGATGACCCTTCTCCCATCTCGATAACTCCTTCCGAAAGTCTACGCTGACATACTCCGGTCTCTACTTCGAGAAGGCCTTCAACGCGCTGGTAGACCTAGGTATGTATGTCCTGTGTCAGCACATGTGTCACATAAATCTACAAGGACCTGCTGCTGCATCCGGCCATGGTCACTGCCTTGGATATACACTCTCTCTGGAGCTTAGGCTTACATTCAATACCCGTTACCGGACTAGAGACTGACCAGAGTTACTGCAGACGCAATAGCCGAAGACGAAGCCTCATCGTCCTGCAGAATAACCTCGCTTCCAGTAGACCTTCGGTCCTCACCTTAGTAGCGATCGTCGTTTTTTCCTCGCTGATACCATATACACAATTGGCATCTTCGCCAGCTCTATGCATCGACAAGCATGGATACCGAGGACGGAGACATCTTCATCAAGGTTCGTGACAGTCAGTCTCTGCCCAAGTGGCCTTCACGTTGGCTGATCGGCCATTTCATCTGCAGAGCCTTGCCTATTTTGTTCGGACTCATGAAAAGGCACTCGCAAATGCTTTACAAATCAAACGTCCGCCTCTTAGAAACTCGCTATCTACCATTTCGGTAGCCGGAGATCGATCGGCAGCACCCTCAACTATCAACAACTATGTCCCTACTGCCGCTTCGTCTACGTCTGGTGCTCTTGCGGCGGCGCTATCTCTAGGCACTTTTGGTTTTGCTTCTCAGAACATCAAGCCTGCAAAGCTTACGCTGTCCCCGAACCAACTCTACTACCTGTTGTCTCGTTTTGAAGAGCTCGCATTACCTGTCGGGCCTACGACGATTCGGTTGGAGAACATTCATACAAATACTTCACCGGCAAACTATGTTTCATTCCTCGGCCAGGCCCAGAGACCCAAGAGCAGAAGTGACAAGGACTCGATCCACTCGGTGTCAAGCATGGGCAGTATTGTGTCCGGCATGTCCTCCATGTGGTCCAGTATCGGCTTGGGATCATCAAGCTCGGCCGCAAAGACGGAAAAGGCCAAGGCTCAAATACAAGCAGACCTCAAATACTTGTATTCTGCTTTCACGAAAGTCCCTTGCCTGAAATTGTGCTGGGACCATAAGGCACGCTTGATCAAGAACTTTGTAGAGTTTCCATTTGACACTGCCGTACCCCTGCTTGCGTTCAAGAACATTAGTGCTCTCGAGATTGTTGATGTAGATTTTCGGCAATTCTTCGGTTGGGACCAGCTATCGGATCAGCTTCGGACATTGGTGGTCAAACGTGCTAGTCTTGAAGACCCTGTCGACCTTCTGGTAAACGTCGTGCTCGACGATATGGACAAGCGGCGGCGGCGTTCGTCGAGAGCACAATCAACACCTTTGCACACCATGCAACCTCCTAGCCCAATAATCAAGCGGAACCAGGATTCGAAACCAAATTCCGCTCCAGGTTCCCCGAACGCAGAAGCAATCACTGACCAGAGTTCGAGCCTGCAGGCAATTAACTCGATGGGTATAAGCCCAGATTCCCCTAGGATGCAGTGCCGTCCCCGACCAAGAAGCATGTCTCCAAGGCGGCCGGGAAGCTCTAGGCAGGGTTCTTACCAGCGTCAGTCGAGACATGGAGGGCACCGGGTCAAACGTTCGGGGTCGGGCAGCTCAAATTCCAGCGGACGGTCAATTCCACCCTACCGATCCGGTAGTTCGTCGAACATTCTCTTGGCTAGAATACTCCCGGAGTCGAAGTGGAGATTCTTGAGACATTTAAGCCTCGCCGACAATTCACTGACGTCCTTGTCTTCATCGAGCCTTGCTCCTCTTGCCGATTCGCTCCACTCGTTGGACCTTTCTGCAAACCACTTTTCCGAAATCCCAGATTGCTTAGCAACCTTGACTTCCTTGAGAGCTTTAAACCTATCGAACTGTATGATCGACTCATTACACTCCCTTTCGAGGAACCCTCTTCCTGCAATCACCGTCTTAAATCTCCGTAATAATCGACTCATCTCTATAGCTGGTGTTGAGCGGCTGCTCTCCCTTGAGCGACTCGACCTTCGTGACAACAAGATGGCGGATCCTACAGAACTTGCGAGATTAACAGGGATGCCGGAAATCCACGAGGTTTGGGTCGCCAACAACTCGTTCATCAGAACACATGGGAACTATAGGGTCACAATCTTCAACCTCTTTCGGACCACACCGGGACATAGAGAGGACATTGTCATTGACTCGGTTGGTCCGACTTACAGTGAGCGGAGGCAGCTCTTGGACCGAGTTCCTGAGCCACAGGGTGTGCCCGTAATCAAGCCCAGCCACGACCTTGACATAGAGCCAATAGAAAAAGCTGACAGCCACACCGCCACAGCTGCTATTAATGGCAGGGTGGCAGAAGAATTGGGCAAAGCGAGGCCTAGTCCAGTAGCAACGTACAGCGAGTCCGTTGTGGGTTCCACTCGACGCCGCAAGGCTCCACGACGGAGATTTGTGGAGCTATCGGAAGAGATGAGCTCTGCGTTCGCGGATGTACGATCACCTACTCCTACCACTCCGGCTGCGCCTTTAGCCGACGGCCTCTTGACGGATGTCGTCAATGCGTCACCCCAGCCAGTCACCCCTCCCGCTACTTCGCCGCGGATCAATTCGACATTCGCAATTGCGTCTTTGCAATCGGCTCTAGATCTAGCACCCGCCAAGACCGCTCCTCTGGTGGACGTTCACGGACTGGGCTTTGGTGGAGACGCTTACAGGCGCAAGATCGAAACACTCAAGAGCGAAGTCGGCAATGGTTGGCTGAGCGTGTTGAACGAAGAGGGCTGGGACAGCCGGCGGAGCGCCCTTCTGAGCCGACAACATGTTGACCTCGGCCATAACGGCAAGATCAGACCTGGATTGACCGGACCAAGGGCTGCGAGTCAGAATGTCGTCAGCGGTAGTCGAATCCTGGGATGATACGACTCCGCCGTGATGGATGTCACATAGTTCTGACAGGGGCGATGCGTTTTTGAAATTAGAACCAATCAACAACCGAAAAACTCCTTTGACGTTAACAACGTGTACCATAACCAGCTTTTTCATAACTCTCATGTTTTGTGAGCGCTTCCCATTTCCGTTGGGTCTTCTTTTGTCTCTTCTCGCCAGTTCGTTCTCTCTTCATTGTCTGTTTTCACCACTTTGGTCTGTCTCGTAATATGTCTTGCGTCTGTTATGGATTGGGCGGTACGGCACTCTAATGCTGCTATGTTGTGGGTGGACTTTTGAAGCGTTGAATGCATCTATGACATAGGCGGCATTGTGGGCGTTGCATGGTCAAGGCTTTTGGCAGCAGTACGGCGTATACGGATCAAGTGGCCAATCTGTTCATGTTCTTCTCTAGATGCAAAAATCAAAACGCATCTGGTGCTTTGAAAAAGGGCCGTCTCAAGCATTGCAACCTTGGGTGCTTACTTGACCAGTTCTGAACCTCCAGCCAGGCTGCAGCAACAGGACGATCAGGTTTACGAATATGCCATTTACTGACTTGATGACGCAAGATAGATAATCCAGGGACCTCCCACAGGGTCCAAAGCGCCGCAACGACCGGGCCCCGGGTAGAGGGATGATTCCAGGAACCAGAGAAAGACCTTTCCCTAGCATATCTAACTATGATCTTAGCGCTGCTCCCTTGATGAAGAGCCCCCAAAATAGGGTTTCCGGTGCTGTGTTCTCGAAAGCAGTCAACGCATGATGGGATTCGCTTGCGCGTCTGATGGTGTGGAGCCATTCTTTTTATATCTGAACGTGAAGGGGCATCGACGCCACGCTGCTGAAGACAAATCGGGTATGGTCTTCATTGATTTAGAGGGTCGCCGCTTTGAAAATTGCAAATGGGTTTTGATATCAATATTACGTCCGTGGATAAGTCAAGTCAATTTAACCTGAAGTCTCTGCACCGTGACCTTTGCTTTTCACTCTCTTTACTTTGGAGACGTGAGAAAAGATTTTCATATGGTGACTAGGTAGTAGCCGTGACAGCCGTATTCTTAGGTAAGGTACTGTAGGTACAGAATTTGTATGTGCAGGACCTTACTACTTTGTACTCAAACGACGCGGCTACATTCCATTCCAACCCAAATGAAAAGGGATCCACGTACGATTTCCTAGACGAGCGCCCTCTGTAACCATTCCCAGTTATCCTTCTCTACTCGTACACTGGAAATCACCAAATTCCGACAACATCACACAGCCCCTCAACGAACAGCCTTAACGTTATCTCCACGATACAGCTGAGAGAAATAAGAATCAGCTTGGACCATTGCAAGCCGTTGAGTAACCTGATAAGCTAAAGCTATCCTTTTCAACCTACCACTGCCCAGCTGAAGAGCGATCGAGGCCACGATAACATTTGGCGGTGAATACTGAGCTGCTATCTACTCCTCTCGAACGAGCCGCAACATCACCTTTGGAATTCTACACCCAGCAGCTGTACTACTAAAGCGGAATTCAACGTGCAATTTCAACCACATCTCGTGGTTGAGCCAGTGTTGTCTTGCTGAGCCGAACGGCAAAAGCGCAAGCCAAACGGTCCCTCTGGGTGGCCCAACTCCGTCCCTTCGTCATCTCACGAGTTCCAGCACCCGTTCTCGTCACTCATCCGCACATCAGTGCTCGAAAACGCTTCCGGCGCCTGTTCGCCCTGCTGTCTGCTAGACTCTAGTTATTTAACAGTGTACGTGGTTTAGCACGCAATGGCAGAACACAAATACCCGCTCGCGCCAACCAACTCTCTTTCACGCCGCCTACTGTTCTCGTGTCAACACATGTTTTCTGACCCTGCGCTTTAGATTGCAGTCCTAGACGTTCCATAATACACATCGCTTCCTGAGCGGACGCGACTTCGACCCCCACCCCCGAACCTCACCCCCACGGTCTCCTCTACACTACCTTCTGAGAGCAGAAGTAAACTATGGCGGATCAGAATGACGTGGATCTAGACTCCATCATTGATCGATTGTTGGAAGTGCGAGGCAGCCGGCCAGGAAAGCCAGTGCAGCTGCTGGAAACGGAGATTCTGTACCTTTGCACCAAGGCACGTGAGATTTTCATCTCGCAGCCCATTCTGCTAGAGCTAGAGGCCCCGATCAAGGTACGTTTTCTTGAAGATTTCCAGCTTCTGTCCGTCAGCGACGTCACTTGTACAATTAAGACTCACGTGTCCATAACGATATCTCTAGATTTGTGGCGATATTCATGGCCAATATTACGATCTCTTGCGTTTGTTCGAATATGGTGGATTCCCTCCGGAAGCCAACTACCTCTTCCTGGGAGACTACGTCGACAGAGGAAAGCAGTCGTTGGAGACCATCTGCCTTCTCCTGGCGTACAAGATCAAGTATCCCGAGAACTTCTTCATCCTCCGCGGCAATCACGAGTGCGCGTCGATCAACCGTATCTATGGCTTCTATGACGAATGCAAGAGAAGATACAACATCAAGCTCTGGAAGAAATTCACGGACTGCTTCAACTGCTTACCAATTGCTGCCATTATCGATGAGAAAATCTTCACCATGCATGGAGGCCTAAGTCCAGACTTGAACTCGATGGAGCAGATCCGCCGTGTCATGCGTCCTACAGATGTACGTAGAGTTTTCTTGGCTTCCCTCGTCGAGTATCGGGAGACTGAGTCTCGAGGCGGCATACTCTGCTGCTCCACTGACATTGTGTGTAGATTCCAGATTGCGGTTTGCTGTGTGATCTCCTCTGGTCGGACCCAGATAAAGACATCAACGGTTGGAGCGAAAACGATCGAGGGGTGTCCTTCACATTCGGTCCTGATGTTGTCTCTCGATTCCTACAAAAACACGACATGGACCTGATCTGCCGAGCACATCAAGTCGTCGAAGACGGCTACGAGTTCTTCTCGAAACGGCAACTGGTGACACTTTTCAGTGCACCGAACTATTGTGGCGAATTCGATAATGCTGGAGCTATGATGAGCGTGGACGAGAGTTTGCTTTGCTCTTTCCAGGTATAACACTGACCTCCTCCCTGGTCCAACCAACAAAGGCCTCTGCTTCGTCTTGCTGACCAATCTCTCATTAGATTTTGAAACCAGCGGAGAAGAAACAAAAGTACGTCTACGGTGGCATGAGCACAGGCCGGCCCGTCACTCCTCCAAGGAAACAGAAGAAGAAATAAAGTACCCATACGAACTTTCTATGTGCAGCAGGTTCGGGCGGAGATGATCTCTTTCAGTCGACGGTGCAAGGACAACCATATTTCCCTTCGAATCCTGAGCGCAAGGCGAGGCGAGTGCGAGGCGAGGCGATGCGGAGCGGAGCGGAGCCAACTTCGAGTCAGAGTCTGTCCTTCAGACATTCCTATCATCCTTACCATACGTCGAATACGAAACTTTTCCCAAGCCGGGGCAACAACTCGATAAGTGCGAATCCGTTCGCGTGGCTTGCAAGGGCTTGGGGCTTAGCCGTGGCATTGTTCTTTGATATGGGATGGGTGAAATGTCAGTCAGTCAGTCTGTCAGTCAGTCAGTCGGGCCATGGGTGGGTATGTGTTGCTGCGCGCTGGTTTTGTATTCTTTTCCTCTGTACCTTGTCGTGTCCGGGGGTTGGGAAACAGGGATGATCGAGATGGTGGATGATCGATTAGCCCCGTCAACCTAACCAGGCATGAGAAATAACAGACGATGTGCGGTATTGGTTGAGTGTGAAAGCGAAGCGCAGCGAAGCTTGCTTTTTGCGTGTGTGCAGCTTGTCTGTCCGTCCGGTTGTCCGCGGGTTCCTATCCATCCCTTGTCCCACCTGTGGCCACAGCTTCACTACCCTGTACTTTTGTCGGTGAATAACCCAATTTTCGAAGCGAGCAATACCCTGATCCGCTTCGCCCATCCGTTGAAGTCTCTGTTTCACTCCACCATCATCACACTCAGTTCCTTCCTCCCCACCACCCACCTACCTATCCAGATCCTGCAGCCCTCATCCTCGTTCGTCACTGATGCAGGAAGAATACATCCTCATCCCACCGTTTCCCCCCCCTCTTCGACCCAGCTGAT
>JAABUU010004011.1_pt1 | contig 17945 bp, 12 predicted proteins | sample 5559301 | NCBI WGS metagenome assembly JAABUU01 (sample SAMN10711884, study PRJNA513360) | rock metagenome | isolation source: Antarctica rocks | place: Antarctica: Victoria Land, Richard Nunatak white | reverse complement strand
CGGAGGGAGGCGGTGAAGTTGAGGTGACGGTGATGATTGTGAATCTGAACGACAGTCAGCACACTCGATCGGGGCCTAATGAAGAATAAGAGTTGTTCAAGCAGGTACCGTCTAAAGTCCGCGCACCACACACCATCCAAAGCATCACGAAAAGCTCAAGAAGACTAGGTAATCGGTGGGAATCGCCGCACTTGCCGTTCTTTCGGTCTTTAGGCATTGCTTTGGGCGGGGCTGGGGTGGGTCGGCAAGAGAGTGAACACGGCAGCTGAGATGAGTCTCTGGGACGAGGCGCGGAATGTTCAGCGCTATGAAGGCCTCGGTCTGCTGGCGACGGTGGTGGCGTTTCTGGAGTCAGGTGAATAAAGTGGTTCGGATGGTGCGGAAGAGTGGTTTGTTGAAGGCCTGGAAGGGTGCGGATGGGAGTCCGTAGCTCTCGGGGAGGGAGGAGTGACCTGCAAAGAGAAGAGATGAAAACGTGGCGTGCTGTGGAAGGAGGTAGAGGAACGACAAGTAAACTTCAATCGCAGCTAGCTAGCATGGCCCGTCCCAAAAAGACACCGAAGCACCATCTGAGCGTACGGCGAGGTGATCTGTTCGACATCGCCAGCTAGCTCACGCCGACTCCTGACCCTTCCATTCCCTCTTCTGGCTGGCAGGCGCTCTAGCCCGGAAGCTCAGTCCGGCATGACCAAACGATGCCGCTCGGCGACTGGGAGGAAGAAGGAAAAAAAGAAAGGGAGTTTCTGAAGTGAGTGATGTTTCCTCCTGTTGCGTCAATTTCACTCCACAAACGACAATCCGCCGAAACGCGAGCCTCGATCCCGAGCAAGGGACAGGTATGCTGCAAAGGAAAAGCCACCGTCTGGTTCGACGATCTCCACTCGACAGCCCAATACAGAACCAACGGAACAGAACAAGCCACAGCGGCGGAGAGGATCTCAATCCCAATGTCACGGATCACAGACAGTGCGAGTACAAAGCACATGGACAGGGGAGCGAACAGCGGCTCACAAAATCATGCTGCTCGACCTGCCTCACTGCGCGCTGTTTCAGGGGCCCTAGAACCCCGAGGGCGCACTTCCAGAGCAAAACGTGCTTGCCGTCAGGACAACGGCACAGACCGACGATTCCCATCTTCAACTGCATCGACGCATGGCAGTGGCGCCTCCACAAGAAGAGATCGGATGTGGAGCTCGCGACTCGGAGTTGGGCCAAGTGCCGCGACCACAGCGATTTCCCGAGCTTCTGTGCAGAGGCGGCTGTCGGATGGGCAGTGAGGGAAGAAATGCAAGCTGCTGTTCGGTGATTGCACCCGAAGGAGATTGTCGCGCCTTTGTGTCATGGCGTCAGGGGGAGGTATGAGTTCTGGGATTGTAACGGTGAGGTTGGTGATGGTGCTGTTGAAGGGAGGTAGGTAGGTCCTTACCCACTTAGGTTATGGTTGCAGCTCGTGAACAGAAATGCAGTCGCGGTTCATCACCAAGTCCATACCAATATACGTACAAAGCACTCTTCAGCCCAACAAAACACACCGCTGGTCAAACAAAGTCCTCATGATCTGTAACAGATCGTTGTTAAGGGGTCCATGTAACACAGAGGCTCTTCTTCAGAATCACATTCAGTGCATGTCCTTTGTGCCGCGCTCTGTGAACAGAACAACTGGCATGTGTTGATGACCTGGACTTGTTTCCTGGACTCTTCCTGAAGTCTCCATATGAATTTACGCAGCCATTCATCTGCATCTGCCGCTTGATATGCGGCCGCAAGTCCGTCGTCCAGCATCTGTTTGAGTGGTGTGGGTTGATTGAATACCGTCTTTTAGCAGGCAATGGCGCGCCGACGATTCGGTGACTGTGGCTGGGGTTAGGCGATAGACAGCCTTTGGCTTTGGGTGTGGAATTCCCGAGGGCAATGGATGATGCGACGATATCCTGGGAAAGATTCCCTCTTTGGATAAGGTAGATCGACGATAGTCCGTAGCTTAAGTGAGTACAGCTGTTTCCCATATCTCACGACCACACTCCCTCGCCCTTCAGCTATGAACAATGTTCCATCTCATCCATACCCTCTCGACACCCTCACGCTCCACGACAACCTCAAGAACCTCCATCTGTTTTCCTACCGTCAAAGATGCTCGTCGGGGATAGAGATATACTACCTTCAACGTAGGACTTAGCCACTGTCTCTTCAGCACACGGACCGACCTCCTTGTATGACTTCTCCACGGATCGTATTGATATCATTGCACACAATCCCGGCTTCTTTCGCAAGGTAGCACAAGCTCCGGTCCGATCTTCCAGCTCCCAGTTGATCCCATCAAGCAGCGTGGTCCAAGGCGTGAGAAAGACGGTAAGTTGTTTCGGATATTAGCGCTTCTGAATCCCGTAGATAGTTTGTGAAAACAACCCTGATGGGATCCAGCTCACTCGCTCCAACAAAGCCACGCCTAACATCCACGGCGAAGTCATCATATGTGCACAGATCAACCTACCCTTCATCAGCACAACAACCTCACCCAGGATCAATGTAGATCTTACCTCAGCATCTCAACCCACCATGCACCACCCGTAGGAGAGTTAAACCCCAATATTCAACCCTGCAACCTTGTCATCCCACCCAGTAAAGAAATTCCCCAACACGCCCTACCTCAAATCAGCGTTACCTTATCAACAACAACAAGTCCAGCCATACCATCCACACCTCCACAAACCCCCCCCAGAATAGACAAACCCGCAGAGGAGACGTCCAAGCCGGCATCTACCTCGCCTCACCTCCCCTTCCCGATTACATCCACCTCCTTCAGCCCCCATCCACACAAACCCTCACTCTCCATCACGAACCGCTCCCCAACACCCGTCGAGACTATCCCAGACGATATAGCACGTCTCAACGTCCTTCGTCTCAATCGCAACTCCGCATGGCGTATCGATCCACTCCTCCTTCGTCCCTAGTCTATATCAGACCCATTTCCATAGCACCAGAGATCAACGCACCTGGACCGCATGTCCAGCGCGACAGGTTCCCTCCTAGCCTCACGCCGTTGGACACGGATAGGTAGAACACTTCCTGGTGCTACAATGACCGACTGACAGAGATCCTCAGCGAGGGTCTGATCGATCGATCGAGTGAGGAGGTCGTTAGCTTCGAGGATCTTGGTCTGGCGTTGCTTCATCACCGCGGTAAGTTGGGAGGGGGTGTGATGATTGCTTTGTACTCGAAGGTGCGCCTTGATGGTATCGCGGGTTGACTGGATCGGTTGACTGTATGGATAGGGTGGAAGGAGTGGAAGTGTGATGATTGGAAGGATAGCTTGGAGAATGGAAGGAAGAAGGAAGGAAGGGAGGAAGTCACTGACAAGCGCTGGGAGTACCTTAGGTAAAGTGTGAAAGAGAGGAGAACACAAGAGAGCAATCAATCTGATGCCATGGTGAAGATATGAGTACTCTGGCAAAGAAGGCCAACATAGGATTCCAACATCCCCATCCCGGTATCCCACTCTTGAGGCACAATGGCTTTCCTACCTCGTGCATTCACCTTACGTTGCCGTAACAGAAGCAAACTCATCACAGCATGTCAAACACACTTTAATCCAAAACACTCCCCTACCACCACCGAAAAAGGTAAAGGTTTGATCATTTTCATCGGAACGTTAAAAAGAAGACATGGACCTCGCCCCTGCAGCGCTCCAGCCCCGATAATACCGCGTTGCGGCCAACTCCATTTGAACTGAACTGAGACGGCCCACCTATTTCGAACGATACCCTACCCTGCCTGCCCTGCCTTGCCCGCCCTGTTCCGCCTCGCCCCGTGCGGCGCCATCCTGCCTTCGACCGAGCCCAGAGCAAAGCAGAGCAAAGCAAAGTAAAGCATGGAAAATAACACCTAGATCTAACTAAGTCTAGATGGAATTAAGACATGAGCCAACCTCGTTGCCGAGTCAAGCCTCTTTTGAGCCAGAATGACACCGACACCGAGCATGCCTCCCGACCGATCATCACCGAGCAACGAACATAGACTGACTTGCAAGTTTTGTGAAGGGAGGACGAAGACAGCAAGGAGGTTGAACGGCTCCGGCGCCGATGCGTAACGCCAACGACTCGAAACGGACGGAAGAAGCCAAGAGATAACGCACCCGGATCCGCCTTCGAAGCAACGACGATGAAGGACGGGGTGAAGTGGGGTCGTGGGGACGTAGGTGACTTGGAGATGTGGAGATGTGGAAGTAGCAAAAGATTCGTAGTTTCGTCATCACAAAAATCCCGATTCGGCTAAGAGTCTGGACCGAACCCTCAAAAAGGGCCGTGAAAGTAAGCCTGACCGTTCACAGTACATCATGTCGACGACTCTCCATTCTTGCACGAGAGGTGGTCAAGTGTATGTTTGCCACTAACCGGGTACCTTGAAAAGAAAAACCCCGGATGCAATCGCGGACAAGACTGCGCCCCATGGCCGGGTTTGCCAAGCGGTCTGCGGTGCAAGGGTTTGAATGTAAGTAATCAATGCACAAACCTCGTGATCTTCTCATCCTCCCTCTCCCTCGGCTCGACGGCCAGACTCTTGTCATACATCTCGTGCACGTCGCCCGCCGCCTGCATGTTGCTCAAGATGTACTTCTGCAGCTCCGGCACCGGCTGAAGCGGGTACGGCACGTTCTGGTATTGTTGAATGTCACGGATCACTTCGGCCGTTTTGGCGCGCTTGGCGAAGTTGATGAGGTTCGTCTTCTTGATGACGGACGGGATGCCATCTTCGATGAAAGTCAAGTCGGTCAGGTAGACGCCTACATCCTTTGTTAGCGATGGGGCCATTCATGCCTCGGTGTGAGTCCGTACCGAAGAATGGGATGCATGGGGGGTTGGCCAGGTGCAGCGTCTCCCGATACTCGCCAAAGTTCTTGGTACTGCCCATGAGCCTGCGCATGTGTTCGAGGATGCTTTGTGTCCGTGCGTTGACTTGGTGCCAGGTCCGATTCAAGCGATGTATCGGCGCCGTGCCGAGCGCCGAGATGATCGAGGTGAGGGTAGAGAAGTTGTTCAACATCCGACATTTCTGGGAGAATAAGTATCTGAGCTTCGTAGCCGGAAGAGGGTAACTTACATCGGCAACGGACACGAAGTGTTTGATCACCACCACCCTTTTCTTCACGTCCGACTGGGTCAGTATCATCTCAGCGACCCAATTGGTCAACTGGTTCGAGTGTAATATCAATGCCTTGACGTTCGCGGCAGGTTCGGGATCGTCCGGGGCTACCTTCCTCTGCCATGTCTTGTTCAGACATTCTGCTGGCTTGATCTTGCCGTAAAGCCGTGACTCGATAATGGTCAGTTGCCTTGCAAATTCAGTCGCGTCAATGTCGAGGAATTTCAATTTCTTCATGTTCTTGGGCATAATCGGTACTGGAGTCGAGGTGTTCAGCGTCAGTACCAAACGTTTCGCGCTCGTGTCCTGCCCTCGCAATCGCTGTTCGACAACGGTCATCAGAGGACCGGAGCCTGGGGTGCCCGTGGTAGCGATGGAGTCTTTGGCGAAAGAGTAAACTCTACTGAGTAAATGGCTGCCTGCCTCGTCATTGTTCTCCATCCAGTAGTTGTCGAACCAACTCTTCAAGATGTTGACTACTCGAAAACGGATCGGTTTCTGTTTCTTATCCACCCACTTCTGGTACTCTTCTTGGGTCAGGCCAAAGGGGGGCTGGATGATGAACCTCTTGACGAGCATCTCGAAGAGCTCGGATGCGGTGGTGAAGGAGCGATATGTGAGAAGGAATGTGTTGTTGAAAGGAGAGTCTAGACGGTCGTGCCTCGTCAACTGTTCCACCAGTCCGGTCAAGGTACCACCTCGCAGTTGCGGTGGGTTGACCTTCATATCGTACGCTATCTCCCCTTCATGGTCAAGCTTTAGGTACGGTGGTGTCACCTCAATTTCCTGTCGTGGCATCACGGGTGCCGGCACCTCCCCGAAGAAATCCTCAAGTTTGGAGTTTTCTGTTCGGTAATTCACCGGAGAAGGGTCGACACCGTCGGTGTACCTTCGGTCGGCTAAGGGAGGACGTTGCATTAGCCTCGAACTCCTTCGCACATGAGTGCGCTGGTATGGTGTTCCACCGTCTGTTCTCCTGTGCTCTTCCCGAGTCATATTCGGAGACGGTCCCTCTTGTGGCAGCATCTCCAAGAGCAACCTCAGTGAGAATCCCACCTGAAGTATCAGCGTTTCCAATTGTCGAGACACAGCCTTGACGTGGTCGAGCCGATCCTCCAGAGGATCGCCCCGGACTTCGGCCCATTCGTCGCCCAGAGGCCCCGCGACGGCTTGGCAGCTGATCAACAACACCGAAATCTGGTCGTAAAGTTGTTGTTTTTGTGCGCTGAAATCGGCAAGTTGTGGATCTTGAAAGCCTGTGCCCAATGGGGCAAGATTGATGGATTCGACCGTGGATATCCAGGGCCGGAAGAAATCGATGACCTTACCGCCGGCAGCACAGACGGCGTTGCCGATTACTTCATGCCTCTGGGGCGTTATGATTTTGTCGGTGATTGCGAGCTGCTCGTCCAGTCGTCGAATGCTCGAGACGATCATCCTCTTCAAGTCGTCCATCCTCTCCAGCAATTTCGTGTCCAGTCGTGCCGTCGGCTCATTGTTGGCGTCGTACTCGTCCTGGTCCATGAACGACGTCGAGGACATGGGATCTCGGTCACCCAGATTGTTGTTCTGCCAGCTTCCTCCTGCATGACTGCCCGCCACAAAGCCTGGAACGAGACGCGGAATATCCTCGCCTCTTTGCTGTCTCGCAACCTCGACGTAGCCGTAGACGCCGTGCAGGACACCATCCGCTTCATGCAAGCATTTTGCATGGGAGTCTGGTGCAGGCCAGTCTGCGGCGGCGATGTGCGACGACAACACCAACTTGGAGAATCGGGACATCATGTCGCGAAAATGAGGGTACAGAGCTTTGTTGGTCGAGATGATGGATGGGTTCCCTGAATGGTTATCTGTGCTTCCGGATCCGGCGGCTAGCAGCATTCGAAGGTTGTCCGAGATGTCTTCCGCCTTCCTGACGTACTCGGGCCGTCGGCCATGGTTGATCGCATGTCGGTAAGACTCGACGGAACTCCGCATGTTCTCCACCAATTTGTCCCAAGTGGGTGAAGCAGCGCGCCCGTCATCGAAGAAGTAGTGAGGAATCCCTGGAGCGGTCAAATGTCCCAGAGCACCGCTGGTGAAAGAAGTCGTCGTGCCCATTGTCGGCCCCGCAGACGAGCCCTGATGCACCGTACTCATGGGCAGGTTCGAGTGTTGGGCATCTTCGCTATCTCTCTGGCGCCTGATGACGGGCGACATGCCGAAGGAGTCCATGGATGTTGCCGGTGAAACGCCGTCGGAGAGGTACGACCGACGCTTTCTCGGTAGTGAACCGCGGGAGGCATGCATCAAGGAGTCCACTTCAGCTTCCGATGCCGAATTTCCGTCATCATACTCATCCACATCCCGTACATATCCCCGTGCCATCAATTCGGGTGGAGGCCTGGTATGATCCGGGACGTTGATTCTCGTGCGGTCGCGAGGCCCCGTCTCATCAAGCGAGGTGGGTGTTTCCAGCGGAAGATCCAACTTGGTCACTCCCGTCAAGGTGTTGAAATAGAAGAGTCGACCATACGGCGTGACTTGTGGGATCCAGAATGCGGCCTGGTCTTGGTCTTGCTTCTTGCTTTCGGTCCCCTCGATCAGCAGCTGCGAAGCATCGTCTGTGAGGTTACCGTCCGAATCCAGCTCCTCGGTGTAAGCCTCGTCGTATTCATCCTCCGCGCTGGACTCTCCGGAAACATCCGCGCCGTTGCCGTTGGAGTTGGGTCTGGTCCCTCCCCCATCACCCTCCGAGCTCGTGACAAGGGCACAGTAGTTGCTTGGAAACCAGCCTCGCACACCATTAATGACTCCATCCCACCAACCACTTTCCAGCTGAGTCATGACTTGAATGACATCGCCTTGGCGAAAGCTCAAACTCGTCTGGTCGTCGGTATCGTAATTGTATAGTGCCTGTACGTACATCTGAGCCGGTGAGGGGATGACGGTTCCCTGGAAGCCGTTCATGCTCGCCACCCTGGGAGACTTTCGTCTGCCCGCCGACGAAGTCAGAGTACGTGCGACAGCGTTGACCTCACTCACGGGATTCGCCGTGTGGGAGTGATGAGCTCTACCGGAGGCTCTCTGTACCTGTTCAGTGTATTGGATGGTGGCAGCGGTGAAGGATCCTGTCTTTGCATTCATGTAGGTTTTCGTATCAATCGTCAGTGGCTCCGCCGTCTGCGGCGTGAACATTGTGTGACGGTGCAGGCAACGATGAGAGGTTCAGGTACAAAGATGTAGTAAGGTGAGGTAAGGTAGGGATGTGTAACGTGACAGTTGATGATAGACGAATCCCATCACTCAACATCAAATAATAATTCCCACATGTTCTGTATCGTTAATGGAAATACAACCAAGGTACCTCCTACCCAAATTCTATACATAAGGCTCCGGTTTTTGTACAGATATTTGTACAGATATCTGTACCTATCAGGTGACATTCATAGGATTAGTGACTTGTCCAAGACTTGTAAGTACTAGTAAGTACTTGTAATCTTCTTACTCTCCCTCAGTACTAAAGAGTACGGCCATTGTCTACAACCCGAAGTACCTTCTAGGTACAAGTACGGTACCTTACCTACCTACCTAGGTATATTATTTCTACCTCACTTGTCCGTTAGTCCAACCCAATTTACGAATCACCTTATCAAGGGAACAAAACGGGAATCCCAGATAGACTCATGCAGCCAGTGCACCCGTTGGTGATTTGATGTAGTTGTATGCCTTGTCTATGAGCCGACCAAAGGATGTCGAGGCTCGAGGTAGGATCACTCGTGGATCGGAGCTTTTGTGTCGCACATCCAGGACACCACTTCCAACCCCTCGACGCCCTACCTACAGTACATCTCCTTCAAGGTTGATCCTACTCAGCTCAACCTCCACCGTCAAGTCCGTCCAGACCCTCGTTGGCAAAGGGTCCAGGCGTGGATGTACCGTACGGGGTCTTGGGCCCTGTCCTGTTATGTAGAAGTTCGGGGATTTTGTCAATGCAGCCTACCTCTAGTTGCGTGGTGCCCACGAGGTCCCCGGGTTCGTCTCCAACTCCACTGGGGACACCTTGCACCATCTTGATCCGGCAATTGTGCAGAGGTTACTTCGTACTCTGTAGGTACAACGGTAGTACTGTATGTCGCGGTGATGATTGGGAGTTGTTTAGACTCAGTGGGCGCTGGTACTGACCGTTGTGCCCGGGACGGTGTATATTCGAGTCCTAACAGATAGTGCAGCGAGACTTTTCCACCCCTGACCCTGACTCTTAAGGTGTCCCTAGGAATACATGGGTACAGGAATGTCCCAACAAAACTGATATCGTGATACAGAATAATAATGGTGAGCCCAGTCCTTTTGACAGGACCACAGAGTAAAGAGCAATAGCAAGCATATGTCACAAGAGCATACTGTATTCCTCAAGTGAAGCGCACAGGGCCTGATGACGCTCCGTTGCACGGCCTTCCTCGTAGGGCATGCCCCTAAAACCACAGGACGAGTACGATACCTACGAAGTATCTGTACTCGCACTCGTACATGGTTTGAAGCAATAGGTAAAGTACCAATACTGCACCTGCACGTTTACAGCCATTTCCGTGTCGATCTCCCGGGTTGCACGCTGCGTGCCATGCTGTGTGCCATGCCGTGTGCCACCCGGTGCGGGACCGTTGACCGCTGGCGAGAACTTTCTCGGCATCTGGCTGGCTGGTACAGACACTTGAGCAACATACTGTACATACAGTAGGCCGTCCGGTTCCGTCTTGAAGGAAGATTGCACGGATTGCTTCGGCCTCGGTACTTTGTAGTCGTACAACGTAAATACGAAGGTACAGTAGGTATGTATTTCGTACAGCTCGAATGGGGTCAGTTTGACATGATAGGTCCCGCATATACTTCATCCAGTCTATTACCTTATTGAAATGTGAAGTGGGCGTTCGGCCGGCACGGGCCGGTTCTCCCAGAGAGCATCTCCCATCGTTGTTTTGTATTCAGACCGCCATCCTCTTGCGATGCCCGAGATGTGATTGGCTGCGCCTATACTCCAACAGCGCCATGAATCCAGCCGGAGGGGCTCTTTGCCAATGAAGGCAAGGACCAGTAAGCAACCTATATCTTACCTGTATACGTTGAATATGGATCTGTAATTTGATATCTTGAAGCGCCAGTTTCCAGGGCGGTGGAGACAGAATCCTCTGTAGAGTACTGTACTGCAACGCAAGAAACCCATGTACAATAAACTGCTTGGTGGGGTTGGAGACCTCGGATCCAGAACCGAAACCATACCCCTCAAAGGCCTTTCTTCTTGATAGAGTTCAAACCGCGCAAGTACTAGGTAATTTGGCAGATTGCTTCTAGCCATGGGTAGCTAGATGGTGCAATTTCCGACACTTCGGAACCAGGAACACAACCACCGCGACTGGAAGCTTTGCCTGACACTGTGGGTCGAGGCTGGTAACTATTTGTACTTTAAGGGTGCCGCCGAGTGGTCTGCTCTATAATCTCAGCTGAGGTCACCAGCTGTCACGTCTGATGTTGATCTTGGTGAGCACCACAAGAGTTCGGCATCAAAGAGTATGACCGAAGGAGGTCGAAGGGGGCCTTGTGACGATGATAAAGGCAAGACCATTACTAAGTTAAGTGCCTCCACGTCGATTGATAAGGATCTTCTCCTCGTCGGGAGCAGCGCTGAACCCTTTGGTGACGAAAGCACAGCGCCAGCCCCTCCAAAGCGAGTCCTAGGGCGTTGACGTATGCCCTGGTCCCTCTGTCTCTGCAACAACTGAAAGAGCTGCGATAGAAACGGCTTCCATGCTATCGCTCGATCCTACGATCCTGTCATCCGCAATTAATATTGTCAATTTGCTGCGTCCAGCTCCAGTAGTAGTGTGGGTATCGTCCAAGGGTTGGGAGAGTTTGAACGATTGTACAGTAGCTTCGTACTTCGTATTGTACTGTAATATGCTCTTACCAAGCCTGAGCGCGGAGCCGGGAGCGCCAATGGGTCGGTACCTGTCTGAGATTCTGGGACTCTACTAACATCATTAGCATCTTGAGGCGTTTCGTGGCATCAGTTTCGGATGCCGGGAAATAATAATGGCGGAAGAGAAAGTTTTTACAACCCTTCAGAAGAGAATTGTCCCTCAGGTGGATGATTGGATTAGAAAGATCGATCAGAGGATACATTTTACTGTGCAACTGGTCAACACAAAGAGCGGGACGCGTAGAGTGAGGCAGTTGGAGATGATCTCTTTTCTTTCCTCGAACTATGTCCATCTCTTCCTTCGTCTTGTTGTAGGATGCTCTGGCAGTAGCAGGAGTAAGAAGAAGTAAGGCAACCCTTGCTGATAGTACAGTAGGTTATGTGAACCAAAAGATCTGTGTCCCTTCGAATTACACTGTACTGTAGGTCTCACTTACGCACCTACATTAGAAAATGTCTTCTTGCATGGACCCAAAATAATCCCACAGGCTTTTGTCGAACTGATCATCCAGTCATATCGTTCATCTAATGATGTCATGCTGGGATTTTGGCGTGATGCGACGCTTGCGGTGTTGTTAGAAAATTGGGAGCTTTCAGATCGTAAATCATTCGACCGCATGTTCCACCAGCAGGCTGACAGTTACCGGCATGACAGTCGCAGCATCGTCGACACCGCTAAGACCCACGCCGCTCCGATGGGGCGAGCGAACTAAGGTACCGGGACAGGAGGGTTGCTTTAGCTCTGCGCACAAGGTTCCGGAGTGATTCCCTAAAGTTTTTACCCCTGGGACACGGTGTGGTGCCAGAAAATCCTCTCGTCCTCACAAGAAACGTCAGATCGTTACTGATCTTCTGAGCCGGAGACCACGGTTCCGAGATGGTGTACCATGGACCAAGACTCTCAAGCAAATGGATAACGGACGATGGACGACAAGTATGACCTAAAGCACCGACCATATCAGATTGAGGGGTCCTTCATCCTCTTTTACCTAAGAGGACTGCTTCGTCTGAAAGGAAGTGCACGCCCTGTGGATCGTTTGCGTTAGAAGCAGCGGTGGCGGATATAACGTTACTGTACGGAGTACTCCGTACAGGAGTTTTATACCCTTTTATACCTGTATACCATCATCATCAATCGAGGAGCGCCCCTTAGAGCAGCATCGGGTAGCACAACGAGCAGAGAGTTTGTCGTGTGGCTGAAGTTGTGCATGAAGCAGTCGTGGTGGGTATTTCTATTTTTGACTACCACAGCTACAATTAATAATTAATAATTAATAATTAATGCGCTGTGGTGCTCGAGAGGCAGACTGTACAACAGCAACTCTGTGCCTTTGCACGGATCAGTGGGGGTAACAATAGTCCGGAGCTTCTGTATGAGTACCAGAGTGGCACTGGACTTACTCAGACGTCCACATATATCGCCTTTCGCCGACTATCAGTATTATTATCGTCGTGCCGTATACGCGTTACTTGAATATGCGGTAATGGTAATAGTAATATTAGGCATCCTTACAAGTCTTTGACTTGCTATAACCAGTGAAAGGATCGTGGATGCTCCGAGGAGTTTGAAGGTTCCCTGGAACGTACGGAGTATGGTAGTGGTAGTTGTATAACTGCAAAACTTGTCAAGCCTCACCGGCTTGAAATGCGTCATGACTTGAAGATCTTCATTCAGCCATCCTGCAATAATTAATGAGTGGAGGACTGAGGATAGATATCACGTGAGTGTCTCCATTGGGGCTCGAGGGCAGATTCACAAGGTACCTTACCAGGTACCTTATGCAGCTTACCTATACGCCACGAAAATAACGCGAACGAAAGAGTTATAATTTAGGACCTTGGGCTTTCCCGTCCAGTACGAGGACTACCCCAGAGTGCGGTAACTTACAAGAAAATTACCAGCGCTGCTTCGAGGGGAGAACGGTAACGGTATCATAAGTAAAATACATATACCTTACCCTTGTACTGTAAAAAAAGCAACTCCATCACGGAGAAGAGCACACGTAATCACCGGTATCCATACGAGGGGTAAGCGGTGAGGGTAAGTAAAATACCCGTATTATTACGACTGTCAAGTAAAGTAAAGTATAACCAGTGCTTCGCTGGCGGCCCCTTTAATATTTTCCATTTCCCTGCTATTCGGCCCCTCACTTTTGCCTTTCCTTTCCCACAATCCCACCACCTCTCAGGTATCTCCCCCACTAATTATTATTGCTCCCACTCTGTCCGGGCATCAATAGATTGCCTACAGCTCTTTACTTTACTTTACCGTACCTAACCTTACACACTTCACCCTTCCCTAATCCCTAATCCCACCTTAACCCTTTATTTCACACTGTGGGGATGTGATGTAGTATAAGTCCTCTCGAAGACTTTCTCATCCATCATCAACAGACCATCAACCATCATCCATCTTCTATCATCCGTCATCCGTCATCCGTCATTGCTCTCTAGCTGCTTTGAACGTGGAGTGGCCACGCCATCAGGCACATAGCCCGTCGGTCGGTTGGTCAGGCAGGACAAGGGAGCCGTAATCCAGATTCAGGGAATGATTGACCCCATTCGAAAACAAACGGACACACGTCAAACCAAACGCCAAGGCGACCCTGGTTGCCATCACCCTCATACTCCATAATCGCTGCCATTCCACTTTCGCAGTGACGAATTCTTTCCACTGCCAGCCGCAGCCATGGCCGTTCTCCCTCCCTCCGCCGCTCCAGCCCCGCCAAGTCGAAAATCTTCGCTCGCACCCGAAAAGAAATACAAATGCCAGTTCTGCAATCGAGCATTCAGCCGGAGTGAGCATCGTAGCAGACACGAACGATCGCGTGAGTCGCAAATCCCCAGATCATGTCGCGTGCGGTGGTGCTATTTTCCGCGTGAAACTACCCGGAACTTTGATGTGGTGTGGTGGCGGGGTCGTGAAGGCTGACGATCGCTGCTCGTGTGTAGATACCAAGGAAAGACCCTTCAAGTGTCTCAAGTGTCGAAGCACATTTGTGCGACGGGACCTTCTGCTACGCCACGACCGGACGGTGCACGCCAAAGACGGTGGGGTCCCTCTCCACAGCGAGGTCAAGCGACGAGCGGGCGCAAAGTCGTCGCCTTTGGCTGGGTCGTCGAAGCCGACCATCGCCATCGATGCCGCGACCCTGGAGCAGATTGAAGCGAGCAGCGATGGCATGGTCGACCTCGAGACGGCTGCAATGCTGATGACGGACCTGCACCATAAAGCCACCGCCGCCATGACGAGTCAGGAGCGCGATGGCGACTCGCAGGATCCGGCCTACTCTCCCGAGCGTGACGCCCTGCTTGGACCGTCCGTCGCATATTTCCCGGGCGCCGGCACGCTGCCGCAAGTGCCCTGGGATGCATTTATGCCGCAGACGGTACCGGAGCCGAAAGCGCATTCGATCTCGTCGAGCTTGTCGGGCTCGCAAGACACGCAGTTGTCGCAGTTGTCTTTCACGAGCAACAGTACCGCACATCCGCATCCCAACCAACTGCCGCCCATCATGGAGCGACAACCCTCCGCCGGTGACGCGCTGGCTCCGGCATTGCAATCTCTCAGCAGTTCTCTCCCCGTCTCGGGCATGGCCACTCCGAATAGCCTCTACCCGTTCATGACCGGACCGGTCTCTCCAGTCGACTATCGTCGGTCTCCGGGGCCGAGCCAAGCTTTGACGTCGCCGAAAGCGCCGCAAATCGAGACGGAGGATGAACGCAACGCCATCCTCGACAACGTCAGAGCCTACGATACCGAACGGGCCATTCTCGAATCCTTCAATCTTCCGGGTCGACTGGCCCTGAATCGGTACCTATCCACTTATTTCAGCCTCTTCCACCATCATCTACCGTTCCTGCACCCCGAGTCCTTTCGACCTGACCGGGTATCGCCGCCATTACTGCTCGCTGTTTTGTCGATTGGTGCCTTGTACACCTTCGAGCAAGACCAAGCTTACATGCTCCACATCGGGTCTAAGGTCCTTGTGAACCAATTCCTGCAGAACAAGGAGAACTTCAGTTCGCGAAAGTGCCCGCTCTGGACGATGCAAAGTTCGCTGCTCAACATGGTCTTCGCCAGTTGGAGTGGTGATCCGAAGGGTCTCGAATGGGCATGTTCGATCAAGAGCCTGCTTACAAACGTATGTCCATCTCCTCATACTTTCCGTGTTGTGACGTGTCTGATCTTCTTTCGCAGATGGTGTCAGGGAATCGGTATGAGCTCAAGCTGCGGACGGAAGCTCGCGAAGGCGCACAGCCGAGCCATGAGGAGTGGGTCGAGGATGAAGGCTGCAGGCGTACCTACTACGCCGTGTACATCTTCTTCGGCATGCTCACGCTGACCTACAACCACACCCCCGCCATCAGCTTCAACGAATTTGACTCGCTGGAGCTACCATCGTCCGAGTCACTCTGGAATCTCGAAGGTTCGGACGAGGAGTCGTGGCGCGAGAGCTTGACAGCATCTACCATCATCACGGTACGGGAAGCGCACGACAGTCTCTTCCAAGGCGAGCCTGCACGCTATAGTGCTTTTGCAACCCGCGTGATGATCAATGCGCTGTTCCATGAGGTTTGGTACCACAAACGCAGCTTCGAAGCTCTGCAGGACGTCGTCACCGAGTACAAACTTCGCCTTGCCCTTGAAACGTGGGAGAAGTCACTCGACCTGTGTGAACCGGAAACCATCGTCGTCCAGTTGAGCGCACCCCACAAGGGCCATCCGCTTATCTTCAATGCCATGGCTATGTATCGTAACACCCGTGCACGTCTGGAAGTCGATCTCAAAAGCATCCAGGATGCGCTGCGATATCACGATCCCTACGAAGTAGCGGCTGCGATGACCATGGCACGAGATAAAGTCAAGCGGTCGCAGGAGATGATCAAGGTTATACAAGAGTGCTTTGACTGCATCGAGATTGCGGCTCTCCAGGGCATCCGATGGGTCGCCAGAACTTCTGCCACCAACTGGAGCGTAGAGCATCCGCTGTGTGGACTCGACCTCATGGTCATCCTCAGCCTCTGGCTTTATCGTCTGGAACATGACGAGGAGCCTGCGACCGAAGAAGAGCTTGCCATGTACAACAAAGTGCGGAACCTGTTCGATGATGATTCTGTGGACGTGTACGGCTCCAAGCTCAGCTCCACCGTGGCGCGATTGTGGGGTAGTATGATGGATGAGGTTGTCGTCTGGGGGTAAGTCAAGAGTCTGTCAAACCGCACCAGTGTCTCCGTGCTGACTGGCTTCATAGCATCACCAAACTCATGGGCGAATCCTTCAAACTCCACTCGCAAGCACTTGTCGGGTACGAGGACGCTATTGCTTCCGGCTCCGGTGCATCCACGCCCACGATGTCCTCACAAGGCGTCGGGCAGTTAGAATTGGGCATAGCATATTAAATCCCCTCCCGAGGGCGACCTCGACCTGACGAACTGCCATGATTTTCCCCTCCCTGTCCTTTTTCTTTTTCTTGCCATTGGTCAGATTGATACCGTCGTCTCCGCTTGTCTGAAGATGGCGTCCATGGCTCTTTCTTTCTAGTCTATTCATTTGCATGCATCCTGTGAGCGCTTTCTCGGTATGCATTCCACTCTCCTCTTGGGGTCCATCATTCATCTTTTTTGCATCGGACAACACGGGACGGGATAGGGTATGGCGCCACTGCACCGGGGATCCGTTTCGGGGCTCACTTACTCTAATAACCGTGCGTACGAGTCACTCGCATCCACTGGCTGGTCCCGCGTTGTGCTGTCCCATCTCTTGGTTGTCTACATGTCGACCGACCTAATAGTGCTGTTTCGAGATATACCCTTGTTCGCTATACATGCTTGCCGGGGCCTTTCCTTTTCTGCTTTCTTCGTATCTTGTACTTGACTCTGCGACATAATGGGCTTATGGTAGAGCCCGTGTGTGCGGTCCGCGCCGAAGGTGGGGCCAACAGGATAAAAAGGGACTGGGTTTTTCTCTTCTTTTGTATAATTAGCATTCATATCGCTCGGTCTTTAGAGTCATGACTTTTTCCATATCGACGTTCCATTGTTGGCTGTGATGATGCGGGGCAGAAGCATGAGACGGTCACTGTGTCTACCTTTACCTTTTAGAATCCTCTCGTGGAGATGAACGATGGAGACACCTCTCTGCCGTCACCACGAGCTTGCCGTCCTTACCACGAGCTTTCCTCTTCGCCATGAGCCCTCCGAAATGAATCTGCTCGGCGGAAACCTTCTTACTGTCTAAGGTGCGTACCTACCTCACCATCAAAAGTGTCTACGCCGCGTCAACAGTCTATATGGGTATCTACCTTGCCTTACCCACTCAGTAAGGTGGTAAGGTAGGTAAGGTTAGGTAGGTAGGATAGTCTACGAAGTAATGTCTCAGCCAGTAGCGCAGATGGTGTTTGCTAAGTTGGGTGAAGGTCGAACATCGAGGAAGTTCATGTTTCGCTCGTCAGCCAAACGCGAAAGTTCTTGTAGTGGTTCATTCACTTATGTTATAATTTGCGACTTCAACCTACTATGCGTTCATGTCATGATATTTTCTTGCCAGAACACGTGAACTCTACACGTCCTACAAGCTCTTCTTCGCAGCGTATTTCATACAACTACTTCCGCGACATTAGAGGGCGGCGCTTCATTACTGCCTTGTACTAATCCAAACCTGACGGCCAGCAAAACATGGAACTCTCAATCCGCACCCTCTACCTCCTACCATCTCTCCTACCTCCCTCCCTCATCCCCTCCAAAGCCCCCCCACCCCAGCCCCCCCACCAAACAGTCCACCCAATTAACGCACCAGCCCCCACTCCACGCAGCCCGCGAACGCATCTACACCACCACCACCACCACCACC
>JAABUU010004008.1_pt1 | contig 17949 bp, 18 predicted proteins | sample 5559301 | NCBI WGS metagenome assembly JAABUU01 (sample SAMN10711884, study PRJNA513360) | rock metagenome | isolation source: Antarctica rocks | place: Antarctica: Victoria Land, Richard Nunatak white | reverse complement strand
GGCGCCAGGTTGGGCGTGGGCGGTTGCGCCGAGGGCGGCGCGACCAAGGGGGCGTAGGCGGCAATCATGAGCAATCCTCCTCCCCCCAGTCTACCCCAACCCCAAAAACCTAACGTTGTAGTACTAGAGTGCACCTTAAAATAGTGGAATGCGTTGGCGACGCCTGCGACTGCGGGCGCAGGGCAGACCACGCGCACTGCGGCGCCAGGGCGCGTGCAGCGGAGCGCCACATCCGAGGGCGACACCCGACCGCAGGCGGCGCTCGTTTGCCATGCGCCCGCAGTCGCAGGCTACATCCCACAATAATGAGGTGCACCCAGGCGCCCGACAGCATTATGGCGCTGGCGACAGCTGGAGCGCGTAGTATTCGTAGGTGGTCGTGTCGACGAAGCCGCACGAGCGGTACAGCGCCACGGCGTTGGCGTTCTCCAGTTCGACTTCCAGCCCGGCGCTCACGTAGCCGCCCGCGCGCAGGTTGTCGAGCGTGGCTTCAAGGAAGCGCCGACCGAGGCCGCGCCCGCGGTAGGCCGGCAGCAGGCCGAAGGCGTAGATGTTGGCAGCGGGTCCGGCGTCGACGACGCGTAGCGTCCCGATGGGCTCTCCGTCCAGCCGCGCCAGGTTGAACCAGCCGTGCCGGTCGCGCAGGTCACGCTCGACGCGCGCGCGCACGGCGTCCTCTGGGTCGTCGAACGCCGCGGACAGGATGCGCGTGAGCGGCTCGCTATCCCCGCGTCCCGCTTCACGGACCGAGAATCGCGCGTCTGTCGGAGCGCTGCCCTGGAAGGCCGCGAGGTCCAGATGCATACGCAGCTCCCCGAAGCGGTACTGCGCGGTGGTCGTCGCCACGAAAGCCTGCCCTGAGCGCGAACTCCGCTCGCAGATCAGCAGGAGCTTCCCGACGCCGCGTCGCCGGCATTCGGCGGCCGCCGCGGCCAGGAGCGTTCGGCCGATGCCGCGACGCCGGCGCGCGGGGTGTATCATGCCGCAGAGCTCGACACCGCTGCCCGTGTCCAGGGCGCAGTAGCCGGTGAGTGTTCCATCAGCGTAGTAGAGAAAGTCGTTGCCGCCCGCGTCGTCGTCGTCGGGCGGCGCGTCCACGTTCAACTTGAGCTCCAAACCCTCGTGGGCGTTGCATGTCGCCGCGAGCGCCACCACGTCCGCTTTTTCCCGGCCTGACAGGCGTCTTTTTTGTACCAGGCCATCGCCGTTCACCATGTGTCAATCCTTCACGCCATACGCGCCATAAAGGGTATGGTTATCACTGTGCTCCAGGCCACACCGCACGGATGGCGTGACGCATGGTTAGCGCATGCGTTCCCATAGGATGAGCGGGCCTTCCCCGTCCAGGCGGCGGCCGGCTCGCCTGAAGCCGCTCTTCTCCAACACACGAATCGACGCGGCGTTGTCCGCGAGGCATTCCGCCACCACGCGCGTGACGCCCCGTTGCGTCAGCGACCAGTCTACCAGGGCGCGCGCCATCTCCGTGGCGTACCCTCGATTATGGTACGAGGGGTTGACACCGTAGCCGAGCTCCACGGCGCCGTACCTATCCGGGGGGGCCTTGCAACTCATCTGGCCAACCGCCGCCAGTTCCGCGCGGTCGATCATGATCCCGCCCCACTCGTCCTGGTGCGGCGTGAGCTCACGTTGCGCTATCCACAGCGGGAACAGGTCCAGGGCGTCGCCGGGCCACTCGGGCGGGAAGCGCACGCGTAACGTCTCGGCAACGCGGCGTCCAGCCCGTTCGACCACAATAGGGACATCAGCGACGATATCGTCGCGCTCCAGCCGCGCCTTCAGCACGTCGAGCGGGGTCGGGGCCAGGATGAGCCGGGGTGTCTCGATCGCGCGCATAATGTTAATCCTTCACTTATATGGTAGCCATTCGTGATGCTTGTTGTCGAGGCGCTGCCATGAGGAGCATCCGCTGTTATCGTCGCGCCGTCTGGAGCGTTGTAATAGCGCCTACCCCGACCAGGGCCTGCTCGTCGGGCGGCTGGACGCGCTGGCGCTCGGACCGCTACGCCTGCCGCTCGCGCCGCTCGGCCCCTGGGCGGTCGACCACCTGCGCGGCGCGCCGCTGGCCCTGTTCAGCCCACTCCACGCGGTCGGCCGGATCGCGCCGCGCGCGTTGCTGCTCATCCACAGCCGGGACGACGCCAACCCGACCACACCCCTCTCCGGGGCGCTGGCGCTGTCCCACGCGACCGGCCAGCCCACCTATCTCTGGAGCGCCCCGCGCGGCGGCCACGCCGGGGCGCTCGCCGCCCAGCCTGCCGGCTACCGCAGGCGCGTGCTCGCCTTCCTGCGGCGTTACCTGGGGCGTACCGATGCGCGGTAAGAGTATGCCAGGTCCGACCGTCCTAGCATTCACCTGAATCGAGGCGCGGTGAGACGCCCACCGCACCCGTTGACGTGGAGGACATCGTGCGGCCCGCGACGCTCAAGACGTTCGCCGATGCCCCGTAGCGCGCCCGTCGGGACGCCCGCGCCGTGGGCTTTGGAAAGGATGTTCGTGTCACCGCCACTACCTTAGACGGCGACGCTGGTAGATCGTTAGACGGCGACGCTGGTAGATCGTTCTATCACTCGTCGTCCTCCGACCGGCGTGGTGGCCATTGCCGGCGCCCATCAAGCACTCGCAGCACGTAGATGCCATCATCCATCGGCTCATAAAGCAACAGATATGATGTGCGTCGCACCGGCCAGCGGCGTTCATTGGTGTCGAGGCGGCGGCCCATGAGCGGGAAGGCAGCTAGCACTTCGGCCGCACTCTCGATTCGCTCAATAAGGCGATCGGATCGGCCGCATCGAGCCCTACCGCGTCGCGCATGCCTTCCGCGACGCCGGCCACGTCGTCAGTCGCCTGAACACTCCATCGAATCTCCGGCATCACCGGCCGCCCAAGAACCCACCCGCGCGCAGCCGCGCGTTCAGTTCGTCGGTCGTCATCATGCGCCCCGCGGCGATATCGCGGCGACCCAACTCGATGCCCGCGATGTACTCCATGCCACTGTCTACATAGTGAGTTAGGGCCTCTACGATTAACTCATCACGCGCGCGGCCGGCGATGCGAGCCAACTCGTCCAGTCTCTCGCGCAGATCTGTTGGCAGGCGTACGCCTGTCACCGCTTCCGGAGCCTCATCATGTTGCACAGCCATTATCGTACCTTTGTCCAAGTGTCCTACAATGCCCAAGTATACGCTCCCGCACGGATGGGCAGTCTACTTAATCTTACGCGCGTTGCGCCTGTTGGATGAAGCGATACGGATACGTGACCTCCGGCGTGCTGGGCTCCGATAGCCGCCGCACCTGGTCTTCGTCGAGCCGCCAGCCCGCCGCGCCCAGGTTGTCTTCGAGTTGCGCCATCGTCCGCGCGCCGATGATCGGCGCCGTGACGAGCGGCTGGCGCAGCAGCCAGTTGAGCGCGACCTGCGCGTATGTCTTGCCCGTTTCTTCGGCGACCGCCCCGACCGCGTCCAGAACTTGCCAGTTGCGCTCGGTGGCCCGCCGCTGCCACGCCTCTTCCCAGTGGCTCTCGGCGCCGGCGATGCGCGACTCCTCGGGCGGCTGCTGTCCGCGCTTGTACTTGCCGGAGAGGAAGCCGCCGCCGAGCGGGCTCCACGGCAGCACGCCCAATCCCGTCTCGCGGCACGCCGGCAAGACCTCGACCTCGATGTTGCGCTCGACCAGTGAGTACTGCGGCTGCAGCGACACAAAGCGCTCCAGCCCTTTGAGCTCAGCGACGCACGCGCTCTTCATGATCTGCCAGCCTGTGAAGTTAGAGACGCCGATGTAGCGGACCTTGCCCGCGCGCACCAGCTCGTTGAGCGCGGCGAGCGTCTCCGCGAGCGGGGTCGCCGTGTCCCAGCAATGGACCTGGTAGAGGTCGATGTAGTCCGTGCCGAGGCGGCGCAGGCTGGCCTCGCAGCCCTGCATGATATGTTTGCGCGACACGCCGACGCTGTTCGGGCCCTCGCCCATCGGGAAGCGCACCTTGGTCGCCAGCACGATGTCGTCGCGCCTGTCCGCGATGGCGCGGCCGGTGATCTCCTCCGAAGCGCCCTGTGTGTACACATCGGCCGTGTCCAGGAAGTTGCCGCCAGCATCAATAAAGCGGTCGATCATCGCGCGCGCGGTCGCCTCGTCGGCCTCACGGCCGAAGGTCATGCAGCCAAGGCACAGTTCCGAGACCATTAGCCCGGTGTCGCCCAGACGTCGATAGTCCATAGCAGTCACGCCCTTCCACGATCGCTATCCATAAGCAGTTGCGTCTTGCTCACTAGCAAGAACCATTCTTGCCTAATACCGCTTGCCTCTCGCTCTCGCGCTACGAAACCCATGTTCGCCGGCCTTTCGGCTCGATATAGTATAACGCCATTAGTAATCGTTAGTGGAACAGTAGTGAACAGAAGGGGGAGGGGATGGCACTTACCGCGGAGGCGCTGCGCCACTATGGGGTGCGCCTATCGCCTAAGGATATGGAAGATTTGCTCCTCAGGACGTTGGAGGAGATGACGCGGGCTTCGACGCTGCCGGATCCTCGTCGTGAGTTAACGGCGGAGGAGGTCAAGGCTCTTGAGAGTGGAGGATTCGATCTCTTGCCTATTGAGCGGGACGGAGTAGACGATCCTATCACCCGAACGGCTGTTCTTTATGCGGCGCTTCGCGCCGATAGCTTATCAGTTCAAGAAGCGGCCAGCCTGCTCAAGGTCAACGAGAGCCGGGTGCGCCAACTCCTGGGTTCACGGGCCCTCTACGGTTTCAAGGATGGCCATGTGTGGCGGATACCCCGCTTTCAATTCGAGGAAGACCATATCCTGCCGGGGCTTGATCAGGTTATGCCCTTCCTCTCCGCCAGCTTGCATCCGGTCGAGGTATATACATGGTTCACGACACCCGATCCGGATCTTGAGTCGGACAACGGGGAGGCGCCGCTTAGTCCGTACGATTGGTTGCGCGGCGGGCGTTCCCCTGCGCCGGTGGCGTCTGTGGCCGCGGACCTCGGGCGAGACATCTAGCGCCATGGCGAAACTCCCCAATCCACCTTCGGTCGACGAGATGGGGGCCATCGAGCCGCGCTACCACGTCCTCGCCACCGGGACCAGGCTATGGCATGTGTACTTTCAGGGTGGGAGACATCCTCGTCCTTGGTATACTTTCCGCGATTACGGACCCGTCGCTACCGCGCGGTTCGACCATCACACGAGCCCGCCGCGTCGCCAGGATCGGCGCATCTACTACGCAGGAACGAATGGTCCTCTATGTGTGGTCGAAGTGTTCCAACCGAATAGCCATCGGCCTGCTCAACAATTTGTGAGGATGTCGTAGCAGACCCCCGTCAGGCCCTCGGAGACCTGCCATAGGCGCCGCGCCGTCCGTTCGTCGTAGGCGCGCCGCGCCGCCTTGACGCGCGTGGGGTAGCCCCGGACTTCGCCCGCCCCGTCGGGGCCGTAGTAGGCGCCGCCCCGCGCGTCGGGGGACGTGGCGGCATAGAGCGACGGCAGGGCGCCCTGCGCGCCCGATTGAGCGACGACGCGGTTGGCGGCGTCGAAAAGCCGCGCCGAGAGCCGCGCGCCGGACATCTGGGGGCCAACCGCCTGCAAGTTAGTCGCCGCGTAGCCCGGATGCGCGGCCATGCTCAACAGGTCCACGCCCGCGGCGTCGGCGCGCCGCTGCAACTCGAAGGCGAACAACACATTCGCCAGCTTGGCTTGCCCGTAGGCGGTCCAGCGCTCGTACCACCGCTCACGCTGCAGGTTGCCGAAGCTGATCCAGCCAGCCCGATGGGCGATGCTGCTGACCGTGACCACGCGCGCGCCCGGCCGCGCCACGAGCAGCGGCAGTAGCAGCCCGGTCAGCGCGAAATGCCCCAGGTGGTTCGTGCCCAGTTGCATCTCAAACCCATCCGCGGTTCGGCGGTGTGGTATCGCCATCACGCCCGCGTTGTTCACGAGCAGATCGAGCCCCTCGCCCTCGCGCCGCTCCCGATACCACGCCGCGAAGCGCCGCACCGACGCCAAGTCCGCCAAATCAAGCGCGCCCAACTCGACCTCGGCGCCGGGCGCCAGCTCCCGGACCCGGTCCACGGCTTGCGCGCCGCGCCCCTGATCCCGACAAGCCATCACCACGCGCGCGCCGTGCCGCGCCAACTCCAAAGCCGTCTGAAACCCCAACCCGCTATTCGCCCCGGTCACCACCGCCTCGCGGCCGGACAGATCCGGGATATCGGCGGCCGTCCACCTCGCCATCGCCCTACCTTCCCATAAGCCCCACACTGCCGCATACCGCTTCAGTGCAACCTCATTTTCACAGGCTTTAGCGCCGTGACCATCCCCCTGGGGTGGGTCCCACGATGGCGCGGCGCCGGTGATCCCGGCCATCGCTGTTTGCGCGGTAGGGCTACGTGCCGTAGATGACGCTCTGCAAATGCTCGGCTCGATAGATATCGCTCGTACCAGGCGTATAGATGGCGTCGCATCGGAGGCAAACGTACATCTCGTCCCACCGCCGCGCGGCGTGTTCCCACGGTGGCAGCGCAGCGGCGTACGCGCGTTTACGCCGCGCGGCCGAGCGCATGCATCCAAGCACGATGGCGCCGGCCGTCCCTAAACAGATCAGACCCAGGATCGGACCACCGGCGCCCTGGCTTGATCCACTCCCCAGCAGCGATAGGCCTACGATAGCAAAAAGGAGGATACCCACGATGGACCCGAATCCCCACGGTGATCGGTAAACGGGTGGCGCTGGCGGCGCGAGCATCCGTCCGAGCGCGGTCAGCGATTGGGTCGAAAGATGAATGCTACCACCCATGATCGACGGCCCGCCGTACTCGCCAAACTGGTATGCCCCACCGACGAACGACCCACCAATGGCGCCAGTGGTCGCCTCTTTGCGGACGACAGACGACACTTTGGCCGCCTGGTCAACCTCTCGGCATCGTGGGCAGGCGAGCGGGTTGACCGACGGACCAGCGGTTACCATTTGGTGTGTTGGCCCTGCCGGCGTCACCGCCGATCCCGCCGTCGGTACCGGCGCGCCACACTTACTACAGTAGCCAGACGATGCCGTCAGTGGCGCGCCACACGCACTGCAAAACGCGACAACTCCCATGGTCTTGTCCTTCCCGCGGCTGACCCTGTTACTGCTTTACCTCGATGGGTTTTCTCACAATACCATAGATCAACGCCGTACAACAAGTTTCTGAGCACGAACGCACGAACGGGTGCGCCACAGCAAAGTTCCCTTATGCGGCGCGGCAGCAAACTGGCATGGCCGCTGTGCACATGCATGGGAACTTTCTTGTGGCCCACCCAGCACGAACAATGGGGGTCCGCCGTTTCTAATCCGGGCTATCGGCTATCCTAACCGTATGAGTATCGCCCAGCCCTTTGGCGGACCGGCCGCCGATGGGCGACGCCACGGCTCGCCAAGAGAGGGCGGCTAATACGCGACGACCACCAAGCCAACAACCAGTTCGACACGGACGACGTGCGCGTCGAGGACGTGGACAGCGTTCCCATCGAAGGCGTGAGCGACGATCACGCAGACGACGCGGTCAGTGATTTCGCCGAAGATCCCGCCTGGCGCTTGACGGCGTGGGTCCTACCCATCGGGGCCGGGGCCTCGGCGCTACTTACGGCGGCGCAGACGGTCGCCGGCGGCCTCGGCGCCACGCTCGGCTACCCCGCCGCGCTGGCCCTCGCCCTCCTCGCGGCCCTGCTCGTGCGTGACGCCCGCCGCCGCGCGGTCCGAGGCCGTTGGACGCGCGACGAGGTCTACGAATACGCTCTCCCGCTCGGCGTCCTGCTCGTGGCGCTGGTCTTGCTCGCCCACGGCGCCGACGTCATCGCGCTGGCCCCCGCGCTGCTCGCCCTGCTGCCCGTCGCCTGGGAATTCGCCCTCGCGCCACAGACCGCGCGCCTGTCGCGGCTGTTCCCGCACGCGCTGCCCGTCCTCAACGCGTCGGATACCACATTGGAGAAGCAAGACGACGGCGATGCCCACGTCGAAGCCATCGTGCGCGACGTTCTCGACGGCCTCCCGCCCGACATCGCCGCGCGGCTGGAGCCGTGGAACGTCGACGTGCAGGACAGCTTCCCGTCGCCCACGCCCGGCCGCATCGTCTACGGCTGCTGCTTCACCGACGCCCATGTGATCGCGATCTATCGGCGTCCGCACCTGCGCGACGCGGGGCGCGGCGAGGCGCTACGTGCGGCGGTCACCTACACCACGCTGCACGAAATCGCCCACGCCCTGGGCCTCGACGAGATTGGCGTGCGCCGCCTCGGCTGGCTCGTCGATCGCCGGCCCGACCCCGAGACGACGCAGGAAGCGGCTCCGCGGGAACAAGCGCCCGCCCGGTAACCCCAAGGAGGGTGGCGAGGGGCGCGAAACGCTGTATCATTGCCGATAGAGGATGAACAGCGGGAGGACAGTATGGACACACTGCAGGCACAGCGCGCGGAATATGGGTACGACCAGCTGGTAGCGGACTTTCCCAGTCGCGTCATCATGGCGCTCGATCATCTGACAAGCGACGAGCGCGCGGGCGTCGCCGCCGCCGTACGTGCTTTCGCGCGTCACGAGACGGAAGGGGCGCCGATCCCCGGTTCACGGTCGCGCTATGTGTTGCATGCGGCGCCACAGGTACGGGTGATCGTTCGCCGCGTCGCGGACGCGCCCGTTGACGTGGAGGACATCGTGCGGCCCGCGACGCTCAAGACGTTCGCCGATGCCCCGTAGCGCGCCCGTCGGGACGCCCGCGCCGTGGGCTTTGGATCGGACGACGGGGCAGGCCGACCTCGTGGCATTCGAACGCCTGCTGGCGGAGCGATCATGTCCTCGTCGACTCACACCACATCTACTGCTGCACTTACGATGACCTCGTCCGTGAGCTACGGGCGCGATTTGATTGGGCGGTGACGCCACGCGAGTAGGCGTACTAGCCGATACCATATCCGAAGGAGCCCTCATGCCCGTCGCCGACCTGCGCGAGTATAGCGACCTTGATCACGCTATTGAAAAGCTACTCGCCGCGCCCGTCGCGCCGCGCCTAACAGCGCTGCGCGGAATTTTTGTCGAAAAGCTTGATTTTACGTTAAGTAGCGGCGGCGTCCCTCTCCACCACGCCGACCTACCTCCATCCGCCGACATAGCCGCCAGGCGCGACGGCGTCAACGTCGTGCTCGTGCAGTTACCCGCTGGCGTCCGGCTTAACGGCAAGAATCTGACGACGGCGCTCAAAGAAATCGGCCGCACGCTGGCCGACGTTTTCCTTGTGGCCGTGGACAGCGCGGGCGCGGAGTGGCACTTCGTCTACCTGGCGCAACGCGGCGGACGCGAGGTGCTGCGGCGCATGGTCGTCGTCAAGGGCCAGCCCCGGCGCACGGTCGTCGAGCAACTGGCCGGTATCTACAAGGACACTGAGCGCGCAGGCGTACGTCAGGCTATCGACAACGCCTACGACGTCGAGGCCGTCACCAAGAAGTTCTTCGCCGAGTACAGGCGCGTCTTCGACAAGGTCAGGGACCTCGTAACAGGGCTGCCCGACGACGAGGAGCGCAGGCTGTTCTGCCAGACGCTCATGAACCGCCTGATGTTCCTGTACTTCCTGCAGCGCAAGGGCTGGCTCGTCTACAACGGCGACGCCGACTACCTCAACGCCCTGTGGCGGGGATACGCAGCGACGCCCACCCAGGAGCGCGGCGGCGGCTTCTACAGATCGCGCTTGAGGTTGCTGTTCTTCACCACGCTCGCCAACGAGCGATCCGCGGACCTGGAATTACGCGATTACGCCGACGGATTGATTGGCACGGTCCCCTTCCTCAACGGCGGCATCTTTGCCGCGGACGACTTGGACAAGCGCGCGGGTATCACAGTGCCCGACGAAGCGATCCAGTTGATCCTGCGTGACCTGTTCGCGCGCTTCAACTTCACCATTGCCGAGAGCACGCCCTACGATGTCGAGGTCGCGGTCGATCCCGAGATGCTCGGCAAGGTCTTCGAGGAGTTGGTGACCGGCCGGCACGAAACAGGCTCCTATTACACGCCGCGTCCCGTCGTGTCGTTCATGTGCCGCGAGGCGCTCAAGGGCTACCTGACGGCGCGGGTCGACGGACTGACGCCGGAAGCCACGGCCGCCTTCGTCGACGAGTACGACGTGTCCTCTATTCCTTTCACACGCGCGGGCGACGTGCTCGACGCGCTCGAAGCGGTTACCGTCGTCGACCCAGCCTGCGGCAGCGGCGCCTACCTGCTGGGCATGCTGCACGAACTGGTCGAACTGCAACGGCTGCTGTGGAACAGTACTATGATCGCGGGCGCCAAAGAGCTGTACGATCTCAAGCTGGACGTGATCGAGCGCAACGTCTACGGCGTGGACATCGACCGCTTCGCCGTCAACATCGCCATGCTGCGCCTGTGGCTCTCGCTCGTCGTAGACTACGACGGCCCGGCCAAAGACCTACCGCCACTGCCCAACCTCGACTACAAGATCGCGCGCGGCGACAGCCTAACCGCGCCCGACCCCAAGAGCTTCCAGCAACTGGCCCTGGCGCACGAGCTAATCGTGGCCTACCGCGAGGCAAAGGGGCGCTACCTGCACGCGCACAGCGAGGGGAAGCGCGTGCTGCGCGCGGAGATCGACGCACTCAAGCATGACATCAGCGCTATGCCGCGCTCCGGCAACGCTACCGTGATCGGTTTCGATTGGGCCGTCGAGTTCGCGGAGGTATTCGAGCGCGGCGGCTTCGATGTGGTGCTGGCTAATCCGCCGTACGTGCGACAAGAGCTGATTATGGATTCCAAACCCATGCTCAAGGCTGTGTACGGTGACCTCTACAGCAGCACTGCGGATTTGTACGTGTACTTTTACTATCGAGCGATCCAGTTGCTGCGGCAGCACGGCATGCTCGCGTTTATCAGCAGCAACAAGTGGTTCCGCGCCAGATACGGATCAAGACTTCGTGAATACATAGCCGTAGCGTGCCGTGTTGCCAGTATCACCGACTTCGGCGATTTGCCAGTTTTCGAGAGCGCAACTGCTTACCCCATGATCTTTATCGGACAAAAGGGTACAGGCTCAAGTGAGCCGACCCTTCTGACCGAAGTTGAATCTTTGGAACCACCTTATCCTGATGTACTTGCTATTACGCGTCAAAGTGGCAGCTTCCTACCAGTCACTGCATTAAACGGAGCAGATTGGGCCTTAATCAGTGCCGACACAGCTGCTCTTGTTCATAAGCTGAAAGCAGCCGGCAAGCCCTTAGTGCTTTTTCTACAAGTTAAGGATTTTAAGCCGTTGTCAAGGGCCTTTTTGCAGCTTTTGAGTCGAACCAACGCCTATCGCGTTGCACAAACGCATGATGCATATAGCGAAGCGACAGCCGTGTGTGGGAGCAAAGGGCTCGTGGAAGCACGGCGTATATGCCGCTACGCTCCCTTTGCCACCCTGAGCGGCGGAAATGCGGGTACTTGACATGTGGCTCAGAACCTTAACTTGTAGGCAATACCCTTAGTGGATTACGTGCGGGGGCAACTTTACTACGGTATCAAGACGGGTTTTAACAATGCCTTCGTGATAGATGGAGCAAAGCGGGCGGATCTCATTGAGCGAGATGCTCGAAGCGCCGAAATTATCAAGCCATTACTAGTGGGAAAAGACGTTCACAAATGGAGCGCTAACCAACGAGATAGGTGGACAAATGGAGCGCTAACCAACGAGATAGGTGGCTAATCGTTACGCCGATAGGCATAGACATGAAACATTATCCCGTCGTGTTTACGCATCTAAAGCAGTGGCAAACCGAACTAGAAAAGAGGTGGGACAAGGGTAACCATTGGTGGGAGCTACGCCCTTGCGACTACTACAATGCCTTCAGTCAACCTAAGATCGTGTTCCCCGACATTGCCGCCCGCCCGCGCTTCGCGTTGGATACAACAAGCGCTCTGGTTGATACTACAGGCTTCATCATGCCATGCGACGACCTTATACCTACTTGGCGTTTTGAATTCGAGCATCGTTGAGTCTTTTTTCCTTGAGTTAGGCGCTCAAATTCGCGGTGGCTATCTACGTTTCAAGCGACAATACGTCAAGCAGATTCCTATTCCTGACGCTCCTCCCGTCGACCGTGCTGCCATTGTATCGCTCGTGCAGAAGTGCCTTGATGCCAAGGGGCAGGGGCCAGAGGTGACGGCATGGGAGGCGGAGATCAATGCGCGGGTGGCGCGACTCTACGGGCTCACGGAGACAGAGGTCGCGGCTATCGAGGGGCCGCAAGCAGGCACCATGAAGAGTGAGGGCGAGGAGGCGACAGCGTAAGAAGCTGGAGGCGCTACGACACTTTCTTGACGGACAAGTCGATGTTGTCGACGATTGGCAGAGCGAGGTTCCTGGAAACGTGGAACAGTATCCACCCCTCCAACACTTCCTCTAACTCGTCACGACACGCTTCAAGTGTGCCGGCATTCGCGTAGACGCCTTGGAAACCCGGAATCTCGCCGTAGAAGGAGCTATCGTCAGACAATATCTCGTATGTTGCTCGATGCAGCGCGGCTCGAATATAAGCGATCAACATGATATAGCCTCGCATGATTGATACGTCTCAATGACAGCCATAGACACAGAAGTAACTAGCATTCTTGCCGTGGGAACAACGGGTCTTCCGGGTATTCCGTGAACACGTCGTGATCGTTGTCGCTCACGGAGGCCATGCGCGACAGCAGTGACCACGTAGATGGGCTAGCGAATTCAAGCCTATACTCCGCCCGCTCAGCACTGCATGTCTCCGGGACCACTTGTTGTGGCGGGTCGTGCGGGAAGATCCCACTCATCTCCTGCTCGCTATTGTCCACTATATCTCCCTACAAGCTCATGTTGGCGGGTAGCGTCACACCAGCATCTTACGCTGTTTTACTCATACACGGGAGCACATAGGCAGGGCGCGTGAATTATCGGTCGGCCTATCCATTGGGCAGCGGAGCGAGCCGCCGCGGGGACCGCAGCACGCCATCGGGGGCGCAACGCCTGGGCACACCGGAGCATGTGGCCGTGCAGGCAGGCCGCGGGGACCGTAGCGGCTCGCTCCGCTGCCCAGTAGACACGTCGCCGGCCGATAATTCACGCGCCCTGAGCACATAGGTAACATGAGGGCGCGCCTTAATAGTGGACGCGGCAGCTCTGGGCGTCCTGCGTTATGCTGTAGCTATAGTGGATGCACGGACACGTAGTAGAGGTGATCGACCAATGAGCACAGCGCCACGTATCGAACGGCAACCCTGGCACGATAGGCTGTACCTGCCATCATACCGCTATGTGGATGTCGCGCGTCTCGTCCAGACAACCCCTCAAACCGTGGCGCGCTGGCGACGCGCCTATAGCCTACTCGGTCGTCGAGCCGCTCAAACTTCTTATGCCAAACCCCTTTCCTATTTCGAACTCATCACGATAGCCTTTATCGCCGCTTTCCGTCGCACTGGCGTAGAACTGGATAATCTACGTCAAGTCCACGAGAGCTTGCGGGGCGCATTTAACGATGACTACCCTTTTACACTCCTGGATTTCAAGACGCGCGCTCCCCTCGTCCTCGCCCACCTCCCCGATGAACACTTATTCAAATACGGTATCGTTTCCTGGCAGGGACGCCGCGACTGGAATGGCGCAATCCTCGCTCAATTTGGGCAGTTCGACTACGACGAAGGGCTCGCGCTGCGTTGGTACCCGCGCGGTCGGGACAGTTCTATCGTTGTCGACGCGCGCATCGCTTTTGGCGAACCGACGGTCACAGGAACCGGCGTCCCGACGCATATCCTCAAACAGCGATACGTGGCGGGGGAAACGCTGGAAGAGACCGCGGACGACTTCGGCATTTCCGTAGATCAACTCCGAGAGGCACTACTATTCGAGGGCGCTCAAAAGAATGCGCCATGAGGTATTTCTGCGACCGCAATCTTGGGCGAAAGATACCGCAGGCGCTCAAAGAGCGCGGCATCGATGTCATCACCCACGACGACGTATTCAAGCAGAATACCGGCGACAACGTATGGCTTATTGAGGCCGGGCGGCAGGGCTGGACGGTCATCACGAAAGACGACTTCATTCGCTTCAAAGCGGATGAGAGAACGGCGCTACTGACGCACAACGTGGGGTGCTTTGTCTTGATGCGGCGTAACGACACTGCGCAACAACTCATTGCAGCCATCGAGGTGGCATGGCAACGCATCGAAGAGATCAGCGTGTCTGAACAGCGTCCCTTCATCTACGCCATCTACAAAGACGGATCAATCTATAAAAGGGACTTGCCAGAGCTATGAATATTCTGCACGCGCATACCGACCCATCTCTGGTCGAGCGCCTGACGACGATGCTGGACAGCTCGGCGCGCGCCGACATCGCCGTGGGCGACCTCTTTATGTCGGGCTTCAACGCCCTGGCGCCACAGCTGGAGCGGCTGGACAAGGTGCGCGTGCTGGTTGGCCGTACCGATAGGGCCACGCTCGACGAGGTCGCCAGCGGGCTGCAACAGGCCGAGGCGCTGCGCGCGCGCGTGGACGGCGACGGATTGGTACAACGCAGCGCGCGTTCCGCTATCGGCGCGCGGGCCACGCGCACTATCGGTGAGGGCGTGGCTCGCCTGCCGCAGGACGCCGCGTCGGAGCGCGGCGTGGCCTGCCTGCGTGACCTGATCGCCGCCGGCCGCCTGGAGCTCAAGACCTATCCCAAGGGCATGCTGCACGCCAAGGCCTACCTGTGCTGGTACCGCGACCACGCCGAGCCTGGCGCGGCCATCGTCGGCTCCTCCAACTTCACATTGGCCGGCTTTACCGGCAACACCGAACTCAACGTGCGCGTCACCGGCGACGCCGAGATGGCCGAACTTGGCCGCTGGTTCGACGGCCTGTGGGCCGACGCGGTCGACGTGACCGACGCGGTAAAGGTCGAACTGGAGCGCTCGTGGGCGCTCGCCGCGACGCCGCCGTACCATGTCTATCTGAAGGCGCTCTACGAACTCTACCGCGACGAGCTTGGCGCGCCCGAGTTGCAGGCAACCAAGCGCGGCGCGCCCGAACTGGCTAACTTCCAACTCGACGCGGTGCGCCGCGCGCTACGCATGGTCGAGGCGCACGGCGGTTGCTACATCGGTGACGTGGTCGGCCTCGGCAAGACCTACATCGGCGCCGAACTCGCGCGGCAGCTGCAGTTCGACGAGCCGCCGGGCCGCTACCCATTGATCGTCTGCCCGGCGGGGCTCAAACCGATGTGGGAGGCGGTCAGCGAGCGCTTCGGCCTCGGCGCGGCGGTCGTGTCGATGTCCGCCATCGTCCCACCCGCCGGCGCGTCGTACGACGCGGAGAGCGAGGCGTATGTCGAAGGGGACGACGCCGAACCGGCGGGTGGCATCAACCTGACCGCGACGTACCCCAATAGGGGCGTCGTGCTCGTCGACGAGGCGCACAACTTCCGCACGCCGGGCACGCGCCGCTACCGCGCGCTGTTCGACTACCTATGGGGCGGCGAACACAAAACAGTCCTGCTCAGCGCCACGCCGCAGAACCTGGGGCCGTCCGACATCTACCAACAGTTGCGCCTCTTTCTGGACGACCTCGACCATGGGCTCAATCTGGAGCCGCTGCACCTGCAGGAGTACTTCGCGGCGGTGCGCCGCTGGTACGCCTACCGCACCGAGTTGGAGAACTGGCAGGCCGACTACGCGCGTTGGCAGGTCGAGAGCGCGACAAAGCGCGGCAAGAAGGAGCCTCCGCCGGCGCCGCCTACGCAGCCCGACGTCCCCTACGCCACGATCGAGCAGGTGCTCAATCCCGTCTTTCTGCGCCGCCGCCGCAAGGACATCAAGGAACTCTACGGCGATGACATTATGGTGGCGGGCAAGAGAGTCCGGTTTCCGACGCCGGCGCTGGACAACCTCACCTACCGGCTCGACAAGGTCTATGCCAAAGCGGGTTCGCTCGACGACATCCAACAGAGCCTCAAGCGCCACCACGGCGCGCGCTACCTCGCGGTGGAGTACCTTCAGCCCGCGGCGCGCGAGAAGGAGCAGTACCGCGACCTGCTGCGCGCGCGCAACCGGGTGGCGCGCCTGATGCGGCACCTCCTCTTCAAACGGCTGGAGTCGAGCGTCGAGGCGTTCCGCGCGACTCTGGGCGTGCTCGTGCGCAGCAACGCCAACTTCCACGCCGCCTTGGAGGCCGGCTACGTCCCGATCGGCCAGACGGCCGCGACTATGCTGGCGGGCGCACAGTTCGACGCCGACGACCTACTCCATCGCCTCGGCGTCGAGGAGGGGCGGCGTAAAGCGACGGGCGCGAAGAAATCAACGCTGCTACACCCGGCCGCCGACTTCGACACGGCGCGCTGGCTCGCCGATCTCGACCGGGACCACGCCATCCTGGCGGAGTTACAGCGGGCGGTCGCGCGCATAGCGCCCGACGACGACGACAAGCTGCGGCGTCTACCTCGGTTCCTGGACCAGCCCGAGGTCGCGGGGGGCAAGGTGCTCATCTTCTCCGAGGCCGAGGCCACGGTCACCTACCTGTACGAGCAGCTGAACCCCGGCGGGGCCGACCCGACCATCGCCATGCTCAGCGGCTCCAACCGCGACGCCCTTCAGAGCACGGTCAGGCGCTTCGCCCCGCGCGCCAACGGCGGCGCCGGGCATCTACCCGGTCCCGAGGTGCGTGTGTTGATCGCCACCGACGTGATCAGCGAGGGGCAGAACTTGCAGGACTGCAACCGCGTCCTCAACTACGACCTGCACTGGAACCCGGTGCGCTTGATCCAGCGCTTCGGCCGCGTGGACCGCATCGGCACGACGCACGAAACGATCTACCTGCACAACGCCTGGCCCGACACCGCCGTGGACGCCGAACTCGCGCTGACCGCACGGCTGCACAACCGCATCCAGGCGTTCCACGACTTCATCGGACTCGACACACAGTTGTTGAGCGACAGCGAGCGAGTCAACCCGGCGGCGATGTATCGCATCTACGAGCAGAAGCGCTTGCCCGAAGAGGGCGAGGACGCGCTCGACGAGGTGGCGGCGCACCAGCGGGGCATCGCGCTGCTCCAGAACATTCAGCAGCAAGACCCCGCGCTATGGCGCGCCATCACGGAGCTGCCGGACGGCATCCGCGCGGCGCTAGCGGCGCCCGAACCGCCGACGGTCGAGCAGACCCTGATCGACTTCCAGCTTTCCTTCGAGCGTCCGGCCCAACTCCCGCTGACGGTCCCGATACAAGAAGTGGGGGTGCGCTCGCCGCTCGACGCGCTGGGCCGCGATGAGACGGTGGCGCTCTTAAAAGAGGGTGACCGCTCGCTCGCCTACGCGGTTGGGTCCAACCTGCGGCCGCGCCCGCTCACGTCCAGCCAGCTGCTGTCGGCGATGGAGTGCGCGCCCGCTACCCCGCCGCGCCCGCTACCCGCGGACACCAACGAGCGCGTCATGGCCGCCTACGCGGCGGCGCGCCACGACGCCGCCACGCGCATCGGGCGCGCCCGGCGGCCCAGTACCGACACCCGGCTGCGTCGCTACCTCGCGCGCGAACTCAAGCTCCTGCGCGAGGCGGCCGGGACCGACCCCGAAGAGTTGAAGCGCGCCGGCGCGCTCCAGCAGATTTTCCTGGGACACCTACCGGCGAGCGTCCTGGCCGAGCTCAACGAGGCGCGCCGCATGGAGACGACGGGTCCCGCGCTCGCGCGCCGCCTGGAGGCCATCCGCGAACGCTACCGCCTCAACCCGCCCGAAGCGGACGGCGGACAACCCACCGAGGTAGACGTGATGCGCATCGTCTGCAGCGACGGCCTGGTGTAGCAACATCGTACCTGACTAAATCACCTGAAGTATAAGGCGCTCATGCGGTAAGATATAGGCAAAAGTTATGAGAGCCGGCGGCGCCTGTCGCCGGCTTTATCAGGAGGCGTACTTTTGCCC
>JAABUU010004007.1_pt1 | contig 17960 bp, 22 predicted proteins | sample 5559301 | NCBI WGS metagenome assembly JAABUU01 (sample SAMN10711884, study PRJNA513360) | rock metagenome | isolation source: Antarctica rocks | place: Antarctica: Victoria Land, Richard Nunatak white | reverse complement strand
GTCCTTCCGCTCTTCATAGACGTCCTCTCGACAGTCGACGGTGCAAGAGCACCAGACGGTCGACACCGGGCCGGACGGGTGGGGAATTAAGTGGCCACCAGTGGGGAGTTTCTCGTGGCCGCGGTCACGGCATCAACGCGACCGACGCCCGCTCCTCCCCGGGCGTTGTCCATCGACGTTAGAGGGGACCACTAAATCCAGGCGGCGCCGGCGCTAGCTCGGCGTCCACGACGCGTGCCGTAGCAGCCGTTCGTTGGCATTACGGACGCTGGTCCATCGAGGCTAGGCCCCAAGGACCGCCGGGGCCTAGGACTTTCAGTCAGACGTTCAGTCAGAGGCCCTCGAAATGAGAACGCCCCGCCGTTAGCAGGGCTTTCTGAGTACCGCTACGGGGATTCGAAAGGTGCCGCCAGCGGCTCTGTAGAGCCGATCCCCGTCGTAGCAAGCCAAGAGCATACCGCTCCGGACCGCTCGGGAACGCTCCGGACGGGGGCTGACTGTCGGCAGAGTGTCGGCAGTCTCCCATCGGATCAGGTGCTCTCAAGTGAGCTTTGGATGCACGCGCCCTACCCCTTGTGCCGCCCTTGCTGCCCTTCATCTGGGCGGCGGATTTAGGTTTCGCCTCGGGCGTTGTGGCTTTCTCGACAAGCCGATGAGCTAGGCGGTTTGAGATCCAGGCTACCGATCCTAGTACCGCTTGAGGATGTCGTGGTTGCAGTGGTTCTCGATCACAATCCGCTCGTCCTCCCAGAAGAAGGTCAGCCGATTGCCTCTGCTGACTTTGGCGTGATAGACGTCCGTCCCGCCGAGCTTTCTCGACGCAAGGCTCGGATGGTTCCAGTCCTCACGCAGTTGCCTGATCGCAGCGAGGATCGCGGCCTGCATCGCCGCATCCTTCTTAGCAAGGCTCTTCTTGAGTGGCTTGGGGATCTCGACTGGCGTTAGCGCCATCAAGCCTCGTCGTCGCCATCCTCATCGAGCAACCACCGCACAGCATCGTTGGGGTCGTCCGAATCAAAGAGCACGGAATCGCCGGCGGCGCGGGCTGCCATGGCTTCGCGCACATCCTCCTGCCACTTGAACGACCAGTAATAGGCCTCGTCGGCACGCAGGAAGGCGGGCATCGTGCGTGGCACGTCGACAGCGTTGCTCGCAGCCGGACCGGACGGCACGACCGACCACTGCGGCGGCCCACTAGTGGTCGCAGTCCTAGTGTTGATCGTGAGCAAGTTCATCCCTCCTGATTCTCCATCATCTTCGTCAGAGCTTGATAATTCTCTCTTGTTTGTTGGAGCGCCGTGATCAGCTCGTCGAGTCGCTCCGGCGTAAGACCGAGTCGCGCAATGGGCTTGACCGGGACGTATGCCACTGAGCGCACCTGAGCTTCGCGGTCCTGCTCAGTAGCGCCCATGATGGCAGGCGGCACGAGCGCGCCGATATTCAAGAAGATCTCGCCGGGAGCGACCACGCCGATGAACGCGTTCGCGAAGTGAACCGGCAAATCGTCCGTTCCGACCCATACGGTCGGAAGCTGGATCAGCTTTGGTACGTCAGGCATGGTGCTCTTTCTTCGGCGGTGGTCTGCAGCCATCGTTAGACCTTGGTGTCGCGCTCAGCATATCTTCACGACGCCCACGGGGCACCGATGACCTGCGCCCCCTTGTCGCACGCGCGTCCGGCCCTAAAGCTCAGTCATGCCTTGGCCGTCCCCGGGGCAGCGTCGAGATACAGATCCATCTTCGCCGCGATCACGCTCGCGGAGTCGGGGAACAGGTGCCCGTAGATCGTCTTTGTCGTTCTTGGGTCACTGTGGCCGATCGTGGCGGTCAGCTCGAGGTCGTTCAAGCCCGCCTCGATGAGATAGCTCGCAGCACTGTGCCTGGCTTCGTGCGGTGTGATCGGCGTGAGCTTCGCTGCCTTCCACGCCTCGTTTGCCCTGGTCCTGATCGTTGACGGGATGAAGGGCAGCGATCGCGTCCGGCCGAACACGAGATCCCCCCCGCCGCGCCCAGTGGCGAGCTTGTGAGCGACCAACGTCCGACGCAGCATGCCGGCCAGCGGGACCCGGCGGGACCCTGCGTCAGTCTTCGGGGGCTGCTCACCGTCTTGATCGTCCCAGGTGCGCTCGACGCGGATAACACCGGCCTCGAGGTCGAGATCCGTCCACCGCAACGCCCGTAGCTCGCCACGGCGCAGGCCGCCATAGAACGCGCACGCCCAGAAGGCCTGCTGGTCCGCCGGCGCGGCATCGATGAGCTGCTGTGCCTCACCGCGGTCAGCGACGCGCTCCCGGCGTCCCTGGGGGCGCGGCAGCCTGAGGTTCAGCATCGGGTCGACGGTCACAAGGCCGTCCTCGATCGCTTCCCTGAAGATCACCCGAAGGGGGTCCAGGTTGTTGTGGATCGTCGAGGGGTCAAGCCCGCTGCGCAGCCACTGACGGGCGAGCTCTCGGACACGTGCTCGGGTGACCGCGGTGAGGCGGACCGGGGCGAGACTAGGCAGCACATGGAGGCGCAGGGCCCGCTCGTAACGACGGACCGTAGCGGGCTTGTAGGGCCGCTGAGACCGACTCGTGACCGTCCCGTCGCGCATGCCTGCCAGAAGCGCCTCAGCGGCCTCCGTGACCGTCAGCCGGCACGCCGTGACTGGTGTGTCACCGCGCTCGATCGCGTTCTGCATCTCACCGCGCCATAACCGCGCCTCCCGGAGCTTCGGATGGCGTTTTCGTAGACGCCGGCCGCTTCGCGGGTCGTGGACGGTTGCCTCGTACGGGCAGTCGCAGTCGCGCGCTCCCTTGCATGCTGCGGGGTGCACTCGGTAGATGCCCCTGTCGGCACGCTCAACTCGTCGCTTGGGCGCCATCAGGCGGCACCCGGGTGGCTCGCATCGCCCGATGCGTGGGGAGACAGCGAGCGCGGGCCAGGCGGGAACCGCTCCGCCAGACCAGCCGCGACATCCTCAAACGCACGACGACCAGGGGACTGAGGGCGAAGAGTCGGGATGATCTCCTCCTCTAAGAACCGCCTCACTCGCACCCACGCCTGGGCCTCAGCGTTCTCGTCTCCGAAGTCGACCCCGGGCCAGCGTGCCCTCATGCCGAACTCCCCCCGTGGTCACTTGTGGCCAGTACTGCAAGCGCGGACTCGCGGGCCTCAATTGAGCGTCTGAGCAGCGCGGCGGTGGCCTTTCTCAGGTTGTCGAGGTTGAGTGTGTCGTACCCCGCCTGCACGGTGCCGACCGCGTCAACCATGGCCATGAGGCCCTGGACGAGCCGGTCGTGTTCGCGGCGAAGGGTTTCAATTGCGGCGACAGGTGATGAGATGTGAGTGACCATCAAGCCGTCCCCCCGGGTCCCGGGGGGCTCGGCATGGGGAAGGCTTCGACTACCCCTCTGCCGGCCTTCAGAAATCCTGCTGCCTCCAGGAGAGCCTCGGTCGGTATGTGGCCAACGCCGTCCCCGGCGAGGCCCTCGGTGGCCTGATGGGCAGCCCAGGCGATGTCCTCCGGGCGAGTGGGCAGGTCAACCTCATCACCGACACTCGCGGCGTACAGGCGGGCGATCCCCGCGTTGACGCCCTGGAACGCTTCGACAAGACACCCGAACTCATCCGGAAGTCCAGGGAGCTCAGAGGACAGGAAGTCCTCCAGCATCGGAGCGCTGCCGCCAACCCGCACGAGGTCCTCAGCCGTGTCGTGTGCTTTGAGCCAAAGCCCGGCTATCAGGACTCGGCGGGTTGCCTCCGTATCGAGGCGGACCGTAGTACTCATGCGGGCACGCCCATCCCGTTGAGCAGTGCGTGGAGGGCGTCATCGAGCTTTCGGGGACTCGGCATAGGTTCGACCTCGTCGTAGGCACGCAGCACCGCGGCGACGAGAGGGCCGGGCTCGTGACGCTCGCTGATCTCGCCCCCGTAGCGCTTGTATGCGGCCCTGGCGGCGATGAGTGCGCGGTCGGCTACCGACTCAATGGACTCGCATGGTTCCTCCATGCGAGCGAGTCCGAACGCCATCCCGTATACGAGACCCCAGTCGCGGAGGTCACCCTCGAACTCCGACAGCTTGGCGTTGTAGGCCCCTGGCTCGGCGCTGCACCTTCCCGCCGGCCCGCGGCCGGTGTCATCGACCATGAGAATCGCGGTCAGCTTCTCCTCGAGTGTCATCTGCTCAGCCATGTTCGGTTCCTCCAGTGGTTGGGAGGCTCCGAGGGCGGAACTGAGGCGAGGAAGGCACCGCGACCACGGCGGGTATGGTGCCCTGCGCGCCGAGTCTCGTCACTCGGTGCCACGCCCCCGGCCTGCTCAAACAGGTGCGGGGGCACTTTGTAGTTGGGCACATGCTACGCCTCTCGAAGATGAAAAGCCAGTGCCAGCCGGCGTCCGTCCACCCTGGTCTCCCCTGCCTGAGTCCTCCCAAGAGAGAACCCGAACGCCACGGGTGAGCGTGTGCAGCTGGCGGAACCGATCAGGGGGGTCAAGGTCGCTTCCTGCGCCGCTGGGAGAGCTCGTCGAGCTTCGCGAACGGGTCCGTGGCGGCGGCCATATTCGCGGTCGAACCAGCCGCCATCCGTCCCCTTAGAGTCAGTCCCAGCTGATCCGCCAACGCCGCCGCCCGCTTCACGTGACGATCCCACTGCACCGGCAAGCCCGTCGCGACCTGCCGAAGCGCAACCCAATCGATCTCCTCGCTCGCAGCAGCATCCTCCAGACGATCCAGCCCTGCAAAGCCCTCCCGGGCATCGCTTGCCGCCCGCAGGGCGAACACGTACTCATCGAGCAGGGGGCGCATCGCCGGGGCCCACGTCCCATGCTCCTTCATCGCCTTCAGAGCCCCGCGCCACACGTCAAGCCACGGCGCCGGCAGACCAGGAGGACGCTCAACAGACGAAATAGCCACCTCTCAGCGCCTCCTCAACGGGCGCGCGCGCGCACGCACGGGACACTCAGCCGCCCGGTATTCAGACCTCGAGCTCCGTTTCGCCGGGCCGAGTTTTTCTCGCGCAGAACCAACTGAATGGGTGGCTGCGTTCGCGCTAGATATTTGGCATGCCCCTGCATGAAGTCGGCCGTGTGTCGTCGCCACTAAGGAGCCCGGGGGCTCAGGCGGGCAGCGGGGGGTCCCTTCGGGGGCGATCACCGGGGGGGTCCGTTCTGGTCCTCAGCGAGGAGGAGGCCCCAGCGGAAACCGGTAAGCATGGCCTCGATGGCGGCCTGGCGGATGATGGTGAGGGTGTCTTGTGGGACGTCGTCGGCGTCGACGTTGAGGTGGCGGAGCAAGCTGTCGGTCTGCCAGAGAGCACGTTCTCCGACCCTCGCTAGAACGGTGCCTGGGTCGAGCTTGAGGGTGGCGCATGGCTTGGTGAGCGGGACGAGTGCTCGTTGATGTGCCTCGGTGCTGGTGGGCTCTGGGGCGCGGATGTGTTGGAGGGCAATCTCGACGTCGGTGCGGTCGATGTCGGCGAGGGCGTGGGCGAGGACGGCGTTGGTCTTGCGCTTGGTCATGCGGCTCGCCTTCGGTTGAGTTCGTCGGTTGGTGCGGTGGCGTTGTCGTGGAGCCATTGCTCAAGGCCGGCGACGGGGTAGACGCGGACGCTGCCGAGGGTCACGGCGGGCACGTGGGGTCTGACGTGTTGGTCGAAGCTTTCGTCGGACACGCCGACCGCGATGGCGGCTTCGCTGCGCCTGAGCGCGAGCGGGGGTATCGGCCGATCTTTCATGCGGTGTCGCCCGCTGTTCGATCGGCCGGTACCTGCTGGGCCCTCCGTCTGAGGCGCTGATCTTGAGGGCGGGGCCGCGGCCCGAAAGCAGCGATAACGCGAGGAACCGTCACCGGGTGCTCCCGCCGGCCTGCAAGGACGGCTCGCCGAGGAGCAAGCTCTGTGGGCGCGGGGCCCTCATGGGGCATCGGGAGTGGCTAGGACGCCCTGGTCTGCTGACGGCTCAGTGAGGTCGGGAAACTTCGTGGTGAGGCGTTCGAGCTCGCCGTCAGGGTCGCGGTCGGCGGTCAGGGCATTGAGAGGCTGGTGGGCATCCACGGGCATCCGGGCATTCACGGCGTCGTGGTTGCCCGTGGATGCCCATGGATGCCCATGAATGCCCTCCTCCCTTAAGAGCGCTGTTGTTCGTGGTTGCCCACTGGTGTGGGGTTGCCCAGCCTTGAGCTCCCAGACGTATCCGCCTTGGTTTCCTCCGGGCCTGTAGGAACGTGCCACGCGCTCGCGGGCGGTGCGCAGGCACTTCGTGCTGATGCCGGCTGCGGCGGCGTCCTGGGCGCCCTGCTCGGTGTCCATGGGGCCGGCCGAGAGGTAGTCGCGTAGCCAGAGCACGGCCTCCTGGGTTCGACTGCGCGCCTCCTGGTCAGTCACCACGTCGGTGGCCAGCGCGTCAGAGTCTCCGGTGTGGACGAGCATGGGCTGTGATCCGGCGCCGGGCACGTCAATGGCCTGGATACGGAACCCGGCGGCGACGTTGCCACGCGCGAGGTTGTTCTTCGCCCTCGTGAGCACCTTCGTGACGCCCTGGTCGCCCTCCGGGTCGTCGGGGTCCGGGCCCCAGATCAGGACGCTTCGGGCGACGGCAGGTATCCCCTGGCTGTCGGCGATCCGGGCGAGCGCGTCGAATGTGTCAGCCCGCCGGTTCAAGTGCTGAATCAGCAGGACGGCCAGGCGGCGCTCCCGGGCGAGCTGCCCAATCGGGTTGAGCACCCGCCGCACGTCCTGGCTCTTGTAGCTGTCGAACCCCCCCGGGATGTAGGCAGCGAACGGATCGATGGTGATAAGCCGCACGTCGCCCATCTCGTCACATTGATTGCTGAGGGTGTCCGCGCTGAGGGTGGTGTCGGCCGGGAAGCCGATACGTGAGAGGTCGGCGCCCGCCGCCGTGAGCCTGGGAACGGTGGTGTCTTCGAGGTCGTCCTCGGCGCTCAGCATCAAGACGTTTCCGGGACGGCTGAGGTTGATTCCCTGCGCCGTGGTGACCGCCGTGGCAAGCCACTCGGTGAACACCGTCTTGGCCTGGCCCATCTGCCCCGCGCAGGCGCTGATCTTGCCAAACGGCACGTAGGGCCACCACAGCCAGTCGACGGGTCGCACCGTGACGGTGTTGGCGATGGTCAACGAGGCACTCACGCCGCCTCCTCGTCGAGCCAGTGAATCTCCTCGACCCGGCGCAACGGCCACTGGCGCTGGGTCCTGGCACGGTAGGACACCCTCGGGGCGCTGTCGGGACCGTCGACGATGCGTGGGCACCCGTCGAGGTAGACGCTCACCCCGTCATAGGTCACGTCGCCCTCGTAGGCGTCCCTGCGCCCGACGATCCGGAGGATCGCCTGGCCGGTGCGCTGGTGGCCGTGCTGGCCGCTGGAGGCGGAGAGGGGGCTCATGCGGCCCACCTGGTGCCATGCGTTGCGGGGACGTTGATGATCCCGGCGAGCTTGGCCCGAGCCGTCTCCTCACCGATTCGGGCGCAGATCGCCCCGTCGAGCTCGCGGTCCCCGGTGGTACCGGCCGGTGCGGCCGCCCACACGGTGCAGTCGGTCTCCTGTATGTCGTAGACGACTCCCCCGTCACGGCTTGACTCGACGTAGAAGGAGCGGTCGCCTAGAGCGAAGCGCCACTGGATATGACCCGTGCGCCACCCTTCGCCCGGGAGGTCCTTCACGTCTGTCAGGCGGAGTTGCGCGCCGCGCGGGCCGTTATGGTGTTGCATGACGGCCCTGCCCGGCCGGAGTTGTGACGGCGCCCGGCCCTACAGCCGGGCGTTCGTCGTTTGGGTGAGGGCCGGGCAGAGATTCGCTCAATGCCCCCTCCCTGGATGCTGACTGGGTGTTGGTATGCGCCGACACCATCACCAAAGCTCCGGGAACACCACATGGGTGTCTGACTCGCCGAGCGCCCGAGCAATCTTGGTCGCGGTGCGCACGGTCGGAAGGCGGACACCTCGCTCGAGGTGAGCGACCGTGCGCCTACTGCAACCGGCGGCCTCAGCCAGCGATTGCTGCGTGTGCCCGCGGAGCACCCGCATACGGGCTAGACGAGAGAGCGTCCGCGGTCCACGCGATCCTGTGGGCACGAATGGCCCACCTTCGTTCTCAAGTTGGCACATTGGCGGAGCATGCTTGAGGCCACGCCACCCGTCCAACTCAGTAGCCAAACTGCCGCAAAAGCCGTTCGCGCGCTGACCGCATGGGTAGAGGATGGCCCCAACCGTTCCGGTTTCTCGGTCGTGGGGGACGCGCTTGTGGCAGACGTAGTCGCTGCCGATGAGGGGCTAAGAGGGTCTGAGGAGCACCTGGCATGCACGCCCCGTCCCGAGCGGAAGCGGCTTCGTGGTCGTGTTGACGAAGCCCTCGGCGTGGGACTCAACCGGCGCGCCGAGGAACGCGTGGCGCAGATCTATCCTGCGTGGTTTGACTTCGAGAATCCGGCGCACGGGCGGGCTCCTACTCCCGACTTGTGCGAGCTCGGTGGGTACCATCTCACTGAAGACGAACTGAGGGTCTTTCGCTGGCTCGTTCGCCTCGCTGTCGCTGGGACGCTCCGCCGGCCTGACAACCACGGAATCCGGGGCGTCCGGGTATGTGGTACCTGCGCCGTCGTCTTTCGCGGAGCGCACGCGCGGCAGTGCCCGCCGTGTCGACGCGCGCACCCCCGCAGCATCGAGACGCCAGAGGCCCTAGCCAAGCGTCGACGCATGGCGGGCCTAGAGGAGCGGCGCGCCTGGAACCTCGTTGAGAACACCCTGACGGTGATCGGGGAGCCCGCTCCGCCTGGGCGGGACGGCCGTTGCGATCACTGCGGGGAGCCCTTCGCCCTAACCCGGCCCGACCGGCGCTACTGCTCGGATGCTCACCGGGCGGCAGCGCATCGAGCGAAGCCTGCGAGACACTGACGGGGAGGCCTGATCATTATCGCCCGTCCAGTGCCGAGGGTGGCGTTGACCCGCCCCGAAGCCGCCCTGGCTCTCGGGATGAGCGTCAAGCACTTCGACCGCCACGTGAAGCCAAGGCTGCGCGTCGTCTACTGCGGCGGGTTGAAGCTCTACCCCCTCGCCGAGCTCGAGCGCTGGACGGACAGGCATGCCTCTGCGGCGCCCGCCGACCGGATCACAGCAGCATCGCCATGAGTGACGACCAGCCGTTCATCCTCACCCCAGCGGCTCGTGCCGGTCTAGAGGCCGCCTGGATTTGCATCCTCAACGAGCGTCATCCCGGCCTCCGGTTCCGCGTCGTGCGAGAGGATCGTGACGTGCTCACCGACCGGCCCGAGGCCGTGGCACCTGCCAACCCGATGATCCACCAGTCGGACTAGCCGGCCTGAGCCGCGGTGGGTCTAGCAGCCGATGTTGGCTTCGGCGTGCCTGAAGGCCCTACCGATCGGGGTGCTCGCCGAGATGTACGTCCCGTCGCCGGCGTCGCGTCCTGGCTTGAGGGCGGCTAGGGGCTCGGAGATGTTCTTTGCCACCCGCCGCGGCGTGGGACGTCCGCCGTAGCAAGCGTCGGGATGGGTGGTGAGGTAATGAATGACGAACTGGATGCGGGCCCCGTGTGATCGGTGGGCGAACTCGCCGAGTGTCTTGATCGCCGGACTGTGCTGTCGGCGGGCAGAGGATGCGCCTGGTCGCGTCCACTTGATCGAACGCGACGACCCAAACGAGCCCAAGAAGCACGCACGTAGAGAGGCCGAGCATAACCATCCGTGCGGAGGCCGCCCGCCAGGCCGCGTGTCAGCCCGATATACACGCACCGCGGTCCTGCATCCGACATCGTGGGCATAGAGCCGAACAGCACCGACTCGCCCGCATGAATGGGTCTTGGCCATCGCTGCGGCCGATGGGAACATGAGCAAAACCACCGCCAGCCCGCAGATGCCGAGCAATGAGCGCCATCCGTGCATGCCTACTCCCTCCTCCAGGACCGTGACTGCCAGGGGGTTGGATTTGCCCGCTTGCTCTTCTTCTCAACCCTCGCCGGCGCCCAGCGCATCTCCCACAGCATCGCCATCGCAGGGACCGAGCCGGCCCTGGCCGCTCTCGACACCACCCTCAACAGCTCGGCTAGGTCCATCGGGCCCACGTCGCCGGCAGTCTCGCGCGCCGCATCGACCTCGCAGGCGAGGGTGGCGTAGGCGGTGCCGGGCTCCTGCCGCCCCCTGGCGATCCAGCGCCTCACCGTCCGATCGGACACACCCGCATGCCGGCAGGCGTCGGTCAGCGACACACCGGCGCGCAGGGCGCCCACCAGCTCGCCACGAACCGCATCGAGCGAACGCGAACGGCCCCGATATGTCCGGTTGCCGGCCATTTCAGATCACCGGCGCGCGCGGTCGACTGGGACTTTGGCTGGCCACGCGGTTTGAGTATTGACCCGCCCCCCCCCGTTTCGGATTGAGGCAGCATGCCATCGGCCATCGGTTGGGCGCGTCTTACCGCCAGGCCCCTGCGAGTGGTCATTTGGCCGAGCCGCAGATCTTGAACCCGTAGCCCTGTGCGAGACCCCGTACCTCGGCCTTGCCTACAGTGAGCTGCTGACCGACGACCTTGAAGGTTGAGCTGTCGTTGCTGTCGATCGCTGTCGCTAGCTGGTCCACGAGGGTGATTTGCCCCGCAACGCCGGCGAGGTACTTTGCGATCACGACCCTGTCCGAGGGGGGAGGCGTGAGCGCCCGTAGTTGGTCTAGCTGCGGCTGTGCCCGCCCCACCTCTGCTCTCAGGGCGGCAGCTAGGACAGTCCGGTTCGCGGCGGTGTCATTGACCTGCTCTGCGCGGGCTGCAGCATCGATCTTCTTCTGTCGATGCTTCAGCGAATCCACCGCCGCACGGCACACGGCGTCCCCTTCGCCGATGTACTGACTCCTCGTCGTAGGGGCCGGAGAGGACGCTGCCCGGCCGGCAGGAGCTGCTGGGGAGGATGAGCCGTTCCCGCAACCGGCCATCGCCTGGGCTGCGCAGATAAGGGCCAGCAGTGACCGCCGTCCTCCACCCATCGACTGGGAGCCTACTCGCATCACAGGGGTGGCTCCCGTCGCGCCCTCCGGGTACGCTCGCCGTGCAGCAATGTCCCGGGTCACCGCTCAGGGCGACGGGTTGTTTTGCTTCCATCGGACGGCGGCGTCGTCCAATCGTGACTTGGCAGCTAGCAGCGTCCTCTCGAGCGCCAGGGAGTTCATCCACGCCGCGTACAAGCTCAGGAGCTCGGGGCTGGCGCCCTGGTTCGTGAGCCGCCGAGCCAGGCGCGCGATGGGTTCGTCCAACTCCGCCAGCCTGCGCTCCTGGACTTCGCGATGATGTCCCAGCTCGCGTGCCAAGTCATCCGCGCGGGTTGACTTGGCACATCAATCATGGGCGAGGAGGCCCAGACGGCTCGGACTCCCGAAAGCGCGACACTGCCTCCTGAATCCGTTCGCGCGTCGTCGCAAGGGCGTTCTCGATCACGCGGGTCTCCAGGGTGGCCGCGTATAGGTCCGAGGAGATCTGGGTCGGCACCCTGAGCGATGAGACGGCTCCGATAGTCCGTGACCATTTCGGACTTCTGGCCCGCGATCTGCGCGCCAAGGTCGCGGGCGAGCTCCATCGCAGCCGAGGGGTCATCACAAGGCGGGTTGGAGGCGTCGAGGCCCACGAGTCCCGAGGGTACCGACCCCTTGGCACACGCACGTGGGCCGCGCACTCCGGCGCCGAGGTCAGGTCCCAAGGCCGATACCGGCTATGTCAGTCTCGATCTGCCCCGAGCCGGGCGCGGCGAAGGACAGCGTCCCGCCGGCGTCCTTCAGGCTCTGGATGCTCGCGGTGCCCTCCTTGGTCGCGTCCACCCCGGCCTGGGCGATCTCGTTGCCCTTGTTCTGCAAGTCGGTCATGTCTTGCCAGTACTTCGTCGGGTCCTTGGCATCGAGGACCTGGCGCTTCTTGATCTCCACCAGCTCGGCGTTCAGGTCGGGGACGATCGTCTGGCGGATGAAGTCCGCCCGCGACTGGCCGCCCGTGCCGAACGGGTCGTTGATCTGCATCCCCGCAAGCCGGGACTGGTCGTAACCCGTCTTGCCTGCCACCGCGCTCTCAGCGAGGGCCTGCGCGTTGGTCGCTGCCTGCTTGAAGAGGTCCGCGGCGTCAGCAGCCTTGTTGACGATGGCGGTCCACGCTGCCTGTATCGCCTCAGACGCGGCGTTGGTACCCGTCGTGTCATGGCTGGCCACGGCGGCCCTGTATTGGGCCTCTAGCCCGGGGAGCTGGGCTTCCATCGCCGGGATGACCACCCGCTGGATGAGGTTGCCCTGCGCGATGTCCGCCCCAGGCGTTCCCGCAGTCCCCGCGATCCGTTGGGTGGCGGTCAGGTAATCCCCCGACCCCGTGGCCATGGTCAGGCCGTGAGTGGCCTTGTCGACCATCTCCTGCGCCTTGACCTTCACAATGTCGCGGATCAGCTCGATGCCGTGGGTGACAGTCTCAGCGATCTGGGTGTTGACCCCATCGAGGCGGGTGCCGAGCTCGTCCAGCACCGCCTTCGGGGCGTGATGACGCTTCGCCGCCAGCTTGATCTGCTCGAGATGACGCCTGGCGGCTTGCAAGGTCACCCGCTCAAGGCTGTTCTGGCCCTGCTCGGACGTGAGGCCAAGACTGGATGAGGGGTCCACCGCCGCGATGCGTAGCCACTGCTGACGGGTCACGTCGTGCTTGGCGACCTTGTCGATGGTGTCCTGCACCGCGTGGGCCATCAGCCCGAGACGGTTACCGATCTGCGCGTCCACGATGGCGAGAGCCGACTGCAAGCGGCGCGTCCCGATGGCGGTCAGGCCGTGGGCGTGCAGCCCGGCCTGGACCACGGTGGCGGTACGGTCAAGCTGGACCATCGTCGCCTTGGAGATCAGCGACCCGATATGGGTGAGTGTCCTGCCGATCTTCCCGGACACGTCGGAGTCCGCGTCCTTGGCGAGCACCCCGAAGTCCTTGGTGGCCTGGGTAAGCATCGACGGGCCGAGGCCCATCCGGGCGACAGACGCGCCCGCCGCCCCAAAGTTCGGTTGGCCGACACGACCACCACGACGCAGGCCGGGCGGGTGACGGGTCGCCGGGAAACTCTCAGGCTGCCCGGCCAACCACCCCGCACCACCACCCCGGTTCGCGCCGCTCGTCCCGAAGAACCTTCCGCCCAAACTCATCACCGTGTGAGACGGGCTCGCGTAGACAGAGACGGCCTGACCCCTCCCGGGCGCCCCGTAGCTCATCAGCCCTGTGGAGTCCAGCGGCGAGCTCAACGCCCGGCCGGCACGCAGGACCGCCGACACCGACCCGGAGCAGTCATACCCGACCCCTGGCCCTGACCCGTGCCCGCTCCCGCTCGTCGGCGTGAAGGACGGGTTGTGCCCGCCACCCCACTCGTAGTTGTAGTGGCGGGAGTTGATCTCATTCGCCGCGTGGAGCATCCGGGCATAGGCCGACCCACCGACCGACCCGGGCGCCCGGCCGGTGTTTCCGAACGGGGACGGGGCCGACGGGCCGATCCCACCGGGACTTGACCCGGGGATCGTCACCGCCGCCGCTTTCACCGCGTCAGAGACAACGCTCGTGGTGGACAACGGGTCGCCCTTCAAGCCGGCGTCAAACCCGGTCTGGAACGCCGCCATCGGGTCAAGGCCCGTCTTGGACGACAGCTTCGGGCCCTTCACCAGCTTCCCGGCCGTGACCGACCCCAACGCCGACACCGGTGTGCCGGCGCTCGCCGACGCGACCTGAATCGCCCCCTTGAACGTGGACGCGCTGACCCCGAGGGCCTGGGCGAGACTGCGGCCCATGTCGAGCTTGTAGAACTTGTTTTGCTGGCCGTTGCCGATGTCGTCCTTGGCGCCCTCCACGACCTTCGCGTTGGGGCCCTGGCGCAGCAGAAGCTTTGTGCCGTAGGCGAGCTTGCCCAAAGCGGTCGCCGTGTTGAAGTTCACCTGGGCCCCGGTCAGGCCGGGCGGTGACAGCTCGGCGAATCCGCCGGGGAGGTGCTTGCCGCTAGAGGTCGCGCCGGCGTCGTCATAGACGGTCGCGCCGATCGTCGTCCAGTGCGGCTGGAAACCGACCTGCTTGGACTTGCCGTGCTTGAGCTGGTAGGCCTGCCATTGCGCCTCGTCCATCACCCCGACCGGGCGGTGGTGGTCGTAACGCATCCTCGGCTTGGCTCCCCCACGCCCGTGGCCACGTCCCGCTCCGGGGAGCACCCAACCCCCACTCACGAAGTGGGGCATCTGCATCGACAGGGCCTCATCCATCGTGTGCCCAGCCGCCATCAGGTGCTGGCCGTGGTCGGTCATCACCGCCGCACCATGCGGCAGCATCGCGAACACGTTGTCAGCCGCCACCCTGGGGCCCGGGACCGTCATCGCGCGGCCCTGATGGATGACCTGCTCACCAGAGGACACCAGGGCGGGGACGAGCCCGCCAGTAGCGAATGGGATCACCCCGCCCTCACGACCCCCGAGGAAGTTGACGACAGCACCAACCGCGTTGTTGCCGCCCCCGATGACCGTGCTGAAGACCCCTTGCAACGGCCCGGGAAGCAGGCCCTTGATCGCGTCGACGATCGCCCCTGGTGCCGCCTGGATGCCGGAGATGAGGCCGCCGATGATGCTCTTGCCGAGGTTGGCAAACGTGCCCGGCAGGCCGACGAGGAAGCTCTCCACACTGTTGAACGCGCCGGTGAAGGCTCCGAGAATCTGCGGGCCGAAGTGCTCGGCGAGCGAGATCACCGGTGCGAACGGTGCCGTTAGCAGCGCCGCGATCTGTGGCCAGTTGTCCTTGAAGAAGCCGACGACCGTGTTGGCTGCGGTGACGACCGCACTCATCGCCCCCTGGACGATGTCCCGGAACGTCTTTGAGTGCTTGTAAGCCTCAACGAGGCCGACCACGAGCAGGCCGATCCCCGCGATGAGAAGGCCGATCGGGTTAGCGTTCAGCGCTACATCGAGGGCGAGCTGGGCGATCGCCCACGCCCTTGTCGCCCCGGCGATGGCGAACATTACTGCCGCTTGGGCGACAAAGGCGGCCGTCCGGGCCACCATTGCGACGGTCGAAGCAATGATCCTCGAGTTGAACACGGCCATGACCGTGTTGCCCGCCACCTGCGCGGCCCCCCAAGCGATCCACGCGACGGTGCCAGCGGCCGTCGCGACACGCTGGGCCACCATGGCAGCCGTTGACGCCAGTATCCGGATCTTCGACTCGGCGTTGAGGATGTTCAGTGCCGCCATCGACACCCGAACCGCATCGATCGTCGCCTTCATGGCGACAAAAGCCGCGCGGACCTTGCTGACCACCAGCATCCCGAGCAGGCCCGTCGCCAGCGTGACTGCCATCACCTTCAGCCCACCGAAGCCCAGTGTCAGGGCGGCCGCCGGCAGCCTCAAGATCCCCATCGCCTTACCGACTGCCTGGAACGGGATGGCCAGCAACTCAACGCCCTTCCCGACCACGGGGAGAACCCCGCCGACCGCCTTCAGGCTTGAGGCGACCTTGCCGAGCAGCGCGGGCCCGAACACAAACCCGAGGACCTTTCCGACATCCTCGATCACGGGCTTGAGCGGCTTCGCTGCCCTGCCGATCGAGCCGAGGACCGGGGCAAAGAATTGGACGACCCGGGTGGCGACCTTGATCGTCGCGATGAACCCGGTGGCAAGGCCCTCCCCGACGCCCTTCAGCAACGGCAAGAGCACGTTCTTCAGGAATGGCAAGGCCGGCTTGAACGCCTCCACCAGCTGCTTGCCCGCGCCGAACGCCTGTTTGCCGAACCCGGCGAGGGCCTGCCCGACCGGCCCCTTCAGGACACCCTCGATGACCTTGAACACGGCGGTAAAAGCGGAGCCTACGGGACCGATGGCCTTCGATGCCAGGCCGATCGCACCGCGGATCTCCGGGCCGAAAGCCTTGATGAACTTCAGCTCAAACAGGGTGACCTGCTCGTTGAGCTTGACCACCTCGACGTTGAGCTTCTGCATGTCCGCAGGGGTCAGGCCACCTGTCTGCTTGCCGATCTCAGCCATGTGCTTGGTGATCGGGCCCTCCTTGAACAGGGGGCCGAGCTGGGAGGCGCCACGACCGAAGAATGTGCGGGCGAGCTGCGCCTGCTGGGTCTGGTTGTGCAGCCCCGTCAGATGCCCATGCACCAGGTCGACCAGCCCGGGGATGTTGTTCGAGTAGCGGGCCAACTGCGCCGGCTGGATGCCAAGCTGGCTGAACGCGAGCTGGGAGGAGTTGGACTTCCCCTGTGCCTGCCCTTGGAGTGCCTTCTGAAGCTGCGTGGAGGTCGTCGCGAAGCTCATCCCGAGCGTCCGGGTCGGAAGGTCATGCTGAGACTGGGCGATGATCGCGAGCTCCATCGCCTGGCGCTCGCTCACGCCCGTTTGGCCGTGCAGCCTGTAAGCATCCTCAGTGACCTTCGACGCCTTCTCGTATGAGGCGTAGGCGAGACTGCCGGCAGCCGCTGTCCCGGCAAGCGCAAGCGACCCGCCGGCCGCAGCCAAGCCCCCGACGAAGCGTGTCGCCCCACCGCGCGCCGTGCTGGCTCCCTCGCTGATGCGCTGACGGATCGGCTTCTCGGCCACCGCACGCACACGCTCCATCGCCGCGATCTCTCGCCGGGATGCCGCCTCCATCGCGGACGCCAATTCCCCCGCCGACGTGCCGAAAGCCCGCTGCTTCACGGCGATCTCCTCGTAGGCGACACCCTGCTTACGCAGAGCGTTGATCGAGTCCTTAGTCGCCTTGGTCACCTCGACGCTGGCCTTTATCGCGGAGGTCGCGATCTTGACGTCGGCCACTTCTGCGACCCGGGCCACCGCCTGCCACTGGGCTTGCTGGAGCTTCGCCGACTTCGCGACGACGGCTTCCGCCTGCGCGGAGGCCTTGCCGAAATCCTTCGTGAGCGCGAGGGCCTTCGCCACCCCGCGATCCGCCACGGAAAGGACGTACCTCACCGCCACGTCCACTTCGCGGTTGGCCATCGGCCAATTGTCGTGGCCGCCGTGGTCGGAAGGGTGACTGTCGGCAGATCTGTCGGCAGACGCCCCTCAAACGCGAAACGCCCCGTGTTTACGGGGCGCCTTGAGTACCGCTACGGGGATTCGAAACGGAAATAAGGCGCCTGAGCATACGGTAAAGCGCTGCAAATCGGGGCGTTGGACCGCTGGGCGACCGTCCTCGACCGCTGGGAATCGGGGGTCAACTGTCGCGCAACTGTCGCGCAGTCGACCCGTTACCTCAGCCAGCCAGGCTTCTAGGATATGTCCCCTGCTGAGAGCGTGTCCCACGCTCGCTCAAGGGCCTCCTTTAGGGATATTGGCGAGCAGGGCGCCCGGTTGTGGTCACTGTCGTGTGAATGGTCGGCGGGGTCGTGGGTCGGGTCGCGCTCCACCCCCCAGAAGTCGGCTTCGTCAACGACTAGGTAGTAAGCGTACTCATCGCGCGTAACGCCACTTCCGCGCACGCGGACTCGCTCACTGACCTGGAGAAAAGCCCGCTCGTTGAGCAGGACCCTGCCCCAGACGCGACCACGCTGGCCCTCCTCGCTTTGCGCCGCCATCTGGAAGCCCTCGTCTAACGCGCCGGAACACTCTTCGATCTCTCGCCGCTTGGTCTCAAAGTATTCCCAGACGTCCACGGGCAGAGGTTACCTCTGGCCGGCCTGGGGATCGCCGCCTACCTAGACAGCAAGCTCGCGCTCGACGCTGGCGGCGAAGTCTTCGCCAGACTCGCGCCGCTCGCGATAAAAGCTGGCCCAGGAATGGCGTTGCCACTGGGGTACGTGAGCGAGCGAAGCATCGTCGCGGTTGCGCTCGTAGGCCCGGTAAAACGCGGCTGAGGTCAGCTCAAAGCGCCGCTCGTATGCATCGAGAGAGCGCTCCATGGAGTCGAAGGTGTAGATGACCTTCTGCATCGGGGCCCCTTTCTGTACCTGCGCTGCTAATCGGCAGTCGATCCCAGGCGCTTGATCAG
>JAABUU010004006.1_pt1 | contig 17963 bp, 20 predicted proteins | sample 5559301 | NCBI WGS metagenome assembly JAABUU01 (sample SAMN10711884, study PRJNA513360) | rock metagenome | isolation source: Antarctica rocks | place: Antarctica: Victoria Land, Richard Nunatak white | reverse complement strand
CTCCGAGGTGGGGACAGGAACAGAGGAGATCCCGATGAAAGTGCTGATGACGATCCCGGCCGTGCCGAGCGCGCCGTTCGACAACACCGTTGCCGAGCAGGAAGGCTGGGGCGTGTTCTCTTGCGACCCGAGACCGGACGAGACCCAGGAACGACAGCTCCAGCGCATCGACTGCTCCGAGGACGGCGAGCCGCCGTTCGACAGCGACACGGCAGCTTGGCGGCACGTCGTCACCCGCGCCCGGGCCGGGTCCGCCCTGCACCGGGCCGCGCTCGCCGCCGTCGGCGACGTGGAGCGCGCGCTGATCGAGGCGGCCTGCGGCGCCTGGTAGCGCCGCCACCCCAGCCACTCTCCATAGGAGGACAGCCGCCATGTCCGGCAACACCGATTGGACCAGCGACACCACCGCCCGCCTGCGCGCCCTCTGGGACGAGGGGCGCAGCACCGCCGAGATCGGCCGGCGCATGGGCATCACCAAGAACGCCGTGGTCGGCAAGGCGCACCGCCTTGACCTGCCAGGGCGCGAAAGCCCGATACGCCGCAGGCCGGCAGGCCCGTCCGCGCCGCGGCAGCCCCGGCCATCCCGGGCGGCGCGCCCGACTCTGCCAGCCCTGCCGTCAGCCCTAACCCTGTCGGCACCGACACCGGCCCTGCCACCGCCGCCGCCGCCGGCACGTCGCCGCTACGGACCGCCTGGCCAGCCCTGCTGCTGGCCGTTGGGCGAGCCGGGCACGCCAGGCTTCCGGTTCTGCGAGGGCGGCTCCGAGCAGGGGCGGCCCTACTGCCCCGAGCACTCCAGCCTCGCCTACGTGCCCAGGACCGGGCGCCACCCCGCCACCGCCTGACCCCCGGCCGGCCCCGCGCGGCCGGCACCCCCGAATCCATCCGCGACCCGTCCCCGGCTGTCATCCGACAGCCGGGCGGCACGCGCTTGCCGAACAGGAACCCCGCCATGACCAAGCCAGCCTCCGCCACCTCCCAGCTCACCCTGTCGCTGTTCGACAGCACCGCCCTGTCCGGCGGCCTCACCCTGGACGGCGGCGGCACCAGCGGCACCGGCCTGCGCTACCGCGAGCCGGAGTTCGAGGACGAGGACCTGGCGCCCGCTCCAGAGCCTGAGCGCGTTCCGGCGCGCAACTGGCGGCTCCTGGGCGACCGCGGCCTGGCCCGCGGCTGGAAGGCCCGCGCCGCCGACAACCTGGCAGCGATCCGCCTGGCGCGGGAGCTGGCCCGCGAGGGCCGGCAGGCCACGCCCGATGAGCAGGCGGCGCTGGGCCGCTTCGTCGGCTATGGCGCGTCGGACCTGGCCAACGGCCTGTTCCGCGGCGCGGGCCAGGCGTTCCGTGCGGGATGGGAGGATCACGGCAACGCCCTGGAGCAGGAGGTGACGCCCGAGCAGCTCGCCGGGCTGCGCCGCGCGACCCAATACGCCCACTTCACGCCGGAGTTCATCGCGCGCGCCATCTGGACGGCGGTGACCCGCATGGGCTTCGCCGGCGGCGGCGTGCTGGAGCCGGGCTGCGGCACCGGGCTGTTCCTGGCCACCATGCCGGACGCCCTGGTGGGCAAGGTCAGCGCGACCGCCATAGAGATGGACCCCTGCACCGCGGCCATCGCCACCCTGCTGCACCCCGATGCCTGGGTCCGCAACGAGGACTTCACCAAGGCCCGCATCGCCGAGACGTTCGACCTCGCCATCGGCAACCCGCCGTTCTCGGACCGCACGGTCAAGGCGGCGGACCCCGCGGGCCGGCTCGGCCTCACCCTGCACGACTACTTCATCGCGCGCAGCATCGAGCGGCTGAAGCCTGGCGGGTTGGCCGCGTTCGTCACCAGCCGCTTCACCATGGACAAGGCGGACACGTCCGCCCGCGAGCACATCGCGGGGATGGCCGACTTGGTGGGCGCGGTGCGCCTGCCGGCCGGCAGCATGAAGGAGGCCGCGGGCACGGAGGTCGTGGTGGACGTGCTGTTCTTCCAGCGCCGCCCGGCCGGCGCCGCACCGAGCGGCACGGTCTGGGACACGCTGGCCGAGGCGGTGCCGGCCGAGGACGGCGAGGCGGCGCTGCACGTCAACCGCTACTTCGCCGAGAATGCCGTGCAGGTCCTGGGTGCGCACGCCCGCACCAGCGGGCCGTTCGGCCCGACCTACACCTGCCGCGGCGAGGCTGGCGACGCGCTGGCCGTGGCGCTGGACGGGTGCATGGCAAACCTCCCATCGCCCCTGCACTCCCTGACGCCGAGCACCCCCGTGCAGCCGCGCACCGCCGCGCAGCGCCTGGTGGTTGGCACCGCCGCCGAGGGCGCCACGGTCAAGGAGGGCAGCTACCTGGTCCTGGACGGCAAGCTCGTGCAGGTGCTGGACGGCCAGCCGGTGCCGGTGCAGGTGCGCGCCGGCAAGGGCAGCGAGGGGGTCCCGGCCAAGCACGCGCGCATCCTGCACGCGCTGATCCCCGTCCGCGACTGGACCCACACGGTGCTGCGCTTGCAGGAGGCGAACGAACCCTGGGGCGCGGCGCAGGTGCGGTTGCGCGTCGCCTACACGACGTTCAAGCGCAACTTCGGTCCGATCAACCTCACCAGCGTCAGCACCAGCACCGATCCCAAGACCGGCGAGGAGCGCGAGACCGTGCGCCGGCCGAACCTGCAGCCGTTCATGGACGACCCCGACTGCTGGCTGGTGTCGTCCATCGAGAGCTACGACGAGGACGCCGGCACCTCGAAGATGGGACCGATCTTCACCGAGCGCGTCATCCACCCGCCGGCCGACCGCCTGGTGGTCACCGCCGCCGATGCCCTGGCCGTCACCCTGCACGAGGTCGGCTGCGTGGACCTGAACCGCATGGCGGAGCTGCTGGGCCGCACGCGCGAGGAGGTCGTGGCCGAGCTGGGCGGGGCGGTGTTCCTCAAACCCGCCCTGAGCATGGGCGCGGTCGAGATGTGGGAGACGGCGGACGCCTACCTGTCCGGCCCCGTCCGCACCAAGCTGGCCGCCGCCGAGGCCGCGGCAGGGCTGGACCCGCGCTACCTGCCCAACGCGGAGGCGCTGCGCCGGGTGCAGCCCGAGGACCTGCGGCCGTCGGACATCACCGCGCGCCTGGGCGGGCCGTGGCTGCCGACCGGCGACATCGAGGCGTTCTCGGCGCAGGTGATCGGCGTCGCGACGCACGTCCGCCACACCGTCGAGGCCGCGGTCTGGTCCCTGGACCTGAGCCGGTTCGAGGGCAGCGCCGCCGCCACGTCCGAGTGGGGCACCGCGCGCCGGCACGCCGGGCTGCTGCTGTCCGACGCGCTGAACAGCGCGTCGCCGCAGATCTGGGACACGAAGTGGGTGGACGGCAGCCCGGTCCGCGAGCTGAACGAGCGCGAGACGGAGGCGGCGAAGGAGAAGCTGGGGCGGATCAAGGAGGCGTTCGAGCGCTGGGTCTGGACCGACCCGGACCGCACCGACCGGCTGGCGCGCATCTACAACACGCGCTTCAACAACCTGGTGCCGCGCGCCTTCGACGGGTCGCACCTGCAGCTGCCCGGCGCCAGCTCGGCCATCAGCTTCCGGCCGCACCAGAAGCGCGGCGTGTGGCGCATCGTGTGCAGCGGCAACACCTACCTCGCGCACGCGGTCGGCGCCGGCAAGACCTTCGTCATGGCCGCGGCCGTGATGGAACAGCGCCGGCTGGGCCTGGTCGGCAAGCCCATGATGGTCGTGCCCGGCCACTGTCTTGCCCAGGCCAGCCGCGAGTTCCTGCTGCTCTACCCGAACGCCCGCATCCTGGTGGCCGACGAGCAGAACTTCGCCAAGGAGAAGCGCGCACGGTTCCTGGCAAGGGCAGCCACGGCGAGCTGGGACTGCATCATCATCACGCACAGCGCCTTCAAGTTCATCGCCGCCCCCGCCTGGTTCGAGCAGGGCATGGTTGCCGACGAGGTGCGCGCCTACGAGGACCTGCTGGGCCGCGTGGACGGCGGCGACCGCTTCACCATCAAGCGCATCGAGCACGCCAAGGAGCTGCTGCTGGCCAAGCTGGAGGCGCTCAGGACCGCCAAGGACGACATGCTGACCATCGCCGAAATCGGCGTGGACCAGATCATCGTCGATGAGGCGCAGGCGATGCGGAAGCTGGCGTTCGCGACCAACATGAGCAGCCTCAAAGGCGTGGACCCCGACGGCTCGCAGCGGGCCTGGGACCTATACGTGAAGTCGCGCTTCGTGGCGCAGGCGCAGCCCGCCCGCAACCTGGTGCTCGCCTCGGGCACGCCGATCACCAACACGATGGGCGAGATGTTCAGCCTGCAGCGCTTCATGCAGCCGCACGCGCTGGCGGAGCGCGGCATCCACCAGTTCGACGCCTGGGCCAGCCTGTTCGGCGACAGCCGCACGGAACTCGAATTGCAGCCGTCCGGCCGCTACAAGCCGGTGACGCGCTTCGCCGAGTTCGTGAACGTGCCCGAGCTGATCGCCATGTTCCGGCAGGTCGCCGACGTGGTGCTGAAGGACGACCTGCGTGCCTACCTCCGCCTGCCCAAGCTGCGCACCGGCAAGCGCCAGGTGGTCACCGCCCCCGCCAGCCCGGCCTTCAAGGCCTACCAGCGGGTGCTGGAGGAGCGCATCAAGCTGATCGAGGAGCGGGACGGCCCGGCCGAGAAGGGCGACGACATCCTGCTGTCCGTCATCACCGACGGCCGCCACGCCGCCATTGACCTGCGCTTCGTGCTGGGCCAGGAGCGCGACTACGACACCGCGAAACTGCGCGGGCTGATGGCCGAGGCGGAACGGCTGTGGGCCGAGGCGCCGGCCAACGACAACAGCAGCAAGCTGAACCTGCTGATCGCCAACGCGCACCGCATCTGGGTGGAGACGTCCGGCAACCGCTACGTGCAGCCGGACGGCACGCCCCATCCGCTGCCGGGCGCGGTGCAGATGATCTTCTCCGACCTCGGCACCCTCAGCGTCGAGGCCAGGCGCGGCTTCTCGGCCTACCGCTGGATCAAGCAGGAGCTGGTGCGGCTCGGCGTGCCCGAGGGCGAGATCGCCTTCATGCAGGACTACCACAAGTCGGCGGACAAGCAGCGACTGTTCGCGGACCTGCGCAGCGGCAAGAAGCGCTTCGTTATCGGCTCCACCGAGACCATGGGCACCGGGGTCAACGCGCAGGTCCGCTTGATCGCCGAGCATCACCTCGACGTGCCCTGGCTGCCCAGCGACATCGAGCAGCGCGAGGGCCGTATCGAACGCCAAGGCAACCAGAACGAGTGGATCGAAATCTACGCCTACGCGACGCTCGGCAGCGTGGACGCCACCTCCTGGCAGCTCCTGGAGCGCAAGGCGCGCTTCATCGCGGCGGCGCTGGCCGGCGACCGCTCGATCCGCCGGCTGGAGGACGTGGGCGCGCAGGCCAACCAGTTCGCCATGGCCAAGGCGCTGGCGTCGGGCGACCCGCGCCTGATGCAGAAGGCCGGGCTGGAAGCGGAGATCGCCCGGCTGCGCCGGCTGCGGGCGGCGCACATCGACGACCAGCACGCCGTGCGTCGGAACATTGCGGACGCCCGCGCGCAGATAGCCGCGTCCACCGCCCGCATCGGGCAGATCGAGGCGGACCTGGCCCTGCGCACGCCGACGCGCGGCGACCTGTTCACGATGGAGGTCGGCGGCAAGGCCGTCACCGAGCGCAAGGTAGCAGGCACGTCGCTGCTGTCGCGCATCCGGGTGCTGGGGCTGGCCAAGGAGCAGGGGGCCTGGACCCTGGCGCGGATCGGCGGCTTCGAGGTCAAGGCCGCCGGCAGCACCTGGGGGGCACGGCCGGCCACTGAGGACCGGGGCTTCGCCATGCGCGGCCGGGACGGCTACCACCAGGACGTCTGGCTGGAGCGCACGGGCTACGAGCAGATGCTGGACATCGAGGACGACCTGACCGCCCTGGGGCTGGTGTCGCGGCTGGAATACGCCCTCGATCGGTTCGAGGTGAACCTGGCCGAGCACCGGCGCAAGGTGGAGGAGGCGGCGGACCGCATCCCGGCCTACGAGGGGCGGCTGGGCCAGGCGTTCGCCTACGAGGCGGAACTGGACGGCAAGGAATCCGAACTCGCCGGCATCGAGGAGAGCCTGGCGGCCGGCGCGCACCAGGAGGCGGATGCCGCATAGGCTCCCTTGCAGCCCGGCACGGGGCGGCTGCCGCGCCGACGCCGCCAACTCCTGGTGTGACACCGGAGCCGTCGCCAGCATCGGCCGCGCCGAAAGGGGACCGGGAGCCCAGCCCAGGGTTCTAACCAGCCTTCGCTGAAGCTGGTCGCGCCCAGTCATCCGCGGGTCAATACCGACCCGTTCTTTCCACTTGGCGGTCCACCTGAAGGACGAAGCGTACGGGAAGCCCGAGGGGATGTGCGCCTGCGAGGGCAAGGCGGCAAAGAGCGGATGAACAGAGGGGATCGCTCCCGCATGCCCGTCCCGCGCCGCAAGGGTTCGGCCGCAAGCGGCCCGCGCTGCGCGCGCCCTTGCCCCGCGTGCCGGGATGCGGGGTGCGGGTGGGGTCAAGCCCGGGATGAGGGCGGGACAAGAACCCAGGAGAGCAGGATGGTAGAACTTCGCACGGTCGATCCGCGCACGCTGATCGACAACCCCGACAACCCCCGCCGCAAGGCACCGGCCGACGAGGCGGACCGGCAGATGGAGGCGACCGCCCGCGCGGTGGGCATTCTGCAGCCGCCCGTCACGCGCGAGGTGCCGAAGGGCCTGATGACGCAGTATGGCCACCGCCGGGTGCGCGGCGCCATCGCCGCCGGCCTGCCGATGATCCAGGTGCTGGTGCTCGGCGCCGACGACGACGTGGAGGACGACCGCCTGCGCGCCCTGATCGAGAACGTCGCCCGCAAGGCGATGTCGCCGGTGGACCAGTGGCGCGCCATCGAAAAGCTCGTGTCGGAACGCTGGACCGAGGAGGCGATCTCGACCGCGCTGACGCTGCCCGTCCGCACCATACGCAAGCTGCGGCTGCTCGCCAACCTGCACCCGCCGATGCTGGACCGCATGCACCAGGGCGACATGCCCGGCGAGGGCCACCTGCGGAACATCGCATCGGCGACCCAGGACGAGCAGGCCGCGGCCTGGAAGCGGTGCAAGCCCAAGAAGGCCGAGAGGGCCGACTGGGGCGGGATTGCCAGCCAGCTGGCCCGTCGGCGCATGAAGGCGTCCGATGCGGCCTTCACCCAGGACTTCGCCGACGCCTACGGCGTCACTTACGAGGAAGACCTGTTCGCCCCGGCCGGGGAGGACAGCCGCACCACGACCAACGTGGACGGCTTCCTGGCGGCACAGCAAGCCTGGATCGAGGACCACCTGCCGGAGAACGGCGTCGTGCTGCGGCCCGACGGTTACAACGACCCGAAGCTGCCGCCAGGCGCGCAGCGCTACTACGGACCGCGCGGCGCCGGCCACGAGAAGGTCGGCTTCTGCCTGGACGAGGGCACCGGCCGTATCGAGGAGGTCAGGTTCACCGTCGCGGCGCCCATCGCGCGCGAGGATGGCGCCAGCAGCGCCCCGGAGGAGACCGCGAAGCCGCGGGCCGACGTCACCCAGAAGGGCGTGGCCATGATCGGCAACATGCGGACCGACGCCCTGCACGCGGCGTTGCGGGACGAGCCGATCGACGACGCCGGGCTGATCGCCCTGCTGGTGCTGGCGCTGGCCGGCAACAACGTCGAGGTCAAAACCGGCGCCGGTGACGGCGCCCGAGCTTACGGCGCCCGCGCCCGCATCGCCCAGCCGCTGATCGAGGGCGGCGCGATCACGTCCGATCCCGCCGTGCTGCGCTCCGTCGCACGCGCGATGCTGGAGCACACCCTGTCCTGCCGGGAGAACTGGAGCCAGAGCGGCATGGTGGCGCGCATCGCCGGCGACGCCATCGACGCCGACGCCCACCTGCCCAGCATGGCCACGCAGGAGTTCTTCACCTGCCTGTCCAAGAAGGCGATGGAGCGGGTCGCTCTCAGCCTCAACGTGCCCGTGCAGCCCACGGGCAAGGCGACGCGGCGTGACGTGATCTCCAAGGTCAATGGAAAGCGCTGGATCTACCCGGCCGCAGCCTTCACGCTCGTGGCAGAGGAACGCGACGTGGACAGCGGCGACGAAGACCGACCGGACGATGGCCTGCTCGCCACCGGGGATGAGCACGGGGAGGAGGCCGAGAATGACGGCGCCGACGCGGAGCCGGAGGACGACGGGACCGACAGGGTCATGCCGCCTGCCGCGAGCCCCGTCCAACCCGGCCCGGAAGCCCGGGCCGCAGCCTGACCCACCGCGCCCGCACGCCGGCACCCTGTTGGCGGCGGGCGCTCCTGCCTGGAGGATGCACCCATGACCTACCATGCCCCGGGCGCCGGCACGCAGCCGGTCCCACCCGGCGCCCTCAGCCGCCCGGACGCGCCGCATCCGGGCGGCCACCTCGACCCCGCCCTGCTGCGCCTCGGCCTGGCGCTGCGGCGCGACGCCTTGGCCGGCCTGGAAGCCGACCTGGTGGAGGCGTGCGAGGCCGCCGCCGGCCTTGGCGACAGCCACCGCACGTCGGACCCGTCCGACCGCACCCGCTGGGACCGCTCGGCCTGGGGCCGCTACCTCCAGGCCGCCGTGCGGCTGGAGGGCAGCTACGGGCCGCGCATGCGCCGCCTGCGCGACGACGTTGCCCGGCTGGAGCGCCTGCTGGACCTGGCCACCGCCCGGTGACGCCGGCCGGCACCACAGTGTCTGGGCAGCAGCCCACCGCCTGACCACCTGCCGCCCGGTCCCAGGCCGGGCGGCACCCTCACCCCATACCAGCCCACCGTCCGGCCGACGCGCGCACATCGGGTGCGCGCGTGCGGCCGTGCGTCCATCCGCGAGGAACACCATGACCGTCTCCGTCACACTGTCCACCGTCCCCGGCACCCTGAGCCGCGAGGACTACGGCACCAGCAAGACCATCGACCTGTTCGAGCCGTCGCTGGGCACCGAAACCCTCCCCGCGGTCGCGAACGTGGCCGAGATCAGGGCCGCCATCGCACGGTTCGGCACCAAGGTCCGGGCCGAACACCCGGAGGCGTCGTTCTACATCTCCGTCCGGCTGGCCAAGGGCAACCGCAAGCCGAACGGCTACGACAGCGCCTGCCGCGGCAACGGGCTCGGCCAGGAGGACTTCATGCACGTCACCGACCGGCGCACCAAGCCGGACGTGCCGGCGGCGGCCGGCACAATCCCGGACCAGCCAGGGGCGTAGCCCGCCCGCAGGCAGACCAACCAGCACCACCCCAGGACAACGGCGAGGCCCCGGCCTCGCCGTTGCCGTTTCAGCCCAAGGACGACGCCCATGCCAGAGAACCCAGCCGATGCGACCGACCCCGCGGGCTTGCCCGTCCGCTGCTACGCGCGGCATCCGACGACGGGCGAGACCGTGATGATCATCCGCGGCTGCCTGGGCTACTGGCCCGACGCCGGCACCGCGACACCCGAGCAGCTGAACGCCGGCCTGCCCGCCCCGCCCACGCCCGATCAGGTCAGCGCCATGCTGGCCGGGTCGATGTTCGGCTGGGCCGTCCGCGGGCCGGACCCGGCCCGCGTGCCGGCGACGCGGCACGCCGTCACCGCGAACCCCGACACGGTGATCGACTGGGGCGGACCGGACACGCCCTTCCACCTCGCCGGCGCCGGCCCGATCCGCCCGGAGCGGCGGCACAGGGTCGGGCGGCTTTGGTCCTACGCCAACGGCCACTGCGGCTTCTGGGGATGGCTGCTGGTCGCAACCCGCCAGGCCCAGAAAGCAAGCAGCCGCGCGCTGCTGGACGTGCTCGACCTGCCGCCGCGTGAGTGGCGGGACGAATACGACGGCCGGGTGCCGCCCGAGGAGGCGGCCGACGTTGCCATCGACGAGCACGACTCCCGGCACGGCGTCTGACCCGCAGGGGGGATGCGGCGCACCGCCGCACCTGACTCGGCCAGCCGTCACACCGGCCCAGCCGGGATAGCAACCATCCACCAACCGGCGCCGCAGGCAGCGGCGTCCGATCATGGGAGACCGCCGTGCCAACACTCTCGCTCTCCACCATGCCCGGGATCATCCGCCGCACCGAAACCCGGGACTACCTGGACATAACGACACATGGCCCGTCCCTCGGCCACGAGGACAGCCAGGTGGCAAGCCTTGCCGACATCCGCGCAGCCATCGCAGGTTTCGGGCAGCGGGTGCGCGCGCTCAAGCCGGAGGCGTCCTTCATGGTGTCCGTCACCCTGATGGCCGACGTCCGGAAGCCGTCCGGCTACGATGCCGCCTACCTCGGCTACGCCCTCGGACAGGCAGCCTTCCTGCGCGTCATGGATGCGCAAGCGGCAGCAGCGGCACCGGCCGGGCCTGTCGGCCCGTCCGCGCCGCAGCAGGAGCGGGCGGCATGATGCGGCAGTACTACGCACAGCGGTGCCGGGGCGGGAACAACCCGCTACGCGTCGGGGTGATCGCCGTGGGCGCCATCTTCTACGTTCAGGACGAAAACTATTTCCGCGCCCGCTATGGCGAAGCAGCCATCTGCCGAGCGCCCTGGATCGTCGAGGCGTTCCTGAACGGGATGATGCACGCGACCCGGCGCGATCCCGGCACGGGCGCATGGCAGAGCAGCTACTGGTCCGGGCGCTCCGACACCGCGGTCGTGCGGTCGCTGCGCGACGGCCGTCGCCGCACGGTAGCCGTACATCTCCTGCAGCTGCACGAGGACCGCGGCCTGACCCGCAGGTTCAGCGGCTACCCGACCCTGCCCGACCTGCGCTTTTACCGCAGCCGCAAGCGGCCGCAACGCACGGTGGTCCTGGGACCCGACTGGGCGCGCAAGGCGATGCGGACGGCTTGAGCGAGGTGATGCGCAGGGTCACGGGACGCCAGGGCAGCGGAGGGAAGGGGCGGCTACGCCGGCCCACGGGTCGCCTCGACAGGCGGGTCCTCGCCATGCTCGCCGGGCGAAGCCGCCCGCCTGCGCGTGGCTCCGGTCCCGGCGGCCATCGCCGCCGCTGCCGACCCGCCCCGCGCTGCCGCCGTGCCTGGACAGCATCGGCAGGAGCCGACCGCAAGGAGGGGACCATGGGACGGAACAGCAGGATCGGCACGGGCGAGGACACGATTGGAGGAGGCGCTGCGCTGCCGGCGGCGATGGTGCGGGAGCTGCGGCACCCGGAGCCGGCGACGGCGGAGTTCACGCCGACCCGGTTCTGCCCGGCTTCCACGAAAGCCTGGTTCGCCGTGCATGCGCTGCGCTTCGTATCGTCGGACTTCCCGCGGCACCAATTCACCGGGCGGTTCTACGCCCAGCTCATGCACCGCTGGGGCCATATAGCTCATTACGACTTACACGGGTTCTGGGCGGAGTTCTTCACCTCGACCCGGAACAAGGTCGAGTTCCTGGAACAGATGCTCGCCTGGCCGGGCTACGGCCAGCCCGACCACACCTGGTGCGACGTGGAACGGCTGGTCAGCCGCCGCGTGCGCTATGCCGGGCTGCTGCCGTTCTACCGCCAGCGCCTGGCAGACGAGGAGAGCGCCAGCGAGTGCGCCGAGCTGGCCCGGCTGTTGGCGAAGCACCGGCCGGACACGCCCGGTGCCGCTCCCATGCAGGCGACGCCAACCCAGCCGGACCGGCCACGGCCCGTGCCAGCCAACAGCAGCCCAACCCGCAACGGCACGGCCCAACTCACCCTGGGCCTCTTGTAGGAGCCGGCCCATGCCCATGACCTTCAAGGCGGCGCAGGCGACGCTACGCGAGATCGGCATCAGCCTGCGCCGCACCGGCTGGGGACGCGAGCTGCGGGTCAACCTCCGCTGCGGCCGGGAGGAGACGGCCTGCTACACCGACGACACCGACGATGCCGTGGGCACCGGCCAGGCCATGGCCCAGCGGCGCGACAAGGCCGCCGCCGCCTTCCAGGTCGCCGCCCTGAAACACCGAGACGGGACGTGACCGCGACGTGCCGGGCATGCGGCGGTTCCTGGCCCCTCGACCCAGCCATGCAGGTGCCCTGCCCGAAGTGCCACCGCGCTGCGGGACAGGGCTGCGTCCGGCCCTCCGGGCATCCCTGCGAGGTCCACGCCGCCCGCGACCAACAGGCGATGGAGGCCGGATTGCTCCAGCCCTGTCCCGGCAGGCCGGTGCGCGCGCCGCCGGCACCGCTGGCCTGCGGCCCGGCATCGCAGCAACTGACCTTGCTGTAGCCGCCCGTCCGTCTTGACCCCTGGCAGGGAGAGCAGGACATCATCACAGCCAACCAAGGACCCCGCCGATGCCCCGTCTTCCCGCTCTGGCCCTTGCCTGCGCCCTGCTGCCCCAGCTGCCGGCCAGCGCCGCGCAGCTTGGGTTCACATGCACCATCACCATGGCCGACACGGGGGAGACCAGCCGCCGGGTCCTGCGCATCGACACCACAACCCGCGCCGTGCGCGACAACGAGACGATCACCCTCGACGGCGTGGCCAGCACGATAGCCCGGAAGCAGACCGAGTTCGTGGAGGTGGATTACGACCGGATCGCCTGGGGTAGCCGCATCCGGGCCACCGGCGCCGATGCCCTCGTGTTCGAGGTCAACCGCCGCACCGGGCGCTACACCTTCACCAGCCGCCTCCGCGGGCTGCGCGCCCAGGGCACCTGCCAGGACACCGCCGGGGCGACCTGACACGCGGGGGCTTGGCGGACGCAGGGGGCGCGGACGCGGGGGGCGGGGAGGAAACCTGCGAGAGAGGGTGATGCGGGAACCCATGGAGGAGGGGAGACCGCAGAATGGAGGAGGCATGGTGACAAGTGCCCGTGCCGGCCTGTCCCCCCGGGGTGCCGCGGCCTGAAGCGACGCACCGGCCGGGTCAATCCTGTGCTTCGCACACCGCTGCGCGGCTCCGGCCCGCTCCCGCCGGCAGCGCAGGGCCGCGTCCGCCGCAGGCCCCAAGCGGCCCGCGCCGGCCGCAGCCCGGCCCCGCCCGCTCGCAAGCCTGCGGGACTGACCCGGCCGGTGCGCCCCTTCCAAGGAGGCCGCACCCCGGAAGGACAGGCCGGCACGGGCCGCAGCCACCTCCGAGGGATGAACAGGGACCAGGAACATGAGCGCAGGATACTTGAACAAGGTCACGCTGATCGGCAACCTCGGCGGCGACCCGGAGGTGCGGGCCATGGGCAACGGCAAGAACGTCGTCACCTTCGGCGTCGCCACCACCGACGCCTGGACGGACCGCGGCACCGGCGAGCGCAAAGAGGCCACGGAGTGGCACCGCATCGTCATCTTCAGCGAGAAGCTGGGCGGCGTGGCCAGCGAACACTTGCGCAAGGGCGCCAAGGTCTACCTCGAAGGCAAGCTGCGTACCCGCAAGTGGCAGGACCAGGCGGGCATCGACCGCTACAGCACCGAGGTCGTGCTGGACGGCTTCGAGGGCCGCCTGACCTTCATGGACGGCAGGCGCGACGGCGACGACCGCGCGCCCCGTGCCAGCAGCGGCGCTGGCGACCGCAGCGGCGACCGCGCCCCGCGCCGCCAGCCCGCGCCTGCCGGCGCCGGGGCAGGCGGGGGCTTCGGGGCCGCCGACGGTGACGACGACATCCCGTTCAGCGCGTGCTGGCAGTAGCCGGCCGGGCCGCTTCCAGCCTTCCACGATCCCCCGAGCGCGGGCCGGCCAGGTGCCGGCCCCGCCTTCCTCCGCACGCCCCCCGGGCTGGAGATCACCATGGACAGTCCCACACGCGATCCGCCGTTCTCCGACGCCCTCCGCACCGGGCGCAGCTTCATCAGCCCGTGCTGCACCGCCAGGACCCACGAGTTCCTCGTGGACGACATCCTCCATCTCGCCTTGCGGGTCGCCGGCCATGGCTGGTTCCCGGCCTGCCCCGGCCGCATCGAGGACATCAACGATCACGGCACGCTGGTCGATGCGGACGGCACCGAGCGCCGCCTGCACTGGCGTGCCGACAGGGAGGGCACGTAGATGCCCGGTCCCGCACGCGACGAGGAGCACGCCTTCCAGTGTCGCTCCTGCCTCGACAGCGCCGCACGGTGGCGGCGGGAGGCCGAGAACCTCCGGGACCATGCCGCCCTGCCGCGCCTCGCCCCCGAGGCAAGCGCTACGCTGCTGCGCAACGCCGAATGGGCCGAGCAGACGGCCCTGTATTGGGAGGCCGGCGCGGAGGATTACCGGTCCTGACAGGGCCGTTCGCGCCGTCGCAGGCCATGCTGGAGGCAGCTACGCCACCTCCGGCTTCACCCCCTGCCGAGTTCCACGGCCATGATCCCAAGACCGGCCACTCGTTCCGTCCAGCTCGACTTCTTCGCCCGCGCGCCCCAGGGCGCCGCGCCGCGCAACGGCGACGCGGATGCCCTTGATGTCGAAGCCGAGCTGCGCCGCCAGGACGAGGCCCGGCTCGCGCGCCTCGCCCTGCTGCGCGACGCCCAGCTGCGCCTGGCCGCCCGGCGCCTGTGGGGCTTTCCCAACGTCGTCCGCAACCCGGATGGCCCATGGGCCAGCCTGCGTGGCGGCGCCTTCGACCTGCGGCTCTCCCTGCTGTGCTGGCCAGCCTACTACCTCGTGCGCGCCGGCGCCGATGGCGTCCAGCGCGTCACCCTGCATGTCCGGCCAGGCTGCGACGGCAACCCGGCCCTTTCCGCCGCCGTGCAGGTCCTGGCCGACCTCGCCCCGGTCAGCCTCGCCCCCTGCACCAGCCCGCACATCCGGTATGAGGCAAGCTGAGCCTGCCGGGACGGCGCGCCGTCCCGGCAGGCTCAGGTAGCCCTACCGCCGCGGGTGGCCGCCCGAGGCCAGCCACTCGCCCGCCTCGCGCGGCTCATAGGGCGCCCAGGTCTCGCCGCGCAGCGCCATCCCGACCGCGCGCGCGGCGCCCTCGACCTCCTCGCACCGCGCGTGCGCCGCCAGCAGCAGCTCCGCCGACTGCCGGCTCAGCCGATCCGCGCGCTCCCCCAGCTGCTCCGCCCACAGGCTCCCGGCCGCCTGCGCCGCCAGCACGCGCTCCTGCGAAGAGCGCAGCAGGTGCGACGCGTCGTGCGAGGCCCGGCACGCCTCCACCGCCGCCCGCACCAGCGGCGCCAGCATCCCGTGCAGCTCCGCGGTCCGCGCCTCGCCCAGCTCCCGCGGCAGCGCGTTCAGGATGTGCTCGGCCGTCTCCCGGTCCACCCGGTCCCGCAGGCCGCGCGCCGTCTCCTCCAGCCCGAAGCTCTCCGCCACCAGCGACACCTCCCGGCTGTCCGGCGCGATCTCCCGCACCAGCTCCAAGGTCGGCCGCGCCCGCTGCTCCACCGGGAAACGGATCACGTTGTCCAGCCCAGGCAACAGTTCGATCTGCATCTTGGTCCCCTCCGATTCGTGGACCCAAGTTACGCCGGACAGCGGTGCTGCGTCAAGCTATATCATTGTAATCATTGTGCTTTGTGTACGCGCTGCGAGAGTGTCAGTCGTCGCCGCCGGCCATCATGTGCTCCGCCGCCTCCTCCGGCGTGCCGATGAAGGTCTGACCCAGGTGGTCCTGCACGGCGATGAAGTGCCCGCCCAACAACTGCTCACGCATGTGCGCCAGCACCTCCGCCGCCACCACGTCCCTGTCTGGGGCAGGGGCGTCCCACGCCGCCCGCAGCGCCCGCGCCACCACCGCACTATCCAGCCGCTTCCAGGGCATCCCGCCACCATCCCCCATGCCGAACCCGCCGCGGGCCTCCGTCGCAGCCCGCGGCGCTGCCCGGCAATGTGGATGCTGGCGTTCTGGGGCCAACACCTCCAGCAACACCGCTTCGGTGATGTTTTGTTCATGCCTGCCCGAACCGCCGCGCCGTGCCGCAGCGCCGCGCCGCAAGCCGACAGGCGCGCCTACCGACTGGTCACCTGCACCCGGTCGATCATCACGCCCTCAGGATGGTCCAGCTCACCCGTCCGCACCACCACCGCCCGCACCCGGAACCGGTTCGTGACGTCACCCGCGTCGTGCTCGCAGGTCTGCACCACCGGCACCTCCACGTCGTAGCGCAGCACGTCCAGCACCACGCCCTTCTCCAGCACCGCCGCCGCCTGGTCCGCCTGCGCGCGACACAGCCAACGATCCCGCACCGCCGTCTCGCGGTCCATCAACGGCCCGAACGGACCATCGGCGCCGTCCTGGCCAGCCCTGCTGAACCGCGACCGAGCCGCAGCCACCTGCCCGGCCTGGTCGCGGTAGTTGTACGTGTAGGACGCCACCAGCGCCGACACCGTCCATTGCAGCAGCCCCGGGTCGTCCATGGCGGCGCTGTCCAGCGCCACCGCCCGCGCCGTCGCGCCAACCTGGCCGCCCGCCGCCTCCGCGTCCCCGGGCGGCAGGCGCGCCGCCATCTGGTCCGTCAGCGTCGCAAGCCGGCCAGCCACCGCAACCAGCCTCGATGCCGCCGCGTCCAGCGACGCCGCCGCCGCCGCCAGCGCGCCCTGGCGGTCCACCAGGGCCTGCGGGACGGGATACGGTGCGGGCGACGGGGGCACGTAGGCCGGAACGTGCCTGAACGGCGACGGGACGAGCGCCGCCGCAACCGCATCGTCGCGCAGCATCGGGAGCGGACCCGCCGGCAGCCGGGCGCGATCCCGCTCCGGCAGTAGGACGAACGATCCCGCAACGGCCACGGCCGCCCCTGCCGCGATCCACGAGCAGATCGCGATGGCCCGCCGCGGGCCGTCCGTCGAGGAACGTGTCGGAGTGAATTTGAGCGATTGGTCCATGATGGTCCCCACATGCCGCGCCAGGGGTCCATCCCCCGCGCACCGGCATGGTCGCTCACCCCGGCGCAAACGGGGCCTGGTCGCACGCCGCCACCGCCGCAGCCGCACGCGGCGCGGCGAGCAGGCCCGGACCCACCTCGGCATCCCGCCGCAGGTCGTGGCGCGCCGACGCGATCACCTGCGGTATGCTTGCATAGGGCCGCCACCCCGGATCGCAGAACCGGCCATCACGGAAGGACAGCCTAACCAGGTCGAAGTCCTCCTCCCCCGGCGACCGCGGCGGCACGTGCTCGTAGAACCGGAATGAACCCGGCGACAGCGCCGGACGACGCCACCCCGCCGGCACCACGCGCCCCAAGCCACGCCGCCAGCCCGGCACCTCCGCAGCCCGGCGAGCCTCCGCCAGCGCCAGCGCCTCAAGGTAGACCACGCTCGCCAGGCTGCTGATCGCGTTCGTCACGCTCACCCCGACGTGCCCCCAGTCGTGCATGAAGCAAACGTGCCAAACCCCGTCCACACGGTCCACCGTTACCAGCGAACGGCACCCGCCCCCGGACCTGCCCAGCTCCCGCGCCCTGAAATGCCGCCAGTAGCGCAATGCACGGCCCGCATCCGAGAACGCCGCCAACCCCGCAGGCTGGGCCACCGGCAAGCTCGCAACCGCCGCGTGCCGCGCCTCGCACGCCTCAGCCTCCAGCCGCGACGCCAGCAGGTTCACCTCCGCAACCGAACCCAGCACCTCAAAATCCACCGCCGGAAGATCGACCTCCGTGGACATGCCGAACCGCCACGCCGCATACCCCTGCACCGTCGCATGCTGGGTCTCGAATGTCCGCAGGCACGCCAGGTGGTGCGCCTTCCAGGCCGCATGCGCCTCCTCGTGCGCTGCACCCGTCAACTCGCAATCCCCCGGACCGAACAAGATGGTTCCCAAGCGCTGCCGCTCCGCCGCGTGGTGGTCATACACCGCATCCGAGTCCGGATCATGCAGCTCGTTGATCGTCGGCATCCCACGTCCCCCGCCAGTTGTCGCCTGCCCGTCAAGCAGCCGGAGGACCACCCTCCTGGACGCCAGCATCCGCCAGCTCGGCGCGAACGACAGTGGCAGATCAGAAGAGGCATTCTCTCCACCCCCCTTGGCTGGGCGTGTCCCCCGCGAGGGCGGGGGCCGGGCTCTATCGCCGCGAGTGCGGCGACGGAGCCACGCAAGCGCGCGTCTCCGCGGCTGCGCCGTAA
>JAABUU010004005.1_pt1 | contig 17968 bp, 19 predicted proteins | sample 5559301 | NCBI WGS metagenome assembly JAABUU01 (sample SAMN10711884, study PRJNA513360) | rock metagenome | isolation source: Antarctica rocks | place: Antarctica: Victoria Land, Richard Nunatak white | reverse complement strand
GACAGAACACATGTCCAGTAGCTTGAAGAGGTCAGGGTCATTGGCCTGTTGCTGCTGTGTGTGAGTGGATGGCCAAGTAGCTGAGTGAGTGAATGGGTGAGTGGGTGAGTAGGTGAGTGAGTGAGTGAGTGAGTGAGTGAGTGAGTGAGTGAGTGAGTGAGTGAGTGAGTGAGTGGCTGCGTGGAATGAGCAAGGCAGAGTCAACAAGCTTGTGATTGGCCGAGTATCTGAATTTAAAACGTGTAACGACTGCATGCATGACTGCATGAAGCATGCACAGCAAGCAAAACAACAACATACTCACAGAAGCTATGCATAGGCAACATTCTGTCACCAAAAGCACTGCAACATTGGCAGGTGATCAGCATACCAGAGCACAGGCCAACTATCATACCACAAGACAAATCACTGCCTAAACAACCAGAGAACTGTTGTTGGGATGTCAAACCATTGGACTGTAACAAAAGGAAGCACTGCAAGTGGTGTACCTCCTCCTGAGTCTTCCAGTCTTCATCTATCCTTGAGTAAATCGCATCCCTGGGTCTGCACAGTACAGTAGACTGTCGGCATCTCAGAACAACAGACCTCGCATGATGCACTGACAGAAACATGCGCTCAACATGAATGCTTGCAGCATTGCTATCTGTCAGCCATCCTTGGCCTGCCTCAGTGAACTGAGATCATAGACTGACAAGGCAAGAGACCTGAATTGAATGATCACAGATGCTATCCTCTGTCAGATAGCCCTTGTCTAGCATGTCTGGTCTAAAAGCCAGTATGCCAGCTGGAGATAGTTGATTATCTGCAGCCTGTTTGCTTTGTGAATCTGCACATTGTAAGCATGTGATCAAGACTTGACCTGGCCAACATCTCAACCCAGACGCAACACATAAGTTCGCAGCAAAGGTCAAGAGCAAATGATGTGGATGGGTTTGTATTGAAGTGATGGATGGGCTGACCTGCTCATGATCTGGTCTGTAAGCAATATGATCTCTTCAGTCAAGGCCTGCTGTGTGGTGCTGTCCAGGCTGGCCTGCTTCAGCTGCTCTTGCAGCTCAAAATATGCCACACTTTGCTCAGTACGTGCCTCCATATTTGCGTGAGCCACCTGCAAGTGAGATCTGTCATGATCAGGACTGCTTACCATGCATTACAAAGCATCTTGGTGCTGTGGGCCCTGAAATCGCTTCTAAGAAGCAGAGCTCCTCCTTCCTGTTTACTGCAAGATGGTGTCTGGTGCAGTCACTGCTCAATAGAGTAAATGGAACAATGACTGCATCAGACGCTGCAGAAGACAGTGACAGCAACAGTGACTGCACCAAATGCTGCTGACCAAAACAATGACTGCACCAAATGCTGATGAAGAAGCATACCTCATCTAGAAGCAGCCTTGGGAGCTTGCCAGTGATGATGGCCACCTGGTGAAGGCGCACATGGTGTGCCTCAAAATGCATAGCATCACTCAGCTCCTCATACCGTACCTCTTCACCATTCTGCAATGAACACAGCAACAATGGTATGATGCCTGTGGTGACAGATCCTGATGCTTGAGCTGCAGGCGCAGCGCAATCGTCAATATGAATTTACAAATCTTGACGACAGACGGCAGTTGTGTTGCAACCTGCTTGGCTTGCGTGCAACAGCGCCGACATGTTTGACTTGCACATGAGCTGTGCTTAGGTGCAGCGATTATATGACATGGACAACACAAAACAAGATGCATATCTGGGGTTTCTGCAGTAACATCTTTGCATTGGGTGCTGTATTACCTGAATGGTGAAGACAGGCTGCATGTTGTGATTAGGATGACAGGCCTTGACCTGTACCAAATGCTGCTGATCCCTATCACGCACCAACACAAAAGCATCCTGCAGTATGCTCTTGTAGCCCTGCTGCTCCAGTTCTGCATAGGCAAGGTTGCATCATACTCAAAGTTGCCACTACCAATGGTGATTTCATACTGCATATGGAGTGTCAAGGTGCTGACGCTTGTTGAGTAATACTGCGTGTAGAGAGTCCAGGTGCTAATGCTTGTTGATAATGACGACGTCTCGAAGACTGTTCGCGCCTGTGTCATGACAACTCCGAGTGACGACTGATGCAGGATAATGAGCCTCTTTAGTGAGGAATATCTATCACTATCACTAATCTATCACTAGTAAGGAACATGTATCACTAACGAGGAACATCTATCTCCAACAGACATGTTGGCCAACAATGCAGCCACATGCAGCATGCTGACACCCTAATTTGCGCTGAATGTGACCAAACAATCCTGACAAATGTCCATATTTCGCCCCTCCCCCTCCCTACACTTAAGTGTTTTGCAAATGTTCTGAGACACTGTGAACTACATCTAGGGAATTATATGTTGGGAATTGCAGATGATGTGACCCTGTGCATATGCATGCAGCAAATGATAGAGTGACACATGATATTATTGCATGACCTGGTATGACATGCAATGGCAATCAGGGGCCACCCACAGGGATGTGCATGGAACACTTCACAAACTGAGGAACCAGTATTGGATTGAACTGACCTGTCAACTTACAATTTCTGAGCCAAAATATGCACATTTGCTTTATGCAACGGCTTAAACACAACTCTACCCTTGGAGCAAAGCACAAAGGCCAGGCTCGTCAAGAGCTGTCCTGCACATACTCTGCAATGAACTGCAAGCTGGTAAGAAGATGTGTGAGCTTAGGCACCTGACATGTGCAAAACGAAACCTGTGCAAGCTGGCTAGGAGCATTTGTGAGCTGTAGCACGCACCTGACATCTGCAAATCCAGAGCCCAGACTGGTTTGATGAAGGGCTTAGGCAGCAGCATGCTCATCAAGTTTGGGGCGCTGCACGCCACCTCCTGAACACAAGCCAAGCACCACATCAAAATGGGTGCTTAACACAGAGCTTGCTGCTTGTCACAAGAGTCACTGTATGGGCCTAGTGTGGGCCACAGAGGCTTCTCTTGCTTGCTGTGTACATCGGATTGCAGTGACGGCTGAAGTGTTTCTTGTCTGTGTGTTATTGCTTTGGCAAAGCTCTGCCCTAACAGGCTACACCCAGGCAGTAACAGCAGCTAAAAAAAAGGTGCATCACTCAAACATTGATGCAGAAATGCTGTTGCGTTTGATGTATACATGCAGTTTGCAGCCATGGTACCTGTATAATGATGCTTGGTGTACAAACTGAGCACAGACTCGACTCACATGCCAGCATGAGAAGGCTTGGTGAAGTGCAAAGCTCCTGCTCACCTGACCCTGGCTCTCAGACTTGATTGAATCATTTTCCTGCTGATCCACCTGCATGTCCTCTTCCTCACCGCTATCAACCCCCTGTTGCTTGAAAGGCATGGCATCTTGACTAGCACTGCCTATGTTGGCTTCAGATGCTTCGGCAGCAGATCCATCTTGCTGGCCAGTCACAGTACCTGCTGTTGGCACCTGCTCACCCAGCCTTGCAAAGCGGCCTGAAGCATCTCTGGCCAGCATGCCTACATGCATCATGCCAGGAGACATGAGCTCCTAACATCACTCAAAAGGTCGCCCCATGTATGGACAGGTTGATGGCTGTTGAGCTTTTCAGCAAAGCCTTTAGTCACAGGCTTTGCTGATGATACAGCTCATGTGTCGTCCCATGGCAGAACATGACAAGACATGCACTTCAGGACACAAGTTGTGATGAGTCACCTGTGTGCTTCTGCACTGAGGCAGACGTATGGCTCACAGTGTCCCCAGACCATGAAGAAGAGTGGACCCAGATGCTTTCAGCACTTGCTGATGAGGGCAGGGCCGCACCAGCCGCCTTAGCTGCCCTGGTCTCAGCCTTGATTCTCTGGATCTTGTTCCTCCGCCGTTTCTTGACGTCAAAAGTCTCGCTAAAGTACTTGGACTTCTTCCTCTTCTTGGGAAGGCTAGGTTGTGTGGTGCGATTCAGGGTTGGAGGCATCAAGGCAGGATCATCCACAGATGCAGATGACAAACTAGTTTCTGGGGCTGCGTCTGTTGCAGCTGCCAATGCAGCTGCTGATGGGCCAGCATCTGCAGCTGTTGCTGGCTGTGATGCTGATGCTGATGCAGCTGCCACAGGCTCTTCTGCTTCTGGACATCGTGACTCTGCTGCTGCTGTTGATGTTGCTGGCGTGGCTGTTGCAGCAGGCTCTAAAGCATCTGCTGAAGCCAATGTTGTGCCTGCTGCGGCTGCCTCGGGTTGTCCAGAAGTCTTGGCAGTAGCAGCTTGAGGCGCAAGGCTATGACCAGAAGTGTCGATTGCAGCAGCCTCTTCGAGTGCAGCAATGTCACCTGTAGAATGTTGCATGTGGTTTGGGGCGGCCTGACAGCCAGAGGGTGCAGCCTGCACATCTGGGGATTCTGCTGGATTGTGCAGGGATGCTGCCTGACTATCATTGACTGCAGCCCGGCTTCCCGTGCATGCTATCTGACTACGCAGGGATGGCATGAGACTACCTGGGGATGTCCCATCAGTGGGCTTGCTCATGTCTGGCACAGGCATAGCCTGAGCACTACGACCAGATATATTCCGATCAGCTGACGTCCTTTGCCTTCTGCCAAAGACATACTGATGACTGGAGTCTTCCTCAGCACATGGCAAAGAGCTGACAATGCCGGCAAGCCTGTCCTGTGCCGAGCGGTGGGTAGGGAAGGGGTACAGCCTCCCCTCCCTGGCGTCCCCTGACCCTTCAGAGGATGTGGACGCTGTTTGCTGAGCCTGTGCATCACCCTTGCCATCATCTTGGCCTTCAGCCTGCTGTGATGGTCCACCAGCCATGGCTGTAGTGTTGAGCAGCGGTTTGGGGATGTTGCTGTCCTGCCGCTGTGGCTGTGGCTGCTGCTGGCGGGTCCCCAGTGGACAGGGGGATGTGTACTCGCTGGTGACTGTCCAAGGTGCAGATGCTGCTGCTGCAGGGATAGGGCCAGAAGCAGCCAAAGGCGATGCTGTTGGTATGGCGGACTGTGTGGCAGGTGGTGGAGGGAACACTGAGGGAAGCAATGAGGCCGGGGGGGTGGCCTGAGGGGTGCATGAGGCAGCAGCAGTCGATGGTAGACATGCAAAGTTGGGAGAGGCAGCGGTCTGTCTGTCTGTAAGGGACGAGCACTGCTTGGGTGGCATGTAGCTGGGCCAGGGTGCAACTGGGCTCTCGTGCACACTCTGGGCTGTGCCCTTTGGAGCAGCATCTTTGAAGGGAGGTCCGGCAACACCAGAAGGCATGTCAGCATTGGCAGAAGGGCTGCTTGCGGCTTTGTCATTCTGTGCTGCTGCTGCTGCCATCCACGCCGCCCCACACTCCTTGTCAGGCTCACTCTCTTTGGCTGTACACAAAGGCACAGCATCGGCAACCTGGCTAGCAGTGATGGCATCAGCTGCTCTCTGAGCATCGCTGCTATATGCCTCTGGCCTCAGGTGAGTGAGTGTACCTGGCAAAGCAGACAACTCCGGGACCAGATTGGGTCCAGACAGCAATTCTGAGCTGCTGACCAGGACATTGTGTGCTGCAGCATCCCTGAGACAAGCCGGTGCAGGGGCTGTTGCTGGTGAGTCTGCCCTTGCAGTTGAAAGTGCCCTTGCAGGTTCGCAGCTGACTTCTCTAACAGCATCATTCACAAGAGCTGACGCCGTAGTGACCACTGTGTCAGCAGCTGCTGGTGCAGCTACCTGTGCAGCTGCTTCAGCACGTGGCTCGCTACCTATGGCCTGAGCTGACACTGATAGGGTTGCAACGGATGGGTTTGGTGTGCGTCTGTGCGCCTGAGTCCAAGCAGCTGACGCAGCAACTGCTTGACTCCTGCTCAGCTCTGACAGCCATGCCTGAATACATACACCGCATACCTTACGTACTGACATGGACTCTTGCGCAGAGTTGGATAAGCAGCTTCATTTCCTCGACTTGCAGCATACTCAAGAGCTAGCTAGGACAAAATTATATATAGCGCCTGGCCTGATGGGCGATTGCAAAGCATGCCTTCAACAAATGTACAAGGAGGCGTTTCTGAATTCGCTGCAATGCACGCCGTCTGTGCAGTTGCGTGGTGACATGCACAGACATGCCTGGGCTACAGGATGCAAGAATTCACCAGCAAGCAGCAATTGAGCTGAGCAGGTATCATGTCTATATGCTTTTGGAACTTGTTGTCATGCAGTTGCTCGCCTGATTCTGCTGAAGGCCGCTGTTGCGCAAGAGACCCTTTGCTGACAGCCAGCGCAGCTCTGCATCATTGCACCGCTTGAGGTAGATAGGGTCGATACACATGTAGAGCTTGTGCTTCATGTAATTGGCCAGATCACTGTATGACATTGCCCCTGCAGCAGCATGAATGCCGCATTTACGAATCAAGTCAGCGTGGCAGTGACATTATCTGACCAGGCAGGCCGATTTTGGTGCCATTACCTCCAGACAAAGCAACTACAAACACAATCAAGCGGATGACATCAATGCAAGTGACACAATTCGCAATCGCCTGCTTGAGCGCATCTGCCACTCAGACATGTTGCAATACTGAGCTGCACTTACAGTAAATGGAAGGACTTGGAACTAAACCTGAGGAAGAGGCATCAGCTACATGTGGTGGAATAGGGTTATTAAACCTTAGGAAGAGGCATCAGCTACATGTGGTAGAATAGGGTTATTAAACACAGAACTGCTCAGAGACAGTCCATCCTGTTTACACACATCTAGACGGGCCCCCTAGCCCTACCAAAGAGCTTGCAATGATGATGATACCTGATGGACTGACTTTCTGCGATGCGTGGGTATCAGGCGCAAAGACAATGGATAAAGGCTCCTTTACTTGTGCTCTCTTGCCTCTGCCGAAAGGCAGATTGTCTGCAGCATCTTTCCCATGAACAATGACAGCTTCGCCCTTCAACACGAAAGACAACCTTTCCTCAAGCTCAGATGGACTGCTGCTCAGCACCTGTGATCTTATGCTTGCTCCAGCACCATGCATGGCAGCATGCATCAAAGCCTCAGGTAAAGTGAGCATGCTGTCATGGCGGCGTGAAAACTGAGGCATGGAGCAGGCAGGTGCCACAGGCTGACTGAACCCATGAAGGGCATAAGAGGGCTCCGGGGAGTATGGCAATGAGATTCGATGCCAGTTCCCCAAAGTAGCACTTGGCGCAGACTGCTGACCTATGCTGGTGTGCGTTGCAGCCTGATGCGGCGTTGTTCTACCTTGCAGCTGCAGCCTGCTCGTGTCAGCATGGTAGCGTGCAACCTGAGGTTGTGACGGCTGCTGCTGTTGACTCTGCTTCTGCTGCTGTTGTCCCTGCTGCTGTTGCTGCCTTTGCAGCTGCCCTGTCAGCTGCTGCTGCTGCTGCTGCTGCTGGCTTTCAGCACTGTAGCCAGAGCTGAAGGGGTTGGTCGCCTGCATTTCTCGCTGCTGTTGCTGCTCCCAGATGGGCCGAAGCTCAAAAAATGAAACAGCTACCAGGTACTGAATAATGGTGAAATTGCCACCGGGTTCGATTGGCTGTAGCCAGGGGTACATGGCCAAGGCCTCATACTGCAGCAACATCACTTGGCTCAATAAAAAGAATCTTTTGACCACCATGCCTGCATGCATACTCCCAACAGACATGGACAAAACAGTGACAGTCTCAATCCAGGACCTGTCTCATTGCAGTTATTGTCCTCCTGCAGCTCTGAGGAGGTGTTACAATACATCATGTGTTGCAACACGCTTGACGTTGATGTCAGAGGAAGGATAGATGGTGGGACTGAAGCCGGACATGTGAGACCTTGTCCCACATGCATGTGCCATTGCAGAAGTGCCAGAGCAGAAACTCAGCAAATGACTTGGGCATGGCAATGAGGGTATATGTGCCCACAATAAGTCTCCTGCATGATTGGACTGTAAGACAATGCATGATTGGACGCAGAGACAATACGTTTTCTGTGGCATGATTATTCACAGTTTGTGAAGCAGGTGCTCACCTCAGGCTGACGGCCCTGGATGACACCCACATACTCCTGGATGTAGCCCGGCGCTGTATGAGCCGCCATGTGCATTAGAGCCTTGATGGAGATTAACACTCCGCTCTGCAGAGCAGCAGTCAAGTCTTGACACCTCCCCAACAAAGTGTCATCCTGTGATGGGCCTATGTGAAGTTGAATGTTGCTTACAATGCAGCTGTGCAAGCTGCAGCGTACACTCTAGTTTGTCGAGCATGAGGTTGCCAGGTTAGCCCTGTTTTGTGGGAAAGTGATATGACGAAGTGCCACCCTGATCGGTCTTAGAAAGAGCAACATGCTGCAGATGGCAAGACCTATACTTGTAAGAGTTGCTCCTTTCAGCTTGCACTGCAGCAGCAAAACAACAAACATGCAACTTGCTGAGTACATGTCACAATTGCACATGCACCTAAACTGCTGACACTGGAGGCAAGCTACCACAGCATCACATCTGAGGTGCCTGGCTCGATTCCAGGAAAAGCTCATCATGCCAGCAGCGGATATTTGCAAACTACACCAATATGGGACACCATTATGACTGTAAGTAGCTCGTGGAATGCTCATAGCATAGCATGCATGATGGCGTATACACACGCTCATGCTTCATAGACGGGCCCATTTGCATGCTGCCATGACATGACTTGACAGCCTTCGAATCATCACCTTTGCAGCTTGGCAATTCAACAGGGCATAATTGACCAAGGCCATATGTCCAGTAAGCAGCCCACGCTGGCACATCTTGACTGTCAGCCATTCCAAGAAGACCAGCAGACGCCCCTGATCCACAGCTTGTGCCTGGCTGAGCATTTGCATATACTGCACATCCAAAGATGCAAAGTCAGGCTGGTCAGACTTCTGTGCTGCGGGCTGGCTGTATGTCAGCACGCTGAGGGCATCCATCATGAAGGTGTGGTCTAGCAGATGTAATGCTGGGTCTGTCAGGTTGAACGCTGGTTTGGGCTGGGAAGGTGTTGGATACTGGGCCAAGGGGCCTTTGCATACATGTGCCTCTTGCTGCTGCTGCTGGGCTGAGGTCGCTTGCTGTACATGACTTTCAGGGTGATGCTGCGCCCACTGCAGCTTGGGAGGACGACGAGGCTGGAGATGCGCATGTGATACATCTGAGCCCGAAAGTTGAGCGGCTTGAGCAGGTTGCTGATCAGCATCACCGAGGCCAATGCTGCAGCCAATTCGGGTCAAAGTTTGATCACGGTCCTCCTCGTCTTGAGTCAAGTCAACAACGTCTCGCGTTGCAGACGATGTCATGGTCATAGCTACGTGGTAAAATAACAATATCAGAGTAACCCCCGACACACAACAACAGTCTCGGCGCTTAAACGGGACAACAGTCGGATGCAAAACAAGCCTGCACAGGGCATGCTGCTGCAATAGGCAAGATAGAGTCCATGTGGGCTTGTGGCGATATCAGAATTAGCTCGCGGCTGGTGAGCTCGCTCCAAACAAAGTGCCTTGAGTTTATAGCGTGCCTAATCGACAGTGCACACACGCCTCTGCCGCAATTTTTGCATCTTCAGCTGCGGCATGTGCGATGACCCTTCTCTGCGCATGTCACAACATAGCACTGACGCAAGGGATCAGCACCGACCGCTTTGGGTAATGTGCTTTGAGTGTTCTTGACCCAAAGCACGTTACGGCGTAATTACCGGCAGCAGTTGAAGTCTACAACTTCTGCCGCAACTACTGACATTGATGTCTGTCATACATTTGTGGCCTGCTGCTTTGGACAGCGTTCATCAAACTCTGATGCCGTTCCCAGCCTTAGGTAAACGACCTGTTGCTGATACAAATAGGAGTGGCTATACCAGGAGTGGCTCCATAGCCACTCCTCTGACTCAATTCAACACTGTGCATCGGAGTCATCAATAATCTGCACCATTTGACAAAAGCTGACTTTACTGGAGGTCTTGATTGGGGGTGTGCAAATTACCTTTCATCCATCATTACTGCATAGACACGTCAGTACAGTTACTGCTAGTTTATTGTTGGGGTCATGAAATAGGGTAATTTAAGCAATATTCGTTTCACTTCAATTCACAGAAAATGGGCAAAATAAGCCCAAATGAGCTGAAAGGGGGCCTCAAGACTGGCTCCATCAAACACAAGTTTTCTGGACACCACTGCTGACACCGGCAACTCAGCAACTGTAGGAGGGTTCAGAGAGGCTGGGATTGGTGTTGGAGATGGAGCTGACACCGGAGCTGAAGCTGCAGCTGGTTTGTTGGTTCCCTCCTCAGCAATGCATTGCAACAGAGTAGTCATGAGCTGACGCTTCTGAGCATTGTTGCCAGGCACTCCGCGTGTACCACCCACCCATTCACTGCCTATGCGATCTGCAACTGTGTCCATCAGCCTTGTGGCGCCTTCATAACCCAGGCGACGGTACACCACCTTGCCCTCTGCAAATTTCTGGAATACCATCTGGGTCCAGGGCCCCTCAAACTTACTCAAACAACCTGCAGCCAATCACACACCATCATTCATCACTCATATATATGCGCATGTGTTGCTTGATACAGAGCAAAGGCTGCAAATCACACCTGACAGCCTCCTCGTTCTGGAAGAATGGCAGATCCGTGAAGAGGCGGTGTGTCTTGAATTTGCCATAGAAGAGGGTGGCCAGCTGAATGAACTTCCACTTGTTGGCAGCCAGAACATAGGCATGGTATTTAAAGGCGGCAAACTGTGCAGCAGAAAGCCCCTCCAGCTGACAGACTGCTTCTGTGACATACTCAGCGCCTGGCATCACAAGCTGATCCACAAGCTCTGCAAATCTCCTCAGCCCTTGCTCCTGGCAAAACTGCGGTCATCCACATCTCATGAGCAGCATGAGCAGTCAATGGCAGTCGATTGCAGCTGGGCATTCGCACAAAACAATGTACCTCTCTGTCAAGCAGCTCAAACGTGGGAACATTGGTGTTCTTCCAGCCCAGCGCACCCTGGGCGCTCATCAAGTCCACCCGGTCATAACCAGAGAACAACATGGAGACTGCCTCGGGTAGCACTCTGGCACCATAGGTAGTCGTGGCCAGGGACTGCCCTGCTCTCTGATGCTTGGTCACTCTAGAAGCCTCTTCATCGCTGGCTGCAAGCACAATGCACGTGTCAGCCTATGACATTCTTAGATGCATGCAAAGCACACATGGTTACTGCAAGGCTCATGAGCTCACCTCCTGCTGACTTGAGCTGGCAGATGCGCGCTGTCCTGAACATGTATGACAGGACGTCGTCTTCAGTGGTACCCTCCCCCTTCATACCAAGCTTCTCTAGGCATTTGAGCACCAGAGTCTGATTCAAGACCGCTGATTCTGTGAAACGGAAGAGGTCTTGTGCATGAGGCACCAGGGGTATCCGTTCAAAGACAGGCATCTGTGGTCCTAGCCTCTCGATGGTAAGGGGTATGGGATGCCGCTCCATGACAGCATCTGCAATGCACGCCCTTTGTTGCCATCAGAGAACAGCCAACCTTGCAGTGCCAACATTCACAAACATCAAGCATACATGTCAGTCCTTCAGCTGTCATCTGCACTAAGCTGCTGACATGCCTGCCCTCAAACCTGCCTGTCTTACAAACATAGCCCTGCCTTGGAAGCCGTACGTCATTGGTGTATACATCATTCAGAGCCATCCAGAAGTCCATGGAGAAGCATCTGCTGTCAAAAGTCTTGACCGCAAACAGCTGCTCTGGATTTTCGTTGCCGCTCTTGTTAGTGCATCTGGTGACAATGTTGATGGTGTCGCTGGTCCCAAAAGACGTACTGCCCTCCATTTTGCTGATGCCGACATTGGATCTGGTGACAAGCGTGCTCTGATGGGGCCGCAGGATAAACCCATACATGAGAGTGAGCAACATGGTTGCTCTACCGTCCATCTGTTCAGCGCCGACATCTTGTAGCTGGTGTTGGTATCTGTAACGTCTGGGATGCACATATGGGCTCTGTAATTCCCAGACGTTACAGTATCCATCTTTGCTGCAAATGCTGCTTTCTTGGTGTCAAAGATGGCCTTCAGCTCTGAAAGAGACAACCGGCTGTTTCCCTTATACCAGACTGGAAACAGACAGCCCATGGTTGGAGGGGTGAGCTCTTCATTGAGTCCATGAATTTGCTGGTAAAGCAGCTGGTGCTTGACTCCGTATGACACCGAATTGCTGCAGTCAGCAACGCACCATCAGTCATGCACAGACTGGTACAAGTGCATTGCAATCAAATGCAGAGGGGCTTACTCTGCACGTTGTTGACTGATTGGCCTGGCATCCACTCGATACCCCTGAGACAGGACAGCTGCAGTATACTCCTGGACATACTCTCGGAGTTCTTTCTTCTGCCATTCCATGGGCTTGTCCTGATGTGTAACAGCTGTCTCATAGCCCTGAGCAACTTCATTCTGCCAAGCCACTGAATGCCCAGTAACGAATGGCAGAGGTTCCGAAGTGTTGCAACACACGCTACTTACCAACGACTCCTCTTCCGGTGAGGCAAAGTCACTGCAAACACATTCTGTCAGTCCTTGTCAATTTAAGCATTCTGGGTCACGAAAACTGACCGACTCACCTGACGGTGGAGCTGCTCGAGTGCGAAGCCACAGGCTGAATAACAAGAACGGGCTCCTCGGTTACTGGCTCACTGCATATCAGGACCGTGTTAGACAGCCATATAGATCACTTTTGGCTGAAGCAGGCAGCGGACGGTTTTCACCGGGCCTTCTTGGCAGGCTTGACACCAGGCGAGTCGGCTGCTTTGCGCTTCTTCGGGCCTAAGGCAGCCCAAGTTGCGTATTGCGGAGAGTGTTTACGCAGCTCGAAGAGCTCATCCTTGTCGGACAGCCTGAACTTCTCGGCTCTGAGGATCAAGCCTACGATGTAGTTCTTCCCCCAGCACTGCCCGGAGCTTTACCATTGTTTGCCGCGGCCTACCCCTCGCGGTGTCTTGTCCCTGGCCGCTTTGAATTCCTTTGATTTGGTCTCTAGACTCTTGGGGTACGCCTTCCGGTGGTCGAGCTGAGTGTCAGAGTGCCTGGTGTTCAAGCTGACCGATTAGATCTTGCGGGATGCGGCTAGGCAGAAGCAGAACCGACGCGTGGCTATGCGACGAGTGGTCTAGCGTAAGGCGGCGCAGTCAAGCTTTCCATATGACTTCATATGAATCTTATCTACGCTTTCGGGAACTCTCGGACTGTAGCGGTGGTTGTTCGAAATTCGTGCACGTAACGCCTAGCGTAAACCCACCTGCCGATGGCTCCGAGAGGCTCCGATAGGTTCGACCCGATGCAACTGAGCGTCTTTTTTTCTCGCTTGCAGCACAATGAAACAATATCACAGGCTTTCCGCAGTACAGGCATTGTCAAGTGTCGAATATGCAGTCTTGCCTTCCCACTTTCGTGCGGTGCTGCACTTTGCTTGGCATCTTTGTTGTATTTCCAACAGCACGCGCACAGGCCGTTGCTGCAAATCAGCGCCTCGACAAGACTGCGTTATATCTGGACGCATTGGGTGGCCTCAGCAACTATACAGACCTGACTGACGTTATGCCCGGCCAAACTTTCACACTCACCCGAGTCGATCAGGGTGCAGACCAGAATTGTTATGCTCCAGGAGGCACCGACGAGTGTGCCAACATCAAATCGACTTGGACTGTGTACAATGCAACATACAGCGACAACCCATCGAACGGAGTCTACGTTTGCATCTGCCAGGGATCACCGGTTACTGCCCAAAGCCTGGCTTCAAACTATTCACAGGTGAGCTTCAAACTCACTGTCATTCTGCCCTTGAAACGTACTTCATACCTGAATGGCCTCTGCCCAGTCCCATGTGACAGTGCAGTATGTTAGTTGTCCACGGCTCAGATTGCAGCGTTTTTTACTCACCTGTAACAATTTTTGCTTTCTGCAAATGCATGCATTGAACTTAAGACCACTTGTCTGACTCCAGGTGCCCTTGTACTTGAGACGGTGGGTAGCGTCTGTCAGCTCTGTTCCAGCCTCACAAGGTCATGCCTACACATCAGCAGGCCACGTAACATTCTTTGGCACATTGGGCTTTGATGTATTGGTCCACGAGAGCACACATGCTCAGGATCAAGGCTTCTCTGGCTCAAAAGCCTATTTGCAAGCCATTGGGTCAGACACCTGTGTACCTGATGACTATGCTCAAACTAATAACGTGGAGTGCTATGCTCAAGATATGGTAGTGTTCCTATACAAGCTCTGGCGACCATATGATCCTCCTCTAGGCACAAATTGTATGGCTAATCAGCTCAAAGCTCTCAACAGCAGCCAAGCTCCTGGTCTGCAGGCTTACATCAGCTCAACAGGTGCGCATGTACAAGTATAGAAATACACAGCACGCACTTGTGGCATGCATGCAGATGGCTATCACAAATGGCTTGACCAACAAATTTGCTATGTCAAACTGCAATTTTGAGGTGCTGATCGCCTAGACAGCCCATGACTTGTATATAACGCTGTATGCATTTCTGTCTACCATCACAGCTTGACAGCTTGATTCCTGCACGGCCAACAGCATGCTGAAACCCATACCGCCTTCGCAAGTAACCCCCACTGAAGGTGCATATGCAGAATGTGTGAAGTGTTTGATGTGGCCCATGTGCTTTTACTGACATGTGAGTTTTGTGTGCAGTGGCAGCCACTGTGCCAAACGTCTGCACAATCAACTGCTTCCATACAGCTCTGCCAGGAGAGACACTGGACAGCATTGCATTGGGCTTAAAGCAAACGCCTCAGTCCTTCATACCCTATAACCCTCAGATTGGCAACAGCACCGTGCTGTACCCTGGAGAGAGGGTCTGCCTTCCCGCCCAGCTTTGCAAAACTTCTAGAAGGCTGTTGAGAGCTTGATGCTCAGACAATCACGTCAGATTAGGAATATATGCAGTGCTGACTGCATGCACCATGTTTTAATAGTGAGTGGACTTATTTCTGAGTTCTTGACACAAGAGCAACAGCAGGCAAGATCTGCTGTGACTTGTATGCAAGAGCTCTTAGCAGAAAGAGCGCTGATCATGTGCTTCCTGTACATGGCTAGATGTGATCTTTCACCTGTGAGGGTATGGCATCCTCTGAGTTTTATAGTAGCTGCCATCTGAGTTTTTAGGGTCCTGTGAGTGTTTGATAGATTCAATGCAGAGATGACGCCCAGTCCAGATCAGAGATTTAGGCCTTGACCATATGTTTATGCCGCTCTGTTATTTTCTGTGTCAGGATTTTGATCAGCAACCTGAAGCATCCCTCAGGAACAGCATTGCTGTTATTGCTGCACCAACTTTGTATAAGCTTATATATACACATATTGCTTCTAGTGTATATGCTAGAATTGCTTTTCTGTCATGACATTTATCAAGATCAGTAGGACTGAACTTGCATTGCAGGATGGCTTGATGTTTTGTAACATGCGACACAAAGCGTCCTTTCTTTGAAGTGTTGTTTCTTGCAAGGATGCATGCATTTAGCATCCTTGTGAAAGTACTATGCATCTTTGTGACAAACTGCACGGTTGTTAGTCATGGGGAGCCATAGACAACTTAGCTGATATATGGTTTACATGTTGTCACTTGTACATGAAAGCTATGTTATTGCGCCATGTTACGACAGCAGCATGTTCTGAATGCAACATGTCATGAATGCATTAGAAAGATGAGATGGTAATTGTTGCAGGCAGACAAGCGCGCAGGTGCCGGATTGTCACCATGCTCATGGCTCCTGTGGCCTAGGATCATTGCCAGTGCTGCGGTAGGATGAAAAGGCAAATGCTGTGGCTAGCAAGTACATGACCATTGATCTGACCATTGATAGACTACGGTGATTCAGACTCGCTGACCACGGCGCAAAACCCAACTCATAATTCAGCACCTTGGGCAGCATGAAACTGGTTCCTCCGATTTTGACATTATACTTCCTGCCAAACATGACGTTTGCCTTGCATTGCTTTAGACAATTGTCAATACCATAGTAGGCCAATGAGGCACTCTTCAAGATATATCCTATCAATACATTTACTACAATGCGCAAAAATAGAATGTGCAAAGAATTGACATGAAAAATTTGTACAACAAATCAACAGGATCAGCATGACTCCAAAACCCAGAATGTAGCAGAATTTCTTAGCAGTGTATCACAAGGCTATGTTGCTAGCCAATGATGATGCATCAATATAATATCACTGACAGCTAACACTCTGTGTTTGCTGCGACCTCAAAAAATTATCGGCGTGAAGCTCCATTACTGGAGGCAATACTTTGCTGTACACTCTCCATGCTTTCCCCTTTGTCAAAGACCACCATGTCTATAGAGCCATCCTTGTTCCATCTACCATCGCCATTCGAAGCAGGTGGGTCAGCCCTGACATACTCACCATTGGATTTGCCTCCATAACTGCCATCACTGTTTGCCTGGCCATTATACTGGCCATTGGTGGAATCAGTGTTGACACCTGCTTGATTGTCATCACCATAGCTTGTAGATGCTTTAGTATCAGCAGGCAAGTCATTCCCATCGTTCCAAGATGGAGACGACGTCTGCATGCTGTTCACCAAATCTTCAGTATCTTTGATGAAAGGGTCCTCCTCCTCTTCTTCTGGCAGTTTAGACTCCTCAAGGCTGGTCTGGGATGCGCCCCTGAGGGCAGTTGGGTCGTCAGTGAGGATGTCGGCTCCATTACGTAAAGCGACGGCGCTGGGACTGTCAGTCATGGCAGAAGCTGACCGGGTGGCTGATGTGGTGGCAAGGGTAGCGTCAGGGTTGATGGGTTTGCCATTTGCATTTGTGAGGGGGCCAGCGCCCGGCGCAAGCCAAGCTCTGGCGGCTCGTGCCAACAGCCTTGAAGACACCTTGTTCCCCAAAGAAAGAGGTATCCTGCATGTAACAGCTTGCTTTGTTGATGATAGACCTGAAGGCAACTAGCAAACACACCTGACTGGCCAGCAACAAAGGCATCCTGCATGATATAACCCTGAGTGATGCAGCACAGGACTGGAGATGCCTAGCAGACCTCCAAGCACTATCTGAAATGACAATGCCCACGACTGTGTGGTCTGTGTGGTTACTACAAGACATTGCTTTGACATGGGCTGCAGTGTTTACGCAGTGCTGATGCAATGAAGAACAGCAAACACAAGTGCTTCTGCCAACACGCATGCTATGCTCCAGGCCCTGGTAAACGTATATTAGTTAATTGAGCACATGCAGTACACTCTTGCGCGCACATATAGGTGTCAAAATATCCAAACAGCCCTAGTAGACAATGCTGTTGTTGATGGACACGACAACATCCATTCGTTCATCCATACACTTGGTTTGGACATGAGATGCCAGTTGTGCAGCCGTACCGCAAAGCTTCCAGTCTTGCAGCTGTGGGAAGCTGACTAGCCTCTTGCACAAACCACTGCAGCATCTGCACCGCCTGCTGGATGGTCTCGACAGTATTTCCCCCTTGCACAGCCTGAGATCTGTTCAAAGAAGAGGGTGAAGTAGCCTGATTCTGCGAGGATGATGGCGAGCCTGATGCTGAGATGCTCCTGCTGCCGGTGCTAACGGGTGTGCCGCTGCGCATGGATGCGGTTTGCATGTTGCCTGTTCTGGCAACATTACTGCTGTTGCCTGATGTGGCAGCTGCCCTGGAGTTGCCTACTTTGGCAATGGGCTGGCTGCTTGTCTTGGCAACTTGGGGTCTGGAGGAGGACAGGGTGGGGGTGGGGGATGCCATCTCTTGCATGGCTTTGATCAGACGATTGATGCCGTCAATCTGGAGCTTGTCCTCTTGACCTGGATTGAACAGCATGACAGGTTAGGATTAACCAGCAAATTGTGCTTTGGTTCCTGTTTTACTTGTTTTTACAGCCCTGCAAGCTGTGCAACCGCTCCTTGCAACAACAATCAAAACCTGTTTTGCTGCCAGGCATGAAAATTATGACCGAGCACATGCAATACCATTGTGCACTGTACAGTTTGTGTAAAATG